>ERZ1643246.42-NODE-42-length-171100-cov-73.769552_pt1 | contig 171100 bp, 164 predicted proteins | sample MGYA00579265_ERZ1643246 | MGnify/ENA primary metagenome ERZ1643246 (study PRJEB29033, sample SAMEA4952261) | chicken gut metagenome | biome: Broiler Chicken; feature: Gastrointestinal Tract; material: Caecum | place: Ireland | collected 2018 | study: Broiler... | reverse complement strand
TGAGGATGAAGCGAAAAGTAAATGTAGCTAGTTAATTATTATTCGATGTACTAGTTTTGCACTTTCAAAGAGAATATCCCCTGCATTTCCCATTTTACTGGGATCCGCAGGGGATTTCTTCTGCTATGTTCTTTCCTATCCTATCTCAGGAATGAAGCGTTTAATGCTCTTCCAATTCCGCAAAGCGGCTGATAATCGTTGCGCACTCCGCCCGGTTTGTACTGTTCTGCGGATTCAGTCTGCCGTTATCTCCCGTGATAATCTTATTGTCTGTACACCAGGACATCCCTTCCCGGGCAAATACGTTTACACTTGACGCATCCGGATAACCGGAAAGATCTCCATCTGCAGAAGTGTCATATCCTTTGTACTTTGCGTATCTATACATCATAGTGGCCATCTGCTCCCTGTTAATCGGGTCATTAGGACCAAAACGGCCTGTATCCGTATATCCTGTCACAATCCCGTTCTGCGCTGCCCAGGCCACCGCGTCACTGTACCAGGTAGAAGCAGGGACATCCGGAAAGTCTGTACTCGAATCAACAGCGGGCTCACCCTCCATTCGATATAAAATAAGCGCAAACTGAGCGCGGGCCAGATTTTCTCCCGGAGCAAATGTTCCGTCGTCTTTTCCGGTCATCAGACCTTTTTCAAATACATACTTCACATAGTCATAATACCATGCGTTTTTTTGCACATCCGGATAGGGCAGCGTTTCACTCCAGACAGCTGTAAAAGTAAGGTCTTTAAAATATCCGTTTCGCTCTGTATTGCTGCAGTATTCATCCGGCATGTCGCTTCTGATCCATCCTGCAAAAACAGCTCCCGCTTTTGAGGGACTCTGAAGGGTCACTGTCCGCCCGGCCTGATAGGAATCCGGGTTTCCTGCTGCGTTTACTCCTCCGTTCAGATTATAGGTAATCCGGTAGGTATTTCCGTAATAGTACTGTACATTGGCAGCGGGAATTCCCAGTTCTTCCGCCAGATCTTCCTTGGTAGGATTATAGCGGGTCATAGAACTGTCCGGGACTACCCGGACTGTCACATCCATGCCTTCAAAAAGTGAGTCTCCTGACCAGGCATCCGCGTCACTGTCAAAGTAAAAAGCCGGATCAAGATTTTCCGGAAATGTATAGGAAGTAAAGCTGCAGGAGTCAAAGGCGCTGAGATAGATGCAGTGGGTATTTTCCGGGATATTGTAATTTCCAGCATAACTTCTGCCTGCCGGGTAGACAAAGAGATCTCTGTGACCGCTCTCATCCTTCCACCAAAGCGCCCCGTCTTCTGTAAAGAAAGAGGGATGATTCGTTATGCTGATAGACTTCAGGTTTGGACAGTTCAAAAAAGAAGATTTTGCAATATATCCCAGTTGGGAACCATCTGCGGTAAAAGATGTAATGCCGCTGTTGCTGTAGTCACCGTAGCTTATATTCCCTATCTTTCCCGCATTTACCGGTATACGCAGGCGGGGACACTCATACGTGCTGGTGATCTGAATATCCTCTATTGCTTTCTGACTGTTCAGCACTGACAGATTGGGACTTTCCTCCCATCCGAAGGACTGTACGCTGGCCGGAAGATTAATGGTAGTCAGCTGGCTGAATCCGCCGTCTTTTATCGTTTCCGTACCCTCGTAATAATTAATTGTCTTTACGGAATTTTGCAGTGCAGAACTGTGCATCGTTTCTGCGCTGGTATAAACCGTCTCGATTGCTGTGCATCCGTCAAAAGTATCAAAAACCGTATTTCCGCCGTATCCATTATCAGGAAGGTAAACAGTATGGAGATTTTTTAATCCACTGAAAATACCATCCTCGATATAGACAACTGTATCGGGAAACTTAATCGTTTCAACGAGTTCCGGAGAAAATGCATAAAACCCCGAACCGCTGTAGATACTGCCGTAAGGTGCTTCCCTCACATCGGTCACTTCAAATCCCTCAATCTCTGCTGGGATTTCTATCGTTTTATCCTTCACCCAGTCTAAATGCCTTCTGCCCACCACGGTCATGGTGTGATCCTCGTGCTTAATACCTAACCATTCGTCATTTTCACCGCAATTTATAACCTCTTCATAAATATCCGCCGACTGTGTTTCCGGGGTTTGTCCTTCCTCCGCCGATACCCGCCAGGCTCCTGCCCCGGCCAGTGTGCAGAGGACACCTGTAAAAATCAGATATTTCCATAGTCTTTTTTTCAATGTTTAAATCCTCCCTCCTAGTGAATTGAACGGTTCGCTGGATTTATTATAGCATTCTGTTTGAAATAAAGTCTATAGTTTTTTCATGTCGGTTCCTCCTCTCTGATCTTCTTTAAAAAACCCAGTGCCTATTGATTTTCTTTGGCGCCATGTTAGAATAAAGACATCGCTGATCGACATCAATGAGCGTGCCCCCATAAAACAGGTCTCATTGACAAAATGCTTTTATTATACGGCAAAGGGCGGCTGCAGCACAATCAGAAACCCACGATTCTGATGAACACATAAATTCTCATTTGGAGGTACTCATGAAACGTGTAATGATCCATGCATACCTGGCTGGAAATCTGGGCGATGATCTATTTGTCGCCATGCTCTGCAGAAGATATCCCAATATAAAATTCCATATTCTGGCAGATGAATCCTACCGGCAGAAATTTCAGTGTCTTAAAAATTGCCGTGTCTATTCGGAATCCAGCTTCCTGGTGCAGAAAATAAATAAACTTCTTCAAAAAGCAGGTGTCTCCCGGGGATTCTGGAAACTGATGGTCCGCAGTTCCAAAGCTGTCATCCACATCGGAGGTTCTTCTTTTGTCCAGCACTATGATGATTGGTCCGCCTTTTTCGGAACAGATTTGTATCTGGCGGAAAAAAGTAAAGGACTTTACTTAATCGGCAGCAACTTCGGCCCGTTTACAAATCCTGATTATCTGAGTTCCTACCGAAATCTTTTTACAAAATATAAAGGGATCTGCCTGCGCGATCAGAGATCCTACCGGCTTTTTTCCGATCTTCCCCATATCTCGCAGGCTCCTGACGTGGTGTTTGGCCTGAACCCCGGCACCGTCCCTAAACAGAAGAAACTCCTGGTCGCGCCGGTAAATCTTGAAAACCGCGGCGGAAAGTACGCGATCAATATGTTTCAGGATGAATACCTGGATTTTCATGTGAAGCTTATCCGCCATTTTATTCAAAACGGTTATCAGATTGTATTGACCGGTTTCTGCGTTCCTCAGGGAGACGGTGTCATGATTCAAAAAATTTTTCAGGCTCTGGATCCGGACCAGAAAGCTTTCGTAAAATGCATCCTGTATGATCAAAACCTTTCCTCCATCCTGCAGGAATTTAAAGAAAGCGAACTGGTGATGGGCACCCGTTTTCACAGCATTATACTCGGCCTTCTCTGCGGATGCCGGGTCCTTCCGCTTATATACGATCAGAAAACCTCCAATATCCTGGAGGATCTTCATTTCCCCTCCCATCTGCATCTGTCTGAGCTGAAGGATTTTTCTCCGGAAAGTCTCTCAAACGCCTGGATCCGGCTTGACCGCCCGGAAATTCAAAGGCTGCGCGAAGAAGCGCAGCGGCAGTTTCAATATACCGACAGATTATTTCACACTGCTCCTTCAGGAGTTTGTTAAAAAGTTCCCCCGGCCAGCCGCCGTATACGCGGGCTGAAGCCGGGGGAACTTTTTCTGCCATGGCTTATTTAGAAACAATATACTGATTAATCCACTGCATAACCTTTTTATGACGCTGGCTGTATTTGTCAGATCCTACTCCGTTTGGATTGGAATTATGGGCCCGCATAGAGCGGTACAGATTATCCATGGTCAATGGCCGGTTGTCCTCTTTACAGATTTCTACCACCCATTCCATGGCGGAATACCCGCCCAAATGCTCGATATTCGCGCAGAACATCTGAGCTTTCAGATCAGAAACTCCTAATTCCTTTGCGTATCCTACATAGCGCTCCATCTGTTCATCCACCAGCTGATCCTGGATCCGTTTTCCTGTCTCTGAAGAAATGATATTCTGTATACAGACAGCTTTGGCTGACCCTTTCCGGATCGTTATATTCCCTTTCCCGTCCGTTCCGTATGTGGACCAATCTGCGCTGGAAAGATCCTCACCGATGTTGGCGGTATCCAGAGCCTGAAACATAGCCGGGTCGGCCTGACGGATCCGGACTAAAAGATTCCTGGCCTCTGTAGCAAACCAGGCGCCGGCTCCGATCGTAATAGCGGTCTCTTTGTCAGAATTTGTATACGCCTCCGTGAAATTTCCATAATCTGCGTTTCCGTAAATTTGTCCGCCTGTTTCTACTGCATAGATAATCTGGTGCATCACTTCCTTCGCCTGGCTGTCAAATGCCGCGGCATAAATCGCATTGCTGTCTGTCGGATCCCAATTCTGATTCGCATCGTCAATGGTAACCACCGTTCCGCGTCCCAGCGGGCCGGGATCGGAACTGTCGTAAACAGTCACCTGCATTCCTGACGGACAATTTTCATAAATCCACTTCGCGTCCGCCACGCTCAGGCAGACATTGCCTGTTGAATTCGGGGAGCCCAGCTGATTATATTTTTCCGGCTGAACGTTAAAGCTGGACATTCCGTTCCCTTCTACAGAAAGGAACCAGATATTTCCCGTAATACGCGTGGCATACTGGCCGTACTGGCCCGATGTATTTTGATGCCATCTCTGTCTGTCAGCCGTGCTGAAGCTGCCTGTCGGCGTCGGCGTTGATGCGGCTCCGGTTGAGCAGGCAAACCGTTTTACCGGTATAATGTATCCGTTGCTGCCGTCTGCCGCGAAAATTGTAACTGTGCCCGTCTGCCTGTTGACTTTGGCCGCGTACATGTCCTGACGGGGCAGTATGCCTTCCAGATCCAGCTGTTTTTCACCGTCAATATAATACAGTTTGTATCCGTTTTCATAGTACCAGCCGTTTTTCATGAAATCCTGCGGATAAATATGTATATCGATCTGGTCCACCAATACTCCGTATTGATTTGTCACCTGACACAGCAGGGCGTAATCGCCTCGAACAGGCGGTGTCCAATCTGCCGGATCCGAGGAGTTTTTCCTGGTCAATAAATGCCATCCTGTTCCGTTCCATTGGAAATATGAAAATGTATACTCCTCGTTTAAATATGCGGTGCCCTTTAAAGACAGCTGCACTTTCTGTCCGGCCTCCAGATTTCCGGTCACATCCAGACTGCTGATCCTGTATCCCTGGACCACATATCCGATGGTATTTGTATATTCCCTGCCGTCGCTGCCGGTAATCGCCGCATGGATCCAGTAGCTTCCGCTTACCTGGGGCTGCCAGTATGTATTATGCCCTTCCGGAAGAGTAAACCACTGAAGGGTCCTCAGATCATAAATCTGATATTTATACTGTAAATGCGAATCATTGGAATCTACATTCTGCTTAATATAATATGTCCTGTAATCCGGCGTATAAACCTGAAGGTCTGTCAGATTCACATAGAGATCGATCACCTCATATCCGATGGTGACCGAAGACGTTTCTCCCGCGCTGGTGCGTCCCTCCGCATGGATCCAGTAGGTACCGGATTTTTCCGGATACCATACGGCATTTGTCTTCCCGGACCAATCCCGGATCAGCCCCCAGGTTTGGCTGGCAAGATCATAATACATCCACCTGTATTCTGCCTTGGGGTCATCTGTAACTGTGCCCTTCAGATCAAGCTGTATCTTTCTCTCGGTAACTGCTGTTGTTTCTATTGTTCCCAGTCGAAGAGCCGGAGCTTTGGCTGTATACCCGGTAAATTTCTGCCCGATCAGCTTCCCGGACTCATCATAAACCTGAAAACACAAAAGGTAATCGCCGGGCGCATCCGGTACAAAGGAAACACTGTCTAATTTTCCGGATTTAGACAGACTTTTCCAGTACTGGCCGTCGTAGGCAAGATATTCATACGTCAGTTTGCGATTCAGCGGATTCCGCACGGACCCAGTCAAAACTGCCGGCGCATTCCAGTCCCCGTTCTCTTCTGTCTTTATCTGTATTCCGGTTACTTCTGTGGTATTTTCCACCACATAGCCCATTGTGTAGGCTGCTTCCGTTCCGTCTGAAGCCTTTCCTACTATATGGATCCAATAATTTCCCGGCGCCCAGAGTTTCCACTCTCCCTGCTCGCCTGTATTTTCCTGAATCGTATACCATATGCTGCTCTGCAGATCATAAATCATATAAGTAAAGCTGACGGGATCTGTCCGATTGGTCGTATAACGCGGCCGGATCATAACAGTTTCTCCTGTTTCAGAAAGAGAAACTTCCGCTCCGGAGATCTGCAGCTGTGATTCCAGAGCTGTATAGGATGCAAAGCTCTGTCCGATCAAAGAATTATTTTCATCATACACCTGGAAGCAGAGCAGGTAACTGCCCGGTCCCGGCGCACGGTACTGCACCTCTTTCAGCTCCGTACTTTTATCAATGCTGCTCCAGTATGCGCCGTCATATGCTAAATATTCATATGTCAAATGCTGATTCCACGGATTGCTGACATTTCCCGAAAGCGTCACCGTTGTATCCCAGATCTGGCTGGAACCTCCGATAATCTCTATGCCATTTACAGCGGCGCCGGATACCCGGTACCCGATCGTATGGGAAATTTCCGTTCCGTCCGCAGTTTTGGCGATTACATGGAGCCAGTAATCGCCCGCTTTTGACGGCGTCCATACACAAGAATCACCCGCATTCTCCTGGATCGTGTACCATGTCTGCTCTGATAAATCATAGAGCAGATAGGAAAAAGAAATATTTTCTGTATTTCTGTTTGTTTCATATTGAGGAAAAATTTCTACCGCCCCGGCAGAATCTGTCCTGGTCTGAATGCCGTTCAGGTAAAAATATCCGTTTTCCACCTGCAGGGTCTGAAAAGCATTTGTTTCTGTTCCATCTGCCAGAACCTGAAACGCTACCAGATACACACCCACACCCGCCGGCTGCCACACCACCGGCTCCACCGTGTCAGAGCTCGCTATTTCATTCCATGCGGTCCCGTCATAATAAATATAACGGTAAGTCACATTCTCTGCCGCCGTCTGAGAAGCCTGTCCGGACAGTATAACCTGCTCTCCCGCAGCCACCCGCAGCGATGGTCCGATCTCCAGTTTTTCTGCCGTTGGAAGGCTTTCTGTCCGCTGGGCATATTCTGATGTTTCTGTCTCAGCCGCCGGTACAGGCTGGCAGTACAGCAGGAGCATCAGGCAGGCCAGTACCAGACTTAAAATTCTCTTTTTCATAATTTTTCAACCTCTTCGCTCTTATATTTGGATGTTTCCGGTCCGCCGTCCTGCATAAACATCATGGATATCATCACCGGAACGCAGACAATGATCGGAAATGCATACCGGATCGCCAGAACCGGGCCCAGCAGCATTGTTCCCCAAAACGCAAAAACCATCAGCAGCGGGAGCATCAGCTTATATTTTCTTCTGATCAGCAGACCGCTTCCCACAAACACTAAAACCAGGAACGGAAAAGCTTCATTTAAAATCACTGATATCACCGGTATCTTTTCGTGTGTGAGCTGCTCGGATACCCCCCGCAGATATTCGTCATAGGCCGGGAACAACGAATTTCTGGAAATATTTAATATATTCTGTCCGTTATCCAGCCACGCACCGTCATACAGGATAAACTCAACCCAGTACGGCGTATAATCTGTGTAAAAATAGCCGCAGCTCAAATACAAGAAGGCATCCACGTAGGCTGAAAAATTCTTGATTCCTATTGAAAGCCATACTTTAAAAAACGGCAGGGGATCCTCTCTGAACAGTTCCGCGTTAAATCCTTCCTTGACTGTATCAGAGGTGACATTCAGATACTGATTGATATATTCTTCCGGAATATACTTGTAAACCGTTTCTTTCTCCTCCTGCGTAACATTGCCAGGATCCTGGGTCAGCACTCTTGCGATCTGCTGTATGGGAACACTCAGAGCTTCTCTGGGATTGGCGGGCTGCACTCCCAGACCGTTTGAAATGGGACCGGTAAAAATATTCACCGCCACCGCCGCAGACAAGAAGGCCAAAAGACATTTCTTCCTAAACCCGCGCAGACAAAGCACCAGCACGATCCCCATGAGATACAGAATATAAATACCCTGATTTCTGAACAGACACATGAGAAAACACCATGCAATAAATCGGATGACATTTAATTTTGATTTGAAAAAAGCCGTCGGATCCGTGATCAGGCGTATTGTCTCTACCATCACCAGCAGGAAAAAACCGGCAAAAATCGTATCCTTCGTCGTCAGGCATACCCAGATCTGCACGATCGGGTTTACTGCTAAAAACAAAAACGAAAAAACACGCACGGCTGCGGGGATTCTGAAAGACCGCATTTTTTTCAGCACATAGGCGAATACGGCAGCCATAAAGGCCATCTGGATCAGCGTGTAAAACATCAGCCCGATATTATAGTCATTTGTCAGCCATTTTCCGAAAATGAAACAGCCGTTCAGCAGCCATGTATGCAGCAGCGGATGATGTGCGCTCAGCCCCTGTCCGCCGATGATCTGAAGGACCTGCGGATATGCGTCGTAGGAATAAATTCCCGGAAACACCGCTAAAAATGCCGGTATCCAGCATATTATGATCAGAATAAAATAACATAACAGCTGATGCCTCTCATAAAATTTCCAGAGTCCTGACTTTCCGGAAATCTCAAACCGCAGAGACAGCTTTTCCAGTTTTGTATAGATAAACGTCAATGCCAGCCAAAAAGCCAGAGCAGTCACAGCAATTCCCGTATACAGGCCGGCATTTTTCAAATTCAGATGGCCTGTGGCGTAAAATTCTGTTCCAACCCGATAGCATATACCCAAAATCACTGCCGGAAGTATACTGACGATTCTGGTCCTTTTTGTACTGCGGCGGAAAATCCAGGAAAAAGCCAGGAACGCGGCTAAAAATATGATCAGAGCCGTTATGCTGTTTGTCTTGATGCATCCTTCCGCCTGAAATACGTAAGGCTCCGTCAGCCCCCAGGTAAACACATACGCCAGGACCGCGATAATTAATTTTCTTACTAAACTGCTCCTCTTGTTTGACATATATCTTCTCCTATTTCTTCTTTCTCGCTGTCTTTTTCATTTTATCTATGATCATCCGCAGCGGTGCTGTCAGTTTCCAGCTGAAGGAAGACGTAATCACATTCAGATCCTGCGCCAATTTTTGATTGAGACTGTCCCGCATGGAAATTTCTTCCCTGAGCTGCGCAGTTTCTCTTTCTCTTTCCCGAATCTGTCTTTTATGGTCTTCCAGTTCATTTTCCAGTTTAAAAATATGCTGTCTGGTCAGATTCAGCCAGTGCTCCTGTCCCCTGATCTTTTCTTCATATTTTTGTGTATATAGATCATTAAAGATATGCTGCCCTGTATATTTTCCGCATTCGATCGTTGAAAAATTATATTTCTCCTTCAGCAATTTTGAAAACCGCTCATCCATCAGCATTTCTTCTAATTTTAACAGTCCCAGCGCCTGGGGACAGCGAGAGCCGTGGATCGGCCTGCAGAGCAGAAATGCCTTTTCACAGGCCAGTTCCTCCGGACTTCTGGAATCCGGACATACAAACATTTCCTGAAAAGTACGTAAAAATAATTCATCGTCCATGTCATCAAAGAAATGATAGCGGATAAACATATGCTCATTAAAAAACCGGATATTATGCGTGTCTGAATCGCTGCTGACATTAACCTCCGGATCGGATACTCTCCTGTAATAAACCAGCGGTTCCTCAAGGATCCCGAATGAAAACCGCTTGGCAAAACGCACCCACCATTCAAAATCCATCCCCTGGATATAAAACAGGCTGTGCCTGCCGATTTGAGAAAAAGCTTCGTATGTGACCAGCGAAGACGGATTATTCAGACGGTTTCCGTAAAAGAAAAAGAATCGGAGCCAGTATTCCCTGGATTCTGTGCTGGCTGAAAATAATTTCTTCAGTTCCGGCATTTTTTCATCTATTGCGCTGCCCTGCTCATCGATCAGCGTAACCCAGGTGAAGCATCCCTGATGCCGGGGATGCCGCCGCAGATATGCCAGCTGCTTTTTGAGCTTATCTGTATCCCAGATATCATCACTGTCTATAATGGCGACATATTCTCCCTTAACCTTTGAAAATCCTACATTGGTGGCATGGGCTATATGGCAGTTTTCCCTCAAAGAATAATATTCAATCCTGGGATCGGAAAATTCCGAAATAACGGCCTCTGTGCCGTCTGTAGATCCATCATTGATAATAATGAACTGTAGATTCTGATGGGTCTGATTCAATACGCTCTCGATACTTTCCCGGATGAATTTTTCCGAGTTGTATGCCGTCATAACCACACTGATCAGCGGTTCGTCCATACCTTCTACCCCCTGACTTCAATTTCCGCGCTAATATATGTCATCATATCATGATGCGTCAGGTAATGCAACAGAGGAGCCGTACCTGTCTGTGAAAAGATAGGTATGGCTCCCCTCTGGGATATGTTTTTTATTTTCATTCATCCGCTCAGTTAAAAAACTGCCCCGTAACACTGGTCTTCTATGAGGCTGCCCCTCTCATCATAAATCCGGAAATACGTCCAATAATACCCCTGATGCGGCGGCTGCCATGTCGTCCAGAAGGTACTGCCAGCGTCCAGTGTCTGTAGACCGGTTCCGTAGATCCATGGATGCAGATCCCCGGAAACATATTTTCCGCAGTCCAGGATCAGAAGTTCATATTGATATTTCTGCTCCGGATTTATATTCGTGCTGACTCCGATAAGCCATCCCCCGCCGGAAGGATCAGGTCCCTGATATTTTCCGTTAATATAGACCGGATAATTTCTGCCCACCGCAAAATTAATTGTTTTGGAAACTATTTTTCCATATGAATCTTTCACTTCCACATGAAGCCAGTAATTGCCCTTTTTGGGCTGCCATGACGACCAGTTGGAACTGCTCCAGTCACTGATCAAATTCCAGCTCTGCGTGTCAAGATTATAGGACTGCCATCGGATTTCTGTCCCCTCATCCAGACCCGAAACCGCCGCGCCGATCTGTATCTCATCTTCCTGAAAAATCCAGCTCAGGCCCTCGATCGTCACCGGCCGGACCACGGCTGTTATCCCTGTTACATCAGAAGCTTCCTCCCCCAACGCATTTCTGGCCGTACAATACAGCCAGTAGCCGCCGCTTTTTTCCGGCCTGTATTCAAACTGACTGCTTTCGCTCCACTCGGAAGCGTAGATCCACGCTGCCGCGCTGCAGTCATATACCTGCCATTGATATTCAATTCCTTCTGTCAAACCTGACACAAGATATTCCGCGCGGACAGCACCGCTGTCATTTTGAAGGACCTGGATTCCTTCCGACTTCAGAACCGGCTGATCATACTGAAGCATATGCCATATTTTATAGGCGCCTTTTTCATTGATGTGAAGATAATCCGGTCCGCACATATCTTCCTTCTCGTCCAGACCTGACTGTCTTAAATCTACACATCGGATTCCGTAATACTGACAGATCTTCACGATACAATCCGCATATAGATCCACATCCTCATTGGTGCTGCTGCTCCACGAACTGATATCCCGGTAATAGGGAGTCAGGCAGATTATTTCCGCCTGCGGATAATATTCTTTTAACCGCACCAGAGCAGTCTGGTAGGCTGAACAAAACTCCGAAACATCGCCTATACCCTCGCCGGGTACAAATTCCCCCACCGGCGTACTCGCGATATCATTTGTTCCTCCAAAAAACAGGATTATATCAGGCGTTCCGTTATCATCCAGTCTGGCAATTCTCTCTTCTGCCGCCATACACTGCTTGCTGTTGTATCCGCTGGGCTCTCCTTCCCACCATGCGACTTTTGATCCGCCCAGTGATTCATTTACCCCCAGCCTCATCTGGTTGTTTTCGATATATCTCATCCACCAGGTTTCAGATACATCCATATACTGGCTGCAGTAATAATAGTAATAAATACTCCAGGTTGTATACCCTTCGTATGTCCCCAGGCTGTCGCTTAAAATCGAAACGACTTTTTGGTCTTTACTGTCTTGAGAAAAAGTTTTCGGATAATCCGCATCCCCTTCACGCAGCCACGGGGGAAGATCGATGTTTTCCGTATTTTCCAGATCCTCTGCCTGCCTTTCCGATGCATGCGCCGTAAAGGCAGAAACAGAAAAAAACGCCAGCGCACATCCGCACAGAAGAACTATCTGTTTGAGTTTTCTCTTTAAAATCATTGCTGTCATATTCTCCTTCAGCTGTATTTATAAACACCTGTCCACCGACACAAAGATGGCATGAATGCTCCGGACTGCCATAATTGCATAGGTCAAACAATTACTGTCTGAAGCATTCATGCCATAATCAAACGATCAAACCTGGTCCCGCTGACCCGGGTATCCGTTTATACATTCGGATCGGTGGGATCCCAGTTCTGGTTTGGATTTGTAATCCGGACAATCGGCCCCTGTCCCAGAGGTCCGGGATCCGGACTGTCGTAAATATCTACCTGCATTCCCAGGGCACAGTTATCATAAATCCATTTAGCGTCTCTCACACACAATCTGACACAGCCGCTGGAAGCAGGGCTTCCCAAAAGGTTATACTGGTTTGGATCCAGATTGTAGCTGGTCATGTTAGAACCTGCAACCGAATGGAACAAAACGCCTCCCACGATCCGGGTACAGTACTGCCCGTATGAAGGACCGATCAGTTCATGCCAACGGTACTTCGCTAAGGTGTGGAAAGTTCCTGTAGGCGTCTCCTTGCCCGGCAGTCCCACAGAGCATGCAAACCTTTTTACCGGGATAATATACCCGTTGTTTCCGTCCTTGGCGTAAATCGTAACCGTACAGGTCGTGCGGTTTACCTTTGCCAGATAAGAGGACTGTTTGGGAAGGATACCGTCAAGGTCCAGCTGTTTTACGTTATTGATATAATAGAATTTATATCCGTTCTCGTAATACCATCCGTTTTTCCCGAAATCAGACGGATATATATGTTTGTTTACCTGATCCACCACTGTCCCCTGGGCATTTGTGATCCTGCAGCAGAATTCATAATCGCCGACAGCCCACGGAACCCAGCTGATCGCTTTCGGCGTGCTTCCTGTATACAGCGTATCCCATCCGGATCCGTTCCACTGCAAATAAGTAAACGTATAGTCTTCATGCAGAACATCCGTTCCACTGACAGACAGACTGGCCTGATAACCTACCTGAAGGCTGCCGGAAAAGCCAAAGCTGCTGATTCTGTATCCTTTAATTAAGTAACCGATTGTTTTCTCATAGGTTTTTCCGTTGCTTCCCGTGATCACCACATGAATCCAATAGGTTCCGCTGGCCTTCGGCTGCCAGTAGGTATTATGTCCGGTCCCGATATTTGACCACTGCTTCGTCTGCAGATCATAAATCTGATACAGATACTGGAGGTTCGGATCATTGGATTCTACATTCTGCTGAATATAATATGTCGCGTAATCCGGTGTATAGACCTGCAGATCCGTTAAATTCACATGGAAGGGGCTGACCTGATAAGCAATCGTCGCCTGACTGCTTCCTCCGTCCTCTGTTCTGGCCTCCACATGGATCCAATAGGTGGCAAACCGCTGCGGATTCCATACTGCTTCAGAAGATGCTGACCAATCCTGAATTAAGCCCCAGGCCTGCTTGTCCAGATCATAATACATCCAGCGGTATTCCAGTCCGTTTCCATTGGTGCTGCCGCTGATATTAACGTGAATTTCTTTTTCACCTTCTGCCGACGCCTGGATCGATCCCAATGTAATCGCAGGTTCTTCCGCCGTATAACTCAGGAAACTCTGCTTCAGAATCGTTCCCTCTTCATCATAAATCTGGAAGCAGAGCAGATAGCTTCCCGGACCGTCTGCCCGGTAATCCGCGCTCTGCAAGGTATCCGTCTTTAAAATACTCTTCCAGTACCGGCCGTCATATGCGAGATATTCGTAGGTCAGAGGCTGTCCCAGAGGATTATTGACGCTTCCCGTCAATTTTACTGTGGAAGACCAGATCTGCTGTCCGCCTCCCTCTATGGAAAATCCGGTGATATCCGCACCGGCGACCCGGTACCCCATGGTGCTGGAAATTTCCTGGCCGTTTCCGTCTTCCGCAACTACATGGATCCAGTAATCTCCTCCTTTGGACGGTGTCCAAACGCAGGAGGTGCCGCCGTTATCCTGAAGCGTATACCAAATCTGGTCAGACAGATCGTACAGCAAATATGTAAAGGATACATCCTGCATATTTGTCTCATACCGCGGCCGGATCTCAATTCCGCCGCCCGAAGCCGGATTGGTATCTATTCCGTTCAGCCGAAGATACGCCTGATCCACATGCAGAGACTGAAACGCGTTTGTTTCCTGCCCATTATACTGGACCTGATAAGCTACCAGATAATCCCCCACGGCATCCGGTGTCCACTGGACCTGGATTTCCGGATTCGCAGAACGGTAGATCTCTCTCCATGTGGTACCGTCATAATAAATATAACGAAATACCGCGTCCGGTTCTCCGGTTACAGCCGCTTTCCCTTTTAATGTAACCGTGGTTCCGATGGGAATATTCTGTGAAGGCGTAATCTCCAGAGCCGCGGCACTGGCGCTGTCTGCGGTTTCCTCCGTGACAGCTGCCGGACCGGAAGCGTCTTCCGCCAGAACGGGAACACTTGTAAGCAGCATAAGAAAACAGATGAATGCTGCCAGAATTCTTTTTCCCCTCATACTTATCTCCTTTCTGATCAATCACTTATTTGCCTTTAATCATACTACATTTCTCTTTGCAAGAAAAGCATAAGATGAAATCTCTTCTTAAAGCCGCTTCAGCGAAAAATCCTGGCTGTCCAGCGTCAGATTCGGATTATAATAGGGATCTCCGTTTTTCAGAATATCCGGCCATTTTTCGGCAAATGTAGCTATTTCTTTCTGAAATCTCCTGATCTTTTCCGGGGTATCTTCCAGCCCTCTGGATTTCGACTCATAATGATATAATTCTGCGTATGGATTATAAACAACAAGTTTTCCAAGTTCTCTCACCTTCATACAGAAATCAATATCGTTAAACGCCACCTCCAATTCCTCAGAAAATCCATGGACCGCTTCATATACGGATTTTTTTACCATCATGCAGGCTGCTGTCACGGCGCTGTAATCCTGCGCGCAGATAATGCGGTGGCAGTATCCGGTGGCTCCCGGCGGCTGCTGCACAAAGCAGTGGCCTGCAATGCCTCCGAAGCCTACGACCACTCCTGCATGCTGAATAGTGCCGTCCTCGTAATACAGTCTCGCGCCTGTAATTCCCACATCTTCTCTTGAACAGTATCCTGCCAGCTCCTCTATACAGTCTTCATTGATAATTGCCGTATCATTGTTTAAAAGCCATAAGAGTTCTCCTCTGGCATATTTTTCTCCGAAATTATTGATCGCGGAGTAATTGAATTTTCCCTTATAAAAAACAACGCGCACTTTTGGATTTTTTTTCTGCAGTTCTTCGTAGAACTGAAAAGTTTTCTCCTCCGTACTATTATTTTCTATAATAATATATTCATAATTTTCATAGGAAGATTTCTCTTCGATAGAATCGATGCATCTTTTCAGATCATCGACATGATCCTTATTCGGGATCAGGATTGAGATCATCGGTTTGGGATTTAAATGGTATTTGGTCCGGTATAAGCCGGGATACTCTCCCCGAAATACTTCTGCGTCGATGCCGACTCTGGCGTAATGCGCTTCGATGGCTCTTTGGCCGGCTGTGAAAGCATATTCTTTGCTCTCCGGCTTTTCGGCAGTAGAATTTTCGTGAGTTCTCCAATGATATAAAGCCATGGGAATATGGCATACCTGCTTGGCCTTCTCTGCGCACCGCAAAATAAAATCATAGTCCTGCGCCCCGTCAAACTCCTGCCGGAACACTCCCACTTCTTTCTGCAGGGATCTGCTCACCACCAGAAGATGGCAGATATAGTTTACGGTCCTCAGCAGATCGATATTAAAATCCGGTTTAAAATTGGGCTCAAAATACAATCTTCCATTAGCGGAAATCTTATCTTCATCGGAATAGATCATATCCGCTCCCGGATTCTGATTGATGCATTTAACGAATTCATAAAGCGCGTAATCAGCCAGCGTGTCATCATGATCCACAAAAGCCAGAAATTCTCCCGTTGCCGCCTCCAAAGCATGGTTTGTATTGTCGGCGATTTTCAGAGGTTTTTCCGAAACGATCACCCGGATTCTTTGATCCGCCGCCGCAAGTTCCGCCAAAGTTTCTCCGAGAATCTTTGGATCGCCGCTGCCGTCTGAAAGACACAGTTCCCAATTTGTGTAAGTCTGTCTCTTTACAGAGTCGACCAGCTGCTCCAGATATTCCGGCTCTGTCTTGTAGAGCGGCACCACAATGCTGATTTTCGGCATAAAGGGGAAAACCTCGGTTTTCTGCCGCCGCAGTTCCGCTTCATCCGGCATCACCTTAAGACGCCATGCCTGATAATCGATCAGCCTGTTATTTCTGTTTTTCCACTTGCTCCACACTTTATCTGTGAGAGCTCTTACACCGTGAAGGCGCAGATAGTGGAGTCCCTTCCTGTAATATCCGAGATATTTGTCCCGTAAGACGGACATCTGATCCAGTTTAAAAGAATATACTGCCTGTCTGGTCTGGGAGCGCATCAGTATGCGGAATTCCCGCCCTTCCATGTGCTCTGCCTCCAGAGAAAAACCGCAGTATCTCTCGATTTCCTGTCCGCGGTATAATTCCACCACATCCGGTCTGTTTTGTCTGCGCAGCTTACAGGGAACCTCTTCATTTTTTTCGTTTCTCAATTCTATGGAAACGCTTGAAGAATCCACGGCCCATCCCCTGATCACACAGCTGCGGTCTGAAGCATCCCTGACCATTTCTTCTACAAAAAAGGGAAGTTCCTTCTGCTTTTTGCTGAGTTCTTTTACAGAGATAGAAAACCAGTGAAAGCGTTCCTTTCCCGCCGCTGCGTATACGTCCAGATCCCGGCCCCGCAGATTTGATCCGGGGAGGGTAATCGCAGCTTTGATCCTGCATTTCCCGCCGCCGTCCAGATCTCCCATGCGCGCGAAGATCCCTGCGTCTTCCTGCGACAAAATTTTTAATGGAAGTTTTTTTTGGTCCAAAAAAGCTTCCAGAGCCGCATCTTCCGGAACAATTCCCTGGAGATAATATATCCTCTGATCTTTCAGATCAAACCAGTCTTTTTCTGCCTCAAATCCATTATTCCGCATTTATCTGCCCTCTAACTGAAAAATTTGTACAAAATAATAATAAAGATATACAGGTATGCCAAACAGAATATTACGCTGACAAAGGTCTCCACATCAAACATATCGCTGACTGTCCGCAGGGCCAGCGTATTATTCGGAAAATCATCTGAATTCAGGTGAAGTTCCGCGTCTTCTCCTCCCTTTGGAACATTATACACAGTCAATGCATTTCCGGATGCAGCATCCTGGGAACAAAGGGTAAAAATAAACTTCTGCCCTCTGCAGTCTCTGATTTCGTCAAATTTAATAGTATAATATTTTCCGTTAGCTACCAGAGACGCATCCAGAATCCCGCTGCGCAGCGTCTCTCCTGATTCCGCGTCCAAAATCTGATACTGATATGTCGATGTCAGCGTATTTCCATAGGTTGCGCACATAATACTTATGCCACTCAGCACCGGCTTTTTGCAGGTAAACTCCTGCTGTACCAAAAGATCCGCCGTTAATTCTCCCATATTGCCATACAGGGAAGAATCCACCGATTTATCATAAACCGGCACCTTCTTCCCCACATGCGCGTAAAGAAAAGCAATTATCACAATCACTGCAGCTGCTATAATATATTTGACAGATTTCTTCATCGCTTTTTCCCATCCTACCTATGACATTTCATACTGCCGCCCTATTTCTTCAGCAGTTCCCATCATTTTTATGTGCCCTTTTTCCAGCCAGATCGCATGCTTGCATATAGATTTCACCTGTTCTATGCTGTGGGATACAAACAGAACTGTCGTATCCTTTCCCATCATATGTTTAATCCTGTCCTCACATTTGAGCTGAAATCTGAAATCTCCGACTGACAGCACTTCATCTACGATCAGTATATCCGGTTTTCCAATCGTAGCGATGGCAAAAGCCAGTCTTGAAAGCATTCCTGAAGAATAATTTTTCACCGGAACATCCATAAACTCCGCCAGTTCAGAAAATTCGACTATATCGTCATAGTATTCCAGCATCTGTTTTTTGGAATAGCCCAAAATCGCGCCGTTCAGAAAAACATTTTCTCTGCCGGTCAGATCAAAATCAAATCCGGCTCCCAATTCGATCAGAGGCGCGACGCTTCCCGAAATCCGGACGGTTCCCTGGGTAGGCTTTAAAACTCCGGCGATAGTTTTCAGCAGGGTACTTTTTCCGCTTCCGTTTAAGCCCACCAAGCCTACCGAATCTCCCCGTTCCACCTGGAAGGTGATATTTTTCAGCGCCCAAAATTCATCATACTGAATCTGTCCTTTCAGACGACGAATAAAATATTCCTTTATGCTGTTAACTTTTTCTTTTTCCAGATTAAACCGGATCGAGACATCGTTAACATCGATCATTATATCTCTCATATTTTTCCTTTATAAATTCAGAATAAAAGTATCCTGCTTTTTGTAAAATACATACAGGCCGATCAGGATCACTACCGCGCATTCAGCCAGCGCGATCACAAAGGACATCGGTCCCGGCATAATTCCATCCAGCGCCAGATTTCTGAACATGAGAACCATGTTTGTTAACGGATTCATCATAACAATTTTATGAACCGCTCCCGGCAGCATGGACATCGGATAAATAATCGGGGTCAGATACATCAAAGCTGTGATAAACACCCCGTACAAATGGATAATATCCCGGAATTTTACCGCATATGCCGCCAGAATCAATCCCACGCCGCTGGAAAATAAAATCACAAACAGTATGGGAATAACCGCGAGAAACATGGTGTAGTGGAATTCGGCTCTGGTCGCCAGCATAACCACAATCAAAGCAGCAAAGGTAGCCATTACATTGACGGCACTTGACAAAATACGCGACAGCACAAACAGATATTTTGGAATATATGCTTTCTTGATCAGTGAAGCGCTGCCGATGATCGCCGTCAACGAACTGCTCGTTGATTCAGAATAAAAATTGAAAATGACCTGACCACTCAGGATATACAACGGAAAATTTTCTATGTTATTCCGAAACAGATTGGAAAATACAATGCTCAGCACAATCATCTGGCACAGCGGACTCAAAAGCGACCACAGCACCCCCAGCATGGACCGGCGGTACCGTGTTTTAATATCCCTGACCGCCAGTTCGCTCAGCAATGGCTTGTACTTTTTAAAATTTTCTACATAAGTTGTCAAGGCCTTACCTCCGTCTTATCTTGTCAGGCTTTCCAGGCCCGGCCATTTCTGATCTTTTTCAGAAATGATCAAATCATCGAACGTCATCCCTTCCGGTAACGGCCACTCTACACCGATGGCAGGATCTTTCCATGAAAGCCCGCCCTCATCATTGGGATGATAGAAATCCGTACATTTATAAGCAAATTCCGCATTTTCAGACAGGACGATAAAGCCATGGGCGAAATTTTTAGGAATAAAAAATTGTTTTTTATTCTCCGCTGAAAGGATGACCCCATGCCATTTTCCATATGTTTTTGATCCCTTTCTCAGATCCACTGCCACGTCAAATACTTCTCCGCTTACTACACGTACCAGTTTATCCTGAGGATAATTGATCTGAAAATGCAGTCCCCGAAGCACTCCCTTTTTGGAGGAAGACTGGTTATCCTGTACAAACTCCTGATCTATCCCCGCGTTTTTGTAATCGTTGTAGTTATAAGTTTCCATAAAATAGCCGCGCTCATCTCCATAGACAGCCGGGGTGATGATTTTCAATCCTTCGATCTCACATGTTTCAACTGTAATTTTTCCCATAGCTTGTATACTCCTGTTCTTCTCTCTATCTATTGCCGCGTGTCATTATAGCATTATCTTTCTCAGGCCGCAAGATTTCATTGTTCAATCGAACACGCGGTCGTCCGCGAGTTTATTTTTCAGATATCGGCGCAGCGCGTCCTGCCACGGCGGAAGCAGATGAAAACCGTTTTCTGTCAGCTTGGATTTGTCCAGCCTGCTGTTATGCGGCCGTTTTGCCTTTGCAGGAAATTCTTCGCTGGTCAGGGGCGTCACCTGCACATCTTCCATGCCCGCCTGACGATAAATTTCCTTCGTAAACTCATACCAGCTGCAGTATCCCTCATTGGAAGCATGATAAATACCATATTTATCCGTCTCCACCATTTCTGCCAGCAGCACTGCCAGATCCCGGGTGTAGGTCGGCGATCCTACCTGATCGGCCACCACTCCTACTTTTCCGTTTTTTTTGCCGAGCCGGAGCATTGTATTAATGAAATTATGTCCGTTTTCTCCGAACACCCATTCCGTACGCACGATAAAATAAGACTTGACATACCGCTGTACTTCTCTTTCTCCGTCATATTTTGCCTGACCGTATACATTCAGTGGCTGAACGACAACGTCATCCGGCTTCCAGGGCCGTGTGCCTTCCCCGTCAAAAACATAATCCGTACTGATATAGATCATTTTTATCTGGTGCCGGCCGCAGACCTCCGCAATATTGCGGGTTCCGTCCACGTTCACCTTTCTGCAAAGCTCCACGTTTTCTTCCGCGGCATCAACAGCTGTGTACGCGGCACAGTGGATCACCGCCTCCACATGGGAATTTTCTATTACATTCCGTGTCTCCTCCGCGTTGGTGATATCCATTTCCTCTATATCCACGCCGATTGCCGTATGATTTCTTTTCTCCAGTTCCTGCACCACATGGTAGCCCAGCTGTCCTTTTACACCTGTGACCAATACTCTCATGGCATCAACCTCCCTGCCTGTTTTTTAAAATTTTCTGCATTTTTTCCGGATTTCCCCATACTCCCGGAGAATCATAAGGCCGGTCCGGAAAAGCCCCATACTCTAATCGGATATCCAGATTTTTTTCCTTGATAAACTGCTCTGCTTTCTCTGCCAGAGAAATCGGATGCCCGGTACAAACATTGATAATCCCTGTTACTTCCTGCTGCGTGGCCGCCAGCGCAATATATTCTGCCAGCTGTTCCACATCTATAAAATCATATAAATTTTTTCCGGAAGTAAATGGGAAGGTCTTACCGCCTTCCTGAGCTTTCTGCAGAATCTTTGTAAAGACAGAATGATTCTTTGTATCATCGCCCAAAATGTAATACGCCCGCAGCCAATACAGATTAAACTTTTTTTCCTGAGCCATCTGCATCAGAGATTGACGAAGAGCATTTTTGGCCACTCCATACTGAGACTGAGGATTGCAGGGAGTACACTCATCGATGGCCCCCTCCCAATAACCAATCTCGTGCATTGTTCCCATAACAGCCAGATTTTTCAGTCCGCCCTCTACCATCTGTCTCAGAAAACGGCAGTGTCCGGAAAGATCTTCCATATGGCTGGAGGCGTTATGGACAAATCCGTTCCGCCATGCCAGATGGATACAAACGTCCGGTTCTCCCAGTTCATGATAGATGTCCGGACAGTCCTCAAACACAGACCTGTTTATGATATCTGCCCTTTCGTCTACACCGTCATTGCAGATATCCGCTGCTGTTACCGAATATCCCATGTCTAATAAATGTTTTACAACATGTCTTCCAATATAGCCGCCTGAACCTGTCACCAAAACTTTTTCCATGCCTGTTTCCTTTCTCTTTTCAGTTATTCTTTCTTGTTCACCCGAAAAATAGCGACTGCTCTGTCATGAACCTTTTGAAGCAGATACGCAGCGACAAAAATTACGCAGCAGCAGCAAAGGAAGAGCAGATAACTGTTAAACCGGGTCAAACTATATAAGTCAAATTTCTCCGTAACCAAAAAAATTATGGTGTGATGTACAATAAAAATAGCATATGAATACTTGCAGATCCACCCGCAGATCCTTCTGAAAGGAATCCATCTGAGAAAATCCGCCAGCCATACAAGGATCAAAAACACCGCGATCCCGATATAGGTTGCCTGGAGAGTGCTGTCGATCTGTATAGGCAAAATGGAATTCAGCACGATAATTCCCGCTGAAATCAGCGCCGCGGGCCACCTTACCTTTTTCCCGCTTTGGATAAACAGCATGCCGAAGATGATCCTTGGAAGCAGCACCGGCAGTATGATCGAATTGTACGGATTCGGCCATATCAAAAATGCGGCGTATAAAACCGCGGAAGCCGCGGCCAGGCTTACGGGATGCGACAGGGCCCATTTTCTTAAAAGGGGGAAAAAGGGATAAAAAAGAATAATCATTCCCAAAAACCATTCTCCCACAACAGCAAAATTCACCTGTCCGAAAGCCTGGGCATACATATCCAGTCCCAGAATACTGTAAATAATTCTATATTTAGGTATCCCGGGTGTCAATCCCCGGTTCTGATAGAAGTTGTAGAAAAAGAAAACTGCATATCCGAGCCAGAACATGGGATAAATGCCCCAAAATCTTTTTTTGAAATAAATCCGCAGATTGCATGCCTTTTTATACACATACATTAAGGATGCCCCTGAGATGATCAAAAAAAGCGATACTCCCAGATCTCCGATATATACGCGGCTGAAAGTAAGTCCCAGCACCGATTTTTCCGGCATCTGCGGATTGGTGTACAGAAACAGCGCGTTATAATGCGTCAGCACGATCAGCAGCGTTGCGGCGGCCCTTACAAAATCCAGATAAAATAATCTTTCTTTTTTCATCTGTTTATCCTGTTCTTTCCTATTTTCTGAACACCTTAGCCCGGATACCGCCTGCTCCGGAGCCGCTGCTGCCAACCGCATGCACAGCCTCTCTCTCCAGGATATCCGCTTCGATCTCTACAGCGCAGGGTCTGGATTTTTTATTTTTCCAGACAATCTGGGGATCCTCCGCTGTGAAATAAACCGTATCGCCCTGGCAGAATCCATTGGTGCTGCATTCAGCCAGAGAAACCGTTTCCTGGCTTCCATCTCCGGAAATCGTCTTGATCTTTATATTTGTCAGCGCGAACATCCCGTATTCAGAGGGGTCAAATCTGAATTTTTTAATGCCCTTTGCAGCCAGATCGCTGTCAAGAGCAAAACGGACTGTCAGTTTTGTATCCTTTCCTCTATTTGCCGCCGTGACAGTCCACTCTTCCTTCATTCCCTCTCCGCAGTCCCAGTAAAGCTTCGGCGTCATTCGTGGAACTTTCCGGCTTACTGCAGCTTCGATCAAAGTCTGGGGGATATGATTTCCTGCATCACCGGCAAAAAATACAGACTCCACTCTTTTTCCGCTTCTGCACGGAATATAAATCTGGGGGTCTTCACCGATAAACAGCATTTTCTCGCCTACGATAAACCCGTTGGTATTGCAGACCGAAAGATTGATCTGTTCGATGCTTCCATCTGTATAGACCAGATTTCCATGGAAATCCTCGATCAAAAGCATTCCGTTTTCTCCGGGATCCAGACGGAGCTGGCGCACGGGCAGATCAGACTTCTCGGGCGGGATCATGAACTCGATTCCAAAATGCTTTCCGCTGAAAGAAGCCCGGCTGGAAACCGCCCGCATTTCCCGGAACCCTTCTCCCTCATCATAATACAGTCTCATCATGGTTCCATGGCCGATTTCCTTCTCGCCCTCGCCCTCGAACAAGCTGTTCAATTCCTGATGAAGATCATTCAGGGCTCTTACCGCGGGGCCCTGTTCTCTCAATTTTCCGACAACGTCCACCAGCTTTCCGCCAAGTCCATTGGACATTACCGCTTGATTGAGCATGCGCAGCATGAAATATAAATTTGTAATTTCTATGGACGCAACCGTATCGCAGAATCCCCAGGCGGGATAGTATCCCGCATCCTGCACTGCAAAAGAGTACAGTCTTTCGATGGCATGCATAATGGTCCCATCCGTCTTCTTTACCGGTTCTTCCGGAAAATCCTCAAATTTCCACTGGCGGTCATACAGCTTTTTCATTGCCTTAGGCCGGTACCAGAAGAAGCAGCCCAGTGCCGAAATCGGCGGCAGATCCGCGGACATGGGTACATGCATGCCAAGTTCTTTTGCTAATGCCTTTGTCGCTTTAAAGTTAGCGCCCCATTCATTTCCCATAGTCGGAAAATAATCCGCATGGTTCGGGGGAGCCGGGGTCAAAAGTCCCAGTCTCGGATTTTTTTCAAAGGTATCGATAATATTGCGGACGTAGTCTTTGTTTTTCAGGACACTCTCAAAACACTCATAAGCCCAGGAGGCCCCTACTGATTCCACCTCCAACTGTGTAACTTTTTTATCGTGGGCAAAGCATACATAGTCGTATTCCAGGATCTCCGGATTCACGGCCACCAGCACCGATCCCACATCTCTTCCGCGATTCGGTATCAGCAGAACTTTACAGGAATGACAGGGAAGATCTGCAAACTGCTTTTCTGCCAGTTCCTGCATTTTTTTACTTCCGACCGTGATAAAGACATCTGCCTCCTCCGGCATGGAGCAGGCGTAGCGATAACTCTCCCCGATCAGGTCCTCATAAAAGAGATGCATAACCAGCGCGATTTTTCTTTTTTTCAGAATCTCTGAAATATCCGCGGAGGTATTTGAGGGCAGAACATAATTCAGATGCAGGCACTGTTTGATCAAAGCCTGATTGCAGCAGCGGAGAATATTTTCCCAGATCAGTTCTACATCATAATCTGTTTCTGTCTTCAGATACTCCATCAATTCATATGTGGGTTCACCGATGGAGCCGTTAAGAAAATCTTCATAGTTATGGAAGAAACTTCTGCGCTTAAATATCGGGCAGCGTTTTTCCTGCATCAGTCTTTTAGGTGCTTTCAGCAGGGGATATTCTGTGAACTTTTTCATGTCGTCTGTATTTACATAGACATCCCACTTATATCCCTTGCTTGCGAAATGATGGGTGAAATAAGATTCATGGTAGGCTACGGATTCGCCGTAACTTTTTATTTTCGGCATATTGGCCCAATATTCATGAAACTCCTGGCTGGAAAGCATCCGCCTTCTCACGGCAATAAAATGCGACTGGATATGCTCTCTGATATACCCGCAGTCAATGATTCCGTAGGGGTCTACCGGCACCATATGAAATTTTGTAATGCCCCAGAAGTCCAGCTCCGGACGGGCATCCATGCTGGCGAACATCTCCGAAAACGGAAAAACCGGCCCCATAATGGTATAGTTCATTAAGATCACTTCATCGTACTGCTGCAGCTTCTCCCAGCCGAGGCTGAACATCGCTTCCCGGTAGGCCCATACATCAAATCCCTTATTTTCCCGTTCCAGGATCTGATCGGTCAGCTCCTCAAATTTCTTTTTTCCTTCTGCGGATAATTTGCCGTTGCTGACAACCAGCAAATCTCTGCAGTTTTTCATCATATCCCGAAGCAGTACTAAATTATAGTCATCTACGATTCCCTGCGGATCAAAAAAAAAGTAAATTACTAATCTGTTATTCACGGTTATCTCCCTCTTTTAATGAATCTAATTCTTTATGACGTTCTTCGCAGTGAAGCAGCTGCATTTCAAAATTCTGCCTTCCCTGCTGCGCCACCGATGTAAGCAGCAATCCTGAAAAAAAGGAAATAATTGCTGCCAAGTATACAAAGCCGCACACGATCAGCGTTGGAAAATTTGGAACCAGACCTGTTTTGAAAAACGTAACCAGAACCGGCACCAGAAAAACCGTGCTGAGCGCCGTCAGCAGCGCGGCCAAAACCGAATAAAAGCCCATCGGCTTATAAATCCGGTACAATCTGGCGATGGTTTTCAAAACTCTCAGTCCATCGCTGTAGGTATTCAGTTTTGACTCGCTGCCCGAAGGCCGGTCTCGGTATTCGATAATTACATTTTCTACAAATAAATTTTTATCCACTGCGTGAATGCTCATTTCCGTCTCAATCTCAAACCCCTTTGAAAGAACCGGAAAAGTCTTGACAAAGTTATAGCTGAAGGCCCTGTAGCCCGTCATAATATCCTTTATATTGCTTTTAAAGAGCCGGTTGATCGAACGTCTTACCAGGGAATTTCCCATATTATGGAAGCGGCGTTTATTCTCGGTAAAATACGTGGACGAAAGCCGGTCTCCCACAACCATATCCACTTTTTTCTCCAGAACCAGATCCGCCATCTGACGTCCGTACTCTGCCGGATAGGTGTCGTCTCCATCTACCATTAAATAAACTTCCGCGTCTATTTCCCGAAACATTCTCCTTATGACGTTGCCTTTTCCCTGCATATACTCATGCCGCACGACAGCCCCTGCCTCCCGGGCGATTTTGCCGGTTCCGTCTGTGGAATTATTGTCATACACATATATAACCGCTTCCGGCAGAGCCTTTTTCCAATCGCTGACAACTTTTCCTATCGTTTTGCTTTCATTATAGCACGGGATTAAAACCGCGATCTTATCCATCATTTACCTCCATAGCGACTTTCTTAGCTGCTGATTGTTTCCTGGCACGCGCCCAGTAATATCAGCGCGTTCTCCCCGTTTACACCATACACATGTATGTTGTAGACGGCGTTTTTGTAATTAAAGTCCACACCGTAGACTTCTGCTGTATAATTATTTTCTCCGGCGTTCACCGCGTCATACCACAGCAAATCGGATTGATCCTCCTCCGCCCAGACCGCGCATTTTATACCGATGATATCGTCCGAAAAAGTCCCGCCTATCTCTACTGTAAATTTTCCAGTCTGAAAGTCATAAGGTATGGTGGAAATCACAGCGGCTGCCGCCGGATTTGTCTCTTCGGTATTTTCAGTCTCGTCTTTTATTTCAATGCTGTCGCTCTTCAGCAGCTCCTTTTTTCCGTCTTCCAGCTGTAAATATGTATCTACATAATAAATACCGGGCTGACTGCCAAAATCGCTCAGCGGAATTTCAATATAATAGCTGTCTTCCTGACGGGGATCTCCACTGTAATAAAGGATCTCCTGGGATTCCTGCCCCAGCCGGACCTGGCATTCAACTCCCCGGATCTCCTGATCCCATTGGATATTCTCTGCGGTTAAGGACAAACTCCCCCCGGCGCTGTCATACTCGATCGCCGATACATCCGCTTTATTAATGCTGGAGCTTAGTTCTTCCATCAGCGCGGACTTCTGCGACAGCCCTTCATTGACGCTTTCAACGCCATACTGTTCGACTAAGGTTTCCTTTGATGAGTACAGATTAACTCCCAGACCCAATCTGTCGCCCTTGATCTCCGCCCCAAGGCTTGCCAGGGTTGTTGGAAAAGCATCAAATGTGCTGTACTCTCTGTAAGTGTCTGTCTCCGGGCTGACCGGCGCATTTATGTAGGCTGTATAAACTTTTCTTTCATAATCCGCGGACACATTCTCGCAATAGTCTACGTCCATGGTCAGGTGGTCTCCTGAAATGACAATGGTTGTATTCTCATAAAACGGCTGTTCCTGTATCCACCGCACAAACTCCGACACCTGCCTGCTGGAGCAGGCCATAACATTGGAATACTGGTCGTCTCCGAATTCATCCGTACAAAGGCCGCAGACATATCCGTCTTCAAAATGCGTGTCCACCGTCAAAAGGGTCAGGTTAAATGGTTCCGAGGACGCTGATAATTCATTCAGCCTTTCTTTTGCATGCTCAAACAGCCGTTCATCTTCATATCCCCACCATACATAGTAATCTTCCGGAATTTCCCCGTGATTTTTGGAGTAATAATAGTCATATATTTCATAACCGCCGTGCTGTTCAAAATAAAGCTTCCGGCCGCCAAACTCCGCGTCCGAACCGATCAGCAATTCCTGCCGGTAGCCCTGATCATCTAAGATATCCCCCAGTGTTGTAATTCCCGGAAAGAAATCCTCCTGGGTATCCATCGAATTTTTCTCAATAGGGATCAATAACGGCAGAGCGGAGGTCTGACCAAACATAGCTCCCACTGTCCATGTTGTCCCGGTCAAAGCATATCCTCCGTTTAAAATGCTTTCTTCACCTGAAAAATTTTCATTTTCCAGAGAAAGCTGTGTTAATTCCGGTATAACATTTTTCTCAAATGCTCCCCCGCTTTGCTGATCCGCATACGTATTCTCCATAGATTCCAGATAAATATAGATCAAATTTCTCTTTTGTTCCGGAAAACTTATGTCAACAGATGCCGGATCCACATAATTATCATCAATAAAGGAAGAATATGTATTTTGATTTTTTACATACGCCGAAACATCCAGCGTGGTCCAAATGTGATTGACAGACAATGCAATCATCAGCACAGAAGCCGCAGGTACTGCGCCGAGCAGAACCCGGTAAATCTTTTTCTTCTTTCTCGTCAGTATCAGCAGACAGGTCAATATTACCGCCGCCAGCGCCGCGGCAACCGCGCAATAGAAAATGTAATCCCAGATGATATCATCATTTGTGCCCTCCAGCGGCATTTTCAGATGATATACAATCTCTTCCATGCTGAGATTATTCCACGTTTTCAGCACCCAGATTACACTTCTGAAGATCAAAACAGCTAACGTTCCCAAAATCACCCAGAAAATTTTTCCTATGACTCCCGCTATTTTTTTAGCTGAAGCTCCTTTTTTCATGCTCTGCATTTCAAAATTTTCTGTTTCCGCGGCAGTTTCTCTCATGTATCATATACCCTCTCTTCTTTTGTTTCAAGGGTATTATAGCAGTTTTAATAATTGTAAACAACCGGTAAAATGCTGATCAGCACTATGAAAAAACCCTAAATATCTATTTTTTCATAGGCCTTTTCCCCTCTGCCCCCGTCAGCCTCTCATGTCTTTTTCCCAGCCGGTAGCCCGCGTACTTGCAGACGCTCTGCCAAAACAGAGAAAACAGCAGCCAGGGTTTTCCCTTCCTGCACACATATTTGGCCGTGGCCTTTACCAGCCGGATCCCTTCTCCTTCGGATGGATACCCGGCAAACACCTCCGGATGCTCCGCCTGGGACACAGCCAGGTCAAAATTCCGGTGAAACTGCTGACGCCCGCTGTAATTATGAGAGTGGATCACCCGGGCCCGGGAAACATAAGCCACGGCATAGCCGGCCTGTATGACCTTTGAGGCATAAATCATATCCTCATTAAAATTTACCTTTTCCGGAAATCCGCCTAACTCACAGTATGTTTTTTTGTCGTAGGCGGCGCAGACATCCGAACAGAAAAAGGTTTTAATCCCCAGAGTTTCAAGATCCTCCCGGGTCTTGATCCGATCTTCCGCGGGGTAATTAAACTGCCTGGCGCAGCGTTCCAGCAGAGAGCAGTCTTCCCGGGGAAGCTGTCTGGCGTAAGCCGCCTTGACCCTGGGATCTTTAAAAGCTTCCGCCAGATTTCCGACAAGATTTTCATCTGCCGGAAGCGCGTCCTGGGTCATACAGATAAAAAGATCTGCCCCGGACAGTTCTGCCATCCGCCGGCGGGTTCCTCCATGGTTAAATTCTTCCCGCCGGATATGTATGACCCGGCATCCCGGATATTCTTTTTCAAAAGCAGGATTCCAGTACTCTTTTTCCGTATTTACGATCATTACCTGATGGACCGGATAACGCTGACAAGCCAGGCGCCGGAGCAGCATGGCAAACTCCGGGCCTGGCTTATAGGTCGGTATCAGTATGTCGATCATGGGTTGATTCATAGGATATTTCCCCCATATCTCTGATTTAAATCCTTCTGTATTTTCGGGACTACCAGCCGTAATAGTCTTCATCATCATACGAATAATCGTCATCATCATATGAATAATCATCGTCATCGCTGTTGTCCAGCAGCCCCTGTTCCAGCGCCTCTTCATAGGTGATTCCCTGAGGCAGATCCACATCTGACTGAACTTCCGGGATATCACTTTCTCCGTACCCGGTGGTGTAGATCACCTCGTCACTGCGCTCCACCACGGTCTGGGAAGGCGTGTACGCTTCCCCGGGGAACAGAAGTTCATGCAGTTCTTTCACATTGTACTCCAGTGTTACCGGCAGGACACAGTCCAGCCCGGTGACATCTTCCACGTTTTCCCCGGAATACTGATGGAAGGGGAAACCCTCCTCGGAGGTGATCGTATAGGTCAGCAGCGGCTGGATCATAGAGAGGATCTCCGTATTGCTGAGATTCGTGGTCACATCATCAAAAGCCGCGTTCATGGCTGAATCCAAAGTCCCCAGATCCACTGTTTTAGCCTTGGCAAAGATCAGCTCCAGAACATATCTCTGGCGGGCTGTCCGGCGGAAGTCATTTCCCGCGGTTTTCCGGATTCTGGCGTAAGATACTGTCTGGCTTCCGTTCAGATGAAACGTTCTGGTAATGGCTCCGTCAAACTCATCTTTGGGGGGCAGTTCCAGTTCTTCGTAATCCTCATGGCAGGCCTCGGATGTCTCTACATTATAGTTGTTCAGGTGAATGGCTTCTTCCCGGGTCATGTCCACATCCAGACCGCCCAGAGCGTCCACTACTTCCTGCACAGCCTTGAAGTCAACTGTCACATACTTGGTAATATTCAGGTCCAGATTCGTGTTCAGCATGGTCAGCATCTGCTCCGGACCGCCTTTGGCGTAGGCGGCATTGGCCTTCGTATAGTAGGGCTCCTCATCGGGATAACTGATATTCAGATACGTATCCCGGTACAGAGATACCAGCTTGATGGTCTTGTCGTTGTGGTTCACACAGGCGATGATCATGGTGTCGCTGTTCTGCCCGGTATAATCGCCCCGGGTATCCAGACCCACCAGGGCAAACAGATCGACTCCGGACAGCCCGGTATCCTGGGGGGCGCCCTCTTCCGAATCCTTGTTGGCCTCCTGGGCAGTGACAACTTTCTCATCATCCAGATCCTGATGGTTCAGCAGACTGAATTTATGAGTGACCCAGATACTGGCCAGCAGCACCAAAGTCAGCAGCGCCAGGATCACCATTTCCACTGCGAACAGAACCTTTCTGCGTTTTCTTTTCCTTGCCTTTCTACTGTAATTTGCCATGTTTTCTCCCTTGCATTTTCTCTCTAGTATGCGTTTTTGTTTACAAACCCCTTAAACACCGTCAGAAACAGGATCTTAAAATCCAGCCCCAGAGTCCAGTTTTCGATATAATAGAGATCACAGTCGATCCTTTTGCGGATCGAAGTATCGCCCCGATATCCGTTCACCTGGGCCCATCCGGTCATTCCGGGACGCACCTGATGTTTTACCATATATCTGGGAATCTCTTCCCTGAATTTTTCCACAAAGAAAGGCCGCTCCGGCCGGGGACCCACCAGACTCATATCTCCCTTCAGCACATTAAACAGCTGAGGCAGTTCGTCTATACTGGTCTTCCTCATGAACTTTCCGAAAGGAGTAACCCTGGGATCATCCTTGACCGTCCAGGCTTTCTTTTCTTTCTCCGGAGGCTGCACCTCCATAGAGCGGAATTTATACATTTCAAAACTGCGGTTGTGCAGTCCCACTCTGGTCTGCTTGTAAATCAGAGGTCCAGGAGATGTCAGCCGTATCCCCAGTACCGCCGCAAGCATTACAGGAGAAAACAGTACAATGCAGATCAGAGAACCGATCACGTCAATGATCCGCTTGACCATGGCGTTAAACGTGTTGCTCAAAGGCACATAGCGGATATTAATGACCGGAAGCCCCATCAGATCTTCCGTATAAGGTTTTGTCGGAATTATATTATGATAATCCGGAATAAATTTTGTATGGACGCCGGATTTCTCGCACAGTGCCACGATCTCTTCCAGGCGGTAATATTCATTCAGCCCCAGGGTAATGGAAATCTCATCCAGCTTGTTTTTCGGCAGGATCACCATGAGATTTCCGATCCGGCCCAAAACCTTGATCCCCCGGTAGGTCGTTCCCGCCGTCACATGGTCGTCCAGGATACCCCGGACTGTATATCCCCACTCCGGATGGGCCAGGATTCTGTCGATATACTCCTCAGCCGCCCGGCTGTATCCCACCAGAAGAATATGTTTCTGATTAAAGCCCTTTTTTCTGATATTCCGCAGCGCATACCGGATCAGATTTCTCAGCACGATTTCCAGAATAATATTGACCGCGTAAAAGATAAAGAGCATGCTTCTGGAAAAATGCTGCTGCTTGATCATATACAGGCCCAGAATCACCAGCAGAAGCCCGATGGTGTTGGCTCTGAAAATATTGGCTGCCTCCAGTCTGCGGCCCTGCACCCGTTTCGGGGTATAGAGGCTGCAGGCGTAATAGAGCACCAGATAAATCGGTATGATCAGTACCATTGCCAGCGCGTAGTAGGCAAACGGAAGGGTCTGCACCGAATGTCCAAACAGTTCTGTGCGGAATTTCAGCACCCACGCCAGCAGGTAGGAAATGATAATCACAAGGGCGTCCAATACCACGTGCATCCGGTTAAAATACTTCTGATTATCTTTAATCACAGTAAATCACCTGTTTATACCTTTCCCAATTTTACATCATACTATAACTTGCGGGAAAGCGCAATAAGATTTTACAGCCTGCGGAACAGATTGATCCACAATTCGACTTGTATCTTCAGATAATTTCCCAGATATTTCCAGTGAAATTTTATCTTTTTTCCCCGGTTTTCCGGTTTCCGCCCCAGCGCGAAACCGTTTTTGATCCCTGCCGCGTATTCTCTTCCGTATCCCTTGGAGGCGAAAAACAGAAGCTTGATCCCAAATCCGGCTGCCAGAAAGGGCAGATTAAGGATTTTCTGAAAAACCGGCATATTTTTATGGATCAGATAGACATTATTTCTGGACGAATACCGGATTTTAAACTGATTATACCTGGAACCGCTGGTGCCGCTTCCCACATGGTAGACTTTTGCCTCCGGACAGTACCAGTTTTCATATCCGTAGAGCCTGGCCCGGTAGCCGATATCCACATCTTCCAGATACGCGAAATGTTCTTCGTCAAACAGACCGATCTTCCGCAGAACCTCCATCCGGTAAATAGCCGCTCCGGCACAGACGGCAAAAACCCGGCAGGGCCGGGTAAATCCTCCGGGCGATTTTCCTTTTCCTCTGGCAAAGGCCCAGCCGAAGGCGCTGTAAAAGTCCCCCGCGGCGTCCAGCTTTCCGTGATCATGGGCCTGGATCATCATCGCTCCCGCGGAAAAGGCCTTCTCATGGCTGCGGATCCCCAGGTACAGCTGTTCCACAAAATCCGGGAATACCTGGGTGTCATTATTCAGCAGGATCACATACTCTGCTTCCGCCCGGCGGATCCCCTCATTGACTGCCCGGCAGAAGCCCAGATTTTCCGGCAGCGGAAGGATCTGTACCTCCGGGTAAGATTTTCTGACCAGTTCCAGACTGCCGTCTCCGGACCCGTTGTCCACCAGAATGGTCTGAAAATCCGAAAAGGTCTGTTCTCTCAGAGCGTTAAAGCAGGTCTCCAGATACTGTATGCCATTGTAATTCGGTATCACCACCGCCACTTTAAACATGGCTAACTCCTCACTTGGCCCTGAGAGAATAATTCCATTTGCTCAGGGTCAGATTTTTATTGTAGCAGGGATCCCCCTCCTTCAAAAGTTCGATCCACCGGCTTCTCATAAATTCGATCTCTTCCTGGAACCGGCGGACCTTTTGGGGGCTGTCCTCCGCCCCTCTGGACTTGGATTCATCATGGTACAATTCAACCCGCGGATTATAAACCACCAGATATCCCGCCTGCCGTGCCCGGAGGCAGAAATCCACATCGTTAAAGGCCACCGCCAGTTTTTCCTCAAATCCGCCTAATTCCTCATAGACCTTTCGTTTTACCATCATACAGGCCGCCGTTACCGCGCTGTAATCCATCTGGATAGACGCCTTGTGCAGATATCCGCTGCGGCTTCTTGGCAGATTCAGGAACGCATGGCCGGCAATACCGCCGATCCCGATGATAATGCCCGCGTGCTGCACTGTATTGTCGGGATAATAGAGTTTTGCTCCGGTGATCCCCACTTCCCGTCTCTGGCAGTTGCCCAGCATTCCCTGGATCCATCCCGGCGTAATCACCCGGGTATCATTGTTCAGCAGCAGCAGATACTCTCCCTTCGCCTGGCGGGCCGCAAAATTATTGATCGCGGAGTAGTTAAAGGGTTTTTCCCACCGCAAAATCCGGACGCCTTCCTGTTCCAGCCTCCGGTAATATTCAAAAGTCTCCTGTTCCCTGCTGTTATTTTCTATGACCAGGATCTCGTAATTTTTATAGGTGGATTTTTCTTTTATAGAGCGGATACAGTTTTCAAGGGTCTCCCGGTGATCCTTATTTGGAATGAGAATACTCACCAGAGGTTCCCCCTGAACCGGGTACTCAACATGGTAAAAGCCGAAATCTTTCGTCTGCTCAACAGTCCCCGGAGTTCCTGTCCTGGCCAGATTTCCCTCGATCGCCCGCTTTCCCGCGTCATAGGCATACATTTTGCTGGCGGGATTGTCCGCGGTGGAAGCGCTGTGGGTCCGCCAGTGGTAGAGGATCCTGGGCACATGCGCGATTTTTTCCGCCTGCTCCGCGCAGCGGAACACAAAATCATAGTCCTGGGCTCCGTCGAATTCTTTTCTGAAGCCTCCCGCTTTTTTGATCAGAGATTTTTTTACCACCAGAAAATGACAGATATAATTATTGGAGCGCAGCAGGTCCAGATTAAAATCCGGCTTCAAATGAGGCTGATAGTGTTCCGCCAGATCCGCTGTCACTTTATCCTCGTCTGTATAAACAATATCCGCCCCTTCCTCCCGGATCCGGCAGGCAGTCTCATAGAGGGCGTCCGGCGCCAGAAGGTCATCGTGGTCCAGCAGGCCCACATACTCTCCCCCGGCCATGGCAAACGCCTCGTTGGTATTCTCCGCGATCCCCAGGTTTTCTTTCAGATTCCGGCAGCGGATCCGGGGATCTCTCTGGGCATACTCTTTCAGCACCCGCTGCATCGCTTCATCCTCGGGGCTGGCGTTTACCAGACACAGTTCCCAGTACGGATAGCTCTGAGCCAGCACGGAATCCAGCATTTCCCGGAGAAAGGCTTCCGGCGTCCGGTAGGCGGGCACCGCGATGCTGATAGTTACGGGGTTTTCCCATTTTTTCTTTCTCTGGCGCTCCAGGGTCTCCCCGGAAGCCTTATGTTTCTCGTACCAGGGCCCGTAGGGCACTTCCTCCGGCTCCATTCGCTCGGCCAGCCGCGCCAGAAATCCCTTCAGGCCGTAATGCTTCAGATAGCGCAGCCCTTTTTTGATGGTATAGGGCTTCAGTTTCTTCAAAAAACGCAGGGGTGTATTCTCTGCCATGATTTACTCCTTTGGACCATCAAAACGGAAAAACTCACAGATACAGTCCGCCACATAATCCGCCTCCTCCAGAGTCAGCGAATAGTACATGGGCAGCCGCAGCAGCCGCTCGCTTTCCCGGGTGGTATAGATATCCTTTCCGTGGAAACGTCCGAATTTTCTGCCGGCCGCGGCGGTATGGAGCGGAATATAATGGAAAACACTGCTGACGCCCTTTTCCTTAAGGAAACGGATCAGGCTTCCCCGGGTTTCCAGATCTTTCACTTTTATATAGTACATATGGGCATTATGTTTCGCATAGGAGGGCACCACAGGCCGGTCCAGAAGCCCCGCCTCTTCCAGCGGGCGGAATCTTCTGTGATACAGATCCCAGACAGCCATCCGCCGCGCGTCGATTTCTCCGCAGGCTTCCAGCTGGGCGTACAGATAAGCCGCGTTCAGATCACTGGGCAGATAGGAGGATCCGTAATCTACCCACGTATATTTATCTACCTGTCCCCGGAAAAATTTGCTTCTGTCTGTCCCCTTTTCCCGAAGAATTTCCGCTCTTTCCAGATATTCATCTTTCTGGAACAGTAGGGCGCCTCCCTCCCCCATGCTGTAATTCTTTGTCTCATGGAAGCTGAAGCAGCCGAAATCCCCCAGAGTTCCCAGAGCTTTTCCCTTGTAATAGGCATGGACACCCTGGGCGGCGTCCTCCACTACCTTCAGGCCGTATTTCTTTGCCAGTCCCAGGATTGTATCCATCTCGCAGGCTACTCCCGCGTAATGTACCGGAACAATGGCCTTCGTCTTTTTCGTGACAGCCGCTTCGATCAGCTTTTCATCTATATTCATAGTATCCGGACGGATATCTACAAATACGATCTGCGCCCCGCGGAGCACAAAGGCGTCCGCCGTGGACACAAAGGTATAGGAGGGCATAATCACCTCGTCTCCCGGCTGAATGTCCGAAAGATAGGCCGCCATCTCCAGCGCATGGGTGCATGAAGTGGTAAGCAGAGCATATTTCGTGTGAAGTTCCCGCTTGATCCACTCCGCGCATTTTCCGGTAAAGACGCCGTCTCCGCAGATTTTACCGCTCTCCACTGCTTCCCGGATGTACTCCAGTTCTTTTCCCACAAAAGGTGGTCTGTTAAAATCAATCATGACTTTTCTCTCCCATGTATATTTACGGCAGGGTATAGATCACAACCCCGGCAATGATGATCAGATTGCCGATCAGCCTTCCTCTGCTGACTTTCTCCCCCAGCACAAAAATAGACAGCAGCATAACAAACACATACGTAAAGGTGTCGATCACCGCCCCGTATTTCATATCCACCCGGGTGTAGGCGTAGGTATTTGCCAGCAGCACCGCCCCGAAGATCAGATACGCGGTGATCACTCTCCAGTTCAGATATTCCCGGATTCCGCTGCTGTAGGTTTTTCTGGCGCTCTGTTTCAGCAGCACCTGTGAAACCGCGGAAAAAAATGTTCCCACAAACATGATCAGCATAAAGAGATTATTCATACTTCTGCACCACCATGACTCCTAAAAATACCACGCAGATACCGATTATATTGTTGACGCTCAGACTCTCGTGGAATATGATCACTGCCCAGATCTGCGACCAGATCAGATATACGCTCCGGTTGGCGTAAGCCACCATCAGATCAAATTTTTTAATCGTCTTCTGCCAGGCAATGGCATAGACAAAACAGTTGGCCAGCATCAGAAGCAAATACAGATACAGCTTCCATCCGTAAATGCCGTGTTCACTGAACTCCATCGAAGCCAGCTTTGAAAAGATACTGGTAAAGGAGAACAGCAGAATATTCAGATGCAGAATCGCGTAATTTTTTGCTTTTTTCATATCTGCCCCGCTTGTATTCAAACTTTGATGATTATATCATCTTTCCTGAAAAATCACAATTCCTTTTCCACTTTCAGGGCCGCCTGCAGCCGGTCAAAGTATCTCTGGAAAACAGCCGTCTCCCCGGTCTGCGCGATCAGATGGCCGATCCGGTCTGTGCCGTCGTGTACTGCCGGCAGAAGCTGTCCCGGTTTATAATCGATCTGCCACTGGACATTTTCCCGGTCCAGTTCCTCTAAGATCTTCTGATCAATTTCCCTCAGCACCCCGCCTTTCTCGGAAAACAGCAGCCTTGCCATACAGGGAACGCGTCCACGGACGGGAAAATCCACCTTCTCGCCCAGCGCTGCCCGGATCATTTTCTCGTAGTAGGAAAATCCGCAGTAAACAGACATAAGCTCCGGAATGCAGGTGGCCCCGCTCCGGCCGCCGATCTCTATGATCCAGACTTTTCCATCCCTTACAAACACATCCGCGTTAAAGGGACAGTGATCCATTCCCACAGCTTCCACTGCCAGGGAAATCTGCCTTCTGATTTCTCTGTCCAGTTCCTCCCCGCAGGAAAACGGAAAGCGGTGTCCCGCCGGGATAGATACTGCAGACGCCCGGTACATCTCCTTATCATGGGGAACGATCAGGACGGGTCTGCCGTTTTGGACAAACCCGTCTACGCCGATCTCATGCGCCTGGATATATTCCTCCACCAGCACATACTCCTTATCCGTTACCTTTCCGGCAGCCTCATAGGCGGCCTTCAGTTCTCCGGGATCCCCGGCCTTCTGAACGCCCCGGCTTCCGGATTTGTCTACCGCTTTCAGACAGACCGGATATCCCATCTGCTCTGCGGCTTTATAGGCTTCTTCCAGAGAATAAACCTGGCGAAACGCTGCCGTAGATACATGGCGGGCTGCAAAGGCCTGCTTCATTTTCCACTTATCCGTGACTGTCCCGGCAGCCTTCTCTGAAATCCCGGGCAGACCCATGCGGCTGCATACATATCCCACAGACGCCACCGCCACATCGGTGCCTGCTGTGCAGATACCGCTGATCCCTTCCCTCCGGGCAGCGTCTAAAACCCCTTCCAGATCTCTGGTATCCAGTTCGTAGACCTTATCTGCTTCCCCAAAGCCGGGATAGTTGCCGGGAATGCTCACTACGACCGTGTACAAACCCATCTCCCGGGCCTTCCGGATCAGAGGCACCTGATAAATTCCGGCCCCCAGTATCATCAGCTTTTTCATGCGCCGGCCCTCCTGTCTGCTCCCCCGGTTTTTGCTCCGGGAAGATCTTTTTCCTTCAGATCAACATTTACCGTCTCTCGGATAATATACTGGGGCGTATGGTTGAGGGTCAAAAGGATCTTCCCCAGGTACTCTCCGATAATCCCCAGCACCAGCAGCACGATGCCGAAAAAGATCAGTATGGTGCAAAAAAGAGACGGCCAGCCCATGGGCATATCCGGCTCAAAAAACAGTTTCCGCAGAACCGTCACTATCGCGAATAGAAATCCCACGCAGGCAAAGATCCCGCCCAGAACCGATGAGATCCTTAAGGGGATCACCGAATAATTCCAGTAAGCCATCCAGAGCTTCACCAGTTTTTTCAGTGTGTAGTTGGAAGATCCCACCTCTCTCTTGTGGTGTTCCACCGCCACATTTCCGATATTGTGGGTGATCCGGTAGAAAATGCCGTCAATATAAGGGTTATAGCCGGGATATTTTACTACCTGCTCCGCCACGGCCCGGGTGATGATCCAGAAATTGCTGGAATGGATCTGCCTGGGTCTTCCCAGCAGCAGCCTGGAAGTTACCTCGTTGACCTTGCTGGTGGCGTTTTTCAAAGCGGAATTTTTTCTCTTTTCGTAAACTCCGTAAACCAGATCGTAGCCTTCTGCTATTTTAAACAGAAGCTTTGTGATCTGGGAAGGATGGGTCTGCATGTCATCATCCATGCCGAGCACCAGATCGCCCTTCACATAGTTCATGGCGGCCATCAAAGCGTTGTGCTGGCCGAAATTCCGCATCAGATTAATCCCCCGGACATTTTTGTATTTGCCGCAGAGTCTTCGGATCTCCTCAAAAGTTCCGTCTCTGGAATTGTCATTGACCAGCACAAACTCACAGGTATAGTCCGGCAGTTTTTCAAATTCCGCCATAACCATCTCCACCACTTTCCCGATGGTGGCTTCCGAATTATAGCAGGGAACCACAACAGAAACTAACATGTCTCACTCCTCTGTATTTCTCAAGACTCACTTGCTGAAACTTTGCCTTTTGTTCCCAGGATCCCGCTGCTGACCGCGTCATAAAACAGCGGAGCCCCGCCTGTGTGCAGAAACAGCACCCGGCTGTCCCGGATCTTCTGATCCTTCAGATACCGGAGCATGCCGCAGAAGGCTTTTCCCGTGTAGGTAGGATCCATAGGAACTCCAAAGCGCAGAAAAACCTCCCGGATACATTCCAGGATTTCTTCATCATAACACCCGTATCCTCCCTTGCGGTATCCGTCCTCCAGGATCACTTCGCTTTCAAATCCGGAGGGCGGTTCCATTCCCCGCAGACGGAAATATGCCTCTACTCCCTCTGTAATGATCTCTGTACCTCTCTTCTTTTCTCTGGAAATGGAAATACCTACGATTTTCGCGCCGCCGCCTTCCAGCAGCCGCCCGCAGATCAGACCGCTCTGGGTGGCTCCTGTGCCGGAAGGCAGGACCAGAAGGTCAAAGTCTGTGCCCAGTTCTTTTCCCTGTCTTTGAATTTCCCCGTAAACCGGAGCGTAAGCACCTGCGGCTGTTCCCTCATTTCCTCTGCCCAGACGGCTGCCGTAAATATAGTAGGGCCGATGTCCCCGGGCCTTCAGTTCTTCCATAACTTTGTCCACAGTCTGGGCGATCTCCGTTTTTTTGCAGGGTACCAGCACCGCTCCCGACAGCTTCATCAGCCAGCTGTTGGCTGTCTCTCCCCCTCCTTCTCCGTCGCCTCCGGTGCAGATGATCCAGCAGGGGATCTTCTCCTGGCAGCAGCGGTTCGCCAAAACCCGGCAGAGGTTTGACCGCAGATCCCCGTATCCGATCAGCGCGTCGCAGCCCCGGTTCTTCATATCCTTTAAAAATGCTTCCGCGATCCGGACCTTATTCCCGCCCAGAGAAAACGGCAGCAGATCATCCCTTTTAATAAAGATCCTGTTTCCGGCCTCGTCCTGAAACAGTTCATACAGCGGTGTCTCAAATTCCATGTGCGCCTCCCGATCCATGAAACTTTTATAATCAAGTATTGCCATTATTTTTTTCTTCCAAAATCAGTTTTCTTGAAACAAAATTATAAACCATGACAATGGCAGTGGCGAAAACCTTCGCGATCACATAATGGATGCCGAGTCCGTCCACGCCTGCCCACATCAGCAGCTGGTTCAGCAGCAGTCCCACTGCGCTCAGAATCACAAAAATAACGAACTCTTTTACTCTGCTGGCATCTTTCTTACGCCGAAATACATATTTCATGCTCAATATGTAGTTTGCCACAACAGAAACAGTAAAAGAGGCCGCGTTCGCCGCCAGATAGTAAACGCCCGCGATCTCCCTTAGAAAAGTAAGCACACCGAAATCGATAACGGTACATATTACTCCTACTATTCCGAATTTCCAGATCTGCCGGATCAAATTTTTCATTGGTTCTGCACTCACTTTCTTTTCTGTTTTTTACCGCGGCGGGCTCCCACAAAGATCAGCACGATCCCGGCCGCGATCAGTACTCCCAGAACAGCCATGACCACATAGAGGATCAGCGCGGATCCCTGGGCAGACATGGTCTGTCCCTGATTTTTTTCCTCTGCGGCAGAGGACCCCGACCGGCTTCCCGCATCCACAGGCGTGCGGCTTCCTTCGTCTGTTCCTGCGTTCTTCCAGGCTTCATAATCCGCTTCCGACACGGAAGCGCTTCCCAGAATCTGGCCCTGATACTCATAAGAAAGGCGGACCTGGCCGGAGGCATCGGCGGTCTCTTTTGTCTCCAGATCCCCGGCGGAAACTCCTGCGGGGATCATGGCTTTTCCGCCCTCCGTCACGTTCAGCCCGGCGGCCATATCTGTCTTTGTAAACTGTCCAAATCCGTAGTCCAGGATTTTCGCCATATCCTGACAGATCCGGGTACCGTCTGTGCAGTCCATTAAAACGCCGATCAGTGTAACTCCGTTTCTCTCCGCGCAGACGATCAGACAATTCTGGGCTTCATCTGTGAATCCTGTTTTTCCTCCGATGCATCCCTCATAATAATACGGATTGGAGGGATCCAGCATCATGATATGTGTTCCGTATCCCCTCTCCGCCGACATATTTGTAGCCGGTATCGTCACATAGAGGGTTCCCAGCACCTCCCTGATCTTTTCGTTCTTCAGATCTTCTCTGGTGATCAGCGCCAGATCATGGGCGCTGGTATAGTGGTCTGTACTTTCCAGACCGCTGGCGTTGGTGAAATGTGTGTTGGTACAGCCCAGTTCCGCTGCCCGGGCATTCATCTGATCCGCAAATCCCTGAACGCTTCCCCCGATATACTCGGCCACCTGCGTCGCCACATCGTTGGCAGATTTAATGAGGATCATCTGCAGGCACTGTTCCGCTGTAAATACTTCTCCCAGAACCGGACTGCAGTTGGAACTTCCGGGATAGGCTTCCGCCATTCCTGTTTCTGTCATGGTGATCTGCTCATCCATACTGCAGTTTTCCGTCAGAAGCAGCGCAGTCATGACCTTGGTCAGGCTGGCGGGATACCGCTGGGCATCCATCCCCTTTGCGTAAAGGATCGCTCCTGTCTCCGCCTCCATCACAATGCCGGTCTTTGCGTCCACGTCCTCCGCCTGGGGCCATCCGGCCCAGCTGTTGGAGTCCACCTGAAACGAGGCATTGGGATCCACTGCCGCCCACACAGGGCGCACCGCTGAAAAAATTGTCAAAGTTACCGCCAGTACGCCGGCAGTCCACCGTCTGAACATTTTTGTCATTCCTCCTGTCTTTCCTCTCCAAGTCCGCTTTCAACTGCGCCGGCCACACCCCGGAGGGCCTCTTTTTCGTCCTCCCCTGTGCAGATGATCTCAATTTCATCCCCGCACTTTACACAGGCTCCCAGCACGCTCAGCACGCTTTTGGCGTTGGCCGTGCCCGACCGGTGCCGGAATTCCACCCTGCTCTTATATCGTATCGCCTCTTTGCACAGATTCCCGGCCGGACGAAGGTGCAGGCCTGTAGCATTCTTAACTGTCACCTTTTTACTGACCATGCCGTTTACTCCTTTTCTCTGACGTAAGATTTTTCCTACTGGGCAGTCCCCGGTTTTTCCAGCAAATGGACCGAGACGCTCACATTATCCACAAGTTCATACCCCTCCGGCAGGGTAATATTGACCGGCACTGTATAGTCTCCCTCTGCCTTTCCGCTCAAGTCAATGGAAGCGGAGATCTGCGAGCCGGACAGTTCTTCCAGTTCTTTTTCCGCAGCCTGCACCCGCACTTCGATCTCCGCGCTGTCATATTTGACTGCGAGATCGGAAGCCAGATTCTGAACGGAAATATCTTCCACATCCAGGGCAAATTCTCTGCTTCCCCAGGGCAGCACCGTGACATTGACCGTCACCTCCGAGGCTGCATTGGTGGCTGTGATCATATCCTCCGGCAGCAGATCCGCGATTTTGATATCTGATATCTGCAGATCCCTGCTGGCTCCCTCCACAGATATGAGTTCTTTTGGAATCTGGATCACATTGCCCTGCTTTTTCAGGCGATCCAGCGCCTCTTCGGATCCTGCCACAGTAATCTCCTCCGGAGTGGTGGAGATCTCTGTCACCTCATATCCCTCCTCGGGTTCTCCTGTATAACCCTCTACCTGGAAGCGCACGCCGGACCGTTTCTGCCATAATTCCACCTGGACCTCGATCTCCGGCACTCCGCTTCCGTCAAAACTCAGGTCATCGCTGACTGTAGATGCCGACAGCTCATTGTCCGCCATATCGTAGATCTTCAGACTGGCATTTACCGCTCCGCTGGCGGACATTCCATTGACATTGATCTCCGCCACCACCGTTCCGATGGTATTGACGATGGACTGGGGACCGCTGATCACAACGGAGGTCAGGCTGGCCTGCATGCTGCCGATCTCATAATCTTTATCCGGCCGGGTCCCCGCAGTGTCTACTGTAACCGGAAATTCCCGGCTGGCCACATCTTCAATAGAAACCGGAATGGTGGTCCTTGGCAGTGTCAGATTGTCCTGGGTGATTCCCGGGCAGGAGACCCGCAGGGGGACGTAGACCGGATCACTGTCAAAGTCCACGATCTCCGTCAGGTCCGCGGTGACCTGGATATCGTCCGCCGTCAGTCTGCTGACTACCGAACGGTTTCCCTCCACGATCACGCTGATGGTCTTGTACTGCTCATCGATATGGTACACCCGTTTCCCGTTGGCAATGTACGACCCGTTCTCCACCTGCACTTCCACGCCGGAAATAGACCGCTGGATCATGGGATCGTTGTAATCTACCACTATATACCAGATCACAACGGCAATGATCACTGAGACGATCTTCAGCGCCAGATTGTCCGTCAGTTTACTGAGCAGATTTTTTTTCATTCTTTCCCCGCCCCCTTCTTCCGGACTTTATATTTTCTGCCTTCGCGATCTTCTGTACCTGGTACAGCTGTTCTCTCAGTTCGCTGGGAGAAACCCCCGTATGCAGGATCCCGTCCACAGCGTAGGAAACATTTCCCGTCTCCTCCGATACGATGATCGTCAGCGAGTCGCTGATCTCGCTGATCCCCACTCCTGCCCGGTGGCGGGTGCCCAGGTTTTTGCTGAGGCTCAGGTTATCTGTCAGCGGCAGATAGCAGGTGGCCGCCACAACCCGGTCCCCCCGGACGATCACCGCTCCGTCGTGGAGCGGCGTATTGTGTTCAAATATATTGATCAGAAGCTGGGAAGTAAGCACCGCGTCCACGGGTATCCCCGTCTTTTCATACTCCTCCAGCTTCACATCCTTTTCAATTACAATCAGGGCGCCGGTTTTCACCTCGCCCATGTCAAAACTTGCCCGCACCAGTTCATTGACTGTCTTGTCGCTGAACCGTTCATTATTATCCGAACTGCTTCCCCATGTAACCAGATTTGTAATGGGGTTTTTGTGTCCCATCTGCTCCAGAACCCGGCGCAGTTCCGGCTGAAAGATGATGATCACCGCCGTAATGGCCGCCACGCTCAGATTGCTGAACAGCCAGATGATCACGTCCATATTCAGCAGGTTTGCGATCACCACAAACACAACGATCAGAAAGATTCCTTTTAACAGCATATAAGCTCTGGTATTTTTCAGCCAGAGTATAAAATGATAGACAAAATACGCGATAAGGATCACCTGTATAATGTCTATGATCTCAATTTGCTTCGGCGGCTCCAGCCATGTCAGCACATGCATCCTGAACCAGTTGCTGACCGCATCCATGCCATCACTCCCTTTCTGCCGGCCCCGGGCCGGTTCCCCTTACAGATCATTCAGGGTCTTTTCTAATTTTTCTGCATAATCCTCTTCCAGCTCCTCCGGATCCGCTTCCCTGAAAAATTCAGAACCGAGCGGCCCCATATTTTCCAGACCGCTGTCGGAATCGCTCCGCTTTTTCTGCGCCGGCCTTCTTTTGGAGACTGTGTCTCTTTTGGGAACCGCTTTTACATAGTAATAAAATTCATCATCCTCGAACTGCAGACGCATGCTGCCGGCATAGTCCGGCGTATAGAGAAATTCCGACAGTATCCATACGATCACTCCGGCCCCTGCGGTTCCTGCCAGAAGCACCGGAGCGGAGATGGGCATTCCCACAAAGGCGCCGCCGCCGAATCCTACTGCCAGATATCCGCAGCATCCTGCCGCGATGGCGATAGTTTCCCCGTGTGCCGCTCCCAGTTTCCGCACAGAGACTGTAATCAGAACCGCGGCCGCAGCCGCCAGCATCAGGATCCAGGTCTGTCCCTCCCGAAACAGCCCGTTTCCTATAGCGCTCAGCACCTCCAGGCCATTGGCGTTTTCCTCCCCGTACATCACCGCCGCCTGATTTCCCACGATTTCCAGAAATTTCCAGGAGGCAACTCCCAGCACCGCCGACAGGGCAGAAACCGGTCCTCGGATCAATCCCAGAGCCAGCGGCACGCTGCAGGGCATCTGCAGAAAAAAAGCTGCCGGAGTCAGCACCAGAGCCAGCGCGTCTCCGGGAATAAAGCGGAAGTACAAAAGAGCCATCAGCAGGAACAGCACTGCCGCAAAAGCTCCCACCTCCAGCCCCAGCCCGAAACAATGGGCCGTGCAGAGCAGAAAACCCAGGATCACAACGGCATTCAGCGGCAGAACAGCCGAGATCAGAGCCAGCACCAGCACAACAAAAATATTGTCCAGAGGCTTCATATAGCCCAGCAGACTGTTGATCCCCAGATAGACAAACAGCGCCAACAGAAATTTCAGCGCAGGCAGCAGATAAATATCATATCTCGCATATAAAATTTCCAGTTTTCTCCGAAATCCGTCAATCGTCGTCTTCATAAATCCCTCCTGCCAGCTTTGCCTCATCCCGGTACAGCTTTTCCAGGTTTTTCAGCATTCTGTAATATAATTTCACTCTTTTCTGCGCTCTCGCGTACCGGAGCCTGGAGATCGTATAGATCAAAACCGAATAAAAGGCCAGAACCACCAGATATCCGATCAGCGCCCCGCACAGCATGACAAGCAGGCTGGTCTTGCTCAGAAGATTCAGCCAGTAGCTGAGATTGCACAAAAGCAGCATTCCCAGCAGCAGCAGATAAGTGATCGTGGCAAGAAAGAAATTTTTGATCAGTGAAAATGCCACATAGTCTTTTTCCGTATATTTACATATTCTGATATCCCGGCTTCCGATCCCCTGCTCATATCTGGCAATCTGGAACATCATCCGGATCCGCTCTTCATTTAACATAAAACACCTCGTCAAGTGTTCACATTATACCATACTTCTTTATGTATGCAAAGGCAATTGTAAAATTCACCCTAAAGCAATGCAGACGCAGATAAAATACACTTCCCGGGTCCCGTTTTCCTTCAGGACCTTCGCCACCGCGTCCACAGTACTCCCCGTAGTATAGATATCGTCAATGATCACCGCCCTGTTCCAGCTTCCGATTTTTCTTCCGGGAGCAAATGCCTGCTCCAGGTTCTTCTTTCTCTCCCGGCTCCCCAGCAGTTTTTGGGCGGCTGTATTTTTGATCCGGACCACCGCTTCCGCCTCTTCCGGGATCCCGGAGGCTTTTTCCAGGCTGCGCGCCAGCACCTCCGCCTGATTATAGCCTCTTTTCAGCAGCCGCTCTCTGTGCAGCGGAACCGGTATGAGCACATCCGGATTCCACCTGCGGATCTTTTCCGCGCCGAATTTCAGAATGGCCCGGCTGTAAAAGCCGGCGTACTCCTGCCTTCCCTGGTACTTAAACCGCAGGACCGACTGCCTGAAGTCCCCCTCGTAGACAAAGGGCGCAAACCCTTCTGCAAACCGATGGCGGATCCGGCTGCAGCTGCCGCAGTACTCGCCTTCCTCCTTCTCCAGAGGCCTCCCGCAGCGAAAACACCGGGGGCTTTCCCCAAACCGCAGTTTTTTTCCGCAGTCCCGGCAGATCAGCGGCTCCCCGGATCCGAGGATGGCATCGCAGAGAGGACATCTCCTCGGATACAGCAGTTCTGTAATTTTCTGGATGATTTTGCGCAAACAGCTCCTTTCTCCCCGAATCTCTCTCCTGCGCGCTGTTTTTTAAAGATTTTCCCCGGCCTCTCTGATTCTCTGAGCCAGGGTGGTGTAACGGTTTTCTTCTGTCTGGTTGTCGATCATCGCCTGAAAAGTCTCCGGGCTGCCTGTCAGGACGACGCATTTTTTCGCCCTGGTTACTGCCGTATATAAAAGGTTCCTGGTCATCAGCATCCTGGGGCCTCCAAAAAGCGGGATAACAACTGCCGGATACTCGCTGCCCTGGGCCTTATGTATTGTAATCGCGTAGGCCAGTTCCAGTTCGTCCAGCTGTTTGAAGGTATATTCCGCAAAACGGCCCTCCTCAAACTCTACAGTCAGAAGTTCCGCGAAATGATTGATGGAAGCCACCGTTCCCAGGTCTCCGTTGAATACTCCCATCCCTTTCTGGACGGCAATGCCGTGCTGTCCCCGGATCTCCCATTCCATCTGATAATTGTTTTTAATCTGCATGACTTTGTCGCCTTCCCGGAAAATTCCTCCGGCGGCGGCTTTTTCTGCTTTTTCCCCGGAAGGGGGATTCAGATACTTCTGAAGGATCTCATTGAGCCGCTCTACTCCCAAAGGTCCTTTGCGCATGGGAGTGAGTACCTGGATCTCCTGGGGCTTCGCGTTTACATAGCCCGGAAGTTTTCTGGAGATCAGCGTGAGGATCACTTTTTGGATCACCTGGACATCATCCCGCCGCAGAAAAAAGAAATCCCGGCTGTGGTTGTCCAGAGTCACCTGCTCCCCTCTCTGGATCCGGTGGGCGTTCACCACGATGTCGCTCTCCCTGGCCTGGCGGAAGATCTTTTCCAGCCGGACTACCGGAAATGCCTCCGAAAGAATCATATCCTTCAGCACGCTGCCCGGTCCTACGCTGGGAAGCTGATGGGTGTCTCCCACCAGGATCAGCCGGGTGCCGGGAACAATGGCAGTCAGCAGGGCATGCATCAGATATATGTCCACCATGGACATCTCATCGATGATCACTACATCCGCCTCCAGGGGATTTTCCGCATTTTTCTCAAACCGCACATTGTCCGAGGATTCGTCCGCCGCCCCGGACAGTTCCAGCAGCCTGTGGATCGTAGAGGCTTCGTGGCCCGTCGCTTCCTTCATCCGCTTTGCCGCCCTTCCGGTAGGCGCCGCCAGCGCGATCTCAAGCCCCTCCTCCTCAAAGCAGCGGATCATGGTATTGATCGTTGTAGTCTTGCCTGTGCCGGGTCCTCCGGTAAGGATCATCAGGCCGTTCTTGACCGCCTGCACCACTGCCTGGCGCTGTCCCTCATCCAGCACAATGCCGCTGCTTTTTTCGATCCGGCTGACTTTGCGGCGCAGGCTCTCCTCCTCATCCACGCAGACAATGTTCAGCTCCTGCAGCATGCGGGCCGTATTCAGTTCCAGATAATATGCTTGACTTGTATAGACGATCACGGAAGGTTCCCGGTCCTCCCGGCGCTGTTCTTTCAGGATGATTTTCCGGTCTATAGCCATATCCGTCAGATATTTTTCCAGCGTGTCCGTTTCGATCCCCAAAAGCTCCCCTGTTCTGAAGAGGAGTTCCTGTTTCGGGAGATAGAGATGCCCCTGGGCGGAAGCCTGGCTCAGCACGTAATAAAGTCCGCTCCGCACCCGGTATTCGGAATCCACCCGGATCCCGATCTTGGCGGCGATCTCATCCGCGATCCGGAAGCCGACCCCCTGGATGTCCTCCGCCAGTCTGTATGGATTTTCCTTCAGGATCCGGTACAGGGAGTCCTGGTACTGATTGTATATTTTAATTCCCAGAGAAAGCGAGACGCCGTACTGGGCCAGAAAGATCATGGCATTCTGCATCTGGGCTTTTTCTATCATCTGCTCGCCGATCTCCCGGGCCTTTTTCTCACTGATCCCCTTGATTTCAGCCAGACGTTCCGGCTCCTCTTCCAAAATCCGCAGGGTATCGTCCCCAAAACGGCCCACGATCCTGGCCGCCAGAGCCGGTCCGATCCCCTTCAGGGCACCGCTTCCCAGATACCGTTCCAGGGCCGCCCCTCCCTCCGGGATCCTGACCCGGCAGGATTCCGCCCGGAACTGCTCCCCGTAGGTGGCATGGGTGGTATACTCCCCTTCCGCTTCGATATACTCGCCCTCATGAACAGACTGGAGGCTGCCCACACAGGTCACTTCCCTGCCGCCGGCGGTCAGATTCATGACCGTATAACCGTTTTCTTCATTGCGAAATACGATATGTTCTACATATCCTTCTATTTTTTCCTTCATCGCTTAACTGTTCTGTCTTTTGCGCTATCTTTTTTCAAATTCATTCATAATTTCCACGTACTGCCCGGCTCCCAGCGCCACTACCGCCACCGGATTTTCCGCCGTCATGGTATTGATGCCTGTCCGGCTGCTGATGACATCTTCCAGGCCCTCCAGCAGGGCGCCGCCGCCGGTCAGCACGATCCCCCGTTCCGAAACATCCGCTGCCAGTTCCGGCGGCGTCTTTTCAAGAACGCTGTGGACCGCCTCCACGATCTGTCCCACAGATTCTTCCAGGGCTTCCCGGATCTCTCCGGAGTTCAGCACAACAGATTTCGGCAGTCCCGTTACCACATTTCTGCCTTTGATCTCCATCACCGCTTCCTCCGGCCGCGGTCCCGCGGCGCCGATCCGGATCTTTACCGCCTCCGCTGTCTGCTCTCCGATAAACAGCCCGTGATTTTTGCGTATATAGCGGATGATCGCCTCATTAAAATTGTCGCCGGCCACCCGGATAGAAGAAGATACAACGATCCCCCCCAGGGAAATCACCGCGATATCCGTGGTGCCGCCGCCGATATCCACGATCATATTTCCGCAGGGCCTGGTAATGTCAATCCCGGCTCCGATAGCCGCCGCGATCGGCTCCTCGATAATAGTCACCTCCCGGGCTCCCGCCTGATAAGTGGCGTCCTCCACAGCCCGGCGCTCCACATCAGTGACCCCGCTGGGCACGCAGATGACGATCCTGGGCTTTCTGAAACCCCGGCGTCCCATGGCCTTCTGTATAAAATAATGCAGCATTTTTTCTGTGATCATATAATCGGAAATCACACCCTGTCTTAAAGGCCGGATTGCCATAATATTTCCCGGCGTTCTGCCGATCATCTGGCGTGCTTCTTCTCCGATCGCCTTTACCCGGTCCGCGTCCTTGTCATAGGCCACCACGGAGGGCTCTTTCAGCACGATCCCTTTTCCCTTTACGTAAACCAGGATGCTGGATGTCCCCAGATCAATTCCTATATCTGTCGCTGCTGCCATAATAATCCCCTTTCTTCCCGGCTCTCCTGTCCGCTACTGCTTCATGATACCACGAATCGCCCGGCAATGGAACGCTCTTTTTACAGATATTTTCTGACATATTTCCCGGTATAGGAAACGGGATTTTCCGCCACTTCCTCCGGGGTTCCCCTGGCGATGACCGTTCCTCCCTTGTCTCCCCCCTCCGGTCCGATATCAATGATATAGTCCGCCGTTTTGATCACATCCAGATTATGTTCGATGACCACCACGGTATTTCCGCTTTCTGTCAGGCGCTTCAGGATATCGATCAGCTTGTGCACATCCGCGAAATGCAGGCCTGTGGTGGGTTCATCCAGGATATAGATCGTGCGGCCTGTGCTCCGCTTGGAAAGTTCTGTAGCCAGTTTGATCCTCTGGGCCTCTCCTCCGGACAGGGTGGTGGATGGCTGCCCCAGCCGGATATAGGACAGGCCCACATCGTTCAGCGTCTCGATCTTCCGCCGGATGGAAGGCACATGGTCAAAAAATTCCAGGGCCTCCTCCACTGTCATTTCCAGCACGTCGTAAATGCTTTTCCCTTTGTATTTTACCTCCAAGGTCTCCCTGTTATACCGTTTTCCGCGGCATACCTCGCAGGGCACGTACACATCCGGAAGAAAATGCATCTCGATCTTGATAATGCCATCGCCGCTGCAGGCCTCGCAGCGGCCCCCTTTCACATTGAAGCTGAAACGGCCTTTTTTGTAGCCTCTTGCCTTTGCGTCGGCGGTGGAGGCAAACAGATCCCGGATCATGTCAAAAACCCCGGTGTAGGTGGCAGGATTTGATCTGGGCGTTCTGCCGATGGGAGACTGATCGATATTGATCACCTTGTCCAGCTGCTCCAGTCCCCGGATCCCCTTATGTTTTCCCGGAATGGTCCGGGCCCGGTTCAGATCCCGGGCCAGCCGCTTGTAGAGGATCTCATTGACCAGCGAACTCTTTCCGGAGCCGGAAACACCGGTGACACAGGTCATGACTCCCAGGGGAAAATCCACATTGATATTCTTCAGGTTGTTCTCCGCCGCTCCCAGCACCGTGATCCATCCGGCCGGCTGTTTTCTGACCTCCGGCACCGGGATTTTCAGCCTGCCGCTGAGATAGGCGCCTGTGACGGATCTTTCATTTTTCATCAGTTCTTCCGCTGTGCCGATGGCTACCAGTTCTCCGCCGTGCTGTCCGGCCCCCGGACCGATATCCACCACACAGTCCGCAGCCCGCATGGTATCCTCATCGTGCTCTACTACGATCAGGCTGTTGCCCAGGTCCCGGAGTTTTTTCAGAGTTGCCAGCAGTTTGTCATTATCTCTCTGATGAAGTCCGATGCTGGGCTCATCCAGGATATAGGCCACCCCCACCAGACCGGACCCGATCTGGGTCGCCAGACGGATCCTCTGGGCCTCTCCTCCGGACAGAGTGCCTGTAGCCCGGGAAAGGCTTAAATAGTTCAGTCCCACATCCATCAGAAAACGAAGCCGGGACCGGATCTCTTTTAAAATCTGCTTTCCGATGAGTTCCTGGTGTTCGCTGAGCTGAAGGTTCTCCATAAAATCCGTCAGCTGGTCCACCGGCATGCTGGTGATCTCGTAAATATTTTTGTCTCCTACCGTAACTGCCAGAGAGGTAGGTTTCAGCCTCTGGCCCCGGCAGGCCGGACAGGGAGTAAACCGCATAAAGGTTTCGTATTCCTGTTTGGTCGCATCGGACCCGGTCTCCCGGTACCGCCGCTCCACGTTCCGGATCAGGCCCTCAAAGGCCACATCGTAAACTCCCTCTCCTCTCTGTCCCCGGTAATACACCTTTACACTGCGGCCCCCGGTGCCGTAGATCAGAATGTCATGAATCTTTTTGGGGTAGTCCTGAAAAGGCGTATCCAAAGAAAAATCATACTCCTTTGCCAGAGCGTCCAGCACCGCCCGGGTATAGCTGCCTTTGTCCGTGCAGGACTGCCATCCCAGCACCACAATGGCTCCCTGATTAATAGACAGACTGGGATCCGGAATCATCAGTTCTTCCGAAAACTCCATCTTATATCCCAGACCGTAGCACTCCGGGCAGGCCCCGAAAGGATTATTGAAAGAAAAACTCCTGGGCTCGATTTCCTCCATGCTGATGCCGCAGTCCGGGCAGGAAAAGCTCTGGCTGAAATTCAGGGTGTTTCCGTCCATGGTATCTACCACCAGCAGTCCTCCCGACTGGCTCAGCACCATCTCGATGGAATCTGTCAGCCGCTTTTCGATCCCCGGCTTTACCGTCAGCCGGTCTACTACGATCTCAATATTGTGCTTGACATTTTTGTCCAGAATAATTTCCTCGGTAAGCTCATACAGATTTCCGTCTGCCCGGACCCGGACAAAACCGCTCTTTTTCGCCTGAGCCAGTACTTTTTCATGGCGGCCCTTCCGTCCCCGGACTACCGGAGCCAGAAGCTGGATCCGCGTCCGTTCCGGAAGCTCCATGATTTTATCCACCATCTGGTCTACAGTCTGGCGGCTGATCTCCCTGCCGCATTTGGGGCAGTGAGGGATCCCTACTCTGGCATAAAGCAGCCGGAAATAATCGTAAATCTCCGTCACAGTCCCCACCGTGGACCGGGGATTCCGGTTAGTGGATTTCTGGTCGATAGAAATAGCCGGGGGCAGTCCCTCGATGCTTTCCACGTTGGGCTTCTCCATCTGGCCCAAAAACTGGCGGGCATAGGAGGACAGGCTCTCCATGTAGCGCCGCTGCCCTTCCGCATAAATCGTGTCAAAGGCAAGAGAGCTTTTGCCGGAGCCTGAAAGCCCCGTCAGCACCACCAGTTCATTTCTGGGTATATCTACATTCAAATTTTTCAGATTATTTTCCGCGGCGCCGCGGATGCGGATAAACTGTTTCTTCTGTGTCTGTTCCATCCTGATCTCCTCTGGTTCCGATAAAAGATACATTTCTGTGCAGCTTTTTCCATCATATCATACTCATTTCAGTTTGGCAAACATTTGTTCTGTTCTCTCCGGCCGCTTTTTCCCGATCTCAGAGAAATTCCGCCAGCACTACATTGCTCAGAGAAATCCCTTTTCTTGTAAAGCGCAGACATCCGTCTGCCTCTTCCAGCAGACCGTACCGCTTATATTTTTCCACTGTCCCGGGCCAGATCTCCTCTGCCTTTGCGCCGAAGGTTTTCCGGAAATCCTCCAGAGAAATCCCCTGTGTCAGCCGCAGGCCCAGGATCATGTATTCCGCCTGCTGATCTTTTTCGGAAAGTTCTTCTTTCTCCCGGCGGATCTTATTTCGATCTCCGGAAAACGCCAGATATTCCTCCATGCTCCCGGTATTCCGAAACCGGGCATGTTCCCACAGAGAGGCCGCTCCAAGGCCCAGCCCCAGATACTCCCGGCCCGTCCAGTATCCCAGATTGTGGCGGCAGCAGAAACCCTCCTTCGCATAGTTGGAAATTTCATACTGGCGGTAGCCGTATCGGCCCAGCAATTCCGCCGTTCTCTCATACATCAGCCGTTCCGTCTCCTCATCGGGAAGTTCCAGGCTCTCTCTGGCCTCATAGAAGGGTGTTCCCTCCTCCAGGATCAGACTGTAGGCGGAAATGTGCTCCGGTCCAAGTTCCGCCGTCCTGGTCAGGGTTTCCTCCCAGGAATCCAGCGTCTGTCCCGGTATTCCGGACATAAGGTCTACATTGATATTGCGGAATCCCGCTTCCCTGGCCAATCGGAAATTCTCCAGAAAATCCTCATAAGAATGGATCCGTCCCAGACTTTTCAGTTCCCGGTCCGAAGCGGACTGGCAGCCCATGCTCAGCCGGTTAAATCCCGCCTTCCTGCAGATTTCCAGTTTTTCCGCGTCCAGGGTTCCGGGATTGGCTTCCAGGGTGATCTCACAGTCCTCCCCGGCCTGAAAATATTTCAGCAGGTTTTTCAGCAGGGCAGCCAGCTGGCTGCCCGCCAGCACGGTAGGGGTGCCGCCGCCGAAAAAGATACTGACCACCCGGCATCCGCCGGCCTCTTCCGCCGCCTGCTTCATTTCAAGGTTCAGGGCCTTAAGATATTTTTCCCGGATTTCCTCTCCCCAGGGGGCGGACAAAAAATCGCAGTATCCGCACTTTTGCAGGCAGAACGGGATATGCACATATAGTTCCAGTTCTCTCCTTTTTTGCTCCATCTGTTTTCAGCCTCCGTTTTCATACAGAAACAGGTTCCAGAACACAGTTTTAAACCGGTTCCGGAACCTGTCCTGATTTTATTTGTCGTCCAGCTTCAGCACACTCATAAAGGCTTTCTGCGGAATCTCCACGCTGCCTACCTGGCGCATCCGCTTCTTTCCTTCTTTCTGTTTTTCCAGCAGCTTCTTTTTTCTGGAAATATCGCCGCCGTAACACTTGGCCAATACATCTTTCCGAAGCGCCTTCACCGTCTCCCTGGCGATGATCTTGGAACCGATGGCCGCCTGGATGGGGATCTCAAAAAGCTGTCTGGGTATCTCCTCCTTCAGCTTTTCACACATCTTTCTGCCCCGCTCATAGGCCGAACCCTCAAATACGATAAAGGACAGGGCGTCCACTTCCTCCCGGTTCACCAGGATATCCAGCTTCACCAGGCTGCTGCGCTCATAGCCCAGAAGTTCATAGTCGAAGGAGGCATAGCCCCGGGAACGGGACTTCAGGGCGTCGAAGAAATCATAGATAATCTCGTTCAGGGGCAGGTGGTAGTGCAGCACCGCCCGGGTCTGTTCCATATACTCCATTCCCTGATACTGGCCTCTCCGCTCCTCGCAGAGCTGCATGATCGGCCCGATAAACTCGGTGGTCACCATGATCTCCGCCTTTACTACCGGCTCCTCCATATAATCGATCTCCGAGGGATCCGGCATATTGGAGGGATTGGTAAGATCCATGCAGGTGCCGTCGGTTTTGTGGATCTTATAGATAACGCTGGGGGCCGTGGTGACCAGATCCAGGTTATATTCCCGCTCCAGCCGCTCCTGGATAATCTCCAGATGCAGCAGTCCCAGAAAGCCGCAGCGGAAGCCAAAGCCCAGGGCCACGGAAGTTTCCGGCTCGTAAAACAGAGACGCGTCATTCAGCTGCAGCTTTTCCAGAGCATCCCGCAGATCCCCGTATTTTGCCCCGTCTGCCGGATACAGTCCGCAGTAGACCATAGGGTTTACTTTCTTATATCCGGGAAGCGGCTCTCCGCAGGGCCGTTCATCATCCGTGACCGTATCTCCCACCCGGGTATCCGCCACGTTTTTGATGCTGGCGGTAATATATCCCACCATGCCTGCGGACAGTTTCTCGCAGGGAATCATCTGCCCCGCGCCGAAATATCCGACCTCCACCACTTCCTCCACAGCTCCGGTAGCCATCATCCGGACCCGGGTTTCTCTCTTTACACTGCCTTCCATGATCCGGCAGGAAATGATGACTCCCTTATAGGGATCATAGACAGAGTCAAAGATCAGCGCCTGCAGCGGCGCTGCCGGATCTCCCTTGGGGGCCGGTATCTTTTTAACGATCGTCTCCAGCACCTGCTCCACATTCAGCCCGGTCTTTGCCGAGATCTGCGGAGCGTCCTGGGCCTCGATGCCGATCACATCCTCAATCTCGCTGATCACCCGCTCCGGCTCGGCGCTGGGCAGATCGATCTTGTTAATGACCGGGAACACATCCAGATCATGATCCAGAGCCAGATATACATTGGCCAGCGTCTGGGCCTCAATGCCCTGGGCCGCGTCCACCACCAGCAGGGCTCCGTCGCAGGCGGCCAGGCTCCTGGAAACCTCATAGTTAAAGTCCACATGGCCCGGCGTATCGATCATGTTGAGAATATACTCCTCTCCGTCCTCCGCCTTGTAGACTGTCCGCACCGCCTGAGCCTTGATGGTAATTCCCCGCTCCCGCTCCAGATCCATGTTATCCAGGACCTGATCCTGCATTTCCCTTTGGGTCAGCAGTCCGGTCATCTCGATGATCCGGTCCGCCAAAGTAGATTTGCCGTGGTCGATATGGGCAATAATACAAAAATTCCGAATTTTATCCTGACTTATTTCTGCCAAAGCAGTTTCCTCCAACCTCTCATTCATACACCGTTAGCCTTACTATTATACATAAGATTCAACTGCCCTGCAAGACTTTGTTCAGGATATAGGCGAAGGGTTCCATGGCGTTCATGGCCTCCTCCACTGTGTTTGTCTGAGCCCCCACTTCCAGCAGCAGGGACCGGGGCCGCACATGGAGATTGTACCGGTAGCCTTTCAGATAAATGCACCGGGTAAAATCCGGAAAATACTGTTTTGCCTGATATTCCAGCTGGAAGGAAAAGGCCAGGTTCTCCTGCAGATAGGGATTCGGCAGATAACTGAGCTCCCCGTCCTCTGCGGTTCTGGAAAGGCCGTTAAACAGCATAATCTTGGCGGTTGAAGCACCGTTAATATCTGTCACCAGCCGGGTGTCATCAGCCACCCCGTCCCGGTGAAGGTCGATCACTACCTGGATGCTGGGATTTTCCTCCAGGATCTGCTGGATCACCGGAAGAGCGTAGTCATAGGCCTTGCTCCGGTCCAGCACTCCGTCTAGCAGGTCAAAGGAGTCCGTATTGTGGATCACCTGGTAGCCGTACTGATCCCGGAGGATCTGGGCCAGATGCTCTCCCACGCCTATAACGGTTGTATTCACATCTCCGTCCACAGAATCCGCGAACCCCTCCTGGGAATGGGTATGGTAGATCAGTACCTGGGGAGAGGAGGAATCTTTCTGCAAAGTCAGATCCTTTTCCAGAAAATTTCCGGCGTTCAGTTCCGCCGCACTCGTCACCGTATTGGGATCTACCACGAAAAACTCATTTAAAAGATAGTCGTAATCCTGGAGACTTTCCGCCGGGATCTGAACGGCCGGCTGCAGTTCCTGCTCCCCGGCGTCCGGCTCCCCGGTATTCCCGCTTTCCGCCTCTTCCCGGTCCTGCTCCTGCTGATTTTCTTCTTCAGCGGCTTTTTTGCGGTTTTCTTCCTCCATCCGCTCCGCGATCCGCCTCTCATTTTCCTGGATGATGGCCTGTATGGTCGTATCGTCCTCCACCACCGCCTGCTCCGGCTCCCGGCTTTGGAAATATGACAAAAAGGGCACTTGTTCTTTCGCAAACGCCTGCAGTTTCTGAAGCAGCGTCCCGGTTTCTTCCTGATAGTCTGTCTGAGGCAGATACCATGCCAGCGCCTGCTCCCCTGCCCGGACGCATACAGAAGCAGCCAGCATTTTCCCTGTTTCCCATCCATTTTCCCGAAGAACGCCAAGGCCCCGCCAGGCCAGATTCAGGCTCATGGCCACAATGCAAAAAATCAATATGCCCCGGGTTCTCTTCTGTCCGTTCCGCATGCGATCACCTCACAGTTATATATGAGGAGCGCGCCGGAAATATACCCGTCATGTCCGAAAGCCGCCGGTTCACCGGAAGGTAAGAGCCAGATTGATCCCTTCCGACAGCGTGAAGCTGAGCCGGGAAATAGTGTCGTCAATATCTTTGGGAGTCACAAACATTTCTCTCAGAGAAGGACTGACCAGTTCTGAAAGGAATTCGTTTATTTCCGCGTCTTCCAGAGATTCCAGCAGCTCCGCCACCGCATCGTGGACAATCGTCCCCGCGTCCACCACCGTAGGAATTCCGATGCCGATCACCGGGACTCCCAGAGTTTCCGCGTTCAGCCCGCACCGGTAATTTCCCACCCCGGATCCGGGGCAGATCCCTGTATCCGTCAGCTGGATCGTGCAGTTCAGCCGCTTGGTGCTGCGGGCGGCCAGGGCGTCAATCAGCAGCACCACGTCCGGCTTTATCTCCCGGACCACGCCCCGCAGGATTTCCAGAGTCTCCATGCCTGTCTGAGCCATAACTCCCGGCACCACGGCGCTGATCATCGGGGTTTTCTCATCGCCCAGAGCCCTTTCTCCGTACTCCCGGATTATATGCCGCGTCACCCGCAGATGGTCTGCCGCGCAGGGACCCAGGGCGTCCGGCGTAATGTTTCTGTTGCCCAGTCCGGCCACCAGAACCGAATCTCTTTTTCTGGGAAGCAGTTTCTTCAGCTGTTCCGCCAGTTTTTTGGACACCTCCCGGTGGATCCCCCGGTCCGGCACTTTCAGGTTCGGCGCTTCCAGCGTAATATAAATTCCTTTAGGCTTTCCCATGGCCCTGGCCCCGGAATCTGTCTCGATTTTTACCGCTGTCGTTGTGATCTCCCGCTCTCTGTCCTCGCTGCGGTGAAGCACCACGCCGGAAATCTCTACATTGTCTTTTTCAAACTTTTCTCTGTTTTCTACCGCAAGATCCGTTCGCACTCTGTATTTCTCCAGCATATCCCTTCTCCTTCAGATATTCGTCCCGTCTGATCCGCTCCCGGCCGGAGCATCAGGCGGACTGCATTCTGACACATAGCTTTTACAATTTTCGGTGAAATATGTATTGACAAAGGCGGATAAATAGAATAGAATAAGTAAGCATGTTTCGTCGGGGGTTTCCGTGTCTTCCCCGATGTAAAAATACAATGAAATTCAGAATATTGGAGGTGTACAGTTTGGCTAACATTAAATCTGCTAAGAAGAGAATCCTGGTAAACAGAACAAAGGCTGAGAGAAATAAATCCATCAAATCAGCCGTTAAGACATCCATCAAAAAGGTAGAAGCAGCCGTAGCCGCAAAGGATAAAGAAGCTGCAGCCGCTGCTCTGACAGCCGCTATCTCTACCATTGACAAAGCGGAGACCAAGGGTGTTTACCACAAGAACAATGCGTCCAGAAAAGTTTCCCGCTTAAGCAAAGCTGTAAACTCTATCGCATAAAAAGAAATTTTTAAAAATCCCGGCTGATACCGTCCAGCCGGGATTTTTTCTGTCATGCGCTGTACTTGACAAGCATAAGTTCCACACTCATGATATCGCTGAGTTTTCCTGTTTTCACATCCGTCTCAGCCTCGGTAAAATCTTCTATCGCTTCTTCCAGTTCTTTTCTGGTATATTTTCCCGCCAGAGGCAGATAATTCCGCACTACAAAAGGCGCCAGAGCAGCCCGGGAGGCAATGGTTTTCCGGTCAAAGCCGTCATCCGCCAGAGTCTTTACCAGCAGAAGCTGATTAAACTGCCGGGCCATCAGGTACAGGATCCGCATAGGCGGCTCCTTCAGGGCCAGAAGATCGTAATAGAGCTTCAGCGCTTCCTCCTGGCGCTTTTCCGTCATGGCCCGGATCATGTCAAAAATCCGGTTGGAAATCTGCGCGGTGCAGATCGTCTCTATGTCATCCCGGGTGATCACTTCCCGGCCCATGGTGTAGTCCAGCAGTTTTTCCAATTCCATGTGGATATTTCCCATATCACTTCCGGTCCGCCCCAAAAACAATTCCATATCCGGCCGGGTGATCTTTTTCTTCTCCCTTTTCAGGATACCCAGCACCCACCGCATCAGATCGTCTTCCTTCTGCGCGCTGAATTCCGTGACCCGTCCGGCCTTCTGCACAGCTTTGTACAGCCTGCTTCTTTTGTCGATCTCCTCCTCCTCAAAGATCAAAACCAGATAGTCCGGAAGCGAGGCCATATAATCCGCCAGCAGATCCGCCTTTCCCTTGAAAAGCCCTGTGTTCTCCAGAAGGATCACGCGGTGATCCGCAAAAAATGGGATGGTTTCAGCCAGATCGATGATCTCTCCCTCGTTCTGTCCTTTTCCCTCAAAACGGGAAAAATTCATGGTATCCCCCTCCGGAACCAAGGCTGTCAGAAGCTTTCTGCGGTACTGGTTCTTCAGATAAGCCTCCGATCCGTACAGAAGATATGCCTTTTGAAAAGTTCCGTTTTTAATATCCTCAAGAATTTCTTTCATCTTTTTGCTCCCGCCTGTACACCCGGCTCCACTGCCGGTTCAGCCTGCGGAAATCCCCCAGAGCCTTCCACCCGATTTTCACGATTTTTTTCAGGTTAATAGAATTTTTCCCTCCCTGCCTGGGACGGAAGGTGATGGGAAGATAGCACACCGGCTGCCGCCTCTTGATATACAGCACAGACAGCAGTACATTGGAAAGATTTGCGTCCGCGGGAATCTGTTTCAGATTGTCCTCCAGCTGCCCTGCCTCCATCAGGCGGTATGGGGTGTTCGCGTCCTGCACGTCCGCGCGGAAACAAAATCTCAGCACCATCCTCAGCACCTTTGTCACAAATACTCTGGATGCTCCGTCTTTCCGCCCTTTCCGGCTGCCGATCACCATGGCAAATTTTTTCCGCCGCTTCCAGAATTCCTCGAATTCTTCCGGCCGCGTCTGGCCGTCGCTGTCTGTCTGGAATACATAGTCGGCTCCCTGCTCCACCGCATAATGGTATCCTCTCAGCACAGCTCCTCCGTGGCCCCGGTTTTGTTCATCCAGATGGATCAGGAGCGGATGGGATGCCCGGTATTCTTCCAGTATCCGCCCGGTATTGTCCCGGCTGCCGTCGTTGACTACAACGATCCTGGATGCTCCGTCTCCGCTGTGGCGTTCCGCCACCGGATACCATTCTTCCAGAACCTTCTGTATATTTGCTTCTTCATTGTATGCAGGGATAATAATATATAAACTGTCCATAACCCTTATAGAATACCATATTCTCATACGCGGGTCAAAAGATATTTCATCCGGGTTTTTTCCAGGTTTCCACTCGGATCTTTTCCCCGGACACCGACACCTTTACCGCTCCGCAGGCGGCGGTCACAAATACCCGGCCCCCCTCTTCTTTGATCCGTTCCAGGACCTCTGGATGGGGATGCCCGTAGACGCTGTGTTCCGGGGCGGAGATCACGCATATTTCCGGATTGATCATCTTCAGGAACGCCTGTCCGGTAGAATTTTTTGATCCGTGGTGGGCCACTTTCAGGTACTCATAGGATCCCAGCCTTCCCAGCAGAGCCTCCTCCCCATCTCCTTCCAGATCTCCGGTCAGAAGAGCGTCAAAGCTTCTGTAATGAACTCCCAGCACCAAAGAAGCGCTGTTTTCTTCCCCTTCCGTGACTTCCATGCCGCCTTTGGGATAAAGGACTTCTATGCGGCAGTCTCCGGATCGGATCTGATCCCCCGCCTTCAGATACCGCACCGGGATATCTGCCCTGCCGGCAGCCGCGGTCAGTTCTTTTTCCTCCCGGGTTCCCCTCATCCATTCCGGCAGCAGCAGGTTTCCCACCGAAAGCTGGGTCTCTCTGCGGGCTTTCGCCTCCAGGATCTCCAGGATCCCGTTTGTATGATCCTGATCCGGATGTGTGATAAAAATTCCTTCCACCCGGCGGATCCCCTGCTGCTTTAAATAGGGCAGGATACGGTAGCGGCCCGCCTGCTCCTCACTGCTGCTGCCGCCGTCCACCAGAAAGCTGGCCCTTCCTGTCTCCAGGACCAGACAGTCTCCCTGCCCTACATCCAGAGCCGTAATAGAAAACTCTTCCGGCGGCCTCACAAAAAGCGCCGCCCACAGCAGAACCGCCATGACAGCCGCTGCCGCCCTCTTTTTGGCCAGATTCTTTTTTCCTCTGGTCTTTCTTCCAAGATAAAACACTGTCAGCGCCATGCCGGACAAAACAGCTCCGGTCTGCCGGACCGAAGGCTGCCCGCAGATCCACAGCCCTCCCGGCAGAAGCCTCAGAAAACTCATGGCCTTTTCCGAAAATTCCAGGATACGTGCCGGACAAAAAAGCAGCCATTTCCCCAGGCCCGGCCACAGCAGCCCCGCCGCGCTCCCTGCCAGGCCCAGGATCATCACCGGCTCCATAAGGGGAAGCAGCAGCAGATTCACCCATACGCCCCACAGGGGAATTTCATAAAACCAGAAAGCGCTTAAGGGCAGGGTCACAAACCAGATCACGCCGCAGGAAATCAGCGTTTCCGCCCATCTGCGGACCGCTTTTGGAAGCCTTCCCGGTCTGAAGCCTTCCTGTTCCGGCAGCAGAGCCCTCGCCGCGGGAACTGCTGTGGCGATGCCTAAAACTGCCATAAATGACAGCTGAAAACCGCTGTAAAATAAATACCCGGGATTTTCCAGAAGGATCAGGATCCCGGAAAGAGACAGAGCGCAGATCATGTCGTAGCTGCGTCCCAGAAGCCTGGCGCCCAGTCCGGCGGCAAACATAATATAGGCTCTGACTGTGGCCGCCTGCGCCCCCGCAAAGAGGCAGTACAGTCCCATGCCGGCAGCCGCGGCGGCAGCGGCAGGCAGCTGCCGCCGCAGAATTCTCCGGGCCAGCCGGAAAATACCCAGTCCCAAAATGGTGATATGGCTGCCGGAAATAGAAAGGATATGAATCATGCCTCCAAACTGAAAATTCAGGCTGGACTCTTCTTCCAGGAGACTTTTGTCTCCCCAGAGCATGGCTGCCAGAATACCTGCGGTCCTGGCCGGAACCAGTTCTGCCGTTCTGGCGGTAAGACTCTCCCTGAGCCTGGCCATATCCTCCCACAGCCGGAAATCCGGCAGTTTGACAAGTTCCAGGGAATCTCCCCACATACAATAATAAATTTTCTGGCAGGCATAGTATTCTCTCGCGTTAAACTGCCCCGGATTTCCCGGAAGTTCCGGCTGTTCCAGCGTCCCGGACACGCGGACCGAAGCCCCTGCCGGAAAAATTTCTTCTGCCTGTGTCATAACATAAATTTTATTTAAAGGGATTTTTTGATTTTGATAAAAAAGAAATGTATGCTTTAGATAATAGCGGACGGCGTTTGCTGTTTTTTCTCGCCGATCGATTTCGCCTGTGACGTGTACGGCCTCACCTGCCCGGATGGCAGCGCCGATCTCTGTTTTTCCGGCAGGCTCTCCGAAAACAGGAAAGCCCGCCGCCTTCATCAAAAAAATCACGGTCATGAGGCCTATGCACACCAGGCATAAAGGCCTTTTTTTCATTTATTTATTCCTCCAGGATCAGAGAGCTGTTTACCTCATACAGCTGATCCAGATTCATTTCATCCCGGAACACCACATTGCTCTTTCCGTTGACAGAAAACTGCACCCGGTTGATATGGCAGGTGGCCGCCAGAGAGTTGACGATGGAATAGATCGTCACCTGGGGATCCACATCCATCACCGGCACGGTAAAGCTGTCGTCAAAATTCACGTAGCAGATTCCCTCCGAGACAGTTACACTCAGTATATTCAGTTCCGATGGCAGCACCCCGTAATGGCCGTCCTGGCCGGGCCCCTTCACCAGCTGTTCGATCACCACCCTCTCCAGCGGAACATTGGTGCTGTAATAGATATTTCTCTGCTCCGATACCAGCCGTTCCCCGGTTTCATCAGCGAAATAGAGGGACATGGTAATGTTTTCATAGGTGTTGATCTCTTTTCCGGAATTTTCCACAAAGCTGTCATCGTCCAGAAGGCCGATCTCCTCATCCTGGGAATCCTTAAGGGGAAATCCGTTGACCAGGATCCTGATTTTAGAAATGCCGTCTATCTGAAGGAAGGTCCGCACCAGTCCCGCTCTGACCAGAATCTCTCTGGACTTGTTCATCTCCTTATAAGCCGCGCTCATGTTCAGATTCAGGATTCCGTCCCTGAGCTGGAAGTTCCGGACCGACACATCTTCCGGCAGAAGCTCTACGCGGCCGTCTCCTTCCGTCTCGTTTTTCAGGGCTTCCGACAGTTCCCGGCACAGTTCCTCCGCATTCCGGCCCTGAGGCTCATAGGCCTCCCGGACCAGCTGATTCATCTCTTCATTCAGATAGTAGAGGTAATACTCCCCCTTCTCGCCTTCTCCTTTGCCGGAACATCCCCACAGTCCCAGTACCAGCAGGCATGTCAGAAAACACGCCAGTAATTTTCTCATACGCCTGACCTCCTACGCGATATAGACCAATGGAATCCGCACAGAGAACGTGGTTCCCTCGTTTTCTTTGCTGTAGACCCGGATCGCGCCCCGGTGCATGACAATGGCGCTTCTGGTAATAGCCAGCCCCAGACCGGTGCCTCCGATCTCTCTGGAATGGCTCTTATCCACTCTGTAAAACCTCTCAAAAATATGGTTCAGAGATTCCTCGGGTATGCCGATTCCGGAATCCGCCACGGTCACATAAAAATACTTGTGGTCCGCGTTCAGGGAAACTCTGACCCAGCCGCCTTCCGGCCGGTTGTATTTGATGGCGTTCTCTACCAGATTGGAAAACGCCAGGGTCAGCTTCGTGGCGTCCACCTCGGCGTTTACCGGGCGGAAACTGTCCAGGATCAGCTCCACGTTTTTCCGTCCCGCAATAGGACGCAGGCGCTTCAGCACCAGCTCCAGCAGGTCGTTGATGTTCACGGTCTCAATATTTAAATCCGATGCTTTCTTATCCATTTTCACCAGAGAAAGCAGATCTGTGATAATGGAATTTTCCCGGTCGATCTCCTCGGAAATATCCTGCATAAACTCCTGATACTGTTCGATGGGAACATTTTCCTGCATGTTCAGAGAATCGGCCAGCACCTTCATGGACGCCAGAGGCGTTTTCAGTTCATGGGATACATTGGAGACAAATTCCTGTCTGGAATCATCCAGAGTCTTGACCCGGGCCAGCATTTTATTGAAGGCGTCGGTGATCAGCTCCGTCTCCAGATAATCCGGCACGGAAATACTCTCGTCCAGGTATCCGTCTGTCAGTTCCTCTATGGATCTGGTGATCTTCTGGAACGGCTTCACCAAAATCCCCGAAAGGATATAGCTGAATACCAGGATCAGCGCCACCAGGATCCCCAGGATCATGGTTCCCCGCTGCTCCAGCATGTCCTTGCTGGCATTGATCTCCACTGTGGATACACTGACCAGCATGACCCCGATGATCTCCTTATCCGTGGATTCGGGATCGGAAATCGGCACTGTCATTTCTATATACTGATTTTTCCGGTCATACTGACTGGTATCCTGTCCGTTAAAACAGTTGATGACCTCCCTGGAAATCAGATATTTTCCCCGGTCCAGCTCGTAAGTATCCTTGATCACCTCATAATCCCGGTTGATGATCAGAATGCGGCCCTCGTAAATATTCGTCAGCATGCTGATCTCGCCGTTGATCACCGCGTTGCTCTGGTCCTCCATATATCCCAGCTGGACCAGCTGATTGCAGATGATGTTGCTCTGGTTCTGGATTATAATGGTCCTCTGAGAAAGCGCCCTGTCCTCATAGCTTTGGACCACCACATTTTCCACTACGATGCTGGGAATGATTCCCATGAGCATTACAATCACCATAATGCGGAAGCGGACGCTCCGGACAAACTTCCACCTGCGTTTTCCTTTATCCCTGGAAATAGTAACCAACTCCCCACTTTGTATGTACATATTTCGGATCGCTGGGATTTTCCTCGATCTTCTCTCTGAGTCTCCGGATGTGCACGTCCACAGTCCGCACATCGCCGGGATATTCGTAGCCCCAGACAATATTCAGCAGGTTTTCCCGGCTGTAGACTTTATTGGGATTAAATACAAGAAGCTCCAGCACGTCAAATTCTTTCGCGGTCAGATTGATCTCTTTTGATCCGATAAATACCCGGCGGCTGTCGCAGTCCAGCTTCAGATCTCCCACCTGGACCACTCTGGCCTTTGTCTCCGCCTGGGCAGGCCGGGCTGTCCGCCGCATGATCGCTTTGATCCTGGCTTTTACCTCCAGAATATTAAAAGGCTTAGTGATGTAGTCGTCCGCCCCGTACTCCAGACCCATGATCTTATCCATATCTTCTCCCTTGGCGGTGAGCATCACAATGGGAACATTGGAAAACTCCCGGATCTGCTGGCATACGTCCAGCCCGTTCACTTTGGGCAGCATCAGATCCAGCAGGATCATATCGTATTCCTTTTCTCTGGCCATATTCAGGGCCTCTTCGCCGTCATAGGCGCATTCTACTTCCATTCCGTCCTGTTCCAGAGCAAAACGGATTCCTTTTACAATTAATTTCTCGTCGTCTACAACCAGTACCTTTTTTGCCATCTTGTTCTCCTATACCTCGATCTGATCCTTGATCTTTTCAAAGACTTTTTCTTTAATACCTTCCACCTGCTGGATTTCTTCCGGGGTTTTAAATCCGCCGTGCTCCTCGCGGTAAGCCATGATCGCCTCCGCCTTGGCCTCGCCGATGCCCGGAAGCGTCATCAGGCTTTCCCGGGAAGCTGTATTCAGATTGACCTTCCCTGCTGCCTCTTCCTCCCCGCCTGCGGCGGGAGACGCAGCCGCTTCCTCCAGGGTCCAGACTGTGATCTGCTGACCGTCTTCCAGAAGTTCCGCCTGGTTCAGGCTTTTCTCATCCGCATCCCCGCTCATGCCTCCGGCTGCCGCAATGGCCTGGTAAACCCGGCTTCCCGGCGGAAGCTCATACACACCCGGCTTCTCCACCGCCCCGCACACATAGACAAAAATCGTCTGCGGTCCTGTCTCCCCGGCCTCTTCCCCCGGTTCTCCCGAGGCGTCTGACAGCTCTTCTTCCGCCCCTGAAGAAGCCTCGATCTCGTAGACCGCATTCTCTCTTCCGCAGGCGGCAGACAGGCTGAAAACTGCCGTCAAAAGCATCGCGCAAATAAATTTACTTATCATTCTGCATATCTCCTACAGCAAATTTGCTATAAGGTCCCTGTTCTATGCATAACTTAGTCTTATTATAGCGGAGTTTGTTTTTAAATACAAGCAGAACTATTCCCATTTAAAGACCACGATCCCGGCTGCCGCTATCGCCAGTCCCATTAGTTTCCGCCACTCAAACGGCTGTTTTTCCACGCCGAACCACCCCAGGATTTCCGCCAGGTAAGACACTCCCAGCTGGGCGATGACGATCAGCATCGTAGCCCGGGCCGGGCCCAGAGCATCCATGCCCTTGATCACGGTAATCGTGATAAAAGCGCCTATGATGCCGCCCAGCAGGGCGTATTTATTGTCGATCCGCCACAAAGCCCCGACGCTGTCTCTTCCTGTCAGCAGCCACGCCCCAAAACAAACTGCCAGGGCCGACAGCTGCACCCAGCCGGCCGCCACCCAGATACTGGTCTGCTTTGTCACCTCCGTATTAAAAATCCCCTGAATGCTCATCAGCGCCCCGGAAAGCAGCGCAATTAAAATTCCCGCCATGTCCGCCTTCTCCTTTTTTCTATACTGTATCCGGAAAAAGCGCTGTTTATGCATCAGAACAGCCGGCCCCCTCCCGGGGAACCGGCTGTTCTGACTCAGTTGATCCAGCTTGTCTTTTGCTGAAAATAAAAATCGGCTTACAGGGAAGCCTCCAGCTTCTCCGCCATTTCATCGATATCCTTTTCCGTAATGATCAGCGGGGGCACAAGACGCAGCACGTTATTTCCCGCGCTGATGACCACCAGCCCGTTTTCCAGAGCCTTTTTCACGATCTCTCCCACCGGGCGGTCTTTCACGATCAGCCCCTGCATAAGGCCCTTGCCCCGGCGTCCGGCAAAGCAGTCCCGGCTGGCTGCCAGGCAGTCCAGCTTTTGTTCCAGATACGGGGTGATCTGCCGCACATGATCCAGGATTTCCAGGGAATCAAACAGATCGAAAACTGTGCTCACGGCGCGGCAGGCCAGCGGATTGCCGCCGTAGGTGGTTCCGTGGTCCCCCGGCACCAGGGAATGCTCCGCGGTTTTTTCGTTCAGCACAAAAGCGCCTACCGGCACCCCGCAGCCCAGGGCTTTGGCGCAGGTCATAATGTCCGGCTTCACCCCGTACTCCTGCCAGGCGAACATCCATCCTGTCCGTCCCATGCCGCACTGGATTTCATCCAGGATCATAAGAATATCCCTCTCATCGCAGAGTCTGCGGATTCCTTCCAGGAACTCCCGGGTCCCCGGGAAAATGCCTCCCTCGCCCTGAACCGTCTCAAGTATAACAGCACAGGTTTTATCGGTGATCTGAGCCTTTACACTGTCCAGATCGTTGAAATCCGCAAAACGGATGCCGCCGATCAGAGGCTTAAAAGGTTCCTGATAATGGCTGTTTCCCGTTACAGACAGCGCGCCCATGCTCCGGCCGTGAAAAGACTGCTTCATGGCTACGATCTCGTGGTCGGTGGATCCGTCTTTCAGATAGGCATATTTTCTGGCCGCTTTGATAGCTCCCTCAATGGCCTCGGTGCCGCTGTTGGTAAAAAAGACACGGCTCATGCCGGAGGCCTTTACCAGCTTTTCCGCCGCCTCCGCCTGGGGCACGTTGTAATACAGGTTGGAGGTGTGGATGATCTTGTCCAGCTGATCCTTCAGCGCCTCCCGGTAGACAGGATTCCCGTAGCCCAGGGCGTACACGGCAATGCCTGCCGCAAAGTCCAGGTACTCTCTGCCGTCCGTGTCATAGAGCCGGACTCCTTCTCCTCTTTCCCATACCACCGGCGCCCGGTTATAGGTGTGGAGCAGATACTGCTCCGATTTCCGGATACATTCATTTGTCTTCATGATAAAATTTCTCCTCATCATCTTTCAGGATCGCCGTGCCGATACCTTTGTTGGTAAAGATCTCCAGCAGCAGGCAGTGGGGGATCCGGCCGTCCAGGATATGCACCCTGGAAACCCCGTTGTTGATGGCGTCAATACAGTTCTGCAGCTTGGGGATCATGCCGCCGCCCACATGTCCCTCGGAAATAAGCTTCGCGGCTCCTTCCAGGGTCAGTTCCGAAATCAGGCTGGAGGGATCGTCCTTATCCGCGTAAACCCCTTCAATATCAGTCAGAAAAGCCAGCTTCTCGGCGTTCATCGCCTCGGCAATGGCGCTGGCCGCGTCATCGGCGTTGATATTGTAGGAATGGAAATTGTCATCCATGCCGATGGGGCAGACCACCGGCAGAAAATCTTTTTCCAGCAGATCATAGAGAACCTTGGGATTGACTTCCCGGATTTCTCCCACGTAGCCGATATCCTGTCCGTCTGACAGTTTCCGGTCCACCTTCAGCATTCCCCCGTCCTTGCCGCTGATGCCCACTCCCTGGACGCCCAGGGACTCGATCATGCTCACCAGTTCCTTATTGACTTTGTTCAGCACCATCTCCGCCACTTCCATAGTGTCCTCATCCGTGACTCTCAGGCCGTTGACGAACCGGGGCTCCATACCTACTTTTCCTACCCAGCGGGAAATTTCCTTCCCGCCGCCGTGGACGATAATAGGCTTGAAACCAACCAGTTTCAGAAGCACCACATCCTTGATGACATTTTTCTTCAGTTCCTCATCCACCATGGCGCTGCCGCCGTATTTCACAACAATGATTTTTCTGTTGAACCGCTGTATATAAGGCAGGGCCTCTATCAGCACATTGGCCTTATCCAGGTATTTCTGCATTACCATTTTCTTATCCTCTTTTCCGCGGGCTGTCAGGAACGGTAGTCCGCATTGATCTTCACATAGTCATAGGTCAGGTCGCAGCCCCAGGCCGTGGCCGTCTCTTTTCCCATCTTTATATCCGCTATGGCTGTCACCTCCGGCGCCGAGAGGATCTCTGTGGCCTTCTCTTCGCTGTAATCCACTGCCACGCCGTTCTCTATGATCTGGATCTTTCCTTTTTCGCTTTCAAAGAACAGATCCACCTTCTCCGGGTCAAACTTTGCCCCGGAATATCCCATAGCGCACAGGATCCGGCCCCAGTTGGCATCATGGCCGAAAATAGCTGCCTTGGTCAGATTAGAGGTGATGACGGACTTGGCCAGCACCGCCGCCTGCTCCCTGGTCTGAGCTCCCTGGATCTTTACTTCAAACAGAGCGGTGGCTCCCTCACCGTCGCCGGCGATCTTTTTCGCCAGAACGGTATTCACTTCCCGGAGAGCCTCCACAAACAGTTTGTAATCCCCGTCCTTTTTATTGATCACCGGATTGTCAGCCAGACCGTTGGCCAGCAGCAGCACTGTGTCGTTGGTAGAAGTATCACCGTCCACGGAAATCATATTGTAGGTATCCTTTACCACCTCCGACAGGGCCTCCTGCAGCATCTCCTTTGTGATATCCGCGTCTGTGGTCAGAAAGGAAAGCATTGTGCACATGTTGGGGTGGATCATTCCGGATCCCTTGCACATTCCGCCGATGGTCACAGTTTTTCCCCCTATTTCAATCGTCACCGCCGCTTCCTTGGGCTTTGTATCAGTAGTCATAATGGACCGGGCTGCTTCTTTTGCCGCCTCTCTGGAATTGGAGAGCATGGGGGCCAGCTTCCGGACGCCCTCCCGGATTTTGTCGATGGGAAGCTGCCGGCCGATCACTCCTGTGGAGGCCACCAGCACAGATCCCTCCGGAATATCCAGGGCTTCCGCCGCCGCCAGCGCAGTCTCATGACAGTAGGTGTAGCCTTTCTTTCCGGTGCAGGCGTTGGCGATGCCGCTGTTGCAGACAATGGCCTGGGCCGTATCCCCGTCATAGACGATCTCCTGATCCCATTTTACCGGCGCCGCCTTTACCAGATTTGTGGTAAAGGTCCCCGCTGCCGCGCAGGGAACAATGCTGTAGATCAGAGCCATGTCCTTTACATTTTCCTTTTTAATGCCTGCGCTTCCGCCTGCCGCTTTAAATCCGATTGCAGCTGTTACGCCGCCTTCAATCTTTTTCATACTCTCTCCTCCTCTCACGGAAATACCGGGGGCATCTTAAGTCCCATATCTTCCGGAAGCCCGAACATCAGATTCATATTCTGCACTGCCTGGCCGGCCGCGCCCTTCACCAGATTGTCCAGAGCGCCCATCATGATCACCCGGTTAGTCCGTTTGTCCAGCTTCACGTTCAGATCCACAAAATTGCTTCCCTCCACCCAGCGGGTCTGGGGGCAGACATCCGGATCCAGCAGGCGGATAAATTTCTCGCCGCCGTAATATTTCTCATAGGCCGCCCGGAGTTCCTCCTCGGAGGCCTCTCTGGTCAGGGACGCGTAGGCCGTCACCAGAATTCCCCGGTTCATAGGCACCAGATGCGGCGTAAAGCTGATGGTCACCGGCTGTCCCGCCGCATAGGAAAGCTGCTCTTCGATCTCCGGCGTATGGCGGTGGGTCGTAACTCCGTAGGCCTTGATGCTCTCGTTGACCTCGCAGAACAGATTGTCCACCTTAGCTCCTCTTCCGGCTCCGGAAGTTCCGGATTTAGCGTCCACGATCAGGGTATTTCCGTCGATAAGCCCCTCCTTCACCAGAGGATAAGCGCTTAAGATCGAACAGGTTGTGTAGCAGCCGGGGTTTGCCACCAGTCTCGCTCCCCGGATCTTTTCCCGGTTGATCTCGCAGAGGCCGTAGACCGCCTCCGGGAGAAATTCCGGGGTGGGATGATGGATTTTGTACCATGCCTCGTACACCGCCGGATCCTTGATGCGGAAATCCGCGCTGAGATCTATGATCTTTACTTTGGACAGAATGTCCTCGCTGACCAGCGACGCGCAGAGGCCCTGGGGAGTGGCGGTAAAGATCACATCCACCTCCTTCGCCAGCTCCTCCATATTATCGTCCCTGCACACATCCTCTACCAGCCGGAACATATTCTGATATATGGAAGAATATTTCTTATCTATATAACTCCGGGAGCCGTACCACCTGATCTCCGCTTCCCTGTGTCCCAGCAGCAGACGGACGATCTCCGCCCCCGCATAGCCGGTGGAACCGATAATTCCTGCTTTTATCATATTGTCTCTCCTTCCGGGGGCTGCCTTTATCCGGCAGAGTTCCCTCTTTCTTTTGATTACTATAATACCACTTTTCCTCTCTGTAAAGAGAGGTCGGAAAATAAAACAGAGGCTGAAAAGATCCAGCCTGCATATTTTTGCTTTATGTTGCATAATTATACATCTTTCCGGCCCGTTATGCAACCCTTTTTCTTTTTTTAAGGTTTCTTTTGAATTTCCCGGCTGTTTCCAAGTCTCTTTTCCCTGATCTTCCCGGTTTTCCGCCAAAACGCCGCAAAAAAGTCCTTGCATATTTTTTCTTTTTGATGTATATTTACTTCCAGCGAATTCAAAACCAAGGAGGAATTATCATGAGTGAAAAAGTTGTACTGGCCTATTCCGGCGGACTGGACACCACCGCGGTTATCCCGTGGCTGAAAGAAACCTTCGGCTATGATGTGATCTGCTGCTGCATCGACTGCGGGCAGGGGAGCGAACTGGACGGCCTGGACGAGAGAGCCAAATTATCCGGCGCCTCCAAATTATATATTGAAGATGTGATCGATGAGTTCTGCGACGACTTTATCATGCCCTGCGTGGAGGCAGGCGCCGTCTATGAGCACAAATATCTGCTGGGTACCTCTATGGCACGGCCGGTGATCGCCAAAAAGCTGGTGGAGATCGCCCGCAAAGAGGGGGCAGTGGCCATCTGCCACGGCGCTACCGGAAAAGGCAACGACCAGATCCGCTTTGAACTGGCCATCAAGGCACTGGCCCCGGATATCAAAGTGATTGCCCCCTGGCGGATGCCGGAACTGTGGAAGATGGATTCCCGGGAGGCAGAAATGGAGTACTGCAAGGCCCACGGCATCGATCTGCCCTTCGCAGCTGACAGCAGCTACAGCCGTGACCGGAACCTGTGGCACATCAGCCATGAGGGCCTGGAACTGGAAGATCCCTCCTGCGAGCCCAACTACGACCATATGCTGGTGCTGAGCGTTACTCCCGAAAAGGCTCCCGACAAAGAAACCGAAATCACCATGACTTTTGAAAAGGGTGTCCCCAAAACTCTGAACGGAAAGGCTATGAAAGTATCCGACATCATCCGGGAACTGAACCGGCTGGGCGGAGAAAACGGCATCGGCATTATTGATATCGTGGAAAACCGTGTAGTGGGAATGAAGTCCAGAGGCGTCTACGAGACTCCCGGAGGCACCATTCTCATGGCAGCCCATGAACAGCTGGAGGAATTGACTCTGGATCGGGAGACCATGGAGGCCAAGAAAAAGCTGGGAAGCCAGCTGGCTCAGGTAGTCTATGAAGGAAAATGGTTCACTCCTCTTCGGGAGGCAATCCAGGCTTTTGTAGAATCCACCCAGAAGTACGTTACCGGCGAGGTAAAGATGAAACTGTACAAAGGCAACATCATCAAGGCCGGAACCACCTCTCCCTACAGCCTGTACAACGAGTCCCTGGCCTCCTTTAAGACCGGAGACATGTACGATCATCAGGACGCTTCCGGCTTTATCACCCTGTTTGGACTGCCTCTGAAAGTCCGGGCTATGAAGCTGCAGGAAGTAGCAAAAAACCAGAAATAATACAGAAAACCGTTTAAGTCTTTTCACAGATGAGTTTCAAAGGGGGCCAAAGCAGTCCGTCCCGGCTGCTTTGGCCCCCTCTATTTTTTCTGGTGTTTAATATGCCAGACGATAAATCTCCAGCGCCTCTTCCGCTCCCAGGGGTTTCAGCCTGGAAAGCTTTACGGTATCATTCATTGTCGCGTCAAGAGCCAGCGCCTTCAGTTCCTCCTCCGAGGGCTTCACTCCCAGCTCAGTCAGGCTTACCGGCATGCCGATGGACCGGAAATATTCTACAGTGGCCTCGATTCCTGCCAGTGCAGCCGCCTTCTGATCTTTTTCCTGAATGCCCCACACCTTGTCCGCAAATCTGGCGAACCGGTCTAAGGCGCTGTCATACTGATATTTTGCCCAGGCTCCCCAGACCGCGGCCAGGCTGGCTCCGTGAGCCACGTCATACTTGGCGCTGAGGGCATGGCCGAATTTGTGGACAGAAAAATCCTTGCCTCTTCCCGCTTCTGTCAGGTTGTTGTGGGAAAGGCTGGAGCACCACATAATCTCCGCCATGGCATCGTAGTCCTCCTGGTTTTTCATGGCAATTCTTCCGTTTTCAACCACTGTACGCAGCAGTCCTTCGGCAATCTCATCTGTCAGCTGGCATTTGATCCCCGGAATAAAATACCGCTCCATGGTATGCATCATGATATCTGTGATCCCGCAGGCCAGCTGATATTTCGGCAGCGTGAAAGTCAGTTCCGGATTCATGACAGCAAATTTTACCCGGTTAAAGACGGTATTGATTCCCGCTTTTTTCCCCAGTTCCTCGTTGGTCAGCACGGCGGAATCACTCATCTCGCTGCCTGCGGCCGCGATGGTCAGCACCGCCCCTACCGGTGTAGATTTTGTCAGAGGAACCTTTTTGGTCCAGATATCCCAAAGCTTCACTCCCGGATTGGCTGTTCCGTGGGCGATTCCCTTGGCTGTGTCGATGGCGCTGCCGCCGCCTACCGCCAGGATAAAATCCGCGCCGAAGGCAATGGCCCTGCGGATGCCCTCCTCCGCAAAGGAAAGCCGGGGATTTGGCTTTACTCCTCCGAACTCTTCATAGGCGATCCCTTCCTTTTTCAGGGACTCCTCCACCCGGCCGATCAGACCGCTGCGCACCGCGCTGCCGCCGCCGTAGACCAGCAGCACCCGGCTGCCTCCCCATTTTTTTACTTCCGCTCCGGTCTCCTGCTCCGTCCCTTTTCCAAAAACCACCTCTGTAGGCGCGTACTGCACAAAATTCTGCATTCTGCTATTTTCCTCCTTCACCGAATACTTTTATATTTTCACTCTGCAGGCTGTATATATCATCTCTGATGTGCGAGACCGCAGGGAGCTGCCTGCGGACCGCTCCTAGTTTTTTCATGTCGATTTCTCCCAGCAGGACCCCCGGCTGATCCTCCAGCTGTCCCAGAATATTTCCCCAGGGATCGATCAGCATCGAATGGCCCCAGGCGCGAAAACGGGGCTTTTTCCCGCACTGATTCACCGCGGCCACATAGCAGGTATTTTCAATGGCTCTGGCTCTGAGCAGCGGCTCCCAGTGGTCTTTTCCCGTGTCCGCGGTAAAATTCGCGCAGTTTACCAGCAGCCCGGCTCCCGCCCTGGCCATCAGCCGGAACAGTTCCGGAAACCTCAGGTCATAGCAGACTGAGAGTCCCAGGGTACAAAGTTCTGTATCCACCAATACGATCCGGTCCCCGGGCTCTATCTCCAGGGACTCCCGGCAGCTGGGGCCATCCTCCAGTTCCACGTCAAAGAGATGAAGTTTGCTGTAGCTGCCGCACACGGAACCGTCAGGCCCGAACACAAAGCTTGTATTGCGGACTCTGCCGCTGTCTGTCTTCAGCGATATACTTCCGCAGTGCAGATAAATTCCGTATCTGGCCGCCTGATCCCGGAAAAAATCTGTTACCGGCCCCGGGACCCGCGCGGCATGTCTCCGGAAATCTGTGCCGATATAATCAGAACATTCCGGCAGGATCACCAAAGAGGCTCCCTCCCCGGCCGCCCTTCGGATCAGTTCCGCCGCCGCTTTTTTATTGTCAGACCACAGGCCGGTGCTGTCCATCTGCACCAGGCCCGCCAGAAATTTTTCCCTTCTCATATGCGCCGCCCCTTCCCGCTTTTTTATAATCCAAACATCTGCTCCAGGATCCTTTTCCCGGCGGAAGTTTTGAAAATTTTCTCTTCCGCGGCCCGGACTGCCTGCAGGCCTGCCTGCTCCTCGTATAAATTTACAAGGAAATCCGCCTCCACCAGGATCTGATAATCCATTCCGTCTATCTGCCGGTAAGTGTGATGATGGCCCACCAGGTAACAGATCCTCTCTGCATCCTCCCGGTCAAATCCCAGTTCTCCCAGCATTTTCCCGGCGGCTTCCGGCCCCTCCTGTTCCTGAAGTTTTCCGCTGCAGTCCCCGTATTTTTCTTCCGCCGGCTTAATTCCGATGTCGTGGACATAAGCGGCGGCTTCCAGCCGGAAAAGTTCTCTTTCTCCCAGCTTCTCCCGGCGGCCGATCCGCTCCGCAAAAGCGTGAACTTTGACAAAATGCTGGATCCTCCTGGGATCGCCCCGGTAATAGTCTATCATCTTCTCAAATAATCTGTCCAGCAGTTCCATCTTCTTCTCTTCCCCTTTCCCCGCTTACGGCTCCTGGATCTCTTCCAGACGCCGGGAGACATCCTCCAGGAATTGTTCCCAAGCTTCCGGATGATCTACATAATATTTCGGACACTCTTTTCCTGTCACATCGTAATGGCGGATCACGCTGTCCGCCGGAACCTGAAAATGTTTGCACAGCCAGGCAGTCAGTTCTACCAGAGAACGGTAGGTTGCCTCAGTAAACTGTCCGCTTTCATCCGGATGGCAGCATTCCACCGACAGCGTATCGTAATTTCTGTTATTGGAGGCATAGGAGATCTCTGTGCTTGGAATGCACTGGATAATCTCTCCCTGAAGCCCGATCACAAAATGGCTGCTGGCATATGTTGTCCCGGAGTCCTTCAGCCCTTCAAAATAATCATGGTTTTCCTGAGCCGTAGTACCGGGATTCGCCGTATAGTGGATTACGATGCCGCTGATCCCGCTCATGGCTTCCTGGGATCTGGAATAAGGATTCGGCGTCAAAAGCTGCACGTCTATCGCCGGCCTTCCGTCCTCTTCATCTGCTTCCAGAAGTTCTCCCTGTATCTGCGCAGTCTCCGGCGCCCTTTCCCCGCTGCCGAAAAACTGATGCCAGCCGAGAAAAACCGCGGCGGCTGCCGCGATTCCCGCTGCCGCTGCTGCCCGTCTGTTTCTCTGTCTGCGCCTGGCCTGCTGGGTCAGGCGTTTTCTCCTTTTTCTCATTGCCTCTCTCCGGAATCACCGAAATTGCCGAAAGACACATTCCGGGATTGTAAGCGGCGGCCGCTGTCCCGGCGGAACCCGGCCCTGCCGTTGAAAAAAGAGCCGGAGCGGATACCTCTCTGGAAATCCGCCGGCTCCTTTTTATCTGTCAGTCATCATCTACGCTGTAGTTTGGCGCTTCTTTTGTTATATGGATGTCATGAGGATGAGACTCTCTCAGAGCGGCGGCTGAAATTTTCACAAATTTTGCCGTAGTCTTTAAGGTCTCGATATCTTTTGCCCCACAGTATCCCATACCGGCCCGAAGACCTCCGATCAGCTGGAAGACAGTATCCTCCAGATTGCCTTTGTAGGCTACACGGCCTTCCACACCTTCCGGAACCAGCTTCTTTGCGTCCTCCTGGAAGTAGCGGTCCTTGCTGCCGTTCTCCATGGCGGCGATGGATCCCATACCCCGGTATACTTTGTATTTTCTTCCCTGGAACAGTTCAAAAGTTCCCGGGCTCTCATCACATCCGGCAAAAATGCTGCCCATCATGCAGACATCCGCTCCCGCGGCAATGGCCTTTGTGATATCTCCGGAATACTTGATTCCGCCGTCAGCGATAATGGGGGTTCCGGTCTTCTTGGCCTCGCCGTAGCAGTCCATAACAGCTGTCACCTGAGGCACACCGATTCCTGCCACGACTCGGGTGGTGCAGATGGATCCGGGACCGATTCCCACTTTCACGGCATCCGCGCCGGCCGCGATCAGATCTCTTGTCGCCTCCGCGGTGGCTACATTGCCGGCGATAACCTGAAGCTCCGGAAATGCAGACTTGATCTCTCTCAGGGTTCTGAAAATATTGGCGGAATGTCCGTGGGCCGAATCAATGACCACCACATCTACGTGGGCCTTGTTCAGCGCTTCTACCCGGTCCATGACATTGGCGGTAATTCCCACAGCCGCGCCGCAGAGAAGGCGTCCCTGGGAATCCTTGGCAGACAAAGGATATTTGATCTGTTTTTCAATATCCTTGATAGTGATCAGGCCTTTCAGTTCAAAATTTTCGTCTACAATAGGAAGCTTCTCTTTTCTGGCCTTTGCCAGGATCTTCTTTGCCTCCGCCAGCGTCACTCCCTCCCGGGCTGTGATCAGTCCCTCAGAAGTCATGGACTCTTTGATCTTTTTGGAAAAATCTTCCTCAAACATCAGATCCCGGTTGGTGATGATACCCACCAGTTTTCTTCCCTCTGTGATCGGAACGCCGGAAATACGGTATTTCGCCATAAGATCGTTGGCGTCAGCCAGCGTATTTTCCGGAGACAAAAAGAATGGGTCCGTGATGACACCGTTCTCAGAACGTTTAACCTTATCCACCTCGTCTGCCTGCTGTTCAATCGACATGTTCTTGTGGATGATTCCGATCCCTCCCTGACGTGCCATGGCAATCGCCATGCGGTGCTCCGTAACCGTATCCATTCCTGCGCTCATCATAGGAATATTGAGCCGTATCTTCTTTGTGAGATACGTGGTCAGATCCACCATGTTGGGCGTTACCTCCGAATACTGGGGTACCAGCAGCACATCGTCAAAAGTAATGCCGTCACCGATAATTGTGCCCATTTCTTTTCCTCCCTTGTCATATTTTGTACTTGAGTGTAGCAAAAAATCCTCGGAATGTCAATCGCAAAACACCCTATCCGGAACTTTCCTTTTTATGGCAGCCAACAGCTCCTCTCCGGGCTCTATCAGCAGGCACCGGCGCTTTCCCCGGACTCTGAAGACCATTTGATACGTCTTTGCCCCCGGCGCTTTGGAGGTAAAATTCCTGCCCCGGCAGCTTTTAAACCCGCGTGTTTTCTTTTCGCCGGCTGCCGGAGCCATCCGCTCCAGATCCCTGAGATCATAAGATCCCGCCGGCCTCCGCCTGCTTCTGAAATATATTTTGTCAATGTCCAGGCAGTTTTTGACCAGGAGATACTCATACTCCGCGGTCAATTCCGGTATCGTCAGCCAGTCCAGGAGAAAAAAGCCTGCGGCGCCTGCCAGGATCAGAGGACTGAAGATCACTCCCGCCGCCAGAAGGAGCAGCGTGCAGGAGATCAGCAGGATCTTTGCCGCTCTGTCCCGGGCCGCCGGCCGGCGCTGCACCAGAACTTCAATGTATCCATCCTCCATTTTATTCCTCCGGATTTTTATATTTCTCTGCCATTGTAACACAAACAGGAGTCATCGTCTATATGATGACTCCTGTCTGAATGTTTCTTTCATCCGCGGAAAAGCTTCTCCTTCCGGGCAGCCTGCCTGCCCCTGGAGGTCTGCGGCTTTCCGATTACATCATGCCCATTCCGGGATTTCCTGCCGGTGCAGGTGCCGGGGGCTCTTTAATAGTAGAAACCACTGCCTCGGTAGTCAGCAGAGTGGAGGCTACGCTGGTAGCGTTCTGCAGAGCGCTTCTGGTTACCTTCGCGGGATCCAGAATACCGGCTTTTACCATATCTACATACTCTTCTTTGTACGCATCGAATCCAACACCGATCTTGGACTCTTTTACTTTATTGATGATAACAGAACCTTCCAGTCCTGCGTTCTCAGCGATGGTGGACAGCGGAGCTTCCAGAGCTTTCAGAACGATCTTGGCTCCCGTCTTCTCATCTCCTTCCAGACCTTTTACATACTCAGCCAGTTCTTTGGTGGCATGTACGTAAGCAGAACCGCCTCCGGCGATGATGCCTTCCTCAACAGCCGCGCGGGTAGCGTTCAGAGCATCTTCCATACGCAGCTTAGCCTCTTTCATTTCTGTCTCAGTGGCTGCTCCTACACGGATAACAGCTACGCCGCCGGACAGTTTTGCCAGACGCTCCTGCAGTTTCTCTCTGTCAAAGTCAGAAGTTGTATCAGCGATCTGCTGTTTGATCTGGCTGATCCTTCCTTCGATTTCTTTCTTGTCGCCGCATCCGTCAACGATCACGGTGTTCTCTTTCTGAACCTTCACGGATTTTGCTTTGCCCAGCATATCCATGGTAGCGTCTTTCAGCTCATATCCCAGTTCCTCGGAGATTACAGTGCCGCCGGTCAGGATAGCGATATCGCGCAGCATCTCTTTTCTTCTGTCGCCGTATCCCGGAGCCTTTACAGCTACTACCTTGAAGGTTCCACGCAGCTTGTTGACGATCAGAGTGGACAGAGCCTCGCCCTCTACATCCTCAGCGATGATCAGCAGACTTGCTCCGGACTGTACGATCTGTTCCAGCAGCGGAAGGAGATCCTGGATCGTGCTGATCTTCTTATCTGTGATCAGGATATAGGGATTCTCCAGCACGGCCTCCATCTTCTCCATATCAGTTGCCATATAAGCGGAAACATAGCCGCGGTCAAACTGCATTCCTTCTACCAGATCCAGTTCGGTCTTCATGGTCTTGGACTCTTCGATGGTGATTACGCCGTCCTTGGAAACTTTCTCCATAGCGTCTGCTACCATCTCGCCTACCTCGTCATCTCCGGAGGAAACAGCGGCAACTCTGGCGATCTGGGCTTTTCCGTCTACTGCCTTGCTCATCTCGGCCAGAATGGCAACTGTCTTGTCAGTGGCCTTTTTCATTCCTTTTCTCAGAACGATGGGATTCGCGCCTGCTGCCAGGTTCTTCATTCCCTCGTGGATCATGGCCTGGGCCAGAACTGTAGCGGTGGTGGTTCCGTCTCCGGCCACATCATTGGTCTTGGATGCCACTTCACGGATCAGCTGAGCGCCCATGTTCTCAAATCCGTTTTCCAGTTCGATCTCTTTGGCGATGGTAACACCGTCGTTGGTGATCAGAGGAGCGCCGTACTGTTTGTCCAGAACTACGTTTCTTCCTTTCGGTCCCAGGGTTACTCTAACCGTATCAGCCAGTTTGTTTACGCCTGCTTCCAGAGCGGCTCTTGCGTCTGCTCCGTATTTGATTTCCTTTGCCATAATTTAATGCCTCCTGCTATTCTTCGATTTTTACTCAACAATTGCGAGAATATCGCTCTGTTTTACTACAATATACTCTTCTCTGTCCAGCTTCACTTCTGTGCCGGCGTATTTTGAATAGATTACTTTATCTCCTACCTTGACTTCCATTTTAACGTCTTCCGTTCCGGGGCCCACAGCCAGGACTTCTGCTTCCTGGGGTTTCTCCTGAGCCTGGGAAGTCAGGATAATGCCTGATTTCGTTTTTTCTTCTGCTGCCATCTGTTTTAATACAACTCTGTCTGCCAACGGTACTAACTTCATTCTATATTGCCTCCTTACTGTTTTCAGTTTCATTTTATTAGCACTCATTTAAATCGAGTGCTACTTGATGGTTCCTATATTAGTGAATTTACCTGATTTTAGCAACCGGAAAAAATCGCTGTTATTTCATTATATCTCTTTAAATCTGATTTATTTTCATGTTTTCTCGTTTTTTCTTATTTTTTCAAATTTTATCACAAGCCCAGCATGATAAAACCGCCGTCAGGTTTTCCCCCGGCGGCGGTTTTCTTTTGTTCACTGTCTTTCTTCCTTTTCTTTTTCGGATTTCTTCTTGCTTTTTATCTCCTTGAGTTCATCAAAAATATAATCGTTCAGAACTTTTATATAGGTACCCTTCATTCCGCTGGAACGGGATTCAATGACCCCGGCGCTCTCGAATTTGCGGAGGGCGTTTACAATTACCGAACGGGTAATGCCTACTCTGTCCGCGATCTTGCTGGCCACCAGGATTCCCTCCTCGCCGTCCAGTTCGTCAAAAATATGGATGATAGCCTCCAGTTCCGAGAAGGAAAGGGTGCTGAACGCGGATTTCACCACCTGGATCTTTCTGTTTTCCTCCACGTTTTCCTCGTTCACAGAGCGCATCATTTCCAGCCCCACCACAGTCGTTCCGTATTCGCTGACAATAATATCATCAATATCATACTGCGGAGCAAAGCGGTACATAAACACAGTTCCCAATCTTTCTCCCGCGATCTCAATGGGGTTGATGATGGCGGTATACTTGGTGGTGTTTTCTCCTACAAAGCCCAGAGTCTCAAGATTGACGTTCTCCTTTGTGGAAAGGACTCCCAGAAATCTGTCATTCAGAAGCTCGTCCACATAGCCGCCCACCTTGTCATCGATCAGTTCCGTGATCTCTTCTACCCCGGGGCAGAGACTGACGCCCAGTACTTTTCCTTTTTTGCTGATCACCAGGATATTGGAATCCAGGCATTCCATCATCACTTCACAGATGTCATTAAACACAACTTTTGTAGAATTATTGTTGTGCAGCAGCTTATTGATTTTTCTGGTCTTGTCTAATAATTGTACGCTCATTCTAATCTCCTTCCGTCTTTTCCCACCTCTACCCCTATTTATAGTTAGCTTATCACGTACCTATAGAAAAATCAACATTTTTATTAAATTTTTCAGATTATTCAGAAAGTCATTTTTCTTTCCTTACTTCCACATAGCCGCACTTCTCATCCGCGCACACCAGCCGGCTGCCTTTTTCCAGCATATAGCCGCCGCATTTGGGACATTTTTCCGCGGAGGGTTTCTGCCAGGTCATAAAATCACATTCCGGATTATTTTCGCATCCGTAGTACCTGCGGCCCTTCTTCGTTTTTTTCAATATCACTTCGCCGCCGCATTTGGGACATTTTACTCCGATCTTTTCCAGATAGGGCTTTGTATTCCGGCAATCAGGGAAGCCGGGGCAGGCCAGGAACTTTCCGTGAGGGCCGTATTTGACTACCATATTCCTTCCGCACTGATCACAGATCACATCGGTCACTTCGTCTTCGATCTGCACCGCCTGAAGTTCCTGCTCTGCCTTTTTGACAGCCTCGTTCAGATCCGGCCAGAAATTTTTCACTACTGTCTTCCATGGAACCTTTCCGTCCCCTACGCAGTCCAGCAGTCCTTCCATATTAGCGGTAAAATTCACATCCACGATACTGGGAAACGCCTGCTTCATCATCTGGTTCACCACTTCGCCCAGTTCAGTCATATAAAGGTTTTTGTTTTCCTTTGCCACATACCGGCGGTTGATGATCGTCGTGATCGTAGGCGCGTAGGTGCTGGGCCGGCCGATCCCCAGTTCTTCCAGTGTCTTGACCAGGGACGCCTCGGTATAGTGGGCAGGCGGCTGGGTAAAGTGCTGCTCACTGTCAAATTTTACAAGGGTCAGGGCTGATGTCTCATCAAGGCTCCTGAGCTGGACGCAGTTGTCTTTTTTCTCCTCGTCTTCTTCCGTATACACCGACATAAAGCCGTCAAACTTTATGCGCGAGGCGGAGGCATGGAAATCATACTCCCCTCCCCGGATTACAGCGGAGATGGTCTCGTAGACCGCCGCTTCCATGCGGCTGGCCACAAACCGTTTCCAGATCAGCTGATAAAGCCGGAACTGATCCCTGGACAGCGACTCCTTCATGGCCGCCGGCACCCTGGCAATATCCGTGGGGCGGATCGCCTCGTGGGCATCCTGTGCCTTCCGGTTCTGGTTTCCCGTAGTATTGTTCTTGGAAGCGTACTCTTCCCCGTACTGTTCCCGGATATACGCCCGGGCTGCGGTGTCCGCCTCCTCGGAGATCCGGGTGGAGTCTGTTCTCAGATAAGAGATCAGACCCACTGTGCCGTTTCCCTTGATCTCGATTCCCTCATAAAGCTGCTGGGCCAGCCGCATGGTTTTCTGGGTGGAAAAATTTAAAACCTTGGCCGCCTCCTGCTGGAGGGTGCTGGTGGTAAAAGGCAGAGGCGCTTTCCTCCGGCGCTCTCCCCGCTTGAGTTCCGCCACGGAAAAACGGCATCCTTCCAGCTCTTTCAGGATTCCTTTTAATTCTTCTTCCGAGGACAGGCGGATCTTCTCCTTCGCCTTCCCGTAAAAATGGGCTGTCAGCGGTTTCTTCTCCCCCGGAATCTGGAACTCCGCGTCCAATGTCCAATATTCCTGGGGAATAAAGGCGTTGATCTCATCCTCCCGGTCCCCGATGATCCGCAGGGCTACTGACTGGACCCGGCCGGCGCTTAAGCCTCTTTTGATCTTCTTCCACAGCAGCGGGCTGATCTCATAGCCCACCATGCGGTCCAGACAGCGCCTGGCCTGCTGCTCGTCCACCAGATTCATGTCAATGGAGCGCGCCTCCTTCAGAGATGCCTTAACCGCTGTTTTTGTAATCTCATTGAAGGTGATCCTGCGCATTTTCTTTTCGTCTAGTTTCAGCGCCTTTGAAAGGTGCCAGGAAATGGCTTCCCCTTCCCGGTCGGGGTCTGTCGCCAGATATACTTTATCCGCTTTCTTTGCGGACTTGCGAAGCCCTGCCAGCAGTTCCCCCTTCCCCCGGATCGTAATATATTTTGGTTCAAAATCATGTTCTACATCTATACCAAGCTGGCTCTTCGGCAAATCCCGCACATGACCGTTGGAGGCCGCCACCTCGTAGTTGGCGCCCAGAAATTTCTTGACAGTTTTTACTTTCGCCGGAGATTCCACAATGACCAGATACTTTGCCACCTTACTGCCTCCTGTTTTAAAGATAAATCAGCCCAACTATACACCAAAAAATTTTTTCTTGCAAGTCTTTTCTTTTCCGGCGGGCAGGCCAGCCGGGGACTACCGGCTTCTGCAGTATCCGAAGCCGTCTTCCTCCGCAAGACCCTTTAATTCAAGGTTCATCAGGATTTCCGCCGTCCTGGCGGCATCCATTCCCGCCTGGGCGCTGAGTACTTCCAGAGACTTTCCCTCTTCTTCCAGGCAGTTGTAGAGCCGCAGGAAGTGAGGGGGCAGATCCGGGATTTCCCTGTTTTCTCTTCCCTGGGATCCCGGAACCGGAACTTTCAGTTCCTCCAAAAGGACCTGGGGCGAAACCGCTATTCCCGCCCCCTGAAAGATCAGACGGTTGCAGCCTTCACTGAGAGGATCATCCAGCCTTCCCGGAACCGCGTAGACTGTTTTTCCCTGTTCCAGGGCACAATCCGCCGTAATCAGCGCCCCGCTTCTGATTCTGGCCTCCACCACCAGAACCAGATCCGAAAGGCCGCTGATAATCCGGTTCCTCCTGGGAAAGTGCCAGGCCAGAGGTCTGGAACCCGGCTCAAATTCAGAGAGAATGCCGCCTCCGCCTTCAGCGATCCTGCGGTAAATTCCGAAATTTTCTCTGGGATAGCAAATATCTGCCCCGCATCCCTGCACAGCAAAAGTGGCAGTTCCGCCTTCCAGGGCTCCCTCATGGGCCGCGGCGTCCACCCCGCTGGCCAGGCCGCTGATAATCTGAACGCCCTGCCGGGACAGGACCCTGGCAAAATAGCGCGCCTGCCTTCTGCCGTAGGGACTGCAGGCTCTGGCCCCCACAATGGCCGCTGTTTTTTTGCTCTTGTCCGGAAGGCTTCCCAAAACATACAGGCCGGCGGGAACCGCTTCTAATTCTTTTAGTTTTTCGGGATAGCGGGGATGATTCTTTCCATAATATATAATCTTTTTCATTTCTTTATACCCCCTTCTGATCTGCGGCCCGGTAGCACAGAGCTTCGCTGATGTGTCTCTCGGAAATTGTCTCGTCTCCTTCCAGATCCGCGATCGTCCTGGCCACTTTGATTACTTTATGGCAGCCCCGGGCGCTGAGGGAGAATTTCCGGTAGGCACTTTCCAGGATACGGTTTCCTTCCTTCGTCAGCGGACAGAATTTCTGTATTTCCCGGGGGCCCAGGCCGCTGTTAAAGGAGATGCCGGTGCCCCGATAGCGGTCTTTCTGCAGGGTGGCGGCCCGGCTGACCATGATTCTCATGGTTTCAGAATCCAGGCCCTCCCTCTTCTCTCCCCGCAGATCCCGGTACTTCAGCGCTTCCACCCGCACAGAGAGATCGATGCGGTCCATCAGCGGCTGACTGATCCTCTTTCTGTACCGGTAGCGGTCCCCCGGCGTGCAGGTGCAGCGCTTCAGATCAGGATAACAGCCGCAGGGGCATGGATTCATGGCCCCCACCAGCATAAAATCCGCCGGGAAGCAAAAGGTACCGGAAAGCCTGGAGAGCACGATCCTTCTATCCTCCAGAGGCTGCCGCAGAAGCTCCAGAGTCCGCACAGATATTTCCGGAAGCTCATCCAGAAAAAGCACACCCTTATGAGCCAGGCTGATCTCCCCGGGAACAGGGTGGCGGCCCCCGCCGCAGAGCGCCTGGGGAGAAAGTGTGTGATGAGGCGCCCTGAAGGGCCGGCGGCGGATCAGAGGATCTCCCTGGGGCAGAAGACCTGCCACGCTGTAGATCCGAGTCAGTTCCAGACTTTCTTCCCGGGTCATCTCCGGCAGGATCGTGGGAATCCGCCGGGCTGCCATAGATTTTCCCGCTCCTGCAGGACCCTCCATCAATAGATTATGGAAGCCCGCGGCGGCCACCAGCACTGCCCTCTTTACCGCCTCCTGCCCCCGCAGGTCGGCAAAATCCACGTCATAGCCAGGGGCTGGTTCCTCCCTGTTAACCCCGAATATTTCCTGTATCTTTTTATGACGGCAGTAGTCGATAAACTCCTCCACGCTGCGGACCCCCACCACCCGGATCCCCTCCACAAGGCTTCCTTCCCGGAAATTATCCGCCGGCACCACGCAGGCCTGATATCCCAGCTCTCTGGCTTTGCTGACACTGGGCAAAATACCCCTTACTCCGCCCACATGCCCGTCCAGATGCAGTTCTCCCAGAACCATGGCCTGTTCCAGAGAGCCTGCCGGGATTTTCCCCAGGGCGGCCAGGATAACCGCCGCGATGGGCAGATCAAATCTGGTTCCCTCTTTTTTGATATCTCCCGGAGCCAGATTAATGACCACACGCTTGGGCGGAAGCGCGATCCCCTGATTTTTCAAAGCCGTCTTAACCCGGTCCTGGGCCTCCCGGACCTGGGCAGACACATAGCCCACTACAGCAAAAAACGGAAGGCCGTCGCTTAAATCCGCCTCCACGCGGACAGGCACAGCTTCCACCCCTGCTATCTCTGCAGACATCACGCTGCAAAACATAGATGCTCCTTCCTACTCTTCTTCTGATAATGAGGGTAAATTCAGGCAGAACAGCCTAAGAAAAAACTGAACGATCACAAATCTTCTTTGAACTGCTTTTATTATCTCCGAATCCTCTTTCTCTGTCAAGGCAAATCGCCGTAAAACAGCCCTATTACAAAAAACCGCCTTTCCGGACAGCTGTCCGGAAAGACGGTTTTAATAAAATTCAGGTTTTTGAAACTGCTGTGATTAAACAGCCGCTTTTTTCTTCTTGCTCTGAGCCATGATCACACTCTGGATTACCAGGAACAGGCAGAGCATAGCCGCTACGGTGATACCGGTCCACCAAGCCTGATCCAGACCGATGGAAGACACGATATTCTGGATCAGTCCCAGGGACAGAACACCCAGGAAAGTTCCGAAAATGTTACCTACACCACCGGTCAGCAGCGTACCGCCGATGATAGAGGTTGCGATGGCGTTCATCTCCATGCCGGAGGCATGAGAAGGTGAACCGGAACCAACATGCATAAAGTACACATATCCGGCAATTCCTGCCAGCAGACCGCTGAGGAGCTGCGCGATGAAACGTGTTCTCTTTACATTGATTCCCAGCATCAGAGCACTCTGCTGATTTCCGCCTACCGCGTAGAAGCTGCGGCCCAGTTTCACCCAGCGAAGCACACAGAACAGAACCACAACAATGGCGATTGCTACCACAACACCGATCTCAATGTAAGCATTTACAAAGACACCCTTTGCGTTTACGGAACCAAACGGCAGTTTGATTCTGGTATTCTTCAGCGCCTGGAAAGCCTCGTTGGCCACGTTAAAGGGCTGAGAATGAACGATCGTCGTCATACCTCTGGCAAAGAACATACCTGCCAGGGATACGATGAAGGGCTGGATATCCAGATAAGCTACCAGGAATCCCTGCACAATACCGAAAGCCAGGCCGATGCCCAGAGCCACCATAATGGAGGTGAAGATATTTCCGTTCAGGTAGTCAAGATTTACAGCACAGCTCATACTTACCAGAGCTACCACGCCTCCGACGGAGATATCGATACCGCCGGTGATCATGACAATACTCAGTCCGCAGGCCGTGATGATCAGAGCTGCGTTGTTGTTCAAAAGGTTGCAGAAGGTCTGAGCCTTCAGGAAGCCTTCGCCCAGGAAGATCATAGCACCTGCATACATCGCAACAAAAACAATAATTGTAATCAGGAGCAGCTTATTGGAATCTGTCATGCCTCTTTTCGGCATGGCTTTGCTCTCCGCATTTCCTTTTCCTGCCATTTATGCGGCCTCCTTTCTTGCTTTCATTTTCTTTCCGATAGACGCGAATTTAGCCTTCACAGCCGGAGCGCTGATAACTACCAGCACGATTACGACTACAGCTTTGTATGCCGGCAGAGCGTCGGAGGAAACCTGCAGTTTGTACAGGGTGGTGGTCAGGAACTGAATGACATAAGCGCCCAGTACAGAAGACATAATGTTGAATTTACCGCCGCTCAGAGCGTTTCCGCCCAGGGCCACCGCCAGGATGGCGTCCATCTCGATATCCTTGGCAATAACGGAATAGTTGATGGTGGAGATACGGCTGGTCTTGATCAGACCTACCACAGCCACGCACAGGCCCAGGATAACGAAGCTCAGGAACTTGATAAAGGTAGGATTGATACCGTTCAGTCTGGAGGAGCTGGCATTGATACCAACTGCCTGTGTATACAGGCCCAGGTTTGTAAATTTCAGCACCAGCATGATCACGATCACACAGATCGCCGCAATAAAGAAGGGCGTCGGGATCGGGATACCGGGGATAAATCCGCCGAAATATGTATAGGAAGGATCGGTAACAATCGGAAGTTCGTTGTTGTTGATCCATGCGGCAATGGAACGGCCGGCTGTATATAGGATCAGCGTGGCCACCATAGGCTGGATGTTAAAGATTGAAACCAGCACGCCGTTGAAAGCGCCGAACAGCATAGATACGATACATGCTACCAGGAAAGCTACGATAATGGGGGCCTGGAGAGCTCCGTCTCCGTTGCCTACCAGGATCCGCAGGATTACGGAACCTGCAATAGCTGTGGTAGCGCCTACGCTGATATCCTGTCCGCCGCAGGCCGCGGTAACAAGGGTCATACCGATAGCCAGAATAGCAACCTCGGAACCATTGTCCAGGATTGTGATCAGGTATCCGCTCAGGACCGGATCACCGGCACTGTTGGTACCCATGGTAATTGAGAAAAATCCGGGATCCAGGATCAGGTTGAAAACCGCCAGAATGATCAGCGCGATGATCGGGATGAACATCTGCATCCGAAACAGGCGCGAGAATCCTCCGGGACTATTTAATTTCTTTTCCGCCATTATGCTTCACCTCCTGCAATCGTCTCCATAACCTTGGTCTGAGTCAGCTCATCGCCGGAAAGCTCGCCTACTACCCGGCGGTCTCTCATGACAATCAGTCTGGAGCAGGTTCGGAGCATCTCGTCTGTCTCAGAGGAGATGAAGGTAACGCTCATTCCCTCGGAGGCCAGCTTCAGCACCAGCTTCTGAATTTCAATCTTTGTTCCGATATCAATACCACGGGTGGGCTCATCCAGGATCAGATACTTGGGATGAGTCAGCAGCCAGCGGGCCAGGATACATTTCTGCTGATTACCGCCGGACAGAGACTTGATCGGCGTATCCGCGGAAGCCGTCTTGATCTCCAGAAGTTTGATGTATTCCTCCGCAAACTTATTGGCCTGCGCTTTGGAGAAGGGATGGAAAAAGCCCTTCAGAACCTGAGCTGCCAGAATAATATTATCGCGGACAGAAAGGTCGCCTACGATACCGTCGATCTTACGGTCTTCAGGAAGATATGCAATACCGGCTTTCATAGCATCCAGCGGTTTGTGGATCTTCACCGTCTTGCCCTCTACCTTCACATCGCCCTTAAGCACATGGTCGGCGCCGAAAATTGCCCGGACAGACTCGCTTCGTCCGGATCCCAGCAGACCTGTGAATCCATTGACTTCGCCTTTTTTGATATGGAAGTTGAAAGGCTTGATGCCGGCATCGCTCTGCAGTCCCTCTGCTTCCAGCAGATCCTGATCTGCGTCCGGGCCGGAATATACAGCTGCCTCTCCCTTGATATCCTCCATGTCGTCCAGCTCCTTGCCAAGCATCTTGGCAACCAGCTGTACTCTCGGCAGATCCTCAATTACGTATTCGCCTACCAGCTGTCCGTCTCTGAGGACTGTGATCTTGTCGCAGACCGCGTACACCTGATCCAGGAAGTGGGTAACGAAGATGATTCCTACGCCTCTGGCCTTCAGATCGTTCATCAGTCCGAACAGCTTCTCAACTTCGGAATCATCCAGAGAGGATGTGGGCTCATCCAGGATCAGAACTTTACAGTCCATATCCACCGCACGGGCGATTGCCACCATCTGCTGAATGGCGATGGAGCAGCTGCCCAGCTGCTGATTTGCCCTGGCCGGTATGCCCAGATTCTGGAGAATCTTGTCGGCATCCTTATTCATTTTGTTCCAGTTTGTGATCTGGCCTTTGCCTCGGCCGATGTACATGTTCTCCGCCACTGTCAGATTGGGGCAGAGGGTAATCTCCTGATACACGGTGCTGATTCCAAGATTCTGTGCATCCTGGGGAGATTTGATCACTGCCGGCTTGTTCAGGCCTTTGAGATAGATTTCACCTTCATCTTTCTCATAGACACCGGTCAGAACCTTGATCAGAGTTGATTTTCCAGCTCCGTTCTCACCCATCAACGCATGGATTTCACCTTCACAGAGGGTAAAATCCACACCCTGCAGTGCACGTACTCCGGGAAAGCTTTTGTGTATGTTTCTCATTTCCAATACAGAATTCTCTTTCACCCGTACATTCACTCCTTACATTTTTTATTTGCACAAGGCAGCCTGTCCTGCCGAAATGCTCACATCATACAAAGAGCGCAGAGCATACGTACTTTTATTCCGCTGCACCACGCTCTTTGACATTATGCTAAGCTGCTTGTCTGTTCCTTCGTATCAGATTAGATTCCGTACTGCTCGATATCTGCGTCTGTGATGGTATCGCAGTCGAAACCTTTCTCCTCCATAACGATCTTCTTCTCGGTGATTTCCTCGCCGGCCTGATCTTTCTTGATGATCTCATCGATGTAGGATGCCTGATAAGGATTGCACTGTCCGTCGTAGTTCCATCTTCCGGCCTTAACTTCTTCCAGAGCCCACTTATTGGTATCGAAGCCCATGATGATTACATCTCCGTCTTTTCCGTGGGAGATATTTGCTTTATCCAGAGCTGCAACAGCGCCCTTAGCCATATCATCGTTCTCTGCGTAGATTACGTTGAACTCAGTACCCTGATCGATTACAGACTGTACGATCTGCTGAGCTTTCTCTGCGTTCCACTCTGCGGTCTGCTGAGTTACGATGTTCCATCCCTCAGCTGTAGCCATCTCGTTCATTGCCTCTGTACGTCCTACCTGAGCAGCAGAACCCATAACGCCCTGAATGTGGATGATGTTGTAGGAATCCAGTCCCTGATCTTTCAGCCAGTTGCAGGCGGTATCACCCTCAGCTCTCATATCGGAAACGATAGAAGCCAGATACATGCTCTCATCAGCATCGATGGTACGGTCGAACAGGATTACGCCGATTCCGTTGTCAGCAGCATCCTGCAGAACGCCGTCCCAGCCTGATGTATCAGCTGCGGACAGAAGCAGGTAATCTACACCGTCCTGGATGAACTTCTGAGCGGCTGCGATCTGCTCATCGTTCTTCAGGCTGTATGCGAAGGAAGCTTCGTATCCGTTTGCCTCAGTGAACATCTTCTTCATATCTGCATCGTTGGCAGTACGGTATCCGGACTCGTTGGGGTCGTTGTTGATGATACCAACTTTGATCAGTTCTCCGTCAGCTGCTGCGGAACCGCCGTTTGAATCGGATGTGCTTCCGGTGCTGCTTGTGGTAGTGCTGGAGTTTCCGGTGCTGCCAGAATCACTCTTCTCTGCGGAGTTGGATCCGCAGGCGGTCAGACTTACTGCCATTGCGGAAACAAGAATCGCTGCAATCAATTTTCTTTTCATTTTGTTACCTCCCTATTTCTTAGTGATTAGAACCACTTGTTCTCTGTGGCTTTATCCTATCACTTTTTCGATTTCTTTATCAATGCCTATATTCATCCGAATTCTATCTTTGTTGGTCATTTACAATACAATTTTTTTCTGTTAAAATACCTTTTGGGTACAACACCGCTTTTTATGTTGGATTTTTTCCGATATTCGTGTGATATCTTCCGATATGGCTTTTTTTACCAGAATTTTACAGCAGATTTTTTTTGTGCACTTTCACTATAACCTGCCAAAAAGTTGATTTTTTTCATCTGTTTTTTGAATTTTATCACATGTAAAAAGGGGTAATTTCCTTTCCCAGTAAAATATTTATCCCATTACATACTTTCAGGAGGTAAAAACATGGCTATTAAATACAAATGGCTTGCTCTCCGCTTAGAGGATCTGATCTCTACTTATATAAAGAAAGGACTCAATCAGCTCCCTACCGAGCAGGCCCTCTGCGACAAATATATGGTCAGCCGCCAGACTGTCCGCCAGGCCCTTTCTCTTTTGGAAGCCAAAGGTCTGATCGTGAAAAAGCGCGGAAGCGGCTCCTACATTACAGGGCTTTCCTCTGATCTTTCCCGCAACGTAGTGGCTGTCCTTGTCTCCAGCGATACCGACTATATTTATCCGGGAATTCTGGAGGATATCAGTCACTCTTTGTCCGACAGCGGTTTTTCCTGCAAAGCGTACGTTACGGAAAACAGAGTGGACAAAGAACGGCAGATCCTGAATGCTCTGCTGAAAAAGCCGGTCCGGGGGATCATCGCCGAGGGATGCAAAAGCGCTCTGCCCAATCCCAATCTGGATCTTTACCGCCGGCTGATCCACCGGGGGACGGCCGTGGTATTTCTTTACAATTACTATCCCGCCCTGTCAGACTGTCTTTACGCCAAGGATGACAATCTCTACGGCAGTTCTCTGCTGGTGCAGTATCTGGCTTCCCAGGGGCACACTTCCATCGGTGCCGTCTTTAAATCCGATGACATGCAGGGCATCGAGCGGTATCAGGGCTTTGCGGAAGCCATGCAGAGCGCCCGGCTGCCCATTGACGACAGCTTAATACGCTGGTACGACAGTTATGACCTGGACCGCCTGGTACAGGCCCGCGATACCCGTTTTCTCCGGGACATGATCCGGCATTCTCTGTCCGGCTGCACCGCCGTGATCTGCTACAATGACCAGATAGCCTATTACCTGATCCAGGAACTGCGGCTCTGCGGCTTTCTCATCCCCGAGGACCTGGCTGTGGCCTCTTTTGACAATACTTACCTCAGCAGTTCAGACATGCTCTCCATGACTACCCTCTCCCACCGCCCTCATGAGATGGGCACTCTGGCCGCGGAAATGATGCTTCATAAATTAAAAGGACTCCCTGCCGTTTCGCAGGAAGTCCCCTGGACCTTAAACACCCGGGCCAGCACCAATGCCGTCCGCTGATTTAGTTCAGTTTCTTTTTGCCCGTGCGGTATTCCTTGGGGCTGATCCCCTGTGTCTTTTTAAACACAAAGCTGAAATAGTGGGGATCCTTGTATCCCACCGCCCGGGCGATCTCTCCGGAAGACCGGTCCGTATCCCGCAGGAGTTTTTTCGCCTTCTCCATTCGTTTCCCGGTGACATATTCCACAAATGTTTTCTGCATATTCTGACTGAAGATCGTGCTCAGATAGTTGGCGCTGACGCTGACCTCCGCCGCTACGCTGTTCAGAGTCAGAGTCTCATTTTCAAAATTTCTGTCTATATATTCCAGTGCCCGCCGGAGCATCTTCTTGCTCTGGTTGTCGCTGTCCTCATCCCTGAGGCTGATGGCCGCCTGAAGAATATCCACAAAATAATCGCAGACCTGTTCCGGCTTCATCTGCATATCGTGCTGCCAGCTGTTCATTTTGTTCTGGAATTCTTCCCTGGCCCCGGCCAGCGAATCCACAAATCCCAGCACCGCAAAACGGATATTCATGATCACATAGTCCCGGAACATCCTGGACTTCAGCGCTTCCCGGATATTCAGCAGGTAGCTTTCCGCAAACTCCTGAATTTCTCCGATGCTTCCTCTGGCCAGAAAGTCCCGGATGATCTCCGGATCCATCTTGGCCGGGTCCACCACGTCAAAATCCTTTTCATCCTGGGTATTGAGATAATCCGCCAGGGTATTCTCCCCCAGAACATGGATATTCGGGGCGATAAACCGGTAGGCGAAATAATGGTTCACCTGCTTGTAGCATTCCGGAAGGACACTGAGCCGCTCCACCGGATTTCCCACCGCCACGTACCATTCCAGATACGCCTCATGTTCCTCGCAGATCTGGCGCACATGGCCCATTCCTTTCTCTGTCAGTTTTCCGATCTGATCCGTCTCTCCTTTGATCAGCACGCCGTAGCAGTTAACGTTCCACCGAAACAGAATATACTGGGGATGCCGCAGAAAATAGTGGAGAATCTCCTCCTGGGTCCGCATGAATTTCATCTGTTCTTCCATTGTGCCCGCGTTTTTTTCCTGCAGATACAGCAGCAGCAGATTATAGCAGGGGGCGGCGATTTCAATGGAGCGCTTGGCCGCCTCGTCATAAATTTCCCGGACCGTCAGTTCCCCCTCCAGCACCCGTTCAAAAAAACGCCGTCTGGAAAACTGCTCGTAATCATGCATTTCATTCTGGAACTGGGCCTGGTAATCATTCTGTTCCTGCTCAGATTCGATTTTCTCCTTCATTTCCAGCAGGGTTTTCCGCATAGCCTGCCTGGTAATGGGCTTCAGCAGATACTGGTCCACTCCCACCTCGATGGCCTGCCTCGCGTACTCGAAATCATCGTATCCGCTGATGATGACGATCTTTGTCTTGGGCAGTTCCATATGCACTACTTTGCTGAGGGACAGGCCGTCCATAAACGGCATTTTTATATCCGTGATCAGCACGTCCGGCCGGGTTTTCCGGATCAGAGGCAGCGCCATTTCCCCGTCCGCAGCCTCCCCGGCAAACCGGAAGCCGTACTGCTCCCATGGTATTTCATCTCGAAGTCCCTCACGGATCAGGCTTTCATCTTCTACCAAAAAAACTTTTAACATGTTTTGTTCTTCTCCTGTTAATAAGTTCTATCTTCAATATAACGGCTCACATTGTCCCTGGTAAATATTTTTTCCGGGACATAATAGATTCTTTCGATTTCCTGTCCGGCCTCCATCTTCTGGATCACCTCTTCCAGATACTCTCCCTGCTGCGGATTGCATTCCAGATCCGCATAGATCACCCCGGACTCCACCAGTTCCAGCGCTTTCCGGGTCCCGTCAAAGGAAAGGATGATCAGATCGTCCCCGGACTCCGGCGATCTCCCGGCCGCCCGCAGGGCATCCAGCGCCCCGAAGGTCATATCATCATTCTGGGAGATCAGCACATCTATGTCGTCATACTTTGTCAGCAGACGGCTCATTTCTTCCCTGGCCTTGGCTGTCGTAAACTCTCCGTCAGTCTGTTCCAGGATCTTCCAGTTTTCATGAAGAGCGGCAATCTGCCCGAAACCGTCCGTGCGCCCGATGGTAGGGCTGGAACCTTCTGTTCCTTTTAAGACCACAATATTGATGTCTTCCTCCTGCCTGCCCTGCTCTGTCAGACATTTTTCCAGGATCCGCCCCGCTTCCGTCCCCTCCTTCTCAAAGTCGGAACCGATCCAGGTACTGTACAGAGAGGGATCTTTCACGTCTACCATGCGGTCGATGAGGATCACCGGAATCCCCGCGTCTTTAGCCTCCTGCAGAACAGTATCCCAGCCTTCTTCCATCAGCGGCGAAAAGATAATATAATCCACCTCCTGGGAAATAAAGCTGCGCAGGGCTTTAATCTGATTTTCCTGCTTCTGCCTGGCATTGTCAAAGATCAGAAAATAACCGTTTTCTTTTGTAAAGGCCTCCTGGATGGAAGCGGTATTGGCAGTCCTCCAGACTGACTCGCTGCCCAGCTGGGAAACTCCCACGACGATCAGATTTTCGTCTACCGGAGTAATCATATCATCCTCCTCCGGGCCGGAAGTCCGTCCGGCGCACCCGGACAGAAAAAGCAGGACCGCTGTCAGAAGCGCCGCCGCCCGGAGCTTTCGCCGGGATTTCATAGCCGGACGTATTTTTTCTCTGTTTCTCATTTTTCTTCTATGCCACCCTCTTCCACTTTTATCGCCGGAATCCGGATTTCCACGGTAGTTCCTTTTCCCTTTTCCGAGTTGATGGTCATTCCATATTCCTTTCCAAAATACATGCGGATCCGCTCGTTTACATTGGCGAGTCCAAATCCTTTCTCTGTCTCCTTGCAGGGCTGGCTGATTTCCTTTCGGATACTTTCCAGCTCCTCCTTGTCCATTCCCACTCCGTTATCCCTCACAGTCAGATAGATCACATTTCCCTTCTTTTCACCGTTAATGTGAATGTATCCCCGGGCTCTCTTATATTTGATCCCGTGGTAAAGGGCATTCTCCACCACCGGCTGCAGCGTCAGCTTGAGGATTTTATACTCATACAGCACCTGATCAAACTGGATATCGTATTCCAGGATATCCCGGTAGCGGACCTCCTGGATTTCCAGATAACTGCGGATATGCCGCTCCTCTTCCTTTAAAGTGATAAATTCCTTTCCCTTGCTGAGTGAAAGCCGGAACAGTTCCGACAGCGCCACTACCATGTTTACAGCCTGGTTCGGTTTTTTACCCTCGATGAGCCACACAATGGTGTCCAGGGTATTGTACAGAAAATGCGGGTTGATCTGTTCCTGAAGGATCCGCAGGTCTGCCCGGCGCATTTTTCCCTCATCTTCCTTGATCTTTTCAATGAGATTCTGCATGTTGCCCGCCATCTCATTGAAGCCCCGGGCCAGCACGGCAATCTCATCCTGGGAATTCACATCAGCCTCCACTTCAAAGTCTCCCTCGGCAATTTTCTGGGTCGCGTCATAGAGCTGTCTCACCGGCCGCAGGATGTGTGAAGTAATAAGCCGGACAAAAAACGCGGTCAGCAGAGCCAAAACCGCGATCAGGACGCTGCACAGAGCGATGAAGCGGGAAATCTGCAGATGGAGATTGTTGTTGACCGCCTCCATACTCCTGGTCTGATAGTAAATATAGTACTGGATATCGTCCTGGATCAATTCTGTAAGGATATAAATATTGTTGTCCAGTTCTTTGATATTTTCATCGTACCTGCCGCCGATCTTTATGTTCTCCACCACATCATCCACCCGGTTCTCAAGGGTGTCGATATTTCTCAGCAGACTCTGCAGCCAGACTCTGCTCTCCGGATCAGTGGTTATGTCCAGCAGATTTGAAAATTCGCTTCTGAGTTCATCGATCAGCTCATAGGGATCTTCCAGATTTTCCTTATCGGAAATATTTTCAAAGGATACATAGCCCACCACCAGCTTATACAGGCTCTCATCCATTTCCTCTTTAAAATTCAGGTTGTAGTTGTTGGCAACTGTCATATTGCTTACAATCTGGTCATAATTCCGGCTGTACCCGGTCATGTAGATCAGGATCACCACTGCCAGCAAAAGGAAAGGGAAGGTCACTGTCAGCGCCAGCAGCGCGATCTTTTTTCTGATGGAAAAACGGACATTCTGTCCGCTTCCGCTGTTATTTTTTAAACTTTTCTTTTTCACCGCCGATTTCCCGTTTTCTATTATTTTGAACTGTTTTTCATTATATACAATATCCCCTTCACTTTCAAGCAAAACAGGCCCGTCCCTCTGTCCCGTTTTTTGTTGGAAAAGCACGAAATTCTGTCCCGGCGCATAATATAGGAAGAAATCCCTTTTAAGGTGAATTTCTTGAAGACTTTCCAAAAACCACTCACCGCCGATGAGGAAAAGTTTTATCTTCAAAAATACCTGGAGGGCGATGCGGAGGCAAAAAACATCCTGATCGAGCGCAATCTGCGCCTGGTGGCCCATATCGCGAAAAAATACCTGGGCCTGGATGAAAATCCGGAAGATTTGATCTCTATCGGCACCATCGGGCTGATCAAGGCGGTCTCTACCTTCAATCCGGCCAAAAACAACCGCCTGGCTGCCTACGCTTCCAAATGTGTGGAAAACGAAATATTAATGTATCTCCGTTCCCGCAAAAAGAGTTCCCGGGAAATTTCCCTGTATGAACCCATCGGCACAGACAAAGATGGAAATGAGATCCATCTTCTGGACATCATGGAAAGCGATCTGGAAGACGCAGTGGAAAAATACTCCCTGGAACAGGATATCCGTCTTCTGTACCGCCTGATGAAGACGGAACTTTCCGATCAGGAATTTCAGATTCTGAAAATGCGGTACGGTTTTTTTGGAGAACCGGAACTTACGCAGCGGGTCATTGCCGGAAAGCTGGGAATCAGCCGGTCTTACGTGTCCCGCATCGAAAAAAACGCGGTGGAAAAGCTGCGCCGCCATTTTCTGAAGGAGGCTGCCGGCCGGTAAATCGCGAAAATATATTTATATTTGCAGGCGGCAGTTTTCTATGGTATAGTGTTAAAATAAGCTGTGCGAATTGCGCAGAAAAATGAAACAAAGAGGAGGAACACTGAAATGAGTGGTGATACAATCCAGATTCTGATCGCTATGATCGCCTATATGCTGGTTGTAATCGGTATCGGCCTGTTTTTTGCCAAAAGAGCACAGGCGAATTCTGAAAACTATTTCCTGGGCGGCCGTTCTCTGGGTCCCTGGGTGGCAGCCATGAGCGCCGAAGCTTCTGATATGAGCGGCTGGCTTCTGATGGGACTGCCGGGTCTGGCCTACTGGAGCGGCATTGCCGATTCTCTCTGGACCGCCATCGGCCTGGGAGTAGGCACTTACCTGAACTGGCTGCTGGTAGCCAAAAGGCTGCGCCAGTATTCCACCGTTGCCGGCAATTCCATTACCGTGCCGGATTTTCTCAGCAATCGTTACCACGAAAACAAAAAAGTCATCCTGGGCATCGCGGCTGTCTTTATCCTGATCTTCTTTACGGTTTACGCCGGAAGCTGCTTTGTCACCTGCGGAAAACTGTTTTCCACTCTGTTTGACGCGGACTATCATGTGATGATGATCATCGGAGCTGTCTTCGTACTGGTCTATACCTTTATCGGAGGTTTCCTGGCTGAGAGCGCTTCTGATTTTATGCAGGCCATTGTCATGATCTTCGCTCTGCTGACGATCGTGATCACAGGAACCATCCACGCCGGCGGTCTGGGAGCGGTACTCGACAATGCCAAAGCTATCCCCGGATATTTCAGCCTGACCGAAACAGCCAGTCCTGTGGTAGTGGACGGCGTCCAGCAGGCAGCAGGCGGCGCTCCTCTTTTCGGAGAAGCAGGCAGCTACGGTCTCCTGACCATTCTCTCCACCCTCTCCTGGGGTCTGGGATACTTCGGCGTTCCCCAGGTGCTGCTGCGGTTTATGGCAATCCGCAAGGTAGGCGAACTGAAACGTTCCAGACGGATCGCTGTTGTATGGGTATTTATCTCTCTGTTCTCCGCTGTGTTTATCGGCATGATCGGACGGGCGCTGTATCCTACAGCTGAAGCCCTGAACACTGCTTCCGGAGCAGAAAATGTGTTTGTCACTTTGTCCCAGGGACTGCTGCCCGCCCTGCTGGCAGGCATTGTTATGGCCGGTATCCTGGCGGCCACCATCAGCTCCTCGGATTCCTATCTGCTGATTGCCGCTTCCGCGGTATCCAAAAACCTGTATGAAGGCATTGTGAAAAAAGACGCTTCGGACAAGCAGGTTATGCGGGTTTCCCGGGTCGTGCTGCTTTTGATCGCTCTTATCGGCATGATCATCGCCTGGGATGAAAACAGTGTAATCTTCAGCATTGTATCCTTTGCCTGGGCCGGCTTCGGAGCCACCTTCGGCCCCATTATGCTGTTCTCCCTGTTCTGGAAGAGAACCACCCGGGCCGGAGCCATCGCGGGCATGATCACCGGCGGCGCCATGGTATTTATCTGGAATCTGGTTTTAAGCCCTCTGGGCGGAATCTTCAGTATTTATGAGCTTCTGCCTGCCTTCCTGCTGTCCTCGGTGGTGATCGTTGTTGTCTCCCTCTGCACAAAGAAGCCCGACAAAGCCATCGAAGACGAATTTGAAGCCGCAAAGGTTTACACAGACTGACACCGGCGCTGTTCCGTCACCGGAGATGCAGAAAGGCATCTTCCGGGATCGGCGGCAGCCTCCGGCGCAAAAAAGACATCCGGTCATGGATGTCTTTTTTGTATATTTCTTTATGAATTTCTCGCTTTTCTCCTCAGAAGATCAAACGTCTCCGGATCTTCTGAAAGTCTGATATGCAGTTCCTGCCGGGGATGCGGGGCTGATTCCTGGAAATTCCCGTCCTCATCACAGATTTCCAATACCCGCGCGGAAATATTCCGCCCGTCAGGCTTCATGATCTCAATCTCTTCCCCCACTGAAAATTTATTTTTCTGCTCTGTCACAGTGCGCCCCTCAGCGTCTTTTTCCCCGGCGATGCCCAGATAGATATAGTCCTGAGCATACGTATTGCTGTCGTAGATCTGATCCTGTTGGGATGGTTTTCCGTAGAAAAATCCTGTGGTGAATCTGCGGTATGTGCAGCCGGTGATCTGCTCTCTGTACCAGGGAAGATTTTTTTCGTAGACGGCGGGATCCTTCTTATAATCATCGATGGCCCTGCGGTAAGTCCTGGCCACTGTCGCCACGTAAAGCGCAGTTTTCATCCGCCCCTCGATTTTCAGGCTGTCCACTCCGGAATTCATCAGATCCGGTATATGCTCGATCATGCACAGATCTTTGGAGTTAAAAATAAAAGTCCCTCTCTCATTTTCATAGACAGGGAAATACTCTCCCGGACGGCTCTCCTCCATCACCGCATATTTCCAGCGGCAGGGATGGGTGCAGGCTCCCTGATTCGCGTCCCTCCCCGTAAAATAGTTGGACAGAAGGCAGCGCCCGGAATAGGAAATGCACATGGCCCCGTGGATAAATGTCTCTATCTCCATATCCTCCGGGATATTGGCCCGGATCTCCCGGATTTCCTCCAGACTCAGCTCCCGGGCCGAGACCACCCGCCTGGCGCCTAATTCATACCAGAAACGGTACGTCTCATAATTTGTATTGTTGGCCTGGGTGCTGATATGCCTGGCAATTTCCGGGCACTCCTCCCCGGCGATCCTAAACAGGCCGGGATCCGCGATGATCAGGCCGTCGGGCCGCATCTGCCGCAGTTCCCGGAAATATGACCTTGCGCCTTCTAAGTCTTTATTGTGGGCCAGAATATTGGCTGTGACATAAACCTTCACGCCGTGCTCGTGGGCAAAGCGGATTCCCTCTTCCATATCCGCAGAAGAAAAATTTTTAGCCTTAGCTCTCAGGCCGAAGGCCTCTCCTCCTATATATACCGCATCCGCTCCATACAGCACCGCGATCTTTAAAACTTCCAGGCAGCTTGCCGGCACCAGAAGTTCCGGGGTCTTTCTGCTGTTCATATTCGCTCCTTTCTCAGCGCCGCACGCTCAGAGTGATCCCGTCCCCCAGAGGAAGGATGGACGTTTCCAGTTCCCGGCTGTGCTTCAGTGTATACAGATACTCCCGCATTCTCTTATAAATGGTCCGGTCCCTGCGTTCCACCAGATAATGCGATTCGATCAGATCCCCCTCCTGCAGCACATTGTCGGAGATCAGAACGGATCCCGCTTCCATCAGCCGCAGGACTTCCGGCAGAAACCGGAGATACTGGCCCTTGGCCGCGTCCATAAAGATCAGGTCATAGGGCCCTTCCAGGATCTTCAAAACTTCCGCCGCGTCCCCGGGGATCAGCGTAATCCGGCTGCTGTATCCGGATTTTTCAAAATTTTCCCGGGCGATGGGAATTCTCTTTTCATAATTTTCAATCGTGGTAATATGGCAGTCTCCGGGACCGTACTCCGCCATAAAGACCGCAGAAAATCCGGTGGCAGTACCCACCTCCAGGATTTTCCGCGGTCTCTGTATCATCAAAAAAACTTTCAAAAAGCTCTGCATTTCACGGCGGATCACCGGCACCCGGCCCTCCGCCGCCTCTGCAGCCAGCTTTTCCAGAAAGGGCGTATGGCCTCTGTCCAGAGAATTGATATACGCCCGCATTCTCTCTTCTACGATCAAGACTCTTCTTCACCTTCCGTATCTGCCTGGGCGAGGATCGGCAGCATCTCGTCCACGGTCTGGTTGGTATTCAAAACATACTTTCCCGGCAGGATATCATTGTGATACTCAGATAAAAACTCCTGTATCCAGAACACCAGCGGACTGGTATCGATCAGTCCCCGCTCCTTCAGCATTTCGCCTATATCCATCACCGACATATCATCGGTGACTGTCACTGTGATCTCCCGGCCTTCTCCGCTCTCCATCGGCTGCTGGTTAAAGACCTGATAGCCCAGTGTGTACGCCCGGCTTCCCAGAAACACCAGGAACAGAGCAAGACAAATGTAAATCAGGATCTTCAGGACACCTCTGGCGCCCTTTACAGCCGCCCGGTATCCGGCGTCTTTTTTCCTTTTTTGTGCCTTTGCCATAATTTCTCCTCTGCGACGCTCCCGGTATACGCCGGCGCACAGGCCTTACATCTGCGGTACGTCAATTTTCACTTCATGATTAATCGCGTTTAATACTTTCTGTACCATCCTGCAGACAGACAGCTCCGCTTCCAGATATTCCTCCACTACAGGATTCTTTCTCAATTCCACGAACTCTCTGTCGATGTCATCCACCGCGTCAAAAAGATCCACGTTTTCTTCTTTCTGCAGACTGAAATTCCGGAGCCGGAATTCATCCACTTTCCTTTTGAGTTCCTTATCCTTGTCCAGTTCAGCCTCCAGTTTCAGATAACTCTGATAGTCAATGGTATTTCTCATTGCATCTGTCAGTGCGTGCAGACGTTCCGTAACGATATCCATGATCCTATGCCTCCATAATAATTGGTAAAATCATTGGTCTCCTTTTCGTCTTCTTCCATACAAAATCTCCCAGGGAATCCTTGATCACAGCTTTGATCTTTCCCCAGTCCGAGACTTTGTGCCGCAGACACTCATCCAGGGCGTCCTCCACAGTAACCCGGGCCGCCCCCATCAGATCCTCAGACTCTCTCACATAGACAAAACCTCTGGACACAATGTCCGGTCCTGCCAGCAGCTGGTTGCTGTGCTTCTCCAGAGTCAGGACCACGATCATGATCCCTTCCTCGGACAGGTGCTGCCGATCCCTGAGCACGATATTTCCCACATCTCCTACGCCCAGTCCGTCCACAAACACGGCTCCGGTCTGGACCTTTCCGGTAATCTTCGCGCTGTCCCGGTTCATCTCCATGACATCTCCCGAGGACATGATAAAAATGCGGTCCTTGGGAATTCCAAGGCTTTCGGCCAGTTTTGCCTGGGCCTTCAGATGACGGTATTCCCCGTGTACCGGAAGAGCGTATCTGGGATGCACCAGGGAATAGATCAGTTTGATCTCTTCCTGGCAGGCATGGCCGGAAACATGGACATCCTGGAAGATCACATCCGCTCCCTTGGCGGACAGTTCATTGATCACCTTAGACACTGCTTTTTCATTGCCGGGGATGGGATTGGAACTGAAGATAATCGTATCTCCCGGTTTGATGGTTACTTTTTTATGGATGCTGGCCGCCATCCGGGATAAAGCAGCCATGGACTCTCCCTGGCTTCCCGTAGTCACCAGGACCATCTGGTTATCCGGATAATTTTTCATCTGATCAATGTCGATCAGAGTATTTTCCGGGGCGTTCAGATACCCCAGCTCTGAGGCGGTGGTGATTACGTTGACCATGCTGCGGCCTTCCACCACCACTTTTCTGCCGTACTTGTAGGCGGAATTGATGATCTGCTGCACCCGGTCCACATTGGACGCGAAGGTGGCGATGATAATGCGGCTGTCGGTGTGATCCGCGAAAATATTGTCAAAGGTCCTTCCCACGGTCCTCTCGGACATGGTAAACCCTTTTCTCTCTGCGTTAGTGCTGTCGCACATCAGGGCCAGGACGCCCTTTCTTCCGATCTCCGCGAATCTCTGAAGATCTATCGCGTCACCGAACACCGGCGTGTAGTCCACCTTAAAATCTCCTGTGTGGATCACTGTTCCTGCCGGAGAATAAATGGCCAGCGCCGCCGCGTCCTGAATACTGTGATTGGTCTTAATGAACTCAATGCGGAATTTTCCAAGATTGATGGATTGCCCGAATTTAATGGTCTTCCGCTTTGTAGTGCGGAGCAGGTTGTGTTCTTTCAGTTTATTTTCAATCAGTCCGATGGTAAGTTTTGTGGCGTAGATGGGCACATTCACTTCCTTCAGCACATAAGGCAGCGCCCCGATATGATCCTCATGGCCGTGGGTGATGACAAACCCCTTTACTTTATTGATATTTTCCTTTAAATATGTTACATCCGGGATCACCAGATCGATCCCCAGCATATCATCCTCCGGGAAGGACAGGCCGCAGTCCACCACAACAATACTGTCTTCGTACTCAAAGGCAGTTATGTTCATGCCGATCTGCTCCAGGCCTCCCAGCGGAATAATCTTCAAATTACTTTCGCTGTTACCCTTCAAATGGCACCTCCATATAGTTTTCCGAACACAATCACAATGTCTTTTTCAGACCAAAACTAACGGATGTCCACATCTTCCAACATCTGTTCAAATACGCGTGAAACAGCCTCCAGTTCCACTTCGTCCTCGACCATCGCGTAATCAGCCAGACTGTCGCCGTCCGCGGACATGTCCCTGAGAATGTAGGCATTGGCCTCATCCCCGTCAGAGTCCGTCACCAGCAGATAATTGATCCCGTTTACTCTGGTGGCTTCCTCTACATAAAACTCAATCTTTTCTCCTTCTTCGGTTACAAACTCAATCTTTTCCATGCTCGCGCTGTCCTCTCCCGGCTTCCGGGAAAACGGATAGCCGTCACTCTCCGGCGCTTTCCCTGTTTCCCAGGGAATCCAGATATCCCTGGAGAATAAACACCGCCGCCAGTTCATCTACGTACTGTTTTTTCTGTACTCCTTTGACCCCTGCCTCACGCAGGACCCGGTGCGCTTCCACCGTTGTCAGTCTCTCGTCCCACATCACTACTTCCAGCCCGGTCCTTTTTTTCAGAATTTCCCGGAACTCCAGAGATTTTTCCGCCCGGTCGCCTATATCGTTATTCATATGCTTCGGAAATCCCAGCACCAGCAGCTCCGCCTGATACTCAGCGATCAGTTCCTCGATCCGGGCCAGTGTCTGCCGCAGTTTATTTTCCGACTTTCTGCGGATGATTTCCACTCCCTGAGCGGTAATACCCAGCGGATCGCTCACAGCGACCCCTACCGTCTTTGATCCGTAATCCAGTCCCAGAATGCGCTTCATCACTCTTCTGTTTTCCAGGACTCGTTCCTGATATACTCCTTCAAAAGTTCCTCCACTACTTCGTCCCGCTCTACTTTCATGATCAAGCTGCGGGCGCCTTTGTGGCTGGTAATGTAAGTCGGATCCCCGGACATGATATAGCCTACGATCTGGTTGACAGGATTGTATCCTTTTTCTTCCATCGCATGGTACACAACGTCCAGAACCTTTTTCACCTGGATCTCCGGCTCACTCTTGACTTTAAAAAATTGTGTATTGCTCAAATCTGCCATTTTTTCACGTCCTTCAATTTAATATCTATTCTATTCTAATATAGTTTTTCCAAAATATCAATAAGATTATCAGGTGCACACAAGAAATTCTCCTCGGCAGACCTCCCCGGGGCGCACCCGCATCAGCGTGTTGCCCAGATCTTTTTCCGATAAAACAAGAACCTTTCTGTACTCCCTGGTATACCCGGCCCAGGCGCTGCGGCCCTGAAAATCTTCCTTTTCTTCCAGGAGCACCTCTGTCTCCTGCCCCACAGCCGTCTCCAGATATTTTTCCTTCTGGATCCGGTTCAGTTCCAGCAGCCTGCGGCTTCTCTCTTTTTTGACTGCTTCCGGGATCTGCTCTTCCATCCTGGCAGCCCGGGTGCCCTCTCTTCTGGAATACGGAAATACATGCGTCTCAAAAAAGGAGACTTTTTCCACAAAATCTCTGGACTCCTGAAAATCTTCTTCTGTCTCTCCCGGAAATCCGGTGATAATGTCTGTGGTGAGGGCCGGATTTTCAAAAAAGTTCCGGAGGATCCTGCACTTTTCCAGATATTCTCCGCTGGTATACCGGCGGTTCATCCGTTTCAGTGTTCTGTCGCAGCCGCTCTGGAGAGAGAGATGAAAATGCGGGCATACCTTTGGCAGACAGCTTAAGGATTCCGCGAATTTTTCCGTAATGATCCCCGGTTCCAGAGAACCCAGCCGGATCCTGGCAATGCCCTCCACCGGATGCAGCAGGCGGATCAGCTCCAGCAGCCCGGTCCCGTCCTGAAAATCCGCGCCGTAGGAGCTTAAATGGATCCCGGAAAGAACAATCTCCCGGCAGCCGGCGGCAGCCAGCCGCTTTGTCTCCCGAAGCACATCTTCAGGATTTCTGCTGCGGACCCGACCCCTGGTGTAAGGGATAATGCAGTAGCTGCAAAACTGGTTGCAGCCGTCCTGGACCTTTAGAAAAGCTCTGGTATGTTCCTGGGTGCGGCTGATCCGCAGCGGCTCATACTCCGTCTCCCGGGCCATATCCGGCACCTCCATGCATTTTTTTCGCTCTTCCAGGCATGCCTCCAGAATATCCGGGATCTCTCTCTTTCGGTTGTTTCCGATCACCAGATCAATGGCCGGATCTTTTTCCAGTTCCTCTCCTCTTGCCTGAGCGTAGCAGCCCACCGCCGCCACCAGCGCCTCGGGATTCATTTTTTTTGCCCGGTGCAGCATCTGGCGGGATTTGCGGTCCGCGATATTTGTTACGGTACAGGTATTGATAATATAAAAGTCAGCTCCCGGCTCAAAGGGGACGATTTCATAGCCTCGCTCCGTCAGAAGCTGTTCCACCGCCTCCAGTTCATAGGCATTGACTTTACAGCCGAGATTGTGCAGCGCCACCTTTTTTCCCACGTTTGATCCTCCCATCTGTTTCAGCAAAAGACGACGAAAAATTACGGGATCCTGTCCTTTATTCTGCTCTTTTCACCTTGACTTTTCCTTCCATTAAATGTAAGATTAACCTTGTAAAAAGGCAATTGAATTATCATTACAGGGAGGATTTGGACAATGAAAACCGTTAAAATTTCACTTAATTCGATTGACAAGGTGAAATCCTTTGTAAATGACATTTCCAGATTTGATTTTGATTTTGACCTGGTATCCGGCCGCTATGTGATCGACGCGAAATCCATTATGGGCATCTTCAGTCTGGATCTGTCCAAAGCGATTGAATTAAATATTCACTCCGAAGGCGAACCGCTGGAGGAAGTATTAAAAGTTCTGCAGCCCTATCTGGTATAAACGGCTCAGAATCCGCAGGCCGGCAGAAAAGGCCGGCCGCCGGGCATCTCACATTTTTGTGGGATGCCTTTTTTTGCAACGCCAGCCGCCGTCACTCTATCTCTATCACCTCTGTGGTCCGGACCGCTTCCTCCATAAGTCCGTCAATGACCTCTGCCAGCTTTTCCTCAGAGCGGCGGATCACCTGGATATTTGGCTTTGTCACCGGATGTTTCGCCACAAAGATCGTACAGCAGTCCTCATAGGGGAGCACCGATGTCTCGTAGGTGCCGATCTTCAGAGAGATATCTACGATCTCCTGCTTGTCAAAACCGATCAGCGGGCGGAAGACCGGCATTGTGCAGACTTCGTTGGTGCAGGCCAGGCTGTGAATGGTCTGACTGGCCACCTGCCCGATGCTCTCTCCGGTGATCAGGGCCAGGGAACCGTCCTGCTCCGCCATTTTCTCCGCGATCTTCATCATATAACGGCGCATAATGATCGTCAGCTCATCATGGGGGCATTTTTCATAGATAGCCAGCTGGATCTCTGTAAAATTCACCACATGGAGCCGGATGGGGCCGCTGTATCTGGCCACCAGACGGGCAAGATCCACAACTTTCTGCTTGGCCCGGTCGCTGGTATAGGGCGGCGCGTGAAAATAGACCGCATCGATCTTGACGCCTCTCTTGGCAATCATATATCCGGCCACCGGCGAATCGATGCCTCCTGACAGCAGCAGCATAGCGCTTCCGTTGGTTCCCACCGGCATGCCTCCCGGACCGGGAATCTCCTGTGAATAAATGTAAATCTTCTGGCGCACTTCCACCGTCAGCCAGATGTCCGGATGATGGACATCCACCTGCATATCAGGGCAGGCATCCAGGATCGCTCCTCCCAGTTCCCGGTTCAGTTCCATGGAATTCATGGGGTAGGATTTTCTGGCTCTCCGTGCGCAGACTTTAAATGTCTGTTTTGAGTCCGGATACATCTCTTTCATATAGCGCACCACATCTGCCGCCAGTTTTTCGTAGCCCTGATCCTCCGCCATCACAACAGGACAGATGGCCGCGATCCCGAATACCCTCTGAAGCGCCTCCACAGTCTCCTGATCATCATATTCCCCTTCCGGAAACACGTAAATCCTTCCCTGCTCCTTCTCGACCCTGAACGTTCCGTCCACAGTCTTCAGCGCCCGCCGGATATGATCCACCAGGGCATTTTCAAACAGATACCGGTTTTTTCCTTTAATTCCGATTTCCGCGTACTTGATTAAAAACGCATGAAACATTCTATTCTCCTTTCTTTTCCGCGGTTCAGCGTCTGACATAGCGCCGCAGCACCGGCACCAGGCTGTTCAGAGTCTCCAGCGTATAATCGATTTCCTCTTTTGTCGTCTCCTCCCCCAGGCTGAAGCGCACTGCGGAATCCATCTCTTCCCGGCTGCAGCCGATAGCGGTCAGCGTAGCGCTTCCGGCCCGTTTATGGCTGGAGCAGGCGCTTCCGGCGGAGATATAGATTCCCTTGTCCTCCAGGGCGTGAAGAAGGACCTCGCTCCGTATTCCCAGGAATGAAGCGTTCAGGATATGCGGCGCGCCCTGGCCCCCGGGCATTCCGTGGATCACCACTCTCTCGATCTGCCCGATCCCCTCAGCCAGCCGGTCCCGCATTTCCCGGATACGGGCTGTCTTTTCTTCCAGATTTTCATAGGTCAGTCTGGCAGCCAGGGCCATTCCCGCCGCTCCCGGCACATTATCTGTTCCGGACCGCATGCCGTTTTGCTGTCCGCCTCCCAGGATCAGCGGATGGATCCTTACCTTTTCATTTACATAAAGAAGCCCTGTTCCTTTCGGGCCATGGATCTTGTGGCCGCTGGCCGAAAGAAGGTCGATCTTCATACGTCCGGGATAAATCCTGTATTTTCCGAAAGCCTGGATGGCATCTACATGAAAACAGGCTTCCGGCGCCTTTTCCCGGATCAGCGCTCCGATCTCCTCCACCGGCTCTACCGAGCCGATCTCGTTATTGACATACATGACTGACACCAGGATCGTATCCGGGGTCAGGGCTTCCTTCAGGGCATTCATGTCGATGACCCCGAAATGGTCCACCGGAAGGGATACCACTTCAAAACCCTGTTCCGCCAGCCAGGCGGCAGGTGCTGACACAGCAGCATGCTCCACAGAAGATATGAGAATTTTTCTGCCCCGGCGGCGGCGCGCCATAGCGGAGCCGATCAGCGCCCAGTTATTGGACTCTGTTCCTCCGGAGGTAAAATAGATTTCCTTTTCCTTGGCTTTCAGCAGCCCTGCCAGTTCCCGGACCGCCTCTTTCAGATATTTTTCCGCCTCCGCGCCTTTCCGGTGCATGGAAGACGGATTCCCGTAATCCTCCATCATGGTTTTTACCACCAGATCTTTTACCTCCTCAAAACATCTGGTGGTGGCGGAATGATCTAAATATACTTCCATTTCTTACTCTCCTAATCCTGTTCCAAAAGATACATCAAAACAGAAAGGGCTGTCATCCCGGCAGTCTCTGTCCGCAGGATTCTTTTTCCCAGAGTGACAGGGCAGAATCCCCTCTGCTGCGCTTCCCGGACTTCCTCTTCATCGAATCCACCTTCCGGACCGATCAGGATCCCAACAGACTGCCCCGGACGGATTTCTCCGAACAGCTGTCTGGTGGCCTCCATGCCCTCAGCCCGCTCATAGGGGATCAGCCGGACATCCAGCGCCTCCGCCTGTTCCAGTGCCTGCGAAAAAGTCCTCAGAGGCGATACCTGGGGGAGGATCATCCGCTTTGACTGCTTGGCGGCACTGGCTGCCACGGCATTCCACCTGGCAACGCGGCTTTCCGCCTTTTTCCCCTCCAGCTTTACCACACAGCGCCGGGAGGCTACCGGGATGATCTGATAAACTCCCAGTTCCACCGCCTTCTGAATGATCCATTCCATCTTGTCCCCTTTGGGAAGGCACTGAAACAGATACAGCCGGGAGGGAAGTTCTTTTCCCGGCTTCTGGGCGTCCAAAATCTCCGCGGTAACCTGCTCTTCTTCCAGAGAGAGGATCCGGCAGGTATATTCCCAGTCGCCGCCGCTGCTGATCAGCACCTCTTCTCCCGGCCGCATCCGCAGAACCTGGCGGATATGGCGCACATCTTCCCCTGTGATCTCAATCTTTCCCTCCCGGATCTGTTCCGGTCTCACAAAAAAACGATGCATCCTCCCATCCTTTCCTACTTCCGGGCGGTAATGGATACCCATTCTCCCTGGCGGGTCACTTCCAGCACCGTCATGCCCGCCTGTTCCACTGCCTCCCGCACTGCCTGCTCTTTTACGTCCAGAATACCGGAAGTAATATAAATGCCGCCCGGCTTCAGAGTCTCACGGACTGCCGGAGTCAGCGGGATCAGCACCTCCGCCAGGATATTGGCGGTCACCAGATCATACTTTTCTCTTCCTGCCCTCTCCTGCACTTTCTCATCGTCTATAAGATTCCCGATCAGCATCGTAAACGCTTCCTCTGGAATGCCGTTGGCCTTTTTATTATCCTCCACCGCCGGCACCGCGCAGGGATCCAGATCAGTCCCCAGGGCATGGCCTGCCCCCAGCTTCAGAGCCGCGATGGACAAAATACCGCTGCCGGTTCCCACATCCAGCAGTTCATCCCCCGGCTTCACATATTTTTTCAGCTGGCGGATGCACAGCTGGGTCGTCTCATGCATACCGGTTCCAAAGGCAGTTCCGGGATCAATGTGAAGGATCATTCTGTCCCGGTCCTCTTCCTTTACCTGTTCCCAGGAAGGGATGATCAGTATATCATCCACATAAAACTGTTTAAAATACTGTTTCCAGTTGTTGATCCAGTCTTTGTCCTCGGTCTCGGAAGAGGCCACTGTACCCTCGCCGATGTCCATAAAATTCCGAAGGCTGTCCAGTTCTTCCCGGACAGAAGCCAGGATCCCCTGATTGTCTTCCTCCGGTTCCAGATAAAAACTCACATAGGCTGTGCCGTCATCTTCCGGCATGTCCGGCAGGATATCCACAAACATCCGGCGCTTTTCCTCCTCCGTCAGAGGCTGCCGGTCTTCTATCTCCACGCCCTGGATCCCCAGGTCTCCCAGCACGGCGCTGATCACATCCTCAGCTCCGGTAACTGTCTTGATCGTATATTTGTTCCACTTCATTTTATTCTTTCCTCCTGTTGCCTTATTGCCTTCTCCTCGCTAGAGGGCTGCCGGCATAATCCAGGGTGCTTTCCAGGACCCCGGGCAGCCGCGCTCCAAACCAAAACAGCAGCAGGGCAGCAGTCCCGCTGACTGTTCCCACATTTACAAAAGTTTTCCAGGTCAGTTTCCGTTTCTTTTCCGTTTCCTCCCCGGACAGCACATACCGTCCGTGGGTGTAAAACAGGAAATTAAAAAACAGATTAAATACCACCAGATAAATCATGCCTTCCGAGCCGAAAAGTTCCGAAACCAGCGGAATGCCGATAAATCCTGTATTTCCATAGACCACCATCACGTTATAAAATTTCCGCTCCTTCTCCGGAGCCCGCAAAAGGCGCGGGATCAGGACTCCCAGTATCAGCAGGGCCGCGTATACGCCGGCTGAAACCAGTGCCATTTCCAGCACCTCCCTGCGGGTAATGGACGCCCCGCCGTCCAGAGCGCTGAAAATCAGAAGAGCCGGATTGGTAATATTGACTACAATGGAGGAGATCACCCGGGAGGCGGCTTCTGTCAGGACCTCTTTTTTATAGAGAACATATCCCACTAAAATCAGCAAAAAAATAACCAGCATCTGCTGGAAAACCACCACAGCCCCCATGTCTGACCTATCTCCCCTCCGCCTTGCGTCTCGTCCGTTTTATCATACACGAATTTAACACCGGTGTACAGAGGGAAAATCGCCGGAATCGCCATAATTCCCCGAAAACAGCAAAGAGAGCACGTCCCCATGCTCTCTGTTTCCGCTTATTCGTCAAAGACCTCTCTCATTTTTTCCATGAAGCCTTTTCCTTTTTTCTTTTTTCCGGACTTTTCCTCCGGCTCTTTGTAAGTGCTGTTTCCGCAGGCCGCGTCAAATCTTCTCAGGGCATCCTTGGCCTCCTCGCTGAGTTTGACAGGCACCTGCACCACCAGTGTTACATAATGGTCGCCCCGGACACTGCGGTTTCTGAGGGAAGGCACTCCCTTCTCTTTCAGACGGATCCTGGTGCCGGTCTGTGTTCCCGGCTTCACTGTATAGACCACATCTCCGTCCACAGTGCGGATCTTAATATCTCCGCCCAGAGCCGCCTGGGCGTAGGTGATGGGCACGTTAGAGAAGATATTCATGCCGTCTCTTTCAAAAATGGGGCTTCTGGCAACCTGAACTTCTACCAGAAGATCTCCTCTTCCGCCGCCGTTGCGGCCCGGCTCGCCTTTTTCCCGGATGCGGATGCTCTGCCCGTCATCGATTCCCGCCGGCACTGTAACCTGGATTCTCTTTTTGCTGGAGGTATATCCGGTTCCCCGGCAGACACTGCATTTTTCTTTGATGATCTTTCCGGTTCCGCCGCAGTCCGGACAGGTCTGAACATTTCTTACCATTCCGAACAGAGACTGCTGCGTATATGTCACCTGGCCGGAGCCGTGGCACTTGGAACAGGTCTCCGGCGATGTTCCCGGTTTCGCGCCGGTTCCGCCGCAGTCCGGACAGGTATCTTTCAGCATCAGTTCCAGTTCTTTCTCGCAGCCGAAAACCGCCTCCTCAAAAGAAATATGGATGACAGCCCGCAGATTCGCCCCTCTCTGGGGACCATTATTGCCTCGCCGCCCTCTTCCGCCGCCGAACAGATCGCCGAAAATATCCCCGAAGATATCTCCCATATCGCCGCTGAAGTCGAACCCGCCGAAACCGCCGGCTCCGGCTCCGCCGCCCTCAAAGGCCGCATGTCCGAACTGATCATACTGGCGCCGCTTATCCGGATCACTGAGGATCGAGTACGCCTCTGTCGCTTCCTTAAACTTTGCTTCCGCTTCCTTATCCCCCGGATTCATATCCGGATGGTATTTCTTGGCCAGTTTCCGGTACGCCTTTTTCAGGGTCGCCTCGTCCGCTCCTCTGTCGACTCCCAGGACCTCGTAATAATCTCTTTTTTCAGCCATAAAATTTCCACCTCTGCACCGCAACAGGGCTGCTGAGGGCGGCGCGGTCTTTCCACCGCCCTCAGCAACCCGCTGCTTTCTTTATATCCCCGAGAGGATTTTGGTTATCTCTTATACTTCTTTATAATCGGCGTCTACCACATCATCGTCATTTCCGCCGCCTGCGGCATTTCCGCCGGCTCCGGCTCCCGGCTGGGGTCCCGGTCCTGCCTGGCCGCCCTGATTCTGCTGCATATTTTCATACATCTTGGTAAAGAGGCTCTGGGCGCTCTTCATCAGTTTCTCCTGTCCGGCCTTCAGATCTGCCACCTGAGCGTCTGTCATATTGTCTGCCGGTGTGTTCTTCAGCGTTTCCTTCAGAGCGTTAAGGTCTGCCTCCACCGCGGTTTTATCATGGGAAGAAATCTTGTCTCCGGCCTCCTCCAGGGCTTTCTCTACCTGGAATACCGCCGCGTCCGCGTCGTTTCTGGCATCAATAGCCTCTTTGCGCTTCTTATCCTGAGCCTCATACTCAGCTGCTTCCTTTACAGCCTTGTTGATCTCATCCTCAGACATGTTGGAGCCCGCAGTGATCGTAATGTGCTGCTCTTTTCCGGTTCCCAGATCCTTAGCAGATACATTTACAATGCCGTTGGCATCGATATCAAAGGTAACTTCGATCTGCGGAACGCCTCTTCTTGCAGGCGGGATTCCGTCCAGACGGAACTGTCCCAGAGATTTGTTATCCTTTGCGAATTTACGCTCGCCCTGCACCACGTTGATGTCCACAGCTGTCTGATTGTCGGCCGCGGTGGAGAAGATCTGGCTCTTCTTGGTGGGGATCGTAGTATTTCTCTCGATCAGAGGCGTCGCAATGCCTCCCATGGTCTCGATGGACAGAGTCAGCGGCGTTACATCCAGCAGAAGTACATCTCCTGCGCCGGCGTCGCCTGCCAGTTTACCGCCCTGCACGGAAGCTCCAAGAGCCACGCACTCATCCGGGTTCAGGCTCTTGCTGGGCTCATGTCCTGTCAGCTGTTTTACTTTATCCTGCACAGCGGGGATACGGGTAGATCCGCCTACCAGCAGCACCTTGCCAAGTTCGGAAGCACTGATTCCCGCATCGGACAGCGCTTTTGTCACCGGCTCCGCAGTCAGTTCCACCAGGTCATGGGTCAACTCGTCAAATTTTGCTTTGGTCAGGTTCATATCCAGATGTTTCGGACCCTCTGCCGTAGCTGTGATGAAGGGCAGGTTGATATTGGTGGTAGAAGCGCTGGACAGCTCTTTCTTTGCCTTCTCAGCGGCTTCCTTAATTCTCTGCATTGCCATTTTATCGGAGGAAAGGTCGATTCCCTCGTTCTTTTTAAATTCAGCGACAATATAGTCTACCACTTTCTGGTCAAAATCATCGCCGCCCAGACGGTTGTTTCCGGCAGTGGCCAGAACCTCGATGACGCCGTCGCCGATCTCGATGATTGATACATCGAAGGTACCGCCGCCCAGATCGTAAACCATGATCTTCTGCTCGCTTTCATTGTCCAGGCCGTAAGCCAGAGCGGCTGCCGTAGGCTCGTTGATGATACGCTTTACATCCAGTCCCGCGATCTTTCCCGCGTCTTTGGTTGCCTGACGCTGTGCGTCATTGAAGTAGGCGGGAACCGTGATGACTGCCTCTGTTACCTTCTCGCCCAGGTAATTCTCGGCATCTGTTTTTAATTTCTGCAGGATCATCGCGGAAATCTCCTGAGGAGAATATTTCTTTCCGTCGATCTCCACCCGGTAGTCTGTACCCATATGTCTTTTAATGGAAGAAATCGTTCTCGTGGCGTTGGTGACTGCCTGACGCTTTGCCGGTTCACCTACCAGACGCTCTCCGTTTTTAGTAAATGCCACTACAGAGGGAGTCGTTCTGCTTCCTTCCGCGTTTGAAATAACGGTGGGTTTTCCACCTTCCATGACAGCTACACAGCTGTTTGTAGTACCAAGGTCAATACCGATTATCTTGCTCATGATTTTTCCTCCTAACTTTTTCTGCTCTATATTCTGAATTTTGTAATTGTCCTGTCTGTCAGTTGGCCACCTTCACCATACTGTGGCGCACCACTGAATCTTTATACATATATCCTTTCTGGAACTCCTCCACGATGATATTTTCGCCTGCGGACTCATCGTCCACATGCATCACCGCGTTGTGAAGGTTTGGATCAAACTCTTTTCCTACTGCCTCGATGACTGTTACGCCCATATCGGTCAGCACCGTTGTCAGCTGCTTGTAGATTTTATTCATGCCCTCTACAAAGGGATCTTCCGCGTCCTTGGCCGTAGCCAGACCGCGTTCAAAATTATCTACCACCGGAAGGATCTTTTCCACCACATCTTTGGCTCCCACCAGGTACATGCCTGTTTTCTCCTTCTCGGTGCGCTTCCGATAATTATCAAACTCCGCCATCTGTCTGGCAAGTTTATCCGTCAGCTCCTCGATCTTTTCATCCTTCTTGTCCTTTTTTTCTTTCTTTTTCCCGAAGAACTTTCTCTCCTTGGGATTTCCTGCCTCCTCCTGGCCGGCTTCCCCTTCCGGATTTTCAGGCTTTTCCTCCTTCTGTCCGGATTTATCCTCCCGGGACTGCTCCGCCTGTTCGGCGGTCTCCTCTTTTGCGGCCTCTTTTACTTCTTCAGAGGACGCCTCGTCTTTTTTTTCTTCCATATCTGTTTTCATATTTTCTTTCTCTGCCAAAACTCTCTCCACCTTTCCGGCTCCGTTTTTCTCTCAGGGCCATCCTTCCGCTACGTGCCCGGCTCATCCTTTTTCTTAAAGATTGAGTCCAGCTGCACTTTCAGGGTTTTCAGATTGTCTACAACATTCTCATAATCCATTCTCTTGGGACCGATGATGCCGATGGTCCCTTTCATGCCGTCCCCCAGATCATAACTGGCTGTCACCACGGAACAGTCGCTCATATTCTGGATCGGCGACTCTTTTCCAATATATACCTGGATTCCTGTGCCGGCCTCGTCTGTCTCTCCCTCGGCTGTCTCCTTCAGCATATCCACCAGTTCCTTTTTATCCTCCAGCGCCGAGATCAGCTGACTGGCTCTGGCCGTATCCGCCAGTTCCGGATACTTAAAAATATTTGTGGCGCCGCTGGTATAGACGGGCGTGTCTTCCTCATCCTGCTGGATCGCTTCTCCCAGGGCGTCTACCACCCGGCTGACCACCTGGCTGTGGATCCCGGCCTGCTGTTTCATCCTCTGGATCATATCCAGGCTTATCTCTCCCAGCGTCAGGCCGTTAAGCTGAGAATTCAAAAGCAGGTTCAGCTTCAGCAGCCGCTCATCATCGATGGGCTCCTCCAGATCGATGAACTGGTTTTTCATCAGATTGCCCTCCGCAACAATAACAGCCAGCAACTGGTATTCGCTGACTCGGGAGAGCTGTATGAATTTCAGCTTTGTGCGGTGATACGCCGGGCCTGTGATCATGGTGGCGTAGTTGGTATTGGACGCCAGGACCCGGACCACCTGTTTCAGGACTTTTTCCAGACGGTCTGTCTTTTCGATCATAAGATCTTTGATCTCCGTGACTTCCCGCTCCTTTTCCTGCATCAGTTCATCTACATACAGTCTGTAGCCTTTATCTGAAGGAATGCGGCCGGCGGAAGTGTGGGGCTGCAGGATGTAGCCCATCTCCTCCAGATCCGACATCTCATTCCGAATCGTGGCGGAGCTCAGATTCAAATCCGTATACTTGGATATGGTCCGGGAACCTACCGGCTCCCCGGTCTCCAGGTAGGTCTGGATGATCGCTTTCAGTATTGTTCTTTTTCTGTCATCTAATTCCATACCTGTGAGCTCCTTTCTTAATCATCGGCCTAAGCCGTCGGTTTAAAGTCTGTTAGCACTCATCAAAATAGAGTGCTAATATCTATGCTCTTAAGATAGCACCAGCCGCCGCATTTGTCAACACTTTTTTTAATGTAAGTCACCGGAAGCCGAAAAAAGGAGAAGGCTGCTTTTGCTCCTTCTCCCCGGCTCCCGGCGGCGCCTTATTCCAGCTCCGCCAGATTTCTTTTCAATTCAACCATTTTATCCCGCAGTTCCGCGGCAGTTTCAAAATTCAATTCCGCGGCGGCGGCCTTCATCTCCTTTTCTACCTTCCGGATCAGCTTCTCCAGTTCCTCCCGGCTCATGGATTCCGGATCTTTGTCCAGTTTTTCCTCTGTTTTTGCCACCTCTTTGGAAATGCTGATCAGATCCCGCACACTCTTCCGGATGGTTTTCGGGGTAATGTTGTGCTCCCGGTTGTAGGCCTCCTGCAGCGCCCTCCGTCTGGCGGTCTCCTCCATGGCCACCCGCATGGAATCTGTCACCTGATCCGCGTACATGATCACATGGCCCTCCGCGTTCCGGGCAGCCCTTCCGATGGTCTGGATCAGAGAAGTTTCGGACCGCAGGAATCCCTCCTTGTCCGCATCCAGGATTGCCACCAGCGTGATTTCCGGAATATCCAGCCCTTCCCGGAGCAGGTTAATGCCCACCAGCACATCAAAAACGTCCAGACGCATGTCCCGGATGATCTTTGTCCGTTCCAGGGTATCAATATCCGAGTGGAGATACCTTACCCGGATCCCGGCCTCTCTCATGTAATCCGTCAGGTCCTCGGCCATTCGTTTCGTCAAAGTGGTGATCAAAACTTTGTGGTGTCCGGCTACTTCCCGATTAACCTCCCCGATCAGATCATCAATCTGCCCTTCTACCGGCCGGACCTCTACCCGGGGATCCAGCAGGCCGGTGGGACGGATGATCTGTTCGGCCCGGAGCATTTCATGCTCTGCTTCATATTCTCCCGGCGTCGCTGAGACAAAAAGGATCTGATCGATCCGGTCTTCAAATTCCTCAAAATTCAAAGGACGGTTATCCTTTGCTGAAGGAAGGCGGAAGCCGTAGTCCACCAGAGTCGTTTTTCTGGACTGGTCCCCGGCATACATGCCGCCGATCTGGGGAATCGTCTTATGCGATTCATCAATAATGATCAGGAAATCATCCGGGAAGAAATCCATCAGGGTATAGGGAGGCTGTCCCGGCTCTAAGCCGGAAAGATACCGGGAATAGTTCTCAATGCCCGAACAGACTCCTGTCTCCCGCAGCATCTCAATGTCAAAATTGGTCCGTTCCTGGATCCGCTGGGCCTCCAAAAGCTTGTCCTCGCTTTTAAACCAGCGCACCCTCTCCTCCAGTTCCTTCTCTATTTCATAGGTAGCTTTTCGGATCGTCTCCATGGGCACGACATAGTGGGAAGCCGGCGCGATCGCCACATACCGCAGCTCCGCCCGGATTTCCCCGGTAAGCACATCGATCTGCGTGATCCTGTCGATCTCATCTCCGAAAAATTCCACCCGCACCGCCGTATCGCTTTTTTCCGCCGGGATGATCTCCAGCACATCTCCCCTCACCCGGAAGGTTCCCCGGTGAAAATCCATATCGTTTCTGTCATAATGGATATCGATCAGTTCCCGGATCACTTCATCCCTGTCTTTTTCCATGCCGGGCCGGAGAGAGATGATCATCTTCTCATAGTCCTTCGGGCTGCCCAGACCGTAAATACAGGAAACGCTGGACACCACGATCACATCCCGCCGCTCGATCAGGGCAGACGTGGCGGACAGACGCAGTTTGTCAATCTCCTCGTTCACAGAGGAATCCTTTGCGATATACGTGTCCGAGGAGGGCACATAGGCCTCCGGCTGATAATAATCGTAATAGGAGACAAAATATTCCACCGCGTTATTGGGGAAAAATTCCTTAAACTCGCCGTAGAGCTGGGCCGCCAGCGTCTTATTGTGGGCGATGATCAAGGTTGGTTTATTTAACTGCTGGATGACATTTGCCATCGTAAAGGTTTTACCGGAACCGGTGACACCCAGAAGTGTCTCGCACTGGTTGCCTTCCTTAAAGCCTTTGACCAAATCAGCAATCGCCTGGGGCTGGTCACCGGTGGGCTTATATTCTGATACTAATTCAAAGTGATCCATAATTTATTCCCGCTCCTCTTTATAACGGATTTTCTTCATACGACCTTTCAATTTAGTTTCTGTATATAATCCACGATATCCGCGGCCGGAACTTACGGATTTTCCCCCAGCACTTCCACTGCTTTTTCCAGCTGCGTATCCGCGCTGCCGTCTCCGGACTGAGTTACCTCCACATCGGGAGAAATGCCGGTTCCGTTAATATTGTTTCCCTTCGGCGTATAGTAATGAGATACCGTCAGCTTGATCACGCTGCCGTCCGAGAGCTGAAACATATCCTGGACGATTCCCTTCCCGAAAGTAGTTTCTCCGACCAGAGTGCCGATTCCGTAATCTTTTACCGCTCCGGCAAAAATTTCCGAAGCGCTGGCGCTGTTTTCATTTACAAGCACAGCCAGGGGTATCTGGATCGGCGTCTCACCATCGCAGCGCTCCTCTTGGCGGTTTCCGTTTTTGTCCTCTGTATAAACGATAATGCCTTCCGGAAGAATCTGCCGCAGTGTGTCGCAGACAGAACTTACCAGGCCTCCGGGATTATCCCTAAGATCAATAACCAGCTTTTCCATCCCCTGTCCGGAAAGGCTCTCATAGGCCTCGGAAAACTGCTCCGGCGTCACCCCTGTAAATTCTGTAATCTGGATATATCCCACCTGATTTTCCAGCATCCGGCTGTTTACCGATACCATCTCCACCATGCCTTGCTCTACAGAGACCGTCTGCTCTTCTCCCCCGTCTCTTACAATGCCCAGAACCACCGTGTCCTGGTTTTTCCCGCTGATCTGTTCTACCACCTGGGAAGTCGTCATCCCTTCTGTCGATGTCCCGTTTACAGAAGTAATACAGTCTCCCTCCCGGATCCCGGCCTGGGCTGCCGGCGAATCCTCCACGCAGCTGTCCACATAAATCCTGCCGTCTTCGCTATCCTGAACGAGAGTGACTCCGATTCCCGTATAGACCCCCTCCTGGGATTTCTGCAGTTCTTCATACTGCTCTTTTGTGTAATACGTGGAATACTTATCTTCCAGTCCCGCCACAAGCCCCAGATACATATAATCGGTCTGCTGCTGCTGGTCGATCTCTCCCAGATAATATTTCTCGATGATCCTCTCGATCTCCTTCACCTTTTTCTGGGCCCCCAGACTGTCCGGACGGCCGGGGGATGCCGTCTGGAAAGGAAAGTACATATACAGGAAATAGATGACTGCCGCCGCCAGGCAGGCCGTCACGATCCCTGACAGAAAGTATTTGATCCGTAATTTTGTATTTCCGCCTTCTTCCATTTTATTTTAATCTCCTTCTGATCCTTTTTCTGTTTCTTGGCGCTGACAGGGGACGGAGGTATCTCTCCCCCGTCCCCTGTGTATTTTATACTTTCAAATGTTTTCTGATCGTAACCATACTTCCTATAAAACCGATCCCCATTCCCAGGACCAGGCCCGCCGGAAGCAGTACCCGGAAAATATTGTTCACCGGGATCAGGCCGTTCATAAACTCATTCAATATGCTGAATTTGACCAGAATGTACTGTACTGCCTTATTATACAGGAAATACAGCAGTATAAGCGGAATGGCCGCTCCCACCAGTCCGATCAGGATACCTTCCAGAATAAACGGCAGCCTGACAAAAGCGTTGGTGGCTCCGATCAGCTTCATGATCCCGATTTCCTCCTTGCGGACAGAAATTCCCATCGCTACCGTATTGCTGATAAGGAATACGGATACTACCAGCAAGATAGCAATGATCACCACGGAAACAATACTGATCAGCCGGTTTACCATGGACAGTGTTACGGATGCCTGCTCTGACCGGTTGACATCCCTGACACCGCTGATGCCTTCGATATATTCCACCAGCTGGCTCTGATTTTCTACCGCGTTGACGTAGACTTCATAGTGGGCAGAATTTGCCAGAGGATTATCCGAACTCATGCTTTCCCGGAATTCCTCCCCTGCCTCCTCATATCCTTCAAAATAATCAGCAGAAAATTCATCCCAGGCCTCCGGAGCGGAAATATACCTGCATTCCGTCACCAGATCCGTTCTCCCCCGGATCTGTTCGCCGATGGCGTTGATGGATGCCTGATCCAGGTTTTCGTCAAAAAACACCGTGATCCCCACGTTGCTCTCCACGTTTCTTACCAGATAAGTAAAATTCATGACCAGAGCAAAAAACAGACCGAAAAGGAAGATGCAGGCGCTCATGGTAGCCACGGAAGCCAGTGAAAACATCTTGTTGCGGAAAATATTTTTTATGCCCTGTTTCGCGCTGTATCCTACTGTACTAATCCTCAACGTAGACACCTTCTTTTTCGTCGCTGATAATGACGCCTTTCCGCAGCCGGATCACACGCTTTCTCATTGCGTTTACAATCTCCCGGTTATGTGTTACCACCAGCACTGTCGTGCCCCGCGCGTTGATCTCTTCCAGCAGCTTCATGATTTCAGCTGAATTTTTGGGGTCCAGATTTCCCGTAGGTTCGTCTGCCAGCAGGATCTCCGGACGGTTGACCAGAGCTCTGGCCAGCGCAACCCTCTGCTGTTCGCCTCCGGAAAGTTCTCTGGGTTTAGAGCGGTACTTTCCTGCCAGCCCCACCAGAGTCAGCACTTCCGGCACTCTCTTTTTGATCACCCGGTTGGGCTTCTCGATCACTCTCTGGGCAAAGGCCACATTCTCATAAACATTTCTGTCCTTCAGAAGACGGAAATCCTGAAATACAACGCCTACTCCCCGGCGGTATCTGGAAATCTTTCTTCTGGGCAGTTTATTCAGATTCTGCTTATTGACACGGATCGTCCCTGAGGTAGGATCCAGTTCCTTCAGAAGCAGCTTGATCAGGGTAGACTTTCCCGAACCGCTGTTTCCGACTACAAAAACGAATTCCCCCTTATCAATGTGCAAGGATATGTTGTTGATCGCCGGCTGGCTTTTCCCGTCATACCGCTTGCTGACACCGTCTAAAGTTATCATTCCATTCCTCCCGTAAATTTGGCGGAGGCTCCAATGATCAGTAATCCAGAGTCTCCATGTATTTCATATACCTTACGACCATCAGGGCGATCTTAAAGGTGATGGCATCTTCAAAAACCCTGAGATCCAGGCCGGTGCTCTTTTGGAGCTTATCCAGCCGGTATACAAGCGTATTCCGATGAATGTACAGCTGTCTTGATGTCTCTGATACATTCAGATTATTCTCAAAAAATTTGTTGATCGTGGTCAGAGTCTCCGTATCAAAATCGTCCGGAGATTTATTTTCAAAAATTTCCTTGATGAACATTTTGCACAGCGGGATCGGAAGCTGATAGATCAGCCGGCCGATGCCCAGGGAACTGTAAGCGATGATGTTCCTGTCATCGAAAAAGATTTTTCCTACATCCAGGGCCATTCTGGCTTCCTTATAGGACCGGGACACTTCCTTCAGTTCTTTGACGATGGTTCCGTAGGCAATGCGCGTCATATCTTCGCCGTTTCTGCCCACCACGTCCAGCACTTCCGCCGCGATCTTGTTTGCCTGGGTATAGTCCTCCCCGGGAGCAAGCTCCTTCACGATGATGATGCTCTTTTCATCCACAGCGGTGATAAAATCTCCCGATTTGCTGCCGAAAAGATTTTTAATGTTCTCCAGGGTCCCCTGATCCCGGTCCGGGCTGGCTTCCAGGATAAACACAACTCTGCGGGCCTCAATATCAATATGAAGCTTTTTCGCGCGGTTATAAATATCCACCAGCAGAAGATTATCCAGCAGAAGGTTTTTGATAAAATTGTCCTTGTCAAACCGCTCTTTGTAGGCGGTCAGCAGGCCCTGCAGCTGGAAAGCCGCCATCTTCCCCACAAGATACGTCTCATCGCTGTCGCCCTTGGCTGTAAATATGTATTCCAGCTGATGCTCGTCATAAACCTTAAAAAACTGATGATTTTTTATCGTCTGGGAATCTGCCGCCGACTGCGCAAAAGCCACCGCCTCTTCCCTGGTAATCTCCTCCTCCGGAAAAGTGGAAACCAGGACTTTTCCCTCCACATCCAGTACGCCCATATCCACTTTTGATATATTTTTCAATCCTTCAATTGTATTCTGCAGTATCTGGTTTGATATCATTTTGTATCCCTTCCTCAATCATATAGTCCGCCCAAATTTACACATTGCTGCGCCCTTAAACAAATTGCTTTTATTATTTTAATACAAAATGCACAAAAATGGAAGTGGAAAATGTATGTTTCTTTTACTGTCCGTCCTCTATTCGCTTTTCTCGCCTTTAAATTTCGCGGCCATCCTGCGGAATGTGGTCTTCTTCAGCAGAGTACTCCACCAGCTTACCTTCAGCCCCGCCTCGTTCTGTATGTCCGGATGTTCTCCCAGGCCCAGCCAGACTTTTCCGTTGATTTTCTGGCGGTTTTCCATCAGAAACCGGTCCTGCCGGATTCCCTGAAGGCCGCTGACGATCACATCCGGTGAAAAGCTGTTGATCTCATTGATCGTGCTGTCCGCCGAAGCTTCCCCGTCCGCCGCATCCGCGGCGCTTCCAACAATACAGATCCCCGGATAGGTTTCCAGAAGATACTTCTCCAGAGCCTCTACCTCTTCCCTGGTCTCTCCCAGGAGAAAGACCCGAAGATTCCGATTGATCAGATACCAGAACATTCTGGCCGGGAATTCATTTTCCGATACCTCTTCATATACCTGGCCCGAGGCAATGTCCACCGCCTCCAGGATCTCTTTTTCGCTGATCACGCTCATGTCCAGATTTTCCAGATACCTTTTCCAATCCGGTTCTTTTTCTGCCAGGAGAAGCGTATTCATAGTAATCATACCGATGGAATCCAGTTTATCGTTTTCCATAAAATCTGCCAGCCGTTCCATCTCCTGATCCACATTCAAATAGTCCAGCCTGATCCCAAGTACTTCTATTTTATCACTCATGTTACTCCCATCCTGTTTTGCGTGAATAGAAATAGTATAGCAGAAGCGCCCGCAGAATGCAACCTTAACAAATTTCCCCGCTGTTTTGGGGTTCACGGCCTCCGCGTAAAAATGCCGCCTGCGGAATCCTCCGCAGGCGGCACAGCCTGTATTTTATTCTTTTTTGAATCAAACCTCAAAAAGCAGATCGCCGTAGGAAGGCATCGGCCACATTTCTTTATCAACCAGCATTTCCAGTTCATCTACCGGCTCTCTCAGCGCTTCCATCGCCGGAACCACCTGTCCATGGTAGAATTCAGCTTTTTCTTTTCCTTCCGGAAGACCGCAGGCCTGATCTTCAATCCTGCGCAGCTCCTCCAGGGCTGTCTGCGTTCTGGTAAGCAGTGCGCTGGTCTGCTCCAGGATCTTTTTCTGCACTGTCACTTCCTCGATGCCCGCCTGTCTGATCTTCACAATGGAATCCGCCAGCCGCGTGCTGTAGTGGATCACCGCCGGAATGATCTGCTTGGTGGCCATATCGATCATGGTCTTGGCCTCAATATTGATGGTTTTGGCATAGTTCTCATATTTGATCTCCGCTCTGGACTCCAGCTCTGAGCGGGTGAAAACGCCGAATTTTTCAAATACGCCGATGCTTTTTTCTGACAAAAGCTCCGGAATTGCCTCCACCATCGAACGGATATTGGGCAGCCCTCTTCTCTCGGCTTCCTGCACCCAGGCGTCCGCGTATCCGTTTCCGTTAAAGATGATCCGCTGATGGCCGCTGAAATTCTCTTTGATCAGATCATGAACAGCCTCCTGGAAATTCTCCGCTTTTTCCAGAACGTCGCAGGCATCGCTGAAGGCCTCCGCCACGATCGTATCCAGAACAATATTCGGCGCGGCGATAGAATCTCTGGAACCTACCATACGGAACTCAAATTTGTTTCCTGTAAAAGCAAAGGGAGAGGTACGGTTCCGGTCGGTGGCGTCTTTGTCCAGTTCCGGAAGGGTGCGGACTCCTGTTTCCAGAACCTCGCCTTTTTTGCTGCGGGTGGCGGTGCCGGTGCTGACCAGCTGCTCTACCACATCCTCCAGCTGTTCTCCCAGGAAAATGGATACGATTGCCGGCGGAGCCTCATTGGCTCCCAGCCGGTGATCATTTCCGGGATCGGCTGCCGATTCCCTCAGCAGTCCCGCGTGCTCGTCTACCGCTTTAATGATGCAGGACAGGATCAGAAGGAACTGTATGTTTTCATGGGGTGTTTTTCCCGGATCCAGAAGATTGATTCCGTCGTCTGTGGTCAGGGACCAGTTATTATGTTTTCCGGATCCGTTCACTCCGGCAAAGGGTTTTTCGTGGAGAAGGCATTTCATTCCGTGCTGGGTAGCGATTCTCTTCAGCGTCTGCATCACAATCTGGTTATGATCCACTGCCACATTCGCCTCGGAATAAATAGGCGCCAGTTCATGCTGGGCCGGAGCCACCTCATTGTGCTGGGTCTTGGCCGTAACGCCCAGCTTCCACAGTTCAATGTTCACATCTTTCATAAAGGAGGCGATCTTCTGACGGATTGTTCCGAAATAATGATCGTCCATCTCCTGGCCCTTCGGCGGCATCGCGCCAAACAGGGTCCGGCCGGCGTAGATCAGATCCTTGCGCTGCAGAAATTTGTCCTGGTCCACCAGAAAATATTCCTGCTCAGCTCCTACAGACGGCGTTACCTTTTTGGATGTAGTATTTCCAAACAGCCGCAGCAGACGCAGGGCCTGGGCATCGATGGCTTCCATGGACCGCAGAAGCGGCGTCTTCTGGTCCAGCGCCTCGCCTGTATAGGAGCAGAACGCCGTGGGAATGCACAGCGTTGCCCCTGCCGCGTCCTGCCGGACAAAAGCCGGGGAGGTGCAGTCCCAGGCAGTATAGCCCCGGGCTTCAAAGGTAGCCCGCAGACCGCCTGAGGGGAAGGAGGAGGCATCCGGCTCTCCCTTGATCAGTTCCTTGCCTGAAAAACTCATCAGCACTTTTCCGCTGGGAAGAGGAGCTGTAATAAAGGAATCATGTTTCTCCGCAGTCACTCCGGTAAGCGGCTGGAACCAGTGAGTATAATGCGTAGCGCCTTTTTCAATGGCCCACTCTTTCATTTCATGGGCAATGACATCTGCCGTTTCCAGATCCAGGTCGCCGCCCTCCGCGATGATGTCTTTCAGCTTCTTATATACTTTTTTCGGAAGCCGTTCCTGCATGACCGCGTCATTAAAGACATTTTCGCCAAAAATTTCTGAAACTTTTACATAATCTCCCATTTCTCTCTCCTTTTCTTTTTCATATTCAGGCCGGTGACGCACCTGCCCGGATGCTTTTGCCCTTTAAGAAGACAGTGTCCTGTCTCAAGAACAAAAAAGGGCATTCCACACCATTTTGTAGAACGCCCTTGTTTTACCTGTCAGCTTTTCATCTGCAACTGTATCTACCATACAGCTGTTCCGCGTAAAATGCAAGTGATTTTTTGAAAATGGATGTTTTTCGGAAGCTTTCATAATATTTTATTTTATTTGATCAAAAATACGATCATAATTCACAGACCCTCCGTCTGCTCCTGTCTTCAGCACTTGCTATTCATTATATCTTATTTTCTGAAATCTGCCAATTACTATTTAAGCCGCTCTGTATCGATCAGCAGATCCAGAGCGTTTTTCTGAATAGAAATCCTGGCAAAACTATGGCTCCCGCCGGACTCGCCGTCCAGAGTCCACGCAATCTCTTCCCCCGACTCGATGCAGATTCTGTCTGTTTTGAAATTCTCGATCAACGAAGAACGGTTATCATTGGCAGATAAAAGGTTCATAATGATCTCGTTTAATTCCAGAGGATTTTTAGGCGGATGGATCAGGGTCACTTCAAAAAGTCCGTCATTGAGTTCTATCCTATTTCCGGTAATATTTTTGATTCCTCCCACAGAGCGGGCATTGGTGATCATTCCGTAAATAAATTCTCCTTCCAGCTTCCTGTCTCCGGCATCCGCTTTAATCCAGTAGGTGGGCACGTTAAAGATCCTTTTGCCGGCTTCCACCAGATACGCCAAATGTCCCAGCACATTTTTTAAATTCTGGTCTGTCTCATAGGATACATCCGTAAACAGGCCGAATGCCGCAATATACACAAAGGTCCGTCCATTAAAGTCCCCGGCGTCGCAGCAAAAATGCCGTCCTTTCATTATATCCTCCGCCGCCCGCAGCATATTTTTCGGAATATTCAGGCTGCTCGCAAAATCGTTGGTACTCCCTGCGGGGATATACCCCAGCGGCAGATCTCCGCCGCTTTTCAGAACGCCTGCCGCTGTTTCATCCAGGGTGCCGTCGCCGCCGCAGCACACTACCAGATCCACCTGATTCTGGTACTCCAGCACTGTCCTGCAGGCATCCCCGACACCCTGGGTGGGATGAACCAGTACTTCGCAGCCTCCCTTCACAAAAATATCCACGATATCTGCCAGCTTTGTCCGGATCTGGCCTTTTCCTGATCTGGGATTATATATAAAAAGCATTCTTTTTTTCATATGATTCTTCCACTTTCTCCCGCTCCTGGTCAGGGCCGGATATTTTTTTATATTTTACAGCAGCAGCCCTTTTCTTACAAGAAGCAGACACATAAAATTCAGGAAATGATCTGAGTTTTTCTGGAATTTTTCTTCCGAAACAGATATACTGAAACAAATCAGGATTTACTGCCGCGAAAGGAGTACTCTCTTATGAAAAAAGACTACGCGATCGTTACAGGCGCTTCCAGAGGCATAGGCCGTGCCGCGGCTCTGGCTCTGGCCGCATCCGGCTGCTCTGTCCTGGCTGTCTCGCAAAGCTGCCGCAGCGGGCTGGAGTCCCTGCAGAAAGAGATCCGCGAAACCTATGGAACAGAATGCGTCACTGCTCTGGGCGATCTGGGCTCAGAATCCTTTGTCACACAGCTGTTTTCCCTGCTTCCCGATGAAGCTCTCCTGAAGGTACTGGTCAACAATGCCGGTATCTCTCATGTGGGCCTGCTGCAGGATATGACACTGGATCAGTGGAACCGTCTGCTGCAGACCAATATAACCTCCATGTTTCTTACCTGCCGGGCGGCGGTGCCCCTGTTCCTCCGCCAGGGCGGCGGCTCTATTCTCAATGTATCCTCTGTATGGGGAACGGCGGGAGCTTCCTGCGAAGCTGCCTATTCTGCCTCCAAGGGGGCAGTAAACGCCTTCACAAAGGCTTTGGGCAAAGAGCTGGCTCCCAGCAAGATCCGCGTAAACGCCATTGCCTTCGGCGCCATTGATACCTCCATGAACCGGTTCCTGTCGCCGGAAGAGCGGGCAGATCTGGAGGAGGAAATCCCTGCCGGCCGGTTCGGCACCACGGCAGAGGCTGGAGCCCTGATTGCCGATATTGCCCTGAACCATCCCTATCTGACAGCCCAGGTCCTTACTATGGACGGAGGCTGGATCTGAATTTCAGCCGCCGCAACACAAAAGATGGACATATACAGGTCAGCCCTGTGTATGTCCATCTGTTTTCTTCTTATACCAGCTCGATCAAAACTTCCATAGCGGCATCGCCCTTCCGGGGTCCGATCTTGACGATACGGGTATAACCGCCGTTGCGTCCCTCATACTTGGGAGCGATCTCGTCAAACATCTTTGCCACCATATCGATCTTCTTGGTGTTTCTCTTTCTTCCCTTGTTGCTGGTGGGAACATCCGTTACCGGATAGAGCACCTTCATCATCTGACGTCTTGCGTGAAGTCTGGAAGGAGCGTCTTTCTTGATCTCTTTCTGAACCTCATCGTATACGGTAACTTTCTTTCCGTCCCGAACTTCTTTCACCCGTTTTCCGTCAGCGTCCTTCCGGGCGGCTTTCGCGGTTACGGTCACGGTCTCATAATTATCTTTCTCACGGATTGCCATAGCGATCAGGCCTTCAGCGATCTTGCGGATCTCTTTTGCCTTGGTCTCTGTGGTACGGATCTTTCCGTGATAAAGGAGATTGGTCACCTGGTTTCTAAGTACTGCTTTTCTCTGGTCAGAAGTTCTTCCCAGCTTCTTATATCCTGCCATTTTATTGTCCTCCATTTGTGGAACGGGAAGTCACGCATCTTCGGTCTTACTGACAGCCCGCTTAATTCTACAAATTATAATATTACTGCTCGTCTCCGGGACTCAGAGATAATCCCAGTTCTTTCAGCTTCGCCAGTACCTCCTCCAGAGACTTGCGTCCCAGATTCCGGACTTTCATCATATCCTCGGAGGTTTTGCTGCAGAGCTCTTCCACCGTATTGATTCCGGCGCGCTTCAGGCAGTTGTAGGAGCGGACAGAAAGTTCCAGTTCATCGATGTTCATCTCCAGAACTTTCTCTTTCTCATTGTCCTCCTTCTCGATCATAACCTCCGCGGTCTTCGCGTTTTCTGAAAGGTCAATGAACAGTTTCAGGTGCTCGCTGAGCACCTTGGCAGCCAGACTGACTGCCTCATCCGGGTCCAGCGTTCCCTTGGTGTAAACATCCAGGGTCAGCTTGTCAAAATCCGTGATCTGTCCTACACGGGTGTTCTCCACCGTCAGGTTGACCCTCTCAACCGGAGTATAGATCGCGTCCACAGCGATCACTCCGATGGGCATATCTTCTGTCTTCGCCTTGTCGGCGCTGACATAGCCCCGGCCCTTGGTGATGGTCAGCTCCATATAAAGCTTGCTGTCCGCGCCGCCGTTCAGGGTGGCGATCACCTGATCCGGATTCATGATCTCGATATCCTGATCCACCTGGATATCAGATGCCTTCACAACACCTTCGCCCTCAAATTCAATGTAGGCAACTTTCGCCTCATTGGTTTCGCTGTTATTCTTGATGGCCAGGCTCTTCAGGTTCATGATGATCTCTGTGACATCTTCCTTCACTCCGGGGATGGAGCTGAACTCATGAAGCACGCCCTCGATCTTTACCTGGCTCACTGCAGCGCCGGGAAGAGAGGAAAGCATGATTCTCCTGAGAGAATTTCCCAGAGTCGTTCCGTAACCCCGCTCCAGAGGTTCTACCACGAATCTTCCGAACTTTTTATCTTCTGAAATCTCTGTGATCTCAATTTTCGGTTTGTTAAAATCAAACACCTACAAGCCCCTCCTTTTTGGGATTATGCTTCATTGAGGGTTACGCCGCCTGCGGATTATTTAGAATACAGCTCGACGATAAGCATCTCGTTTACAGGAACATCGATAACCTCGCGGGTCGGAACTTCTTTCACAGTTCCCTGCAGAGTTTCCTGGTTGGAATCCAGCCACTCCGGAACCAGACGTCCTCCCGTTACCTCCAGGATATCTTTGTATCTCTGAGAGCCTTTCTTTCCTTCTTTGATCTCGATGACATCGCCTGCCTTGGTCAGGTAAGAGGGGATGTTCACCTGCTTGCCGTTTACCAGCACATGCTTGTGGTCTACGATCTGTCTGGCTTCTCTTCTGGTTCTGGCAAATCCCAGACGGAAGATTACGTTGTCCAGACGCAGCTCCAGCATAGACATCAGGTTCTCACCTGTCTGTCCGGCCATTTTGTCCGCTTTCTTATAATAATTGCGGAAGGGCTTCTCCAGAACGCCGTAGATAAATTTTGCTTTCTGTTTTTCCCGCAGCTGCAGACCGTACTCAGAAATCTTTCTGCTGGAACGTTTTAACTGACGGGTGGACTTTTTATCAATTCCCAGATACACAGGATCCAGACCTAAGGATCTGCATCTCTTCAGAACCGGTACTCTATTTACTGCCATTGTAATGACCTCCTGTTTTGATTAGACTCTTCTGCGCTTGGGCGGACGGCATCCGTTGTGGGGTACCGGTGTCACGTCGCAGATACTTGTTACCTCCAGACCGCTGGCAGACAGCGCGCGAATCGCCGCCTCACGTCCTGATCCGGGTCCTTTTACGAACACGTCAACTGTTTTCAAGCCATGAATCAAAGCTGCCTTTGTAGCTGTCTCTGCAGCCATCTGCGCAGCATAAGGAGTAGATTTCCTTGAACCTTTAAAGCCCAGGCCGCCGGCGCTTGCCCATGACAGAGCGTTGCCCTCGGTATCAGTCAGAGTAACAATTGTATTGTTGAAGGATGACTGAATATGTGCCTGTCCACGTTCAACGTTTTTCTTGACACGACGTTTTGTCGTTTTCTTTGTCACTTTTGCCATAATAAAAACTAACCTACACTTTCTTATTCTTTACTTTTTCTTGTTAGCAACAGTTTTCTTCGGGCCCTTGCGGGTTCTGGCATTGGTCTTGGTCTTCTGTCCGCGAACAGGAAGTCCTTTTCTATGACGGATTCCGCGGTAGCAGCCGATTTCCTGCAGACGCTTGATGTTCATAGCGATCTCACGTCTCAGGTCACCTTCTACCATCTGAGTCTCATCGATGACAGCGGCAATCTTCTTTACCTCATCGTCGGTCAGGTCTCTTACGCGGGTATCCGGATTAACACCTGCCTGTGCCAGGATTCTGTTGGAAGAAGCTCTTCCGATTCCGTAGATATAGGTCAAACCGATCTCTACGCGTTTGTCTCTTGGTAAATCTACACCAGCTATACGAGCCATGTACGTTTCCTCCATTTACACACAATTAATATTTTCCTAATTGGGATGCCGGTATGACGCATCCAGCCGCCGGTACAGCGGCCTTTCCCCTCCCGTTTTGGGAAGAGTATTAAGCAATATTATAAAGGATGGTTTTTTCCGGACATGCAGCCTGGAACTCCATCCGCGGAGGTATCCTGACGCAGCCTATCAGGTCTCACTTTATAATATTAACACCGCATAAACATCTGTCGGGTCGTTTGAGGGATCAACCCTGGCGCTGTTTATGCTTTGGATTCTCACAAATGATACGGATGCTTCCTTTTCTCTTGATAACCTTGCATTTGTCGCAGATCGGTTTCACAGATGATCTTACCTTCATGATGAATCCTCCTTTCTTAAGTCTAAAGCCTTAAAAATCCTTGAGTTTACAGGGTTTTTGTTGGGTTAGGCAAAAACCCGCGCACAAAAGTTCGTTTTATAGTATAGCACCCGGGTTTCCGGAATGCAAGCAAAACTTTAAAAATCTTTCCGGTGTTTTTACTGTTTTTTTACTGTTCGTTGAAACAGATAAACGGATTTTTGACACATTATAAATGAAACAGTATAAAACGAGAATTTCACTAAATCCTATGGGAGGTGATCTTATGAACAAAATCGCCGCAGCATTATGTATTGTGCCGCTCTTTCTCAGTCTGACCCCCTTTTCCGTGATGGCAGATCCCTCTGCGGAAAATTCTGTAAACGAAATCACAGCGCTGGAACAGGAGATACTGGAATTTGCTGATCAGTGCTGCGAAGGAGAAAAAATTTCGGGAAACGGAACCGCGGATTTTTCAAAAGCATACAGGATCTATGTAGATATGGATCTTTTTGCCGGGGAATTCCTGAGCCAGGAAGAATATAAGGAAATGGAGGCCTCTGCTCCTGTTGTATGGGTCGTCCCTGTGTATTATGAAAACGATACTTGTTTTGTCGAAGTAAGCAAAGGACTTCCTCTCAGCCAGGATCTGGAAAATACGCTGACAGAGGAAGAAAAGCAGGAAATCCGCAGCCGGGAGGGAAAATGGACGGTGGCGGCCGCTTCTTTTGAACCGGGGATCATCGATTATCCGGCAAAGATCGCGGCGCTTCTGGAAGAGAACGGCCTGGATGGAGAAACAGCGGAATACACCCTGGCCGGAGGCGTTCCCGGAATCCGAACCCCTTTGGTTCTTGTTTTTGAAAACGGCGAGTTAAGCGGAATCATCTCTCCGGACTGTGACCTGACCGCCTTTGAAGAAGAGCCGGCCCGGGCCGGGAACGGCGGCGGCCCCCTGACTTTAGAACAGGGGAAACTTTATTCGTTTTCCGATGTCCGGCAGGTTTCTCTGAGGAACCGCCCCCAGGGCGGCACCTCGGATGATCTGTCGTCCGGAACGGGAAACAGTGTGAGCGAAAACCCGAAAACCGCTGCCTGGGCCATTGTACTTTCGGCTGTCGGGGGAGCCGTCATTGCCCTGCTGGCAGTCCGATATAAAAAAGCCAGACGGCAGCCATTCCCGTAACCGACAAGAGGCGCCTTGCGCAGGCGCCTCTGTTTTTATTTCTTTCCCGGCGCTTTCTTTTTTGCGTTTCTGACCAGAAGTCCCAATATCACCGCACCAATATAAACCAGGATAATCACATTGGCCCAGAGGGGATTGCCCGCAAACAGGGACCAGACCTGTGTAGCCAGCACCGCGTATGTTATGATAACCATAATTTTCAGCCGCCACCTGGGATATCTCCGGGCATATTTGGAACTGGCCCACAGTTCCGGATATTTTTTCGGAAGATTCAGGATTCCGGCCATGGGAACACAGGTTCCCAGAATCGTCAGGCCCACCGCCATCTTGGACAGCACGGTCAGATCCATGCCCAGGACCGCGGGAACCGCGCCGAAAAGATAAAAAATCACCATCAGCTTCCAGGGCACCCCCGCCCGGTTTACCGCGGCCCAGCTTTTGGGAAAGAAACCGTCCTCGCAGGCCCGGATCAGGGAATTGGAATACCATACAAAACTGGAATTTAAAGTAGTCACCAGAGCACCCAGGCAGGCGCCGATAATGAAAAATCCATACAGAAACCGGTTTGGAAGCACGGCCTGCGCTCCTACCGTCAGGGGCTGGCCGGCGGCTTCCGCCACCGGGACAGATCCGCTGGCTACAACCCCCATCATCATATACAGCGCACAGACTGCCAGAGTGACCCCCGCGATAACTTTTATCATCACTTTGGAAGCATTTCGGATGGAAGGTGCGAAATCCGTAATGATATAGGCCCCGCCCACAGCGAAATACAGCAGTGAAACCGCGGAATAGAACCCTCCGAAGCCTCCGGTAAAAAATCCTTCTGTAAAGAAGTTCCCGTAATCTACCTGCCCCAGTCCGCAGATTACAAATACCAGGATTCCTCCTATAAGAATTACGCACATGACATTCTGCAGTTTTGCCGCCGCCTTGACTCCAAACAGATTGACCGCAAAAAACAGTGTCAGAACGGACAGCGCCACCAGCCGCTGAGGGATTTCTCCTGAAAGGGCGGGAATCAGGCTGGCCAGGTACTGGGCAAAGGAAATACCGAAAATCGCAATGGTCAGCCTTCCCAGGAAATAAACATAAGCGTAGAAGATACCGACATTTTCATGAATCAGTTCTTTGGAATAAGTGTACGCGGCGCTGGTTCTCGGCAGCAGAGTACTCATCATAAACAGCGGACGAAATGAGATCAGAAAAAGCACTGCGCTGACCAGGAAGGCCAGAAAAATACTCCGTCCGGTCATACCGATCCCGATCCCTGTCTGCGTAATAATACCGGAACCGATAGTAAATCCCACCGCCAGACTAATGGTTTCTATCAGCGACAATTTACTTTTTTCATCTGCCAAATATCACACCGCCTTCCGTCTCTGGATTTCTTCTGTCATGTCCGCGATTTTTTTGTCGGAAAGCCGATAGCCGATTCCAAAAACAATCACTGTGACTGCCAGGAAAACCGCCGGATACAGGTTCATTAAAGCCGAAATTCCTGTGACCATCTGAGCAGTCACTGCTGTTCCCGCCGCATAGCCGGCTGCGGCCAGCCCTGCTCCCAGAATCACACTGCGGAGGATCGCTCCTACTTTAATAGGAACATTCAGCATACTCATAATAAAACCTCTGGCATCTACTCCGCTTTTCCACTCATAATAAATAACCGTATCCGCTAATATTGCCGTCAGGCACGGCATGGTGATCTGCATGAAAAAGTTCACGATGATCTGAAGAGCGATAAATCCCCAGAGATTTCTTCCGAAAAAGAAGCACAGGATCAGCGCCGCCATCATAATCAGATTGGATACCAGATAGGCCGGTTTTTTCCCGAATTTTTGAGCAATGGGATTGGCAAAACTCGCTCCGATAAATCCCACCACCCGGGTAATCACCAGATACACCGTCATCGCCGGCAGATTGTTCAGCACCACTACAAAATAGTAAAAGCCTGCAGCGGCCATCAGAAAGTTTGCCAGATACCGGAAGGAATCAGCCGCTACCAGTACCAGAAGCGGAGGATTTTTGAACACTGCCTTTACCATCTCTCCCGTAGGGAGTTTTTCCTTTTTTGTACTTTCCTCTCCGCTGCTGCCTGATACCGACTGACCTTTTGTTACCGTAAAGGTCACAAAATAGCAGCAGAAATTCATAATTCCGAACAAAATAGCCGCCATAGAATATCCCAGAATCTCATTGCCCGTAGCTTTCATCAGCAGGGTAATCAGAGGGAGCGCAATGACGGAAAAAACAATATTTCCCAAGGAAAGATACTGCCCTCTTCTGGCCGCCAGCGTCAGCCGCTCCTTTTGACTGTTGGACATATCGCTGACCAGAGTAACTGAGGCAGAATAAGCCAGATCCTGAGCCAGAGTTTTGATGGAAAAAGCAGCGATTACAATTCCCGCCGCCAGTGCCTCTGAACTTCCGATCCTGGAAAACTGCAGGGCATAGGCAAAAATCATTACCGGCGGTCCGATGACCAGCCAGGAACGGTATTTTCCCCATTTAAAACTGCATTTTTCTATCAGCCATCCTGTTACCGGCACCCAGATACAGTCGATGACTGATGTCAGTGTCAGAATAAACGTTGCTGTTCCTAATGAAAATTTTGCGTAGTCCGTAAGGAACGCCGACCAGTAGTACAGCTCCACATTTACAAATAAAGTAAACCCAAAATCACCGAACCCACTGAGGTTCAAAACCTTTCTGCTGAGTTTTTTTGTCTCCATACACTACTCCTCCTTCTAAAGAAGGCGGCCATCGGTTTTTCCCGACAGCCGCCTTCCAGGAACGATCTAAAGCGGATTATGCTTTTTGCTTTTCTGCGTTGTTTGCCAGATTATAGACATTTTCAATGCTGGCCGTATGTTTTACAAAAGGTACCCCTGCCTTCTCCATCAGAGGACGGTTGTACTCGTCCAGGCAGTCCAGCCAGATCTGCTGTCTTTCCGGGAATCTGTCCAGAAAGCCGCAAAGCGCTATCCATTTTCCGCCAGGCGCCATCGTGTTTAAGGTTTCATTGATGGAATCCTGAATCTGTTTTACGGTAGAATCCGGATTATCCAGAACTCCCTGATTATTAAATCCGCCGCAGACTGTAAGTCTGTCTCCGAACTTCTGCTTCACCTCCAGCGGGTTGTTCTGGATCTGCACAGGATTTAAAGCGTCAATGCCGAGTTCAACCAGTTCCGGTATCAGATCATGGATTTTTCCGCAGGAATGATGCTGATAGATCATTCCCAGCCCATGCACAGCATCCACTACTTTTTTCAGATGCGGCCGGATCATTCTTTTCCATTTATCTATGGGCATAAACAAATTTGTGTTATTTGAATAATCATCATGGAACTGGATCATATCCGGTTTATAATACTTCGCGATCCTCTCGATCAGTCCGATTTTATAGTCTGCCATAGCGCCCATAAAATCAGAACATGCCTCCTCATCCGTCATAATATTGCAGAGTGCCTCCTCAAATCCGCAGAACATGTGCAGACTTTCAAAGCAGCCGTTTACCAGAATGATATTGGACAGTTTATTTTTCCGGTCCCACTTTGCCGTATCCTTTGCAGCCCAGCCTTCCCAGTCATATTTGTCCAGGTCCGGAAATGTCACCTGGTCTCTCCAGTTTTCTATGTCCGTAATTTTAGGTTCGCTCTCCACCGGCATGGGACCCGGCTGATCTTCTCTGTACAGATATTTTACTCCGAACCAGTCAGTAGTGATTCCGTAACCTCTTGCCCCTTCTTCGATCACCGTGGGAATACAAGTGTCCTGCCCTGTTGCCGGAGAGGGTACCCACGGGGTATCCTGATGGTGAAAGGCCAGCAGATGGCATTCTCTTTCTGTCATATTCATTCTTTTTCCTCCTAACCCTTTTTATTGATGCTGTTCAGCCTGTCGCTTCTCTACAATTTCCGTTAACTCTGTCACCTTCTTTTCTGTCAGATGGTATCCGCAGAAAATAATGACACAGGAAAGCAGTACACAGATGCCGGATGCCAGACACATAATGCCGGAAAGTCCCTTGGCAACTGATGGACTTGCCGCCTGGCCCGCCACATATCCGATGGCAGAAAGCCCTACCGGAAGGATAATGCTTTTGATCATAGATCCGAACTTAATAGGAATGTTCAGCATACTCATGATAAATCCCCGGGCATTCTTGCCGTCTTTCCACATGGTATAGATTACCGTGTCTGTAGTCATCGCCGTGACCACAGTCCCGATCATGCTGTTAAAGAAAAACGCAACTGCCATGAATACGATAAACATAGTAGTTCTTCCCTCGCCGGCCAGGAAAAACATCAGCGTTAAAATCCCCCCGTAAACCAGCGTACACAGACAGTAAATTGCTTTCTTTCCCATACGTTTGGCAATCTGATTCACCACCAGCGCGCCGATTACGCCGGTCACCGTTTGGATTGTCATATACACAGACAGAGCTCCTGAATCCTTCAAAACATTGTCGAAGAAATACGCTGCAGTGGAGCTTACCAGGAAGATGGCCGTATAGCGGAGCAGATCTCCGAAAGAGATGACCAGCAGCGGCTTATTCCGGAACAAAACCCCGAACATTTCTCCTACAGACAGCTTATTTCCCTGAGCGATTTTTTCTGTCGCCGCTATGGGGGCATCCTTTGTCATCACAAACATAATGTAATTTACGATCAGATTGATGATACAGAAGAAAGCTGCGGCAATGGTATATCCCATGGAATCCGATCCTACCGCCTTGCCGAACATAGTGATGCAGGGAATTCCGATCACCGAAAACAGAAGCTGACCGATGATGGCCCCCTGATTTCTTCTGGCGCTTAACAGCGTTCTGGTATTCGGGTCATCTGTCACCTGGGAAATATGGCCTGTCACCGCGGCGCTGATGATATCCTGAAATAGGGTCTTAATGCAGAAGGCAATAACTACCATCGCGGCTGCCGCTGCGGAATTTCCCGCGTCAAAAAACATCAGCGTGAAAAACACCAGAATAATCGGCGTACAGATAATATACCAGGCCCTGTATTTTCCCCATTTTCTGAATTCGCATTTTTCGATGACAATTCCGGTTACAAACACCCAGACAAGATCTACGGCAGCGGTGCTGGTAAGAATGAAGGTCACTACCCCCAGATCAAAGCCGCACAGATCCGTCAGAAAATAGGACATATAGACCAGTTCCAGCTGAATAAACAGGCTCTGCCCTATGTTTGGCAGTAAAAATGAGTTAATCAATTTTCCCGAAAGTTTACTGCCGGTTTTTGCTTGTTTCTCCATGTAAACGCCCCCTTTTCTTAAATTCTGTAATGCATTATAGCATCGGGACATTTTCAATTCTACGGTCTGAAAATACGAGTTTTTTCAGAATTAAATCCGAATTTTCGTACTCCAAAACCCATTTGCCGGATGTCGGGGATTGTCAGAAAATTTTTTTCGTCAGAAACCGTAAAATTTTCACGCGCGTCTTCACCGCAAAAAAACATTCTGCATAGCGGCCGTTTCCGCTGTACAGAATGTCTTGACTTCTAAAATTATTTAGTTTCTTTTATCCGGTTTTCTGCCTGCTTTGAAAACCAAAGCCGCAGGACCCGGATTGAAAGTTTCATATAATCCTGTGTATAGACTTCATTCAGGTCTGATCTTAACGATTCCGTGATTTTTTTCAGCCTGTATACCAGTGTATTCCGATGCAAAAATAATTCATTCGCCGTGTGGATCAGAGAACGCTCATTGTTCAGATACACCCTCAGAGTATCTATCTTTTCTCCTCCGTTTTTTTCTCCCGGCACCCACATTCTTTTTATGTCCGGTTCACAGGCGGCAACCGCCTCCTGAAGATTATCCACTGCAATAATATATTCGATGGCATAGTCGTAAAAATTGCAGATAGATTTTTCAGAGCCGAACAGCGTTCCGTATGAGACAGCAGCCAAAGCCTGGCGATAAGCATAATAGACATTTCCGATGTCTTCAAAAGGCAGACTGACCCCTGCTTTCAAATCCATTCTCTCAGCAATCTCCCGGACGACCTGCCAGACTGTCTCATTTTGGCTGAGAGGATTTTTAACCGCAAATACTACCTTTCTATCTTCCTGGGTGGCAATACAGTGGGGGATACTGCTCTGCAGCAGATTTCGGACGGAGATAATGTCCTGGATACTGCATTCTTTCTTTTGAAAAGCCAGAACCACAACCAAAATCTCATCCTTTTCCGTCCACTGTGTATACTCTTTCCAGCAAAGAAATTCGGCTTCTGTAACCGGCTGGTTCCGCAGCATCTTCGTGAGAGCCGGAGCGAAGCGGAAAGGATTCTGGCTCTGTTCGCTGAGTTTTCCCAGAACATGGGACAGATATTTCACAATATAATCGAGAAGAAGGATATCTCCCGGATTCAGAGGACGGTCCTTTTCGACCACGTTTACCCTTCCGTATATTTCGTTTTCATAATATATTGCGGCGGACATCATATTCCCATCGATATCTCTGCCGTCAAAATGGTAAATTCTGGCATGGCCGCTGAGATAGTAACCGTGGCGGCGTCCTTCTTCCATAAGATACTGGATTACCTGCACAGAACTGTGGCCGTAGCGGCAGAGATAACGCCAGTCATTATTTACCTCATCTTCTGTATACTGTTCGCTCATTGCCAGAATATTGTTGCTGGCATCCAGCAGGATCATAGGGTTGTGGAAGACTCTCCAGCTCCCGCTGATAATCTTCTGATAATCCAGCCGTTCAGCAGCCTCAAAAACCATCTCCTGCCATTCCCGGTAAAAATCAAATGTAAACTGGACCATTTCAAAAATCTGGTCACATTCCATATCACGAAAAACGATATACCCCCCCCCGGGTACCCGCGTCGCATATTACATTTCTGCCCTTCTGATAAATATATACACATTCTGTCGCATAGGCCCGGCGGGCGCTCTGAAGAGCCGCCGGCGCATCCTCCGGAATATGAAGTTCCGGTTCAAGTTCGCTCAGCCTGTTCGCTATCATCCATAAATTCAGTTTCATCGACTTCACCTGCCTTATTTCTGTATTCCGGTATTTCTGTTTTATAATAGCACGCCTTTTGCCTATATTACAAGGCATAAACCGATGCCTTGTTTTCCTCCAACAAAAAGCAGGCGTTCCCGGAAGGATCTGCTCCTCTCCGAAAACGCCCGCTGTTACTGCTTCCTGTTTCGGCTATTTTATTTATCTCTCCAGATGATCCGGCCCTTATCCAGATCATAGGGTGAAAGTTCGATGGTTACTTTATCTCCCGGCAGGATCCGGATAAAGTTCATGCGCAGCTTGCCGCTGATGTGGGCCAGCACTACATGCTTGTTCTCCAGTTCCACCTTAAACATTGCGTTGGGAAGTTTCTCCAGAACGGTTCCCTCCACTTCAATTACATCTGCCTTTGACATACATTGACCTCCTTGTCCTTGATTGCCCTGCGGATATCTTCATCCCGTATCTCCTGTCCGGCCGCAGCCCGCTCACAGATTGCCGGGGCTGTGTGATAATCCGGCTGGATATGCATTTTTTTCTTCTTTTTCGGACGTTCCAGCCCGCGGTTCCTGCCGTTGACCAGATACACATAAGTTCCGTCATCCCTGAGGACCACATATAGTTCTCCTGCGTCATGTCCTGCCAGACTCCTGGCGAACATTCCTTCCTGCATCAGCTTTGTATTCATAAGCTTCACCTGGTCAGCGTCAGCAGTTCCGGCTCGCCGTCTGTAATCAGCACTGTATTTTCGTAATGGGCGGACAGGGAACCATCCTCGGTCACCACCGTCCAGTCGTCGTCCAGCCAGCAGACCTCTGCTGTTCCCATATCGATCATGGGTTCAATGGCCAGCGTCATTCCCGGCTGCAGACGGATCCCCCGGCTTTTGCAGGCAAAATTGGGAATCTGCGGATCTTCATGCAGATGAGTGCCGATCCCATGGCCCACCAGATCCCGGACTACGCCGTAGCCGAATTTCTCGGCATAAGATCCGATAGCCGCCGATATCTCATGGAGATGATGACCTGCTCTGGCATACTTAATGCCCTCAAAGAAGGACTGTTTTGTTACATCGATCAGCTGCTGAGCCTCCGGAGAGATTTTTCCCACACCGTAGGTTCTGGCAGCGTCGGAATGATATCCCTTGTAGATCAGCCCCGCGTCAAGGCTTACGATATCCCCCTCCTTGAGGATCCTCTCCTTCTTGGGAATCCCGTGGACCACCTCATCGTTGACTGATACACAGATAGAAGCCGGATATCCTTCATAATTCAGGAAATTCGGCACACATCCCAGTTCCCGGATCATTCTCTCTCCCTCATGGTCGATTTCCCAGGTGGAAATGCCGGGCCGGATGATTTTCGCTAATTCATCATGGACCTGCTCCAGAAGTTTTCCCGCATGTCTCATTAACTCGATTTCATGGGCAGTTTTAATTGAAACGGACATAAATCATTCTCCTAATATCTTGACAATATCCTGGAAGACCACATCAATGTCCTGAGTTCCGTCTACGCTCCGCAGTACCTCCGCCGCTTTATAGTAATCGATCAGCGGCTGAGTCTGTGCGTGATACACATCCAGACGTTTTTTTACAGTCTCCGGTTTATCGTCATCTCTCAATACAAGTGCAGCCCCGCAGTTGTCGCAGACGGACTCTGCTTTGGGCGGATTATATTTCAAATGGTACGTGGCGCCGCAGGAAAGGCAGGCTCTCCGGCCGGACATCCGGTTGATAATATTAGAATCCGGTACCTCCACGTCAATGGCGTAATCAATTTTCTCTCCGCGCTTTTTAAGCGCCTCCGTCAGAGCTTCTGCCTGGGGGATCGTTCTGGGGAATCCGTCCAGCACGTATCCGGCAGCCGCATCGGGCTGTGAAATCCGGTCCACCACAAGGTCACAGGTCAGCTCATCCGGCACCAGAAGGCCCTGATCCATATAACTCTTCGCTTTTTTGCCGAGTTCTGTTCCCTCTTTGATATTGGCACGGAAAATGTCCCCTGTTGAAATATGGGGAACTCCGTATTTTTCCGCAATTTTCTTGGCCTGTGTCCCCTTGCCGGCTCCCGGCGCGCCCAGCATGATAATCTTCATACGCTATACCTCTCCCTGTTTTTCTATTTTTCTGCCGGCAATGAAAGGCAGCTGTCTCCTCCTCCATTACCCGCATAAGTACGTAAGGTTGTGGCGCTTGCGCACCACAACCTTACTATATCACAACCATATCAATCATTCAAGAATCCTTTATAGTTGCGGACAAGCATCATGGATTCCATCTGTTTCATAGTCTCCAGTATTACGGAAACAATAATGATCAGAGAAGTTCCGCCGAAGGAAACCTCTGCGTTGAACATTCCGTTAAAGAAGAACGGAATAATCGCCACAATGGTAAGTCCGGCCGCTCCGATAAAGATCACATATTTCAAAACGGAGTTCAGATAATCCACCGTAGCCTTGCCCGGACGGATACCCGGTATAAAACCGCCCTGCTTTTTCATATTATCCGCTACTTCCATCGGATTGAAGGTAATGGATGTATAGAAATAAGCAAAGAAGATTACCAGTACCACGTACAGGATCAGGCCCAGACTGGACAGCCAGTCCTGAGGATTAAACCAGTTGCTGGAACTGAACATATTCATGATCTTGCCGCCCCATCCGCCCGGATGTTTGCCGGTAAATGTAGCAATGATGCCCGGCAGGGACATGATGGAGGATGCGAAGATAATCGGGATTACGCCGGCGGTGTTAACCTTCAGCGGGATATGTGAGGACTGCCCGCCTACCAGCTTTCTTCCAACCATCTTTTTAGAATACTGCACCGGAATCTTCCGCTCCGCGCCGTTTAAGATCAGCACCAGGAAGATCAGGGCCAGAATGATCGCGGCGATGATTACCCATGCAAGGGCTGCCTTGGCAATGGTTTTGCCAGCCACAAAGTTCTGGAACAGTGTGATCATGTCCTGGGGTACTCTGGAAAGAATATTGATCAGCAGAACCATGGAAATTCCGTTTCCGATACCCTTATCATTGATCTGCTCACCGATCCACATCAGGAAAGCGGAACCTGCTGTCAGAGAAACTGCCACTACGATGATGTTGACAGCGTTCACTTCCAGGATCAGACGGTTTCCAAAACCGATTGCCATAGCAAGACTCTCGAACAGAGCCAGACCCACCGTCAGATAACGGGTGATCTTGTTGATCTTCTTTCTTCCCTCCGCGCCATCTCTCTGCATTTCTTCCAGCTTCGGAATCGCGATGGTCAAAAGCTGGATGATAATGGAGGATGTAATATATGGCGTAATGCTGAGCGCGAAGATGGAGAAGTTTGTAAAACCTCCTCCGGTAAAGGCGTTCAAAAACGAGAAGGCATCCGTGCCGTTGTTTAAATACTGATTAAAGAAATCAGTATTTACTCCCGGCACTGGAATCTGTGAACCAACTCGAATCACGATCAGCATCAAAACCACATACAAAATCCTACGACGAACTTCTTTAATCCGAAAAGCATCTCGTAAGGTTTTAAACATCAGATCACCTCGGCTGTTCCACCTGCCGCCTCAATCTTGGCCTTTGCACTTTCGCTGAATGCGTTTACTTTAACTGTCAGTTTCTTGGAAAGTTCTCCGGTTCCCAGGATTTTTACTCCGTCTCTGGGATTGGAGATCAGTCCGCACTCCTGAAGAGATGCTACGGTAACTTCCGCGCCGTCCTCAAATCTCTCCAGTGCGCTCACATTGATAGCAACGATTTCCTTAGAATTTCTGCAGGTAAAACCTCTCTTGGGAAGCCGTCTGTACAGCGGCATCTGACCGCCTTCAAAACCGGGTCTGGGTGCTCCGGAACGTGCTTTCTGTCCTTTATGACCTTTGCCGGCTGTCTTGCCGTTTCCTGAACCATGTCCACGACCGCGGCGGAAATTATCGCTGTGTCTGGAACCTTCTGCAGGATGCAAATTTGATAAGTCCATTGTGTACCTCCTTCTCAGTAAAGCTTACGCTTCTTCCACTTTTAACAGATAGCCTACCTGCTTTACCATACCGCGGGTAGCAGCATTGTCGGGAAGCTCAACTGTGTGATTCAGTTTCCGAAGGCCCATGGCCTCCACTGTCTTTTTGTGCTTCGGCACGCATCCGATGGTGGATTTTACCAAAGTGATTTTTAATTTATCTGCCATTTTCGAGCCCTCCTTAAGCGAAAATCTCGTCCACGGCCTTGCCGCGCAGTCTGGCCACCTCTTCCGGTGTCTTCAGCTGGCGCAGTCCGTCGATCGTTGCCAAAACTACGTTCTGCTTATTTCTGGAGCCCAGGGACTTGGTACGGATATTCTGGATACCTGCCAGCTCTACCACGGCACGGGCCGGACCGCCGGCGATTACTCCGGTACCTTCCGGAGCTTTTTTCATCAGCACCTGAGCGCTGCCGAATTTTCCGATAAAGTCATGGGTAACACTGTTGTTCGTATCTCTTGCAACTGTCACCAGCTTCTTCATGGCGTCCTCTTTTCCTTTGCGGATCGCCTCCGGAATCTCGGCTGCTTTGCCCAGACCGGCGCCTACATGGCCGTTGCGGTCGCCTACAACAACTAAAGCGGTAAAACGGAAGTTACGACCACCTTTAACAACCTTGGTAACTCTCTTGATGGAAACAACCTTCTCTTCCAGCTCTAATTGGCTGGCATCAATGATTGTGCGTCTCATGTGTTCTTCTCCTTCCTCTCTTAGAATTTCAGTCCGGCCTCACGCGCCGCGTCTGCCAGTGCCTGAATCTTTCCATGATAGATGAAACCGCCTCTGTCGAAAACGACTTCCTCGATACCTGCTTCAACCGCTTTCTTTCCGATCACGGTGCCCAGGTATGCTGCTGCAGCTACGTTATCCGTCTGCTCCAGCTCTGCTTTCACATCCTTCTGTGTGGTAGAAGCAGAAACCAGAGTACGGCCTGCCACATCGTCGATGATCTGCGCGTACATATGTTTGTTGCTGCGGAACACAGCCAGACGGGGTTTCGCTGCAGTACCGGCGATATGATTGCGCATTCTTCTATGCTTTTTCTGGCGAACCTGAGTTCTGGATACTTTTTTAATCATCTCTACACTCTCCTTATATTATTTCTTACCGGTCTTACCAACTTTGCGGCGGATCACTTCATCAGCGTACTTGATACCTTTGCCCTTGTAGGGTTCCGGTCTTCTCTTGTCTCTGATATCGGCAGCGTACTGTCCGACTTTTTCTTTGCTGATGCCTTTGATGATGATCTTATTGCCATCTACAGAGGACTCCAGACCTTCCGGATCCTCCATCTCTACCGGGTGAGAGTAGCCCAGATTCAGAACCAGCTTCTTTCCCTGTTTTGCCGCACGGTAACCTACACCGTTTACTTCCAGTACCTTCTGGTATCCTTCGCTGACTCCCACGATCATGTTGTGGATCAGTGTTCTGGTCAGGCCGTGCAGAGCCTTCATTTTCTTCAGATCATTGGGTCTTGTAACAACTACATGGCCGTCTTCCATCTTGATGGTCATCTCGATGGGAAGTGCTCTCTCCAGAGTACCCTTGGGGCCCTTTACTGCTACAACGTTTCCCTCTTTGATGTCAACCGTTACTCCGGCGGGCACGGCCACCGGCTGTCTTCCAATACGTGACATTCTGTTTTTTCCTCCTGATTAACTTAAATTTTCGGAAGAGACGCATTTGTTCTCTTCTGTTTTCAGTTGCTGTGAGCGCTTCATAAAGCAGCGCGCGTACATATCTTGACGCCTGGTCTTTACCATACAAAAGCCAGAACTTCGCCGCCGACCTGAAGCTTTCTTGCTTCCTTGTCGGTGATCACGCCCTGGTTGGTGGACAGGATCGCGATACCCAGTCCGCCCAGAACTCTCGGCAGTTCCTCTTTATTTACATAGATACGAAGACCCGGTTTGGAAATTCTCTTCAGACCGGTGATGATCTTCTCGTTTTTGTCCGCGCCGTATTTCAGGGTAATGCGGATGGTCTTGTGGGGAGCCTCCCCTACCAGTTCATATTTCTCGATATATCCTTCATTCACCAGAATATCGGTGATAGCTATTTTCATCTTAGATGCCGGAACATCTACCGTATCATGCTTTGCGGTATTTGCGTTACGGATTCTTGTAAGCATATCTGCAATCGGATCGCTCATGGACATGTGTATTTCCTCCTTACATTCTTTTCCACGGATTTCCTTTATCGCTTTATAAACCATTTTTAACAAGGATGTTCCTTCAACTAAGCTCGACCGGCGCTGAACGCTTGGTCTCGCTAAGGTTCAGGAACGACCTCGCACTAAATTCGCTCTGCGCCCAAAGGCTTGCGCTCATTAAGTGCTTCCGGTCACCAGCTTGCTTTCTTTACTCCAGGGATCTGACCCTTATACGCCAGCTCACGGAAACAAATACGGCAGATACCGTATTTTCTCAGGTATGCATGGGGACGTCCACAGATCCTGCAGCGGTTGTATTCTCTGGTAGAGAATTTTGCTTTGCGCTGCTGTTTAATTTTCATTGCTGTCTTAGCCATGAATCATTTCCTCCTATATTACTTTGCGAATGGCATATTGAATAATCTCAGTAACTCACGGGCTTCCTCGTCAGTCTTGGCAGTAGTAACAAAGATTACATCCATACCTCTGACTTTGTCCACCTTGTCATATTCAATCTCTGGGAAAATCAGCTGCTCTTTGATTCCAAGAGCATAATTTCCTCTTCCATCGAAAGCATTGGGGTTTACTCCCCGGAAGTCACGGACACGGGGCAGAGCCAGGTTGATCAGGCGGTCAGCGAACTCATACATCTTGTCACCTCTTAAGGTAACCTTGCATCCGATGGCCATACCCTCTCTGATCTTGAAGTTGGCTACAGATTTTTTCGCTCTGGTCACGATAGCCTTCTGGCCGGTGATCCGCTCCATATCAGCTACAGCGGAATCCAGAACTTTAGCGTTCTCTTTTGCCTCTCCAACACCCATGTTCACTACGATCTTCTCGAGCTTCGGCACTTCCATAACGTTTTTATATCCGAACTTCTTCGTCATGGCATCGACGATTTCGTTCTTGTACATTTCTTTATATCTGCTCACGATTTCGGCCTCCTCTCAATTAATCCAGAACTTCGCCTGTGGTCTTGGCAACGCGGACCTTCTTGCCGTCTTCTACCTTGTAGCCGATTCTGGTCACTTTGCCTTTGTGCAGGTACATTACATTGGAAAGATCAATGGGAGCCTCTTTATTCACGATTCCGCCCTGCTGATTCTGCATGCTGGGTTTCGTGTGCTTCGTGATCATGTTGATTCCCTCAACGATGACTTTGTTCTTCTTCGCGTCAACGGAGAGAACCTTTCCCTCTTTATCTTTATCTTTGCCGGCGATTACTTTTACAGTATCGCCTTTCTTAATTTTTACTGACATAGCCGACCTCCTATAATACTTCGGGAGCCAGGGAAACGATCTTCATGAACTGTTTCTCACGGAGCTCTCTGGCTACAGGCCCAAAAATACGAGTTCCTCTGGGAGTCTTATCCTCTTTGATAATTACTGCTGCGTTCTCATCAAACTTGATGTAGGAACCGTCTTTGCGGCGGGCGCCTTTTACGGAACGAACTACAACAGCTTTTACCACGTCGCCCTTCTTTACAACGCCGCCAGGTGTTGCATCTTTGACCGTGGCAACGATTATATCGCCGATATTCGCATATCTTCTGGTAGATCCGCCCATAACACGAATGCAGAGAATCTCTTTCGCACCGGTGTTATCAGCGACCTTCAGTCTGCTTTCCTGCTGAATCATGCTGGTATTCCTCCTTTAAGCACTTCTTCAATTATTTCGCTCTCTCAACGATCTCAACCAGTCTCCATCTCTTGTCCTTGGACAGGGGTCTGGTCTCCATCACTCTTACTGTATCACCGATGTTGCACTCGTTGTTCTCATCATGTGCTTTTAATTTATAGGTATCCTTTACAATCTTCTTGTAAAGCGGATGTTTTACATGGTCCTCGATAGCCACAACGATGGTTTTATCCATCTTGTTGCTGACAACCTTGCCCACACGGACTTTTCTCAGATTTCTTTCTTCCACGACCTTGACTCCTTTCAGTTGGCTGCGCTTGCTTTCTGAGCAATGACAGTTGAAATTCTGGCAATGTTTTTACGAACTTCCTTAATCCGGCTGGTGTTGTCCAGCTGATTGGTCGCATTCTGGAATCTCAGGTTAAAGAGCTCCTTCTTGGCAGCTACTAATTCTTCCTGTAATTCAACAGCTGATTTAGCTTTTAAATCTTCCACATATTTTTTACTTTTCACTGTTATCACCGCCTTCTAAGTCTGCACGAGAAACGATTTTACATTTACAGGGTAACTTATGCATGGCAAGACGCAATGCTTCGCGGGCGGTCTCCTCAGCTACGCCAGCGATCTCAAACATAACGCGGCCCGGTTTTACTACGGCTACCCAGTACTCCAGGGAGCCTTTTCCGGAACCCATACGGGTCTCAGCCGGTTTTGCTGTCACGGGTTTGTCCGGGAAGATCTTGATCCAGACTTTACCGCCACGCTTGATATAACGGGTCATGGCCACACGGGCTGCCTCGATCTGGTTGGATTTGATCCAGCAGGGCTCGGTAGCTACCAGGCCAAACTCTCCATAGTTGATCATGTTGCCTCTCAGGGCTTTTCCTCTCATGGAGCCACGGAACTGTTTACGACGTTTTACTCTCTTAGGCATTAACATAATTATTTATCGCTCCCTTCCTTCGTTCCTTTGGCAGGAAGTACCTCGCCGTTGTAGACCCAGGCCTTTACGCCGACTTTGCCGTAGGTGGTGTCTGCCTCAGCGAAACCATAGTCAATATCTGCGCGGAGTGTCTGCAGCGGAATTGTTCCCTCGCTGTAGAACTCGGTACGGGCCATATCTGCGCCGCCAAGACGTCCGGACACGGAAGTCTTGATTCCCTTGGCGCCGGCACGCATGGTTCTCTGCATGGTGGACTTCATAGCCCGGCGGAAGGAGATACGGTTCTCCAGCTGCAGGGCGATGTTCTCAGCCACCAGCTGCGCGTCGCGGTCCGGTCTCTTCACTTCCTTGATGTCAACGATCAGTTTCTTGCTGGTATATTTCGCAAGCTCTGCTTTCACTTTCTCGATCTCAGAACCGCCCTTGCCGATTACAACGCCCGGCTTTGCGGTGTAGATGATGATCTTTACTCTGTCAGACGCTCTTTCGATCTCGATTCTGGAGATACCGGCGCTGTACAGTTTTTTCTTCAGAAATGTTCTGATATTGTAATCTTCAACCAGGTAGTCCGCAAAATCGCTTTCTGCATACCATTTGGAATCCCAGTCTTTGATAATTCCGACTCTTAAACCATGGGGATTAACTTTCTGTCCCATTCTTAACCTCCTTACCTTTCATCCAGTACGATAGAGATATGACTTGTTCTTTTTTCGATCCTGTAAGCTCTTCCCTGCGCGCGGGGCTGGATTCTCTTCATGGTCGGAGCCTTGTTTGCGTAGCACTCCGCCACATACAGGTTGTCTCTGCTCAGGCCGTTGTTGTTCTCAGCGTTGGCAACCGCTGACTCCAGCAGTTTCTTGATAACGCTGGAAGCATATCTCGGGTTGTAGGTTAAGATTCCCAGTGCGGACTCCACGTCTTTGCCGCGGATCGCGTCCAGCACATAACAGGCTTTCTGCACTGACATTCTTGCGTATGACAGCTTGGCAGAAGGTCTGTTGTCTTTATTCGCATTTCTTTCTCTTTTAATCTGACTTCTATGTCCCTTAGCCATTGCTAATAGCCTCCTTTCGCTCTGCTTTTACCTTACGCCGGATTTCTTTTCGTCTTTGCCGTGGCCTCTGTAGGTTCTGGTAGCAACGAACTCACCCAGCTTGTGGCCTACCATGTCCTCGGTAACATATACCGGAACATGTTTTCTTCCGTCATGCACCGCAATCGTGTGTCCCACGAAGGACGGGAAGATGGTAGAGCGGCGGGACCAGGTCTTAATCACGGTTTTATCGCCAGATGCGTTGGCCGCATCAATTTTCTTTAATAAACTTGCATCAGCAAATGGGCCTTTTTTCAGTGAACGAGCCATCGTTTAACCTCCTTATTTTGTTAATGTCTTACCATCTCTTCTGCGGATGATAAGTTTATTGGACTGTTTGTTCTTCTTTCTGGTCTTAAGACCCAAAGCAGGTTTGCCCCAGGGTGTACAGGGACCCGGGCGTCCGATGGGAGCGCGTCCCTCACCACCGCCGTGGGGATGGTCGTTGGGGTTCATAACAGAACCGCGGACTGTGGGGCGGATGCCCATATGGCGTTTCCGTCCTGCCTTACCTACATTGATCAGGTTGTGCTCGCCGTTTCCGACTACGCCAATGGAAGCCCGGCAGTTCAGGGGAACCATTCTCATTTCACCGGAGGGAAGACGTAAAGTCGCGTACTTTCCTTCCTTAGCCATCAGCTGTGCGCTGTTTCCGGCAGAACGAACCAGCTGTCCGCCCTTTCCGGGATGAAGTTCAACATTGTGGATCAGAGTACCAACCGGGATCTCGGAGAGAGGCAGGCAGTTTCCGGGACGGATCTCAGCGTTGGGTCCGTTCATGATCTTCATTCCGACTTTCAGTCCTTCCGGAGCCAGAATGTAGGATTTCTGTCCGTCCTCATAGCAGATCAGTGCGATGTTGGCTGTTCTGTTGGGATCGTATTCAATGGCAGTTACATGTGCCGCCACATCATCTTTAAATCTCTTGAAGTCTACCAGTCTGTATTTTCTTCTGCTTCCGCCGCCGTGATGTCTCACGGTGATCTTTCCCTGATTGTTGCGTCCTGCGTTCTTCTTCAGAGATACGACCAGGGATTTCTCCGGCTTCGTCTTGGTGATCTCAGCGAAATCAGAGCTGGTCATGTGTCTTCTGGAAGGTGTATATGGGTTATATGTTTTGATTCCCATTACGGTGTCTCCTTTCATTATTATCGGTCCGAAAGGCCATAGGCAGCGCGCCCCGGGGGCGTTTCAGGTTTATCGGCCTTCTGGACCATAGGTCAGGGCCTGATTAAAGGCCTTCAAAAATCTCAATGTCCTTGCTGTCCTCGGTGAGAGCTACAACGGCTTTCTTTGTCTTCGCGGTCTTTCCGTAAGTCATTCCGCGGCGTTTTGTCTTGCCGTCCAGGTTCATGGTGTTGACACTTTTTACTTTTGTGCCCTCGAACATTTTCTCGACAGCTTCCTTGATCATGGTCTTGTTTGCTTCCGGATGTACCAGGAAAGCGTATTTTTTCTCGCCCATGGCGTTCATGCTCTTCTCAGTTACGAGCGGCTTTAAAATTACATCATAGTACAGAACCTTAGCCATTACGCGTACACCTCCTCGATGGATGCCACACTGCTCTTTGTAGCGATCACAGTGTTGTATTTCAGGATGTCATATACATTAATGGTATTCACGGAAGCAGTCTGCACACCGGGGATATTTCTGGCGGACAGAACAACGTTCTCGCTGTCGTTTCCGATGACTACCAGAGCCTTGTCAACCTTCAGGTTGTCCAGCACTTTCTTCATATCTTTTGTCTTGACAGCTGCCAGCTTCAGTTCGTCCAGTACCAGGAATTTGTTCTCCTGTACTTTGCTGGTCAGAGCGGATTTCAGAGCCAGTCTCTTCTCTTTCTTATTCATCTTAAAAGAGTAGTCTCTGGGCACCGGAGCGAATACTACGCCGCCGCCGGTCCACTGGGGTGCGCGGATGGATCCCTGACGGGCATGTCCTGTACCCTTCTGTCTCCACGGTTTTCTTCCGCCTCCACTTACTTCGGAGCGGGTTTTTGCTTTCTGTGTTCCCTGGCGTCTGTTGGCCAGCTGAAGAACAACAGCCTGATGAACCAGGTTCTCTTTCACTTCAACGCCGAATACGGCATCGGAAAGCTCCATGGTTCCTACTTCATTGCCTTCCATATTATAAACAGCTACGTTTGCCATCTGAATTGTTCCTCCTTTTCTGATAAAAGGTTACTGAATCGTCTTAACAGTTTCCTTGATGGTTACCAGTGATTTCTTCGGTCCCGGTACGGAGCCCTTCACCAGCAGCAGATTGTTCTCTGCATCTACTCTCACAACTTCCAGATTCTGTACGGTCACTTTCACATGTCCCATGTGTCCGGCCATCTTTTTGCCTTTGAACACCTTGCTGGGATCAGAACATGCACCGTTGGAACCTGCATGACGATGATATTTGGAACCGTGAGCCATGGGTCCTCTGGACTGTCCATGTCTCTTGATGGCGCCCTGGAAGCCTTTACCTTTGCTGATCGCTGTGGCGTCGATCTTGTCGCCTGCCGCAAAGATATCCGCTTTGATCTCCTGCTTTACTTCATAGTTCTCAGCATCATCCAGTCTGAATTCTTTCAGGAATCTCTTGTAGGGAACCTCTGCCTTGTCAAACAGGCCTTTCTTCGGCTTGTTTACCAGTTTTTCTCTGATGTCGCCGTACCCTACCTGCACTGCGCTGTATCCGTCGTTCTCTTTGGTCTTTACCTGAGTTACGACGCAGGGACCTGCCTGCAGCACAGTCACCGGAGTCAGAACTCCGTCTTCGTTGAAAATCTGAGTCATTCCAACTTTTGTGGCTAAAATCGCTTTCTTCATTCTTTTTACCTCCTGTTTTTCTACAGCGGAGCGCCCTTGCGGGAGCTCATTCTAGTTAACAGATATACGTGGAATCTTTTTAGCGATTGCTTCTATATCAATTAACTGATTTCTTTTTGATGAATTATTTGTTTTTCATCTTGATGTCGATGTAAACACCGGCAGGCATTTCCAGTCTGGACAGAGCATCCACCGTTTTCTGAGTCGGTGTGATGATATCAATGAGTCTCTTGTGAGTTCTCTGCTCGAACTGTTCCCGGGAATCTTTGTACTTGTGTACGGCCCGCAGAATGGTCACTACCTCTTTTTTAGTGGGCAGCGGAACCGGTCCGCTGACGGTAGAACCGTTCTTCTTAACAGTTTCGACGATTTTTGCCGCGGATGCATCCACCAACTGGTGATCATACGCTTTCAGGGTGATTCTCATTACTTGACTTGCCATAAAAAAAGCCGCCTCCTTTTCGCACTTTTCGAGTACGACAAGTGGTGACTGTACACATCTCCGTGTGTGTCCTAAAGACTTTCACACGTTGTTTCCACACTTTGGTAGACCTGCTAAATTGTACAGTGACTTGTCGCCAGTTTCCTAACTTGACATTCGCTCCACGGAAAACCTGCCACCCACGACAGCAACCTCACGTTTCACAGCTATCAATGTCACAACATGAGTTATTTTACCAGCAACTTCTAAAAAAAGCAAGCCCCTGGAAATAAAAATTGTACTTTTTCGCGTACAATCCCGCGTAAAAAGTCCGGCTGCCGTTTTTCTCAAAACAGCAGCCGGATCCTTGCATCCTCTTTTACAGGCAGTCCGACAGATCAATAAAGGTCACGCCTGTGAGTTCATCTTTTTCTACTTTCGGGTCTTCCCCGTTGGCATAAGCCTCCTGCAGCAGATCGTCAGCGCTTCTGGCCGGGATCGCCAGTTCGATTTCATCAGGTTTCAGGGACTCGCCTGAATCCGCCGCCGGCGCGGGTTCTGTCTGCTGGCCAGTGCTGCTCATCTGCTGATTGACCAGGGCAGCTTCCAGAGCCGCCTGAACATCCGCCATATCCCCCGGGCTTTCACTGCTTTCCACTGCCTGTTCCGCAGCAGGCTGTTCCTCTTCCTGAACCGGTTCCGGCTCGATCTTCTCAATAAACATTTCTGTTTCCTGTCTGGGTTTGCTCCATCCTTCCTCAGTTCCGGCTCCCTGCTTCGGATCCGCCTCATCCTCCTGCTTTTCCTGTTTTTTCCGGAATCTTTTTTCCTCGGCTTCATCGGATTTCTTTTTTTCCTGAGCCAGTCTCGCGTAAAACTGATCCGCGTCTTCCTCGTCTTCTTCCTCATCCTCATCGTCTCTGCGGCTCCAAACCTCTGCTACGATAAAGAGAACGATCACAAGAGCGGCTGCCAGACCCAGAACGATTCTTCCCTGGGTCGTCTGCATGGCGATGCTCACATATCCGATCAGCGGAACTGTCACTACCACTTTCTGGGCTGTAGTACGCAGAGTGATCTCCTGGGGAGTATCTCCCTCGGCCCCGGTCACTGACGCCGTTTCAGAGGCAGCATCGATGGAAGCGATCTCATATACATAGGCGGAATGATCCCCCGTCTCCACGATCTTGTCCCCTGCCTCCAGGCTCTCCACCCGGCTGCTGATTCCGTACACGACAGAACCGGTTTGAATATTCGTCTCCATGCCGCTGCCCGACACAACGGTGGAAACTCCAAACAGCGGCGGGACGAACAGAGCCGCCGCCACCAGAATGAAAAGTATCAGTATAATATTGACAAATACTTTGAGTACTTTTGACATCTTGTATCTACTCCTTGCTGTGCTTTCGTAATCGTAACAGATTCATTATAACGCCTTTTCCCCAATTATGCAAGAAAACCAATTCTTACTTGTCTGTTTTTTCTCCGCATATTATAATAGCCTAGCAGGCTTTTGCCCGGGAAACCGGGTCCGGCCCGTATTTTTAAGGAACGAGGTTCTGCTATGAATTCACGGATCAAAACCATTGAAGATCTTTCTCTGAACGCCTGGCCTTCCCATCAGATCCAGATCTATGACGGCTGGCTGCTGCGTTTTTCCTATTTTTATACGCACCGCACCAACTGCGTGGAACAGATCGGCGCCTCCACTCTGCCTTTGGATACCAAAATCGCCTACTGCGAAGAGGCCTACCAAAAATGGGGCACCCCGGCTATTTTTAAAATCTCTCCGCTCCTGCCCGAAAGCTTTGATTCTCTGCTGGAGAAAAAAGGATACGTTAGGGAACACACTACAAATGTTATGACCGCGGTGCTGAAGCCTGGCGGTGAATTTCCCCGCGGTGTCAATGTGGATGTCAGCAGCTTTATCCCCGATGCCTGGATACAGGCTCTCTTTGCTCTGAAAGGGACTACCAATGTCATGCACCGCCTGGTCGTTCCCTCTATGTACCGGGCGATTCCCAAAGAGACTATCTGCGCTTCCATTCACGACGGTTCCAGGATCGTCGCCACAGGCCTGGGCATTTTGGACCGGGATTATATCGGCATCTATGCCATCCATGTTCATCCTGATTACCGGAGGCGCCGCTATGCCAGCGCCATCTGCCGCACGATCCTGGAAAACGGATACCAGAGAGGCGCCAAACAGGCTTACCTTCAGGTCGTGGACGGCAATCAGCCGGCTGTCCGGCTGTACACCTCCCTGGGTTTTTCCTATTCCTACACCTGCTGGTTCCGGCTGAAGTATCTGTTCTGAAGCCGGATTTTCCGGTATCTTTTAACCGCAAAAGAGCCGGCTCCTGATTGCTGTCGGGAAACCGGCTCTTTTATGTTTCAAACAGACCTCTTATTTGCTCAGGAAGTCATTGATCTGAGCTTCCAGCACATCCGCGTCCAGGCCGTGCACCATGGCCGCCTCTTCCAGTGATTCCGCCTGTGAAGAGGGGCAGCCCAGGCAGTGCATGCCTGCTCTCATTAAAATTACCGCGATATTTTGATCTAACTGAAGCAATTCTCCAATGGTCATGCTCTTGGTTACTTTTGCCATGATCAGATTCCTCCTTTTCGTTATGCTTTCTCATTATAATACCTTTTTTGCGGCTGCGCAAGAAAAAGCTTGATCCTCCCAAAATGTTTCTATTTTTATACTTGTAATCTCAGAAAACTTATATTAGAATGAGCATAGAACCCAAGAAGAGGGGTTTACAGTCAAAGCACTATTGAAGGAGGATATAAAGATGGCACATGTAATTTCTGATGAGTGTGTATCCTGTGGAACCTGTGTAAGCGAGTGCCCGGTTGACGCGATCAGCGAGGGCGATGGAAAATATGTAATCGACGCTGATGCCTGCGTAGATTGCGGTTCCTGCGAAGCTGCATGTCCTACCGGAGCAATCTCTGCTGAATAATTCAGCCGAAAATACACTCGGACGCAAAAACAAGAGGCGGCTGACAGGTTTCTCTGTCTGCTGCCTCTTATGTTTTTCTATCATCCTTTTATTGATCCGCAGGCTGAAGGCCTGCTGTTTTTTCGCCTTTTTTTCTTCTCCTCTGCCTTCCCTGTTCTTCCGTGACCGCTATCTGCTTTCTGGCAATCTGATGTTGGCGGATCGCCTCATCTACCCTTCTGTACCGTTCTTCCTGTCTCTGCCTGCCTCTGAGTTCTCCCATCAGCTGCTCCAGGATCTGATAAAACCGTTCCTGCCGGCTTTTCTCCTCCGGTTCCTCCGCCTGTTTCCGGAGCATCGGGATAATTTCCCGGATTTCCTTCAGCTGCATACCCTTCTTCTTCAGTTCACAGATGCAGAGAAATGTCCGGATATCTCCCGGCGTATACCATCTGCTCCCCCTGGGATTTCGTCTTATGTACAGCCCAAACTGTTCCTCCCAATATCTGAGAGCGGAGGATTTTTCACCCACTAATTCTGCCGCCTCAGCTACGGAATACATGGTCTGTTCCATAGTTATACCCCTTCCCTGATCAAGATAGTTTAAACTCTGTCTTTATTATACCATCCGCTCAGTTCAATACAATGAAATTCGTTCGACAAATCTTTCCGGACGCGGCAGGAGCAGGTCCGCTATCTGCGTTCCTGCTCCAGATTCATAAATTTCGTATAGTCCGGCAGCCAAACCAGATTGACGGTGCCGATAGGGCCGTTTCTCTGCTTGGCAATAATGATCTCCGCCACGCCCTTCATTTCAGAGTCTTTTTTATAGTAATCGTCACGGTAAATAAACATGACCACGTCCGCGTCCTGCTCAATGGCTCCGGATTCCCGAAGATCCGACAGCATGGGCCGGTGATCCGTTCTGGATTCCACAGCCCGGCTGAGCTGGGACAGCGCCACTACCGGTACGTTCAATTCCCTGGCCAGCCCTTTCAGGGACCGGGAAATATCGGAAATCTCCTGCTGCCTGGAATCGCTTCCTCTTCCCCCTCCGCTCATGAGCTGGAGGTAATCAATCATCACAATGTCCAGGCCGTGTTCCAGTTTATAGCGTCTGCATTTGGAACGCAGCTCCCTGACTGTAATGCCCGGGGTATCATCGATGATCAGGTTGGAATCCCCGATCACGCCGGCGCTTTCGATCAGCTTGCTCCAGTCCTCATCCTTCAGATTTCCTGTCCGCATACTCTGGGAATCCACCCTGGATTCCATGGAAAGCAGACGGTTCATCAGCTGCTGCTTGGACATTTCCAGGCTGAAAATAGCCACCGAAAGATTTTTCTTAAAAGCCATATACTGGGCAATATTCAGGACAAATGCTGTTTTTCCCATAGAAGGCCTGGCGGCCACCAGAATCAGATCCGAATTCTGGAAACCGGAGGTTTTGTAATCCAGGTCTGTAAAACCTGTGGGCAGACCGGTTACATTGCCCTTGGTGCGGGAAGCCTTCTCGATATTTTCCAGCGTGTCCATAACCACCTGGCGGATGGGCACCATATCTCCGGAATCTCTCTGCTGCAGGAGCTGAAACATCTTTTTTTCTGTGGAATCCAGAATTTCCTCCACCGGCTCCCGGTTCAGATAGCATTCGTTCTCGATTTCCTCCGTCAGACGGATCAGCCTGCGCAGAACTGCCTTCTCGCTGACAATAGCCGCATAGTGTTTTATGTTCGCCGAGGTGGGGACAGTGCTGAGCAGGTCTCTCACAAATTCCATTTCGGAAATTTCCGGGGGAACATCCTTCTCCCGGAGACGGTTCTGCAGAGTCACTACGTCTACTGCTTTGCCCTCGTTGAACAGTTCTACGATAGCTTCAAAAATAATTCCATACTGGCGCTGATAAAAATCATCGCTGGTCAGCATCTCGGAGGCTGTCATGATCGCCTCCCGGCCCATCAGCATGGAACCGATCACACACTGTTCCGCCTCCACACTGTGGGGCAGTATTCTCTTGATCAGCGCCTCCTCCATGGGACTCTTCCTCCTATGCTCCTTTTACGCTCACCTTCAGCTTTGCTGTCACCTGGGGATGCAGTTTCACGGAAACTTCTGTTACCCCCAGTTCTCTGATATTTCCGTCCAGGACCAGTTTTTTCTTATCCAGCGCAAGACCCAGCTGCTCCTTCGCGGCCTCCGCGATCTCTTTTGCGGAAACAGAGCCGAACACTTTGCCGCCCTCTCCGGTTTTTATGGAAACCTCCACTTCTGAGGCGTTTACTTTTTCAGCCAGCGCCTTTGCAGCTTCCAGCGCCTCCTGAGCCAGCTTTTCCTCATGCGCCTTCTGCAGCTTCAGGTCATTGAGATTTTTCGGCGTAGCCGGCACGCCCAGTTTTTGAGGGATCAGCATATTTCTCGCGTATCCGTCGCTGACATTCACAATCGTTCCCTTTTTTCCAAGACTTTTTACATCTTCCAGCAATATTATTTTCATTAAATCTCTCCTCCGTCCAGCATTTCTGCCAGAGTCTTTTTCAAATACATTTTCGCGTTGTCCACAGACATGTCCTGAAGCTGGCAGCCGGCAATATTCAGGTGTCCTCCGCCGCCCATACGCTCCATGATGATCTGCACATTTACTTCATCGATGGCCCTAGCGCTGACATAGATCACATTTCTGTAATCAGTCAGCACAAAAGAGGCCTTTACTCCCACAATATTCAGCAGCTCGTTCGCTGCCTGGGCTCCCACCACCGTAGGACTTTCCACATAATCGCTGGGGCATACGGAAATGGCAAAGCTGTCGCGGAAAAGCTCCGCGTTTTTGATGGCCTCGCCCCGGGCTCTGTAATCGTTCATATTTTCCCGGAACATCTTTCTCACCCTGGTTACATCCGCCCCGCATCTGCGCAGAAAAGCTGCCGCCTCAAAGGTCCGCACGCCGGTTTTCTGCATAAAGTTATCCGTATCCACCATAATGCCCGCGTAGATGGCGTCCGCCTCGATATTCCGGATTCGGACTCCCTCCGTAAAATACTGGAGGATCTCCGCCACCATCTCACAGGCGGAGGAGGCGTAGGGTTCGATATAGGAAAGCACTGAATTCGGGATCACATCGCTTCCCTGCCTGTGGTGGTCCAGGATTACGATGGTCTTAGTCAGATACAGCAGTTCCTCACACTCCGTATACTTCGGATTATTGGTATCCACAACGACCACCAGTGTATTTTCGTCCACGATCTCCTTGGCATCATGGCAGTTTACAAACATATGGGCATCATAGTCCGGATTCTGCTGAAAAGCATGGATCAAGGGCCGGATCGAAGAAGTGATATTGTCGATCACAATGTGGGTCCGCTTGTTCAGCGTCTTCGCTGCTCTGTAAATTCCCACCGCCGCTCCGAAGGAGTCCACATCTATGATCTTATGGCCCATAACCACTACTTTTTCCTTGCTGTCCATAAACTCTTTCAGGGCGTGGGCCTTTACTCTGGCCTTCACCCGGGTGTTTTTCTCCACCGCCTGGGATTTGCCGCCGAAATAGGATATTTTCTCGCCTTCTTTGATCACCACCTGATCGCCGCCCCGGCCCAGTGCCAGATCGATGGCGATCCTGGCGTATTCCGCGTTTTTCGTATAGCTTCCGCTGTTTGCTCCGATGCCGATGCTGATGGTCACAGCCATTTCATTTCCGATATTGACAGTCTTTACTTCCTGAAGGATGCTGAATTTCAGTTCCTTTAATTTTTCCAGGGAACGGCTGCGCATCACCAGGAAATACTTGTCTTTTTCAAACTTCTTGACCAGCCCGTCGATCTCATGAAAATATTTGTTGATCTTCCGGTCCAAAAGAGCTGTCAGCAGCGAACGCCGCACTTCCTCTACGCTCTCCAGAGCCTCCTCGTAATTGTCCAGATAAATCAGGCCGGTGATCATCGTCTCGTCCTGATACAGCCGGATATATTCGTTCAGCTTGGTTTCGTCGAACAGATATACCGCATAAATATAGGCGCTGCTTTCCTCATTCTTCTCCAGAAGTTCTGAATTGCTGATCAGCGAATCGATATTAATGCTTTTAATATAGATCCGGTAATCTCTTCTCTGATAGGAAAGCGGATAATCTACCTCCTCCTGCATCTCGGGAAATTTTTCCAGTGTAATATCCGAAAATATGTTGGAAATAGATTTCCGGTAGGAGCCTCTCTCCTTTCCGGTCAGTTCCGCAAAGGCTTCATTAAACCATAAAAGCCTGCCCTGGTCGTCTGTAACCGCATAGGGAAGAGAAAAATCCGCCAGAAGCTGTCTTTGAACCTGTCCGTACTGAGTGGCAAATGTCACCAGATCTGTAAAGATCCCCGCTTTTTTTCTGCGGTACAGCACTACCGCCACAGCCAGGTAGGCTGCGACTCCGCAGCTGACAAGACCCCCCGCTCTCACATCCAGAAAATAAGTACCGGCATTGACAGCCGCAAGCAGAAGCACCAGCCAAAAAGGCCATCTCAGATAATTGCGCATCCGTCCGGTTAATCTCATTTTTTTGGATTTATTCATGTTACTGCTCCCAAAAATTCTTTTCATGCTTCCGAAGGCATAGGGAAGATAAGGTGACTGGGAACTGCCGCGCAGCATCCAGTCACCTTTCTATTTGTCCATGCGTGCCGGAAATTATTTAGTTAAACGGAAGTTCCTCGTCGATCCCGTCCGGAATATTCATAAATCCATCCGCTGAAGCCGGCGCGGCTGCCGGTGCAGGCGAAGGTGCCTGGCTCTGACGGTATCCTCCGCCGAATCCGCCGCTGTTCTCCGCGCTGGCGCTCTTGCTCTCGGCAAATTCCTGCTCTTCCACAACCACGTCCGTCGTATATACCTTTACTCCGTCCCGGTTCGTGTAGCTTCCAGTCTGGATCCTTCCGCAGACCACGATGCGGATTCCCTGATGGAAATACTTTTCCGCAAATTCCGCGGATCTTCCAAAAGCAACACAGCTGATGAAATCTGCCGTCTGCTCGCCGTCTCTTTTAAATCTGCGGTCTACCGCCAGCGTATATCTGGCAACCGCCGTAGCGTTTTCTCCGGCTGAATAGCGGATATCCGGATCCCTTGTCAACCTTCCCATTAAAATCACTTTGTTCATTTTATCTACCTCTATACGTCCTCGGTTTGTTGTATATCACGGACATTTATCATACCATAAACCGGACGGAAAGTCAATTTTGCTGTTTTTTCCTCAATCCTCTTGTATTCTTTTCTACCTGTTTCCGCGGCGTCATAATCTGATGTCCGCATCCGGTACATTTCAGCCGGAAATCGGCGCCCACCCGCAGGATTTCCCATTCATAACTGCCGCAGGGGTGAGGCTTTTTCAGTTTGACAATATCTCCTACCTCATACACCATAACTCTCTACCTCACTGTGATCCGGCTCAGCACCTGCCCGATCGGCTCCTGTATCAAAAGATCCGCATTCCTGTCGGCGGAGGTGGCGCCTTTATTAATAACCACCAGAGCGTCCCCCTGGAAATACTGAAGGAGCCCGGCGGCCGGATACACCACCAGAGAGGTGCCTCCCACGATCAGCACCTGCGCCTGGGAGATCGCCGATACGGCTTCCCGCAGGACGTTCTGATCCAGACTCTCTTCATATAGAACAACATCCGGTTTTATCATTCCTCCGCAGGAACTGCAGCGGGGAATGCCCGGTGCTTCTTTTATATACCAGGCGTCATAAAACGCATGGCATTTCATGCAGTAATTCCGGTGCACGCTCCCGTGGAGCTCCAGCACCTTTTTGCTTCCCGCCTTCTGGTGCAGGCCGTCAATATTCTGGGTAACCACCGCTTTCAGTTTCCCGGCAGCCTCCAGTTCCGCCAGTTTTTTGTGGGCTGCATTGGGCTGAGCATCCAAAGCCAGCATCTTGTCATGATAAAAACGGAAAAACACTTCAGGCTCCCGCATAAAAAAGCTATGGCTCAATATGGTTTCCGGAGGATAATCGTAGTGCTGATGATACAGCCCGTCCACACTGCGGAAATCCGGGATCCCGCTTTCCGTAGAAACTCCGGCGCCCCCGAAAAATACCAGGTTATCATGTTCATCGATGATTTTCTGCAGTTTTTCCGCTGCATCCATAAGATTTCCTCCCTTCTGCCCTCCGGATCAATAAGCTACCCGAACGCCCTGCACCACGAACCTTCCGTCGCCGGTGCTGGAAGAACAGGTAGACAAAGTCACCGCTTTGTCGTCCACAGTAAATTCTCTCTCTTCTACCGGAATTTCAGCCTGGGACTGCATCTTTTCAAGATAATCCACAAACAGCGTTCCCGGTTCTGAAAACAGCGTATAAACATCGCTGGAGGCATCCGTATACTGCACATTAAAAATTTCATAGCGGTAGTTATTTTCCGGGGTAAGAATCCAGAAATACATACTGTTTTTGTATTCTCCCCATTCTTTTAAGAGCTTCAGTTTGCCGAACATAGACTGATTTTTCATATTGTGTCCGTAAATGATGGTATTGGGATCTGAAAAATCCGCCGAATTCCGGTATTCCATAAAAATGGATCCCGCGAAATTATCCTTCTTTTCAAAAGTCCTGTGCAGATAAAAGTCATTGTCCTCTCCCTGCACAATGGGATAGCTGATATCCAGGGCTTCAATGTAGATCCAGCCGACAATATCCGGATTGATCGCCTGCAGCGAGGCAAAATCCACCTGCAGCGGCACCACCACAGGTTCTTCCTCTTCCTGCGCAGAACCGTCCACAGGAGTTTTGCTGTTTTCCTGGCTGACACTCTCTGCAGCCGTTTCCTGGCTGCCGCTGTCTGTATCTTCCGGATCAGCCACCTCCATAGTATATTTCCGGAGGCCGTTATATTCGTCCACGCCTTCTTTATAGGCCAGTCCTGTAGAGATCAGTTTATATCCCGAATACGCGATAATGCCAATACAGACCAAAATGCCCAGTGTCAGGACCACATTCAGGGGTCCTCCCTTTTTTTTCTTCTTTGTTTTGTTCGCCACGATCTTACTCCTTTTGGTAATCTTTTGATCATTCTTTTTCAGTATACCTAAGCCGTTCCTGAAAGTCAATTCTAACGCCTCGGTATCCGCGAAAGCGGCATCGGCCGCAGCCCGGGCTCCGGCGCTCATCCCAGCCACAAAAAACAGCCCCTCTGCTTTTCCAGGGGACTGTCCGGATCATTTCTTCCCGCAGGCCTGATGAAACCCGGGCAGAACTGCCCCTCCTGCCGGCCTGCGGAATACAAATTGCGGGGACAGGATTTGAACCTGTGACCTTCGGGTTATGAGCCCGACGAGCTTCCAGACTGCTCCACCCCGCGTCATCTAATATAATATATGCAAATACTCTGAGAATATTATAGTCTTCCTGCATTTTTTTGTCAAGGAAGAAGAAATTCTCCGGACAGACGCCTTATTTTCTTGCGTCTGTCCGGAGAGTTTCAGCCTCTTCGGTACAACTTTTTTACCGTGGGATAAATTTCTTTAAACTGTCTGTACTTTTCTTCATATTTTGCCGCCAGTTCCGGCTGCGGATCTATCGTCTCTTTGACCCGGATCAGTTTTTCCGCCGCCTGTTCCACATCCCGGTACTCTCCGCATCCCACAGCTGCCAGGATTGCCGCACCGTATCCCGGCCCTTCTTCACTTTCGACAATATCCACCTTCAGATTCAGAATATTCGCCGTCATCCGGCGCCAGAGAAGACTCTTGGCGCCTCCTCCGCACAGGGTCGTGCGCTCCGGCCGGATTCCCAATTCGCCGGCAGCCTCCAGAGAATCTCTCAGCGCAAAACACACGCCCTCCAGGACTGCCTGCGTCATATCTTCTCTGGTAGTGTCCATAGACATTCCGAAAAATACGGCTCTGGCATCCGGATCGTTGTAAGGGGATCTTTCTCCCATCAGATACGGCAGAAAGAACACCCTGTTTTCTCCCAGGGCATGAATCCCTGCCTGCTCCCCGCTGTAATCCCCGGTCTTCAGGATCTCATCCATCCACCATTTATTACAGGACGCCGCCGAAAGCATGCAGCCCATCAGATGATAAGCGCCGTCCGCATGAGCGAAGGAATGCAGCGCGTTATGGCTGTCCACGCCGAATGTTTTATTGGATATAAAAATTGTACCGCTGGTGCCCAGTGAAATATTGCATTTCCCGGCTCCCACCGTTCCGGTGCCTACTGCCGCAGCCGCATTATCTCCGGCCCCCGCGATAATTTTTACAGTCTCGCTCAGGCCTAATTCCCGGGCGATTTCCGGCTTCAGGGTTCCTACCGCCTCATAACTTTCATGCAGCTGCGGAAGCTGCTCGGGCTTTACCGAACAGATCTCCATCATTTCCCGGGACCAGCACCGGTTCTGCACATCCAGCAGCAGCGTGCCGGAGGCATCAGAATAATCTGTGCTGAACACGCCGGAAAGTCTGTAAACCAGGTAATCCTTCGGCAGCATGATCTTGGCGATTTTTGCGAAATTTTCCGGCTCGTTCTCTTTCATCCACAAAATCTTCGGGGCGGTAAAACCGGCAAAGGCGATATTGCCGGTACAGCGGGAAAGGGTTTCTTTTCCGATCACCTGGTTCAGATAATCGGTCTCTTTTCCCGTCCGGCCGTCATTCCACAAAATAGCGGGACGAATCACCTGTCCGTTCCGGTCCAGCGCCACAAGCCCGTGCATCTGTCCTCCGAAACTGATCCCCGCCACCTGTGCTCTGTCGCAGTGCTTTAACAGTTCTTTCAATCCCTCTTCTGTCTGCCGGTACCAATCCTCCGGATTCTGCTCCGCCCATCCCGGCTGGGGAAAGGCGATGGGATATTCTCTGGAAACAATATGGATGATCTTTCCGTCCTGATCCATCGCCAGCAGCTTTACCGCCGAAGTTCCCAGATCAATTCCGATATAAAGCATGGAACTCCTCCTCAATGAAAGGGATTTTCTGTCGGGTATCTGTCGCCGGCCGGCCGGTTATAGCCAATTTCCTCTACCGGCACGCCGATGTATTTAAAGACTTCGTAAAGCGCTTTCCCATAATGTCCGAAAGCCACTGCCCCGTGGTGGGGGAAGTTGCCCTCGATCAGTACATGGCGGTAAAAGCGTCCCATCTGCGGAATGGCAAACACGCCGATTCCACCGAAAGATTTGGAAGCCACCGGCAGGATCTCGCCCTGCGCCACATAAGCCCTCAGCTTTGTGTCGGCTGTGCTCTGCAGGCGGTAGAAAGTAATGTCTCCGGGGATAATGTCTCCCTCCAGAGTTCCCTGGGTTACCTCTTCAGGAAGGCTTCTCGCCATAATAAACTGGTAATTCATGCTGCAGGAAGTCAGCTTTCTGGAGCATGTGTTGCCGCAGTGGAAGCCCATAAATGTTTCTTTCTGGGTATAGGGGAATTTCCCTTCAATCGCCTCATGGTACATATCTGCCGGCACGGAATTGTTAATATCCAGCAGTGTCACCGCATCCTGGCTTACACATGCGCCGATGTACTCAGACAGAGCTCCGTAAATATCCACCTCGCAGGATACAGGAATTCCCATGCCGGTCAGCCTGCTGTTTACATAGCACGGCACAAAGCCGAACTGCGTCTGAAATGCCGGCCAGCATTTTCCGGCCAGAGTCACATAGGGACGGCTGCCTTTATGTTCCTCAATCCAGTCCAAAAGCGTCAGCTCATACTGCGCCAGTTTGGGAAGGATCTCCGGCTTTTTATTTCCGGCTCCCAGTTCTGCCTCCATCTCCCTGACCTTATCCGCGATCCGGGCATCTGAGTCATGCTTATGAAAGGCTTCAAAGAGATCCAGCTCCGAGTTCTCCTCGATTTCCACCCCCAGATCAAACAGAGGTTTGATGGGGGCGTTGCAGGCCAGGAAATTCAGCGGACGGGGGCCGAAGCTGATGACTTTCAGTCCTGCCAGACCGATGAGCGCTCTGGCAATCGGCAGAAACTCATGGATCATATCCGCGCATTCCTCCGCGGTACCCACCGGGTATTCGGGAATATAGGCCTTTACATTCCGGAGTTTCAGATTATAGCTGGCATTGAGCATGCCGCAGTATGCATCGCCTCTGCCTCCTACCAGATCGTTCTGGCTTTCTTCCGCAGCCGCCGCAAACATAACCGGTCCGTCAAACTTCTTGGCCAGCATTGTTTCTGAGATCTCCGGTCCGAAATTTCCAAGATAGACACACAGAGCATTGCATCCTGCCCTGCGGATGTCCTCCAGAGCCTGTTCCATGTGGATCTCGCTTTCCACAATGCAGACAGGGCATTCGTAGATATCTTCGCTGGAATACTTGGCAGCGTAGGCATCGATCAAAGCTTTTCTTCTGTTTACCGAAAGAGGTTCGGGAAAGCAGTCACGGCTTACTGCCACAATCCCCACTTTTACTTTTGGGATATTATTCATCATTTTTCTGTCGCTCCTTCCAGCCTTTCTTATACAGTAAGATTTTCACCCTTCAGTCCGGCGACTGCTCCCTCAATTCCGGCTTCCGGATGCGCGATCAGCCATTTATTTTTAGCCGTCATTAATTTGTCTTCTCCTTCTGCGGAAATCTTAAAATCAATTTCCGTGTTGGTTCCTTCCGGAAGAACTACAACACAGCGGAAGCCGCCTTCCTTGGCGTTGCAGGGCGCATAGTGCAGGGAAGTTCCATAAACCTCGATGGCTGTGCCTGCAGGCACCAGGAACGCCTCCACTTTGGAGGTATCATAGGTGTAATCCTTCTCAATATCCTGCTGACGGCCCAGCAGAAGGATCATATCCGTAGCGGCCACATTAACTTCTGAACATCTGTGATACTCCAGAGCGTTCAGTTTATGATTGTTTCCGTTGCAGTATCCGATCTGGATGGGAAGTCCGCCGTAGGCTCTGTTCCGGAACTCTTCCGCGACTGCCAATGCCTCCAGGTTTTTATCGGACGGAACGTACACCGTGCTGTCCTCCGGAAGAGGAGTTTCTTCCATCTTTGCAAGCATGTCCTTTAAATCATATCCCTCCAGCACTTTTCCATACGGAGCAAATTCCGGATCTGTTACTTTATAAATTACCATAATCTTTCTCCTTTCCTCTGACGTTTAGCCAGAGTATCCTTATTTTTGTTCTATTATACCTTTCTTTTCCGAATATTTCCACTATGTTTTCACCGGAACCGGCAGCTTAAAATCAGTTGTGTTTCAATGCCAGGTATTGTATAATCGAGCCATAACATGTATATCGGAGGAAGCCGCAAATGAAATCAATCGCAGTAGTAACTGACAGTAACTGTGGCATGAGCATGGCTCAGGCCAGCGAATTGGGCATTTATATGCTGCCCATGCCGTTTTTTATGGATGGACAGGAATATCTGGAAGAAGTGGATATGACACAGGAGGAATTTTTCAGGCGGCTGGAAGCAAATCCCGGTACAAAAGTATCCACCTCACAGCCTTCCATGGAATCTGTTACCGGCCTGTGGGACAAACTTTTAAAGGATTATGATGAGATTGTCCACATTCCCATGTCCAGCGGCCTTTCCAGTTCCTGCCAGACAGCCTCCATGCTGGCGGAGGATTATAACGGACGTGTTCGTGTAGTCAACAATCAGCGGATTTCGGGGACCTTACGCTACTCCGCCATGGAAGCCCTGCAGCAGGCGAAAAACGGCCTTTCAGCTTCTGAGATCGGCGATTGGCTGGAAGAAACCCGCTTTGATTCCAGCATATACATCACCGTGGCCACATTAAAATATTTGAAGCAGGGCGGACGCATTACGCCGGCCGCGGCAGCTATCGGAACGGTTCTCCGGCTGAAACCGGTGCTTCAGATCCAGGGCGAAAAACTGGATGCTTTTGCCAAAGCCCGGACTATGACCCAGGCAAAAAAAATCATGACTCAGGCTATCCGTGACGATATCAGCAGCCGCTTTGGGGAGGATATTTATCTTGACGTTATCCATTCCCACAACCAGGAGGCAGCGGAAGAGTTCAGGAATGAGGCATTGAAAGCTTTTCCCAATGTAAAGGAGATTCATATTTTCCCCCTCTCCCTGAGCGTGTCCTGCCATATCGGGCCCGGGGCTCTGGCCTTTACTTGTTCCAAGATCCATAAAGAAATCTGGTAATCACAATTTTATCTTAAACCGGCAGGCAGAACATCCGCCGATATTTTTCCGCCTGCTGGTTTAAAAAGGGAGGGCTGAATCATGCCGCAAAATACAGAAACAGCGCTGCTGTATAACCTGAAAAATTCCGACAGCGGCCGCAAATTGACCTTGATTCTTCTGAAAATGAAGGTACGGATCCGTAGCGTGGATCCTTCCCAATATCTGCAGCCCATCGGCCTGCTGGCCGGTCTTAGAAATCTGTCCGGCACAGCAAATTCTTATGAGGGGCCAAACTTTTCTGAACCGATGCTTCTTCTGCGGGGCTTTGCTGATTCCCGGCTGGATGTCCTTTTGTCTGCCATGCGTCGGTCTGAAATACAAATTCCTTTTAAGGCAGTTCTTACATCTGAAAATCAAACTTGGAATTCACTGGAATTGTATGAAGAATTAAAAAAAGAGCATGAGGCTTTTCACCGCTCATAAAGATCAGCTGAAGCGCAAAAGTTTGCTTTAAGGATTCGGAGGGGCTGTCAACGAAAAAAGCAGATGAGAATTCTGATGGAATCCTTCATCTGCTTTTTGTTATCTATTCTTCCGGACGGGCCCACCCGTAGGAACATTTTACAGCTCTGTTCCATCCGGAAATTCTCTTTTTTCTTTCTTCGCAGGAAATCTCGGGAAGAAACTCCCGGTCCATTCTCCAGTTCTCCTGAATCTCTTCCCTGCTTTTCCAATATCCCACTGCAAGTCCCGCCAGATAAGCCGCCCCCATAGCGGTGGTCTCCACACATTCCGGTCTGTGGACCGGCGCTCCGCAGATATCTGCCTGGGTCTGCAGCAGGAAATTATTGGCGCTGGCTCCTCCGTCTACTTTAAGGGCAGCCAGATGGATACCGGAATCCGCTTCCATTGCTTTTAAAACATCGTTTACCTGATACGCCATGGAATCCAACGTGGCCCGGATAATATGATATTTATTCACGCCGCGGGTCAGGCCCACGATCACTCCTCTGGCATACTGGTCCCAATGCGGCGCCCCAAGTCCTGTAAATGCCGGAACCACATAACAGCCGTGTGTATCAGGCACTTTCTGCGCCATATATTCTGTATCTTCTGCAGCATCGATCAGCCGCAGATTATCTCTCAGCCACTGAATGGCAGCCCCGGCTACAAATATAGAGCCCTCCAGCGCGTACGTAATTTTTCCATCCAGGCCCCAGGCAATGGTAGTAACCAGACCATTTTTTGAAAAAACCGGAACCTCTCCCGTATTCATAAGCAGGAAACCGCCTGTCCCATAGGTATTTTTTGCTTCTCCCGGATGAAAACAGGTCTGTCCGAACAGCGCCGACTGCTGGTCGCCGGCGGCGCCGCTGATGGGAATAGGCACTCCGAAATAAGAAGGATCCGTTTCTCCGTAAATGCAGCTGGAAGCCTTTACCTCCGGAAGCATACATCTGGGGATTGTTAATTCCTTTAAGATATCTTCATCCCACTGCAGAGTATTAATGTTAAACATTAAAGTGCGGGAAGCGTTTGAATAATCAGTTACATGCACCCTTCCCTTGGTCAGTTTCCAGATCAGCCAGGTCTCTACAGTACCAAACAGTAATTCCCCCCTCTCTGCCCGCTCCCTTGCTCCCTCTACGTGGTCCAGAATCCATTTCAGTTTTGTGCCCGAAAAATACGCGTCCAAAACAAGGCCTGTTTTCTGCCGGAAAATTTCCGTCAGTCCTCTGTCCTTCAGAGAATCACAATACTGCGCAGTTCTTCTGCACTGCCATACGATTGCCGGGTATATCGGCTCTCCGGTCTGCCTGTCCCACACAATGGTAGTCTCCCTCTGATTCGTAATCCCGATCCCTGCGATCTGTTCAGCGGAAATATTCATTTTCTGCATAGCTTCCACAGCCACCGCCAGCTGTGTAGCCCAGATTTCCCCTGCATCGTGCTCCACCCAGCCGGGCTTGGGAAAATGCTGTCTGAATTCTCTGTGCGCCGCGGCGCATATCTGTCCCTTTTCATTAAACAAAATACAGCGATTGCTGGTCGTACCTGAATCCAGAGCCATCATATATTTCTGCATCTCAAAACCTCCCGTCTTATTTTAGATATTTGCTGTCCCTTTATTTACTAAAATTCTCTCGCTGTGCCGCGCTTTTGTTAAAACAAAATGCTCCAAATCCTTATATACTAAGGACTTGAAGCATTATTTTGAAGAGGCGTCGACCGGATTTGAACCGGTGGATACTGGTGTTGCAGACCATTGCCTTACCACTTGGCTACGACGCCTTATATAAAATGACTCCGACGGGAATCGAACCCGTGTTACCGCCGTGAAAGGGCGATGTCTTGACCGCTTGACCACGGAGCCTCATAAACAACTAGCGCCCTTGCGCAGCTAAAACATAAGCAAAAAACTCCCCGAGTTGGGCTCGAACCAACAACCCTTCGGTTAACAGCCGAATGCTCTA
>ERZ1643246.41-NODE-41-length-173072-cov-23.982834_pt1 | contig 173072 bp, 147 predicted proteins | sample MGYA00579265_ERZ1643246 | MGnify/ENA primary metagenome ERZ1643246 (study PRJEB29033, sample SAMEA4952261) | chicken gut metagenome | biome: Broiler Chicken; feature: Gastrointestinal Tract; material: Caecum | place: Ireland | collected 2018 | study: Broiler... | reverse complement strand
CCGTTAAGCCCAGTGTTTTCAAGGGCTGGAGAGGACGGGCTACATTTTAATATCCCAACTGGTGGTACGGCGTCCCTATGGCACTGCTTTCTTTCCTGGAACAGAACGATCTCTCCGGCAAGCAGGTGTATCTGTTCTGCTCACATGGAACCGGCGGGCTGGCCAACAGTGTGGAGCTTATCACAGAGGCGGCGCCGGATGCACAGATTTCTGACAACATCTTCGACTGTTATGAGGAAGAGGCTGCCTCATCCCGGGAAGCAATCCGGGAGTGGACTGCGTGTCTTGGATATATGGCGGCGGATTCATCCGCAGAAACAGAAGAGACCGGCGAAACGGAACAGGAAGAAATGCAGATATCAGTGACTTGCGGGGAGGATACTGTCATATACCAGCTGAATCACAGCGCGGCGGCTGTGTCTCTCTGGGAACAGCTTCCGCTTACCATTGAAGTGGAGGATTACAGTACCAATGAAAAGATTTTTTATCCTCCACAGGCGCTGGATATCACCGATACACCCATGGCGGACGAAGGGGCGGGAACGCTGGCTTATTATGAGCCTTGGGGAGATGTGGTTCTGTTTTACGGAGACTACAGTGAAAACCCGTCGCTGTATGAACTGGGTCACGTTGTCTCCGGCGGAGAGCTGGTTTCCCGGATGACCGGAACAATCACTATTGATGCTGTTGACTGAACTGTTACAAAAAATCCCGCAGAGATCAATCGAAAGGATCTCTGCGGGATTTTTCGGATGCTTCCAGTTCTTCCCGCATGACATTCAGAAATTTTTCTGCGGCTTTGGAGAAAACCTGGTATTTTTTCCACACCATATATACGCCAAGCTCCAGGGACGGAGCGAACGGGCGGAAGCAGAGCGGGCTGTCTCCGCTGGTATTGATGATTCTGTCCAGGCACAGGACATATCCCATTCCTTCCTCGACCATGAGAGAACCGTTGTACAGCAGGCTGTAAGTTGCCGCCACATGGAGCTCAGATAAATCTCTTTTCAGCCAGGAAGAAAGCATGGCGCTGGAAAAGGCCTGACGCGAAATGATCAGCGGCACATGCCACAGGTCTTCCGGAGCAATTACTTCTTTCCCTGCCAGAGGTGCGTCCCTGCGCATCAGCACACCCCAGGTTTCCCGGACAGGCAGTTCCAGAACTTCATATTTTGTGATATCTGCGGTCTGCAGCAACAGGCCGAAATCAATCAGTCCCTTGTCAAGATTTTCCAGCACATCTTTTCCGTCGCCGCTGGAGATGTGAAAGTGAATGTGGGGATACTGGGACTGAACATTCTGCGCGGCCCGTGTGAGCAGGCGGATTCCGTCTGTTTCACCGGCGCCGATATAGACGTCCCCGGCAATCGACTGGTCGGACAACGCAATTTCACTGGTAGTCCTGTTTACCAGTGACAGAATTTCTTCCGCACGCTTTCTGAGAATCATCCCTTCTTCCGTCAGAGTCACTTTTCGGGAACCGGGTGTTCCGCGTATCAGAAGCTGTTTGCCCAGTTCTTCTTCCAGCGCTTTGAGCTGGGTGGACAGCGTCGGCTGGGTCAGGTGCAGAGACTGCGCGGCTCTTGAAATGCTCTGTTCTCTGGCCACGGCGAGAAAATATTGAAGGACACGCAATTCCATACAGTCACCTCCTGAATCTGTTATTGCCAGTATACCAGATCAATCAATCGTTTTAAATTATGAAACTCTTCGTATGCCAGGCGTGCCAGACAGACATTGGCTATTATATTCATGCAAAGCAGGCATTGATATACATAAAGTACAAGTATTTTACATGACAAAAGACATATCGTATAATATAAACATACAAAGTAAAAATTGTTATCAACTCTGTGACAGTCCGACAGACGGAACTATGCGGCAGTTCAGCAGACTGAACTGTTACGGAACTGCCACATTTACCTTAAAGGAGGAAATGAACATGAATTACAGCAAACTTGGAAATTCGGAACTGGCGGTTTCCCGTATCTGCATGGGATGCATGGGATTCGGAGATGCCAAAAACGGACAGCACAGCTGGACGCTGGACGAAGAGCATTCCCGTGAGATTATCCGACGGGGACTGGAACTGGGAATCAACTTTTTTGATACCGCGATCGGATACCAGAGCGGCACAAGCGAGCAGTATGTGGGGCGGGCTCTGAAGGATTTTGCAAAGCGTGAAGATGTGGTTGTCGCTACGAAATTTCTGCCCCGGACCCAGGAAGAGATTGCATCCGGAGTTTCCGGACAGCAGCACATTGAGCGGATGATCAATACGAGTCTGAAAAATCTCGGTATGGACTATGTGGATCTGTATATTTACCATATGTGGGATTATGAGACGCCCCTTTACGACATTATGGACGGACTGAACCGAATCGTAAAAGCAGGCAAGGCAAGGTACATCGGCATTTCCAACTGCTTTGCCTATCAGCTGGCCAAAGCCAACGCACTGGCCGAAAAAGAAGGGTTTGCGAAATTCGTATCTGTACAGGGACATTACAATCTGATTTTCCGGGAAGAAGAGCGGGAGATGACAAAGCTGTGCGCTGAGGACAATATTGCCATGACGCCCTACAGCGCGCTTGCCGGCGGCAGACTCTCCAAACATCCGGGAGAGACTTCCAAACGTCTGCAGGAAGACAGCTACGCGAAACTTAAATACGATGCGACGGAAGAGCAGGATCAGGTGATCATTCAGCGTGTGGCGGAACTGGCAGAGAAACATAACGTTTCGATGACGGAGGTTTCGCTGGCATGGCTTCTGACAAAGGTCACAGCTCCGGTGGTGGGCGCCACGAAAATGCATCACGTGGAAGGCACCGCAAAATCCGTGGATCTGATTCTGGCTCCCGGAGAACTCTCCTATCTGGAAGAGGCTTACGTACCGCACCGGCTGGTAGGTGTGATGGCACAGAACACTCCGGCAGCGGCAAAAGAACAGCACGTGTGGTCTACCGGAAAACAGAAAATAGAGAAGAACTGAGGTATGGCAGTACGAATCTTCGGGTAAGAAAGAAACAACTTGAATTCTGTATCTGCCAAAAATCGAAGTAAGAAAAAGAGCCCCAAAAGCGTTTCCCATCGAAACAGGAACGCTTTTGGGGCCGTTACACTTGTGCGGCGGGTGATTTTATGCCTGCTGTCCGGAAATATAAATGTACGCGTCTTCCAGCGTAGGCTCCACAGAAACACAGTCCATGTCCGGCATCTCGTCGCTGATCAATTTTATCTGAATGCCGTCTTCGGACAGCTGTTTGGACGAGATATGATATTTTTTCTCCACTTCCCGGGCCTGCGCTTCATCGCGGAGCCGACATATCCAAACGTGTCCTTTGGCCGTCCGGATCAATTCTTTCATGCTTCCGGCATATAGGAATTGTCCCTTTTTCATCACCGCAAGCCGGCTGCAGACCGCTGCCAGATCCTCCACTACGTGAGTGGAAAAAAGAACGGTTCTGTTTTCTGAGAAATCAACCAGCAAATTCCGGATGCGGATTCGTTCTTCCGGATCAAGCCCGGTAGTCGGTTCGTCCACAATCAGGAATTCAGGTTCATTTAAAAGAGCCTGTACCAGACCAACCCTCCGCTTCATTCCTCCGGAAAGCTGTCTCATTTTCTTCTTCCGATGCTCTGTCAGGCTGGTTTTCTCAAGATAATACTGAATGCGCTTCCGACATTCCTCTTTCGGTACGCCGGCAAGATCCCCCATATATTCGAGACATTCCTGAACCGTCAGACCGGGATACAAGTCAATCTCCTGCGGCAGGTAGCCGATCTGACGCTGGATTTTCGGGTAATTTTCTTCACAATAAAGAATTCCGTTCATACTTACCGTACCACCGGTGGGTGCAAGAACTGTGGTCAGGACTCTCATTAAGGTGGTTTTTCCGGCTCCGTTTTCTCCCAGGAGGCCAAAAATTCCATTTGGTATTTCCAGATTAGCGTGATTAATCGCAGTCACTTTATTCTTAAATGTCACAGTCAGATCATTGATTTTAATACTCATAGATTTCAACCTCTTTTCCTGATTATATTCGGCGTCAAAAGTGTCATCCATACGCATAGCAGCAGGCAGAAAGCCTTGCCGTACAGCCATCTGAAATCCCGGCTGTCCATTACATTGCGGAAAGCATAGGAAAACAGATTCCAGTTGCCCAGCACATTATTACCCAAAGTGGAATTTGTTACAAGCCAAAGGGCAATACCGCATCCGATACCCACCCACATATTTCGGAACAAACAGGCAAGAAGATTTGCCAGGATGCCCCAGAACCAAAGAGTTACCGCTATTGCCGCTAAAAATATGAAAAACATCTGAAGCTCTGATTCTGTGCTTTGTCCGGCCTTAGAAAGGGACTGCGGATGTTGAAAGCCATAAAACATACCGTATCCAATGGCACTCAATACAAAAAGGGTAATTTCCTGTATCACCATCCGCATTCCAAGGGAAGAAAGGCGTCTTTGTATGGGATATAAACGGTGTATCTCTGACCGTTTGGAGGTGATTTCCTGCGTATAAGTGTCCGCACAGAAAACCATTGCAAGTACAGCCATGGGCGCTTCCATTGCAACACCAATTTCATAAGAAAAAGTGATACCACGAATCAGACTTAATATCACAACAAAGCTGAAAGCATATGCCAGCTTATATGCCGGAAGAATGATCTTTCCTTCTGTCATTATCATATTCTTCGCCTCCTCCAAAGCTGTATTCCAATGAGAACGATTCCTGCGGAAGCAATCAGCAGACAGATCTGGTTCACCGTTGCCAGCGGCGGCGGTGTCACATCAAAAAACATCCCCGGAAAGCGTACCATAATCGCCAGCGGCCGCCCATAATATCCGTAAACACCTTCCGCATTTCGGCTTCCCATATTGGAGTAAATCATATACAGGAATAAAAGGGGAACCGCAGGAAGCGGATTCTTAAATAAAAGTGCTACGATAGTATATACACACACAATCATCAGCATATTCGGCAAAATATACTGGCAGGTTGCCAGGAGAAAGTCCGTCAATCGTATCTCAAAGCCATTACCGCTGGTACAGATCATGCAGGCCGCCCAGAATACCAGATTTAATATTGCAAGGATTATGAGGCTGATCAGGAAACCTGCTGCAACTTTTCCAACGACGTACTGTGTGGCGCTGACAGGTTTTGTATGCAGCAATTCATAGGTATTCTTTCTCATGTCCTGCAGAAAGAGAACGGCAAGCAGAATTGTTGGACGGAACCGATCCTTTTCTGCGGATACCGGTTCCGTTCTTTTTTTCTGTTCCGCCGGATACCGTAACAGTTCAGTGGACTGAACTGTTACCCTGCTACGAGGATTTTACAGTTTATCTATGGAAATTCTGTGAAAAATGTGGTATACCATTATCTTGTAGAATTATTTATGTTACCCTGCCAGATTCCCGCATATGCCTTTGCCTGTGCCGTGAATCTGCGTTTTATAATATGGAGGAAACTATGTGGATTGCAGACAAATATATCGATCATGTAAAAGAACAGACCGTCGAACATCCCGGTGAGAACTGGGGAAAAATACTTCTGGGATTCAAGGCAAATAAATTCCGCATGAAGCTGCTCCCGAAGAAAGGATTGTCCAGAGGCTATCAGAAACTGGAAACCATGATGATGTCGCTGGTGGCGGATTCTCTCGGACGACCGGACCGCTATGTGTGGGGAAATATTTTCTCTCCCTGCGAGATCATGGACTGCTTTGGTCTCAACACACTTTCCATTGAATGTCTTTCCTGCTATTTCAGCGGCTACCACCTGGAGGATTTTTTTATTGACTACGCACAGAATGAGGGAATCGCTCCCACGCTGTGTTCCTATCACAAAACCTTTGTAGGAGCCATCGACAGCGGCGCCGTGCCTGTGCCGGAATATGCGGTGACGACTTCTCTCTCCTGTGACGGCAATCTGAATACTTTCCGCTATCTGGAAAAGAAAAAAGGAGTGCCGTTTACCTTTCTGGATGTTCCCTACCGGGACGATGAGGCATCCGTGGATTACCTGGCGCAGCAGCTGAAGGATTTTACCGCCGAGCTGGAGAAAAGATTCGGCAGACCATTTGACGAGGAAAAACTGAAAGCTTCCATCCGGATCGAAAATGAGACACGCAAAGAACTGATGCGGTTCTTCCGCCTGCAGAGCGAGCGGTATTATCCGGGAGAGATGATCAGCCATCTCTATATGATGATGGGAATGCACCTGATGATCGGAAGGCAGGAGTTCCTGGATCTGATCCGGTTTATGATTGAAGATATCAAAACATATCCGAAATTTGAGGGAAAGAAGATCCTTTGGATCCATCTGCTCCCGTTTTACCAGGAAACGCTGCAGAAATATTTCAACACCAATCAGAAGTATCAGATCATTGCCAGCGACATTATTATCGATTCCATGGAGGAAATGGATCCTTCCAGACCGTTTCATGCTCTGGCCCGGAAAATCATACGGAATCTGTACAACGGTTCCTACTCTCACAAAGCGGAGATGGTTGGCCGTCTGGCAGAAACCCTTCACCCGGATGCCGTGATTCAGTTCTGCCACTGGGGCTGCAAACAGTCTTCGGGCGGCAGCGTGCTGCTGAAGGAAAAACTGAAAGACATGAACATTCCGATGCTGATCCTGGACGGAGACGGTATCGACCGGAGGAACAGCCATGACGGTCAGATCAAGACCCGCCTGGAGGCGTTCCTGGAAATGCTGGATGCCGGCGACGGCGAGGAAGAAGGGACCGAATTGCTGCAGGCGTCCGGCAGGTAACCGGACAGCCGCGTTGTCCTGCGGCCTTGCACGGTGAATGTGCAGGCCTGGCAGAATGATTACGAAAAAGGAGCAGAAATGATATTATGCTAGGATATATATGCAAATACGCCCCTGTGGAAATTTTTGAATCCATGGGGGTGGAAATGAGCCGGATTGAGCCGGATGTGACAAACTTCAACCAGGCGGAAATCCGGATGCACCCCAATATATGCAGTTTTGCCAAAGGGGTTCTCGAGGAAATGATGAGCAAAGATTATGAGGGTGTGATTCTGACCACATGCTGTGACAGTATCCGCCGTCTCTACGATGTGCTCAGAGAGGAATTTCCGGAAAAATTTATCTATATGCTGGACACTCCGCGCATTACGAAGGATGCGGGCGTCACGCTTTATGAACAGAGAATCCGGGCAATGATCCGGGAATATGAAGCGTTTTCCGGAAAAACATTCCGGGAAGATACGTTCCGGTCTTACCTGGAGGGACTCCGGGAAGAACAGCAGTATGCGGTGAAGGACCATACCGTCAATATCGGCATCATCGGCGCCCGCGCCAATGACAGTATCAAAGAAATCCTGAAAGAAAATCATGCCAATGTGGCGTTTGATCTGACCTGCACAGGCCTGGGAAGAAAAATTCTGGTGGAGGAGAAGGAGCTCCTTACCGGATATACCCGCGGTCTGCTGAGTCAGTTCCCGTGTATGAGGATGGAACGGGCAGCCAACCGGGACGAGCTGATCCGGCGCAGTGCGGGCAGTGTGGACGGAATCATTTACCACACGGTACAGTTCTGCGACAACTACGCTTATGAATATGCGTGGATCAGAGAATGGATGGACCGCCCCCTTCTTCTGCTGGAAACGGATTACACCCGCCAGAGCAGCGGTCAGATCCGTACAAGAATCGAGGCGTTTCTGGAGTCGCTGAATCCGGAAAGAGGGCGGACAGAAAAACAGAGAAAAGGAGACGGAACAATGTATGTAATCGGAATTGACAGTGGCTCCACATCGACCAACGCAGTGGTTATGGACCAGGATAAAAAAATCAAAGCGTTTTCAGTGGTGCGCACCGGCGCGAAATCCGGCGTGAGCGCAGACCGGGCGCTGCATGAGGTTCTTGAAAAGGCAGGGCTTGCCAGAGAAGATATTTCTCTGATTGTCTCCACCGGATATGGACGGGTCAGCATCGAATTTGCTGATGAAAACGTGACGGAGATCAGCTGCCATGGAAAAGGCGCGCACTATTTCAATCCGTCCATACGTACGATCCTGGACATCGGCGGGCAGGACAGCAAGGCGATCCGGTTGAATGAAAACGGAGAAGTCAAGGATTTTGTCATGAACGACAAATGTGCGGCGGGAACGGGACGTTTTCTTGAGATGATTGCCCGCACGCTGGAAGTCTCTCTGGACGAGCTTGGAAAAATTGCCCTGACCTCGACGGAGAAAATTGAGATTACGAGTATGTGCTCTGTCTTTGCCGAGTCGGAGGTGATTTCCCTGATCGCAAACAATAAGGAAAAGGCAGATATCGCCGACGGCGTGTGTCATGCGATTGCAAACAAAGCCTTCGGTCTTCTGCGCCGTGTGGGCATGGAACCGGATTTTATGATGACCGGAGGCGTTGCGAAAAACCCGGGCGTTGTGCGGGCAGTGGAAGAGAAGATAGGCGCAAAACTTTATATCTGTGAGGAGCCGGAGATCGTCGGCGCCACAGGTGCTGCGCTCTATGCATTAGAGAGAGTGTGAGATTCAGGCGTTGCCGTTCAGCCAGGCACTATGCATTCCCTGCACAGACCGCAGGCATGCATAGTGCCTGCGGGCATCCGTCCCGTCGCGAAGTGATTTTTATCGGAGAGAAGGTAGAAAAATGAAGAAGAATCTGAAAGACACTCAGGGACAGTACGAGCGGATGACTACAGCTCCCGTCTCGAGTCTGATCATGTCTCTGGCCGTGCCAAGTATGGTCACAACTCTGATCAGCAGTGTTTATAACCTGGCGGATACCTTTTTCGTCGGACAGATTGGAACCAGCGCGACGGCGGCGGTCGGCGTCGTTTTCTCGGTCCCGATGGTTCTGAACGCACTGGGTTTCTGGGTTGGCACCGGAGGTTCGAATCTTGTTTCCCGGATGCTTGGGGCGAAGCAGCAAAAAGAGGCGGACGCGACAGCCAGCACCGCCTTCTTTCTGAGCTTTTTCTTCGGTCTGCTTGTGGCTGTCGTGGGAATTGCGGCCGGCGCGCCTCTGATGCGTCTTCTGGGAGCGACGGAGACCAATCTGCCGTATGCGGTCGCTTATGGCAGATATATTTTTATCGGAGCGCCGTTTTCCGCCAGCAGTCTGGCACTCAGCCAGTGTATCCGTGCAGAGGGAAAAAGCAGGGAGAGCATGATCGGGCAGGTGACCGGCGGCGTGCTGAACATGGTGCTTGATCCGCTGTTTATTTTTGTTTTTGACTGGGGAATTTCCGGCGCGGCAATTGCGACTGCGCTCAGCCAGATCATTGCCTGGGGGATCCTCCTCAGTTATTATGTCCGGAAACAGACACAGGTACAGATTGCCTTCCGGCTGCTTTACCGCAGACCGGAGGAATATGGGCTGCTGTTTACCACAGGCTTTCCCAGCCTGTGCCGCCATGGCTGCAATATGTTTGCCAATGTCGTGCTGAATCTTGTCGCCGGCGGATGGGGTGACGCTGCGATTGCGGCGATGAGTGTCGCCAGTCGTCTGCTTTATCTCTCCAACGCGGTGTCTCTCGGACTGATTGAAGGCTGTCAGCCTGTCATCGGCTATGCCCATGGAATGAAAAATCATAAGCGTGTAAAGGATGCTTTCTGGTTTACCGCCAGGACGGCTATGCTGAGTATGTGCGCGTTCGCTGTGGCCGGAATTCTTTTTGCTCCGGGACTGATCGGCCTGTTCCGGGATGATCCGGAGGTCATCCGGATCGGCGCGACAGCGCTGCGGCTGATCTGCATTTCCCTTCCGTTCTCTGCATTTATGTCCTGCGTGAGCACGCTGTTTCAGGTGGTTGGCCGGACGCTGGCGAGCAGTATCCTGGTTTTCAGCCGTCAGATTCTGTTTTACGTTCCGGCGCTGCTGATTCTGCCCCGGCTTCTGGGCCTGATCGGCCTGCAGGCTTCCGGACCGCTGGCGGATCTTCTGATTTTTGCCGTGGCGCTCCCGATGGTACTTCATTACTTTAAAAGATTCGAAGAAACAGAGAGCGAAAACACTTGACTTGGAGTATACTTCAGGTTGTATCCTATAGGAAATACAACAGACTCCAAAAATGGGTTTTCAGACAAATATCAGTAAGACGCCGCAGAGGCGTCAGGAGGAGGCAAGTATGAAACAGAAACGATTGGTGGCATATTTTTCAGCGAGCGGTGTGACACGCCGCGTAGCAGAGACGCTGGCGAAAGCGGCAGATGCAGATCTCTTTGAAATCTGTCCGGAGGGTCCGTATACGGATGCGGATCTGAACTGGATGGATAAGAAAAGCCGCAGTACAATAGAAATGAAAGATCCCGGAGCACGCCCGGCAATCCGGGGCAGGGTGGCGGATATGGAAAGCTGCCAGACCGTTTTCCTGGGCTTCCCTGTCTGGTGGTATGAAGCGCCGAGAATTATCAGCACATTTCTGGAGCAGTATGATTTTTCCGGAAAGCAGATCGTGCTGTTCTGTACATCGGGAGGCAGCGGCCTGGGAGATACGGAAAGCAAGCTGAGGTCGTTGTGCAGTGAAACCACCGTATGGCTTCCGGGCAGACGGCTGAGCGCAGGAGATTCCGAGGATATGCTGAGAGAATGGGTAAATACACTGAAAGGATAAGCAGAGGCTGACAGTAAAATGGACAAAAAAGAATGGAAAGAAATGCTGGAGCAGGTGGCCGCAGGAACTCTGCCCCCCGACGACGCAATGCTCCGGATCAAGACAGAACCTTATAAAGAGATGGGATTCGCCAAACTGGATACCCATCGTGGAATCCGCCAGGGAATGGCGGAGGTAATTTACGGCGCCGGAAAAACGCCGGATCAGATTCTGAAAATCGCGGCGGAAATGGTACGGGAACATGAAAAAACCGTTCTGATTACCCGCATGTCCCAGGAAGCGGCAGACCATGTGTCGTCAGAGCTGGATCTGCATTATGATCCTCTGTGCCGGATCGGGATTGTGGGAGAGATGCCGGAACCGGACGGGATCGGAAAAATTGTTGTCGCCACAGGAGGAACCAGCGATATGCCGGTGGCGGAAGAGGCGGCTTTGACCGCCGAGGTTTACGGAAATGAAGTGGTGCGGCTCTACGACGTGGGCGTAGCCGGAATGCACCGGCTGATGAGCCATGTGGAAGATATCATGACCGCCCGGGTGATTGTGGCGATCGCCGGGATGGAAGGCGCGCTGGCAAGCGTGATCGGCGGGATGGCCGACTGCCCGGTGATCGCAGTGCCGACGAGTATCGGGTACGGAGCAAACTTCGGAGGCCTTTCCGCGCTGCTTTCCATGCTCAATTCCTGTGCCAGCGGCGTCAGCGTTGTGAATATCGACAACGGCTTCGGGGCCGGATATCTGGCCAGTATGATCAATCACATGGAGGGACGGAAATCATGAAACTCTTATACCTTGAATGCAATATGGGTGCAGCCGGAGATATGCTTATGGGTGCTCTTGCCGATCTGCTTCCGGATAAGCAATCCTTTGCCGACCGTATGAACCGCCTGGGGATTCCCGGCGTACACGTAGAATTACAGAATGCGGTGAAATGCGGCATCGTGGGAACTCACGCGGAGGTAAGCGTCAACGGAACGGAGGAGGAGAGCCTGGAGGTTCCGACCGACGCTCACGCCGGTGAAAATATCCCTGTTCACGAGGTCCACAGCCATTCCCACGGCCATCACGGGGGAGCCGGTCACCTGGAGGAGTCGGATCATCACACAGACCCCGGGCATCTGGCGGATCCTGTGCCGCAGGAACATCCGGAGCCTGCGGCACAGGATCCTGCGTTTCCGGAACATGCATCGGGTCTGTATCATGTCCATACCCATTCCCATGCCCATCACGGCATGACGGAAATCGATCACAGGATAGAGCATCTGGACATTCCGGAACAGGTGAAAAGGGATGTCAAAAGCATTTACCAGATCATTGCAGAGGCGGAGGCCAGCGTACACGGAAGACCGGTATCTGAGATCCATTTTCATGAGGTCGGAACGGCGGACGCTCTCGCGGATATTACCGGATGTGCGCTGCTGATCCGGGAACTCGGCGCGGAAAAGATCGTAACTTCGCCTATAAATGTCGGATACGGTCAGGTGCGCTGCGCCCATGGAATCCTTCCAGTGCCGGCGCCGGCGACTGCACGGATCCTGGAAGGCGTTCCCTGCTACGCGGGCCGGATCGAAGGAGAGCTGTGCACTCCGACGGGAGCGGCCATTCTCAAATACTATTCCGACGAATTCTGCCGTCTCCCTCAGATGATCATCCGGAAAACGGGATACGGGATGGGAAAAAAAGATTTCCCCGCGGCCAACTGCGTCCGTGCAGTGCTCGGCGAAAGTATCTGACGGCAATAACAAAGAGTTCCGCTTGCGGAACTCTCGAGCCGAGCGCGGTCGCCCTGGCGACATATTTCTGCTCCGCGCGAGTGCGCATCCCGCGGAGCGTTTTTATATAACAGGGAACGCAGTTTCCTGTTATATAAAGAAAAGTCTCGAAATCTGCGGCGGTTCTGTATCTGCCGCAGATTTCGAGACTCTCTGCTTTTCATTGCTTTGTGGCAGTTCATCCATCTGAACTGTCAGTTCTGTTACTCCAGTCCTTCGAACTGCATTTTATAATAGTGGGCATAAATGCCATCTGCTTTGAGCAACTCCGCATGGGTGCCTCTCTCTGCGATACCTTCCTCAGTGATCACAAGAATTTCATCCGCATTTCGAATCGTGGAAAGACGGTGTGCGATCGTAATGGTCGTACGGTTTTCTGCGAGCGCTTCCAGGCTCTTCTGAATTCTGCGCTCGCTCTCATTGTCCAGGGCACTGGTTGCCTCGTCGAGAATCAGGATCGGCGGATTTTTCAGGAATACGCGGGCAATGGCAATCCGCTGTTTCTGTCCCCCGGACAGACGGGTGCCCCGCTCGCCCACAAATGTGTCATAGCCGTCCGGAAGCTCCTGGATAAACTCATGAATATTTGCTTTTCTGGCGGCTTCAATGATTTCTTCCATCGTTGCGTCCGGTTTTCCGTAAGCGATATTCTCACGGATTGTCCCGCAGAACAGATAAACATCCTGCTGAACGCTTCCGATCTGACTGCGCAGACTTTTTTTCGTCAGCGTCCGTACATCCTGTCCGTCAATGGTTACGCGCCCTCCGGTCACGTCATAAAACCGCGGAAGCAGAGAACAGATCGTCGTCTTTCCGCCGCCGGAAGGCCCCACAAGAGCGATGGATTTTCCTGCCGGGATATCAAAGGAAACATGGGAAAGTACCATCGTGTCGTCGTCGCTGTAATGGAACGAAACATCCTCGTAAGCCACATGGCCTCTGACATTTTCCAGATCCTTCGCATCCGGCGCGTCCTGGATCTCCGGTTCCGTATCCATCACCTCCAGAAATCTGCGAAAACCGGAAAAGCCTTTCTGAATCATTTCAATCAGTTCCACAAGAATCTGGATCGGGCTGATAAAGATTCCGATATACAGAGAATACATGGCCAGATCTCCCACCTGCATTTGTCCCTTCGCAATCAGGTATCCTCCGAAGGTAAGCGTAACCAGATACATCATTCCCTGGAAAAACAGGTTCCATCCCATAAAGGTACCCATGCAGCTGTAGTTGGCGTCCTTGGAAAGCAGGAAGGCATGATTGCTTTTTGAGAATTTCTTCCGCTCCACCTCTTCATTGGCAAAAGACTGAACGACACGGATGCCGGCCAGTGTGTCCTGGAGACTGGAATTGACGTCTCCGATTTTCCTGCGGTTTTCCATGAAGGTCTCCTGCATTCGCTGATTCTGGCTGAGAGAGAACAGAAACATGCAGATTACCAGAACTGTCAGCGGGATCGCCAGTTTCCAGTTGATCAGGAACAGGAAAAAGAAGGATCCAACAATTTTAATCAGAGAGATAAACAGATTCTCCGGACCATGGTGCGCAAACTCCGCGATGTCAAACAGATCCGATACCAGCTTGCTCATCATCTGTCCGGAATTATTTCTGTCATAATATGAGAAAGAAAGCTTCTCGTAGTGATCAAACAGCTGCTGGCGCATATCCCGTTCCATATTGGCTCCCATCATATGCCCCTGGTAGCTGACATAATATTTGCAAAGGCTCTGAACAATGTACATGACCAGAAGTCCCGCCGCAATCGGGGGCAGCGCCCGGAGAATTGCCGGCGCATCCTCCGTAAACAGCGTGTTGGTCAGAGTACGCAGGATCTGGGGATATGCCAGATCCACCAGACTGATTAGCGTGGCACAGAACAGATCGAGGAAAAATACGGTTCTGTAAGGTGCGTAATAGTTGATAAAACGTTTCAGTGTATGCATTTCATTCTCCTCCGTAAGATTTCCGTCCGACAGACGCCGCTGCCGGACACTTGAAAAGGCTGTACAGAAATCTCCTCTGCTTCGCCCTCTTTTCTCCCCTGATACTACCATATCCTGCAAAAAGAAACAAGCGGTTTCCGGTTACAGTTCATCCAGGTCCGTGCAGGAAATGTTGACAAGCAATTCTGCCAAATAGCAGCATTTTAAATAATAACAGGTCGGTTTTGTGATTTTTCTTGTTATTATTCCGAAAACATGATATATTGTCGTTGAATATCTCAGGATATTTTGCTGTGAAAAAACGAGAGGGAAAAGGAGATTAATACTATGAGTCTTATCGTTTCAAACCTGTCGAAAAAGTACGGAAGCAAGACTGTCCTTGACCGCCTGAGTTTCGAGATGCCCAAGTCCGGCGTATACGCACTGTTGGGAACAAACGGCGCCGGAAAGACAACGGCGATCCGTATGATGCTCGGAATGCTGGCGAAAGACAGTGGGGAAGTGCTGTGGAACGGAAAACCGCTGGATACAGCGACCTGCAACGTCGGCTATCTGGCGGAAGAGCGCGGACTTTACCCAAAGTATCCGCTGATGGATCAGCTGATCTACTTTGCCGGTCTGCGCGGCGTCCCCAAGGCGGAGGCAAAGAAACGAATCCGTTACTGGGCAGAGCGCCTTCAGGTGGAAGAGTATCTCTATCCGGGGAAAAGCGTTGCTCCGGCAGGAAAAGGACGTGCAAGGGCAAAGGCGCAGAAGCCGAAACTGGCAGATCAGTTGTCCAAGGGAAACCAGCAGAAAATTCAGTTTATGATCGCTCTGATCTCAGATCCGGAGCTTCTGATTCTGGATGAGCCTCTGTCCGGCCTCGATCCGGTCAATACGGATCTGTTCAAGGCTGTGATTCGCGAGGAAATCGCCAAAGGCAGGTATCTGATCATGTCCAGCCATCAGATGGCAACCGTGGAAGAGTTCTGCACAGATATCACGATCCTTCACCGCTCCAAAGCTTTGCTTCAGGGAAATCTCAATGAGATTAAAAAGCGTCATGGCCGCGTGAATCTTCGTCTGAAAACAGAGCAGGATATCTCCTCTTACATTCAGAGCGTGGGGATTACACAGCTTTCCGAGAAGGAATATGAGTATCAGCTGAAGGTGACCGGAGAGGATCAGGCCAATGAGCTTCTTGCGCTGCTGATCAGAGATAACATCCGCGTGATTACCTTTGACCTTCGGGAGCCGTCCCTGCACGAAATCTTCGTGTCCACGGTAGGAGGTGAGGCCCATGAAACAGAATAAAAGTGAGCTTCAGGGCGCCGGAAAAGTTTTTCAGTTTACGTTCCTGCAGTTTGCAAAGAATAAAGCGAATATGATTACACTGATCATTATGCTTGTGATCGCCTTGTTTTCTGTTCCGGTTACGACGCTGTTTTCCGGCGGCGGAATCTCCGCAGGGGATTCCGCGGGAATTTCAAAGGTATACTGGCAGGATCAGACGGGGTATTCTGTCAACCTGGAAGAAGCGGCAGAAGAAGACGACTATTTCAGAAATACTGCCTTCGAGGAGGCAGCGTTCTCCATCGACGATTTCGAATCTTCCGGGGAGGAGGATTCCGTATATGTGCTGTTTTCAGAAAATGAGGCGACCGGAGGAACCATGATCTCTGTCCGGTGCCTTCCGGAGCAGGAACCTTCCGACAGTGATCTGTCCGGTCTGCAGACGCTTGCTTCGCAGGCTGTGGAACAGGCAAAGCTGTCCGCGCTTCAGATTACGGAAGATCAGAGAGCTACTCTTCTCGCGGGAGTCACCGGCCAGGTACAGACGGCGGAAGAGTACCGGGACGGAGAAAGCGTCAACTGGGACGTCCAGTATGGGCTTCAGCTTGGATATTCCATCGTCGTTATGATGGTAAGCATTTTTGCCGTCACCTATATTGTGCGGGCGGTGGTTGAGGAGAAAGCTTCCAAGCTGGTGGAGATGCTGATGGTAAGCGTTCAGCCGCTGGCGCTGCTTGTTGGGAAAATTCTCGCGGCAATGGCATATATCTTCGGATTCTTTCTACTGTTTCTGGCCGGAATCGGAATTTCCTGGCTGGTCAGCAGCCGGTTTATGGATGTTTCTGCAATTTCAGATATGATGGCTGCGTCAGGCTTTTCGATGAATCTTCTGAACCTCAGTCCGGCGACGGTTTTCATTGTGCTGATTTCCATGCTGCTGGGATATCTGACGTTTGCGATCCTGGCGGGGCTGTCCGGCACCGGATGCTCCTCCATGGACGACGTACAGGGAGCTTCCACCTTGTCCACGATACTGATTTTCGTCGGCTATTTTGTGGCAGTGCTTGCCGGAAGCATCGGAGGAGACGGGCTGAATCTGTTTGCCAGCCTCTGTCCGGTGATCTCGGCATTCTGCGCGCCGGTGCAGTATGTCCTCGGAAATATCGGAATTGGAATCCTTCTGCTTTCCTGGCTGATCCAGGCGGCAGTGATCGCTCTTCTGGCAGTCTTCAGCGCAAGAGTTTACCGCGCGCTGCTGATGTACCGCGGAAGCCGTCCGACGTTCCGCCAGATGTTTGCGATGGCGAAAGAACAGTCTTCCGGAAAGGAGCAGAACTGATATGAAAAGACAATTGAAAGGAATTGGAAAGGTTTTTGCGTTTACCTTCGAAAGGCAGGTAAAGAGCGGCGGGTATCTGGCAGGAACGATTCTTTTCGCCCTGCTCTGTTTTCTCCTCCCGGCATGCATTATGGCCGCGGTGGAATATTTCGGCGGAAACTCCGATTCTGCAGCGGAAACAGTGTCTGCCAGCCCTGTAACAAAAGTCTGCGTAGTCGATGAAACAGAAGGGACGGCAGACTGGAATCTTCTGTCCCAGGCTGGCTCTGAAGTCTTCGGAGGAATTTCCTATGTGCCGTGCAGCGATATAAGCGAGGCAGAGACACAGGCAGCACAGGACAGCTTCAGCCTGATTCTTGTCCTGCAGGAGACGCAGGAAGCCATTCAGGGGGAAACACAGAACGGATCCGCAGGCGAGCCGCAGAACAGTTATCAGATGGATCTGATTCTCCCGGAGAACACTTCGCTGTCAGAGGGGGATGCAGACGACCTCAATGCATTTGTGCAGGCAAACTTTCAGATAATTCTGCTGCAGAAATCCGGCATCGACCCGACTGCCGCCGCAGAGTTCCTCGTTCCCACAACCACGGAAGTGACAACGGCCGGAGATGAAACGCTCTCCGCAACCGAGGCGGCGCTGGAGAATATGAGGGAAGTGCTCGGAATGCTTCTGCCGTATCTGAATATTATGATCCTGTATTTCCTGGTGCTGTTTTACGGACAGGGAGTGGCCAACAACGTCATCATGGAAAAAACTTCCAAGCTGATGGACACCTTCCTGGTGACAGTGAAACCGACAGCAATGGTGTTCGGAAAAGTTCTTGCGATTACTGCGGCGAGTGTTCTGCAGTTTGTGATCGTCGCCGCCTGCCTGATCGGCGGTTTTGCCGCCGGCAGCGCGCTGGTGCGTATGATCCATCCGGATTCCGATATGCTGCTTCTGCTGTTTTTCGATTCCCTGAGCGAATTTCAGGGAGTGCTGACTGTGCCGGGCATTCTGCTGGCCATCGTGATGATGGTGTCCGGATTTTTCCTCTACTGCTCCTTGTCGGCGATCGGCGGATCGGCAGCAGGAAAACCGGAGGATCTTTCCTCCACAAACGTGGCGTTTACGATGGTGCTGGTTATCAGCTTTCTGGCTGCGCTTTATGCCGGAGGGATCGGCGGCATGGGCTCGGGTTCCTTTGCCCGCTGGCTGGACTTTGTCCCATTCACCTCGATTCTCGTAACTCCAAGCCGGATTATGCTCGGTGAAGTCTCGCTGGGAATGGGGCTGCTGTCTCTGTTTCTGGTGCTGATCGTGTCCGTACTCTGTCTGCTTATCGCCGGAAAGGTATACCGAATGATGGCCCTCTATAAGGGAAATCCGCCGACGCCGGCAAAGCTGATCGAAATGCTGAAAGAAAAATAACGAAGCCGCGGGTACAGAAACATAACGTGACTGTTCGGGAACAAACTGCGGCTCGATAAGAGACTTGTGCGAAAGAAGTGCCGTATTCAATCTGAGTGCGGCACTTCTTTCGCATCCGGCTTTCTCGAACAGGCAGGATCTGTCCGGCAGACAACCGGACAACTGTGCTGACTTCATCAATTTCCGTGCAAAAATGTCAGAAATTTGTCAGAAATCCGACCAAATAGTTTGCTATAATACCGTTGTATGATTATAAAGATGCAGGAGGGAGATCTCGTGGAATTTACCATTGAACATCTGAAAAAAAGCTTTGAGAAAAAAGAGGTGCTGAAAGACGTCAGTTTTACTTTCCGGGGAGGAAATATCTACGGACTGCTCGGGAGAAACGGCGCGGGAAAAACGACGCTTTTCAACTGTCTGAACCGCGACATCCGCACGGACGGCGGTGAATTCTGGTTTTCCGATGCTTCCGGCCGAAGGCAGGCGGCGCCGGATGATATCGGATACGTTCTGTCCACCCCGACGGTTCCGGAATTCCTGACCGGAAAAGAATTTCTGCGTTTCTTTCTGGAAATCAATGAAAAACAGATTCCGGACCCGAAGCCAATCGAAGAATATTTCCGGATCGTCAATATTGAGCCGGAGGATCAGAATAAGCTGATGAAAGATTATTCACACGGCATGAAAAACAAGATGCAGATGCTGATCAACATCATTGCGGAGCCGCCGCTTCTGCTTCTGGACGAGCCGCTGACATCCCTGGACGTAGTGGTGGCAGAGGAGATGAAGGGCCTTCTGCGGAAGCTGAAAGAGGACAGAATTATTATTTTTTCTACCCATATCATGGAGCTGGCGCTGGATCTGTGCGATGATATCGTAATACTGAATCAGGGGCGGCTTGAGGAAGTGGAAAAAGAAAATCTGAATTCCGTGGAATTCAAGAATAAAATCATTGAGATGCTGAAGGAGGAAGATCATGCTTAAAGCCTTTCGGATTTCCTATTTTCTCCAAAACACGTACCGGGTTAACAGCATGATTTACTCGCTGAAACAGATTCCGCTGATCGGGCGTCTGCTCCCGTCCGCACTGTATGGAAGCCGTGGGCTGAAATGCGCAGTCAACGGCATCAGCTTTCTGTGGGAGATACTGTCTGCGTTTCTCGGCAAATTTCTGTACCTGTTTCTGATGGTATGGCTGCCTCTGGAACTCTATCCCGCCGGCACGACCCGGTCCGATGCATTCCTGCATATTCTTGTGTTTCTGACAGTGATCGGCGCGATGATGAATACCTGGATGTTCAATCCCACAAACGACAAATATTATGCGATGATCCTGATGCGGATGGACGCCAGGAAATACACCCTGTCCAACTATATCTATGCAATGATGAAATTCGGCGTGGGATTTCTTCCGTTTTCGATTCTGTTCGGCGAAAGAGCCGGGATCCCTCTGGTTCTCTGTCTGCTGTTTCCTCTCTTTGTGGTGTGCGCAAAGATGGCTTTCGCCCTGATTGCCCTGAAACGGTATCTGAGAACAGGAGACTGCACCAATGAAAATGTCCTGGACAGATACCTCTGGATTTTTGTCTTTGTTCTTCTGGCTATCGCTTACGGACTGCCGGCGGTTTCTGTGACGCTGCCGCTGCAGGCAGCGGGAATTATTTTCCTGCTGGTGATTTTCTCGGGAATCTACAGTGGAACCGTAATCCGCTCCTTTCCTTACTACCGGGAAATGTACCAGCAGATTCTGGCGCAGAACCGCAGCGCAGCCGACGTACAGACCCAGGTGCGCAAGGCTGTCCGGGAACAAAATCAGAAATATATCAGCCAGGAGACAGATATTAAAACCAGGAAAAAGGGATTTGAAGCATTTCATGAGCTGTTTGTCCGCAGACATCGGAAAATCCTGTGGAAACCTGTGAAGAGGACTACCGGAATCTGCAGCTGCGCCCTGCTCGGCGCTCTGATCGCCGTACGGATCAGTCAGCCGCTGGAAACTGCAGTCAACAGCATGATGATGTCCGCCCTTCCTTTTTTCTGCTTTGTCATGTATATGTGCAACCGGGGCTCCATCTATACGCAGGTTCTGTTTATGAACTGTGACCACAGCATGCTTACCTATCCGTTTTATAAAAAGCCGGCATTTATACTGAAGCTGTTTCAGATTCGTCTGAGAGAACTGATCAAAATGAATCTTCCGCCTGCGATGGTGATTGGCGGCGGGCTCGCACTTCTTCTGTATGTGACAGGGGGAACGGACAATGTGCTGAACTATCCGGTCCTGATTCTTTCTGTTCTGGGGATGAGCGTGTTTTTCTCCGTCCATTATCTGACCTGCTACTATCTGCTGCAGCCTTACAATGCATATACGGATATGGTGAGTACGACCTATCGGCTTGTGACTTCGGGAACGTACTTTGTATGCCTGTTTCTGATGCGCGCAGAGCTTGATACCATGGTCTTCGGATCACTGACCATCCTGTTCTGTGTAGGATACTGTGTGACAGCCTGCGTGCTGGTTTACCGACTGGCTGCGCGGACGTTCCGTCTGCGCAGTTAGTACAGCGCATCATAACTACACGAAATCGCTTGCCTGCTTTTTGAGTGTGCGATGGATCCGGTTCTTTGTTACGCCTCATGTTTCAGATAAAAGACAGCCAGCTGCGTGCGGTCGCGGAGGTTAAGCTTGTCCAGAATGGCGCTCAGATAGTTCCGCACAGTTCCCTCGCTCAGATAAAGGCTCCGGGCAATTTCCTTATTGCTCATTCCCTGGGCAACCAAAGCGATGACTTCCAGTTCTTTGGGACCGATGTGGTAGGTTTCCCAGGGGAAGGTTTTCTGATCGGTCAGAAGATTCGGAAGTTTCGCGGTGATTTCGTTTCCGTAGACCGTCTGTCCGGAGAAGACGGCTTTCAGCGCGGGGATAATGCTGTTATAATTCTGTTTCAGCAGGTATCCTCTGGCGCCCAGCTTCAGGGCGCGGATGATGTATTCGTCGTCCAGAAATGTGGTCAGCAGAAGAATGTTTGCCCGGGGATCCCGGGCAAGGATCTCCGCCGATGCAGCCAGCCCGTCCATCTCTTCCATCCGGATATCCATCAGCAGAATGTCCGGATGGAGGGAATCATAGAGGGAAACCGCCTCTTTTCCGTTCTTCCCTGAACCGCAGACCTGAATCTCGCTGTCGGCTTCCAGAATGGTTTTCAGAGCTGTCGTGATAAAAAAATCATCGTCAATAATTAAAACTCTCATAAGTGCCTCCACTTTTTATTCCCGTGAGCAACGAGCCAGGCGGACATGCCTGCATGTCTATTTGGCGACTGCCTGTTTCGGAATGGCAATAAAAATACGAAAACCGTCTTCCGCCTGAATATGAATCGAACCGTTCAGCGCTTCCACCCGCTCTCTCATATTGCTCAGCCCAATGCCCCGTGCTTCCGGGATCGTTCCGCCTGCTCCTGTACCGTTGTCACGGATAATCAGCTGATACATGGCAGGGTGTTCCCGCAGTGTGATCCACGCCTCCGATGCGTGGCTGTGGACGGAAATATTGGACAGCCCTTCCTTCAGTACAGCAATCATACAATAGCGGACTTCCGGCGGGGGCGGACAGCTGATATCGTACTCCAGGGATACGGGGCAGCTGTGAAAGTCCGCCACAAGGTTTTCCGCAGTCTCTCTCAGATTGACGGCCTCGTCGTGGAGGTCGTGTACGCTTTCGCGGATATTGTTCATGGCCGTGTTCAGCGTATCTTCTAGCTGGGAGAGCGGTTCTGCAGCGGAAGAATCCCGGAGGACAGTCTTCAGCGCCCCGGTCATCAGAATCGCCCGCGAGAGCATATGTCCCACATGGTCATGGATTTCTCTTGCAATGCGGTTCCGCTCTTTCAGGGTCGCCGCGTAAATTTCATAATTCTGTTTTTCCATCAGTGTTCTGTTTTTTTCTTTCAGCAGCAGCGTGTATTCAAAACTGTCGTCCCTCGTTTTCCTGTAAATCTGATCGAGCGCTTCGTAGGATGAACTGCGGACCTGGAGAATTCCTCCGAGAACCGTCCCAAGGAGAAGATAATAGACAGTAAATGCAGAAAACCCGGAAACCGAACAGCAGAAGAGAAGTCCCGCCGGCAGCAGAATCCACGGTTTTTTCCGGGACAGAAGCCCTGTCGACAGACAGTCATAGAAAATCAGCGGGCAGAAAAGAATCCCTGAAGGGAAAAGCAGAGTCAGCAGGCAATAGCTTCCGATCACAGACACAGAAAGCCATTTCTTCCTGGAAAGCTCAAGGCTGCAGGAACAGGCAGCCACAAAAAAGAAAAAACTCACAAACAGTGCGTCTGTGGGCAGCAGCAGGCAGGTTCCAAGCGTATATAAGAGCAGCAGCGCCTTGTCAGTCAGCCGATTCAAAGTTGCCTCCCCCCTTCTTCGCGCCCGCAGGCACTACGTTTTCCGACAGTCTGTGCATTTACCGCGCAGCGCAGGCTGAACGGTAACATTTTTTCCATTATATCCCGCCCGATTCTAAAAGTAAAGCCCTGCCGCGGGAAAGTATTGTGCCTGCGGGCATCCGGCCCATCGCGAAGCGATTTTCAATGGCCGGATGCCGTAACAGTTCAGCGGGCGGAACTGTTACGTGCCGCATATTTTATGACATTTGTCATCATCAGATCCTGACACCAGGCACTGCGAAAGGCGGAAAAAGTCTGATAGAATAGAATCAGCTTCAGGGAAAAGAACCTTGCCATCAAAACGGATGTTTTGAAAACAGAAGAGCAAACAGAAAAGGAGAACCGCAAATGTCTATGATAGAAATTCGAAATCTGGTAAAAAGATACAAGGATACAATTGCGCTGGACCATCTGAATCTGGATATTGAGGAAGGAGAAATTTTCGGTCTTCTTGGTCCCAACGGTTCAGGAAAAACGACGGTAATCAACTGTCTTCTCGCACTGCTGAAATTTGACAAGGGAAGCATCCGGATTTTCGGGGAGGAAATTCAGCCAGACAGTTATGAGATCAAACGTCAGATCGGGATTGTCATGCAAAATGTGGCTGTTTTCAACGAACTCACCGTCTATGAAAATGTGGATTATTTCTGCGGTCTTTATGTGTCGGACAGAAAAAAACGGAAACAGCTGGTGGAAGAGGCGATCACTTTTACCGGGCTGGAAGGGTATGAAAAGAAACGCCCGAAAAAGCTGTCCGGCGGACTGCTTCGAAGACTGAATATTGCCTGCGGCATCGCCCACCGGCCACGCCTGGTGATTCTGGATGAACCGACAGTAGCTGTGGATCCCCAGAGCCGCAATAAGATTCTGGAGGGAATCTGCCAGATGAACCGACAGGGCTCCACGATCATCTATACCTCTCACTATATGGAAGAGGTGGAACAGATCTGCAGCCGGATCGCCATCCTGGACAAAGGGAGATGTCTGGCGCTGGGTACAAAAGACGAACTGAAGCGTATGATCAAAACAGGGGAAAAGGTCCGTCTGGAAGGGATCTGTCTGACACCGGTCCAGCTGGAGTCGATCCGGCGGATGCCCCAGGTTTATTCCGTCGTCTACGAAAACGAAACTCTGACGCTACGTTTTGAGGGAAACGGCAGTCATCTGATCGGGCTTCTTCACTACATGGAGGAAGAACATCTGACCTGCGGAAGCTGCGTCTCCGAGCTCCCCACTCTGAACGATGTCTTCCTTGAAATTACCGGAAAGGAACTCAGAGATTAGACGGAACAGAGACCTTTAATGAAACAAGGAGGAAACGCCTTATGCTTTTGATTATGAAACGTCAGATTCTGGTGAATATCCGGGAAGTGTCCAACATTTTCTGGACGTTGTTTTTTCCGCTTCTTCTGGCTACATTGTTTCATTTCACGCTGGGTGCAATGCTGGATCAGAATGGAATGGAGCCTCTTTCGGCCGCCTATGTACCGGCATCCGCCGCAGCGTCTGACGGGAACACAGGCGGCCGGAAAAACGACCCTTTCTCTGAATATCTGGAAACCCTCGATCAGACCTGGCTGGACATCCGCCTCATGACGGAGGAGGAAGCCCGGGACGCGCTGAAAAACGACGAGGTTCTTGGAATCTTTTACGGCGGTGATGAGAAGAGCCTGACTGTCGGGGAAAACACCGTATACACCAGTATTCTCTCGCAGATTCTGGAAATCTATGAAAAAAATGAAGCGCTGATCACACGAATTGCCCGGGAGCATCCGGAGCATCTGTCTGATGCCGTCGCAGCTCTGGAAGCTTACAGTTCCAGCACGGAGACGATTACGTTCGACGGATCCTCCATGAACAATGTACAGAATTATTTCTTTGCACTGATTGCGATGACCTGTCTTTACGGCAGTTTTATGGGTATGTATAATTCCGTGGGTGTTCAGGCGAACGCATCTGCGCTGGGAGCCCGGCTGACTGCAGGGTGCGTGAAACGGTATAAAAGCATTGCCGCCAGCCTTCTGTCTTCCTGGCTGATCAGTTTTCTTGAGGTGCTGATTCTTCTGTTCTATATGGATGTTGTCCTGGGGGATATCGATCTGTCGGGACGGGAAGTAAGAATTCTCGTCATCTGTGCAGCCGCGACTCTGTATGCATCCAGTCTGGGAATGCTGATCGGAACGGTGGGCAGCTGGAGCGAAAACCTGAAAAACGGGATTGTGATCTCGGTAAGCATGGCCTGCTCCTTTGCCGCAGATCTGATGATCAGCGGAGTGAAAGGCGCCATTGAAACGTATGCGCCGGTGATCAACCGGATCAATCCGGGAGCGCTTACCACAGACGCATTTTACAGTGTGCTGGTTTACAATGATACGGAAAAATATTTCAGAAGCCTGATTCTGCTGACTGTTTTCGGTCTTCTTCTTTTGACGGCTGCGGTTTTATCAATGAGGAGAATGCGCTATGAAAGTATATAAGGGATATCTCATTGCACTGAAGACAAACATATCCACAGTGATTCTGTATTGCTCCATCTATCTGCTGGTGGCGCTCTCCATGGTATATCTCTCCTCCGGAGAAAAAAGCAGCGGCAGTTATTCTCAGCAGAGGCTCTCCATCGGCGTGGCAGACAGAGACAATAGTCTCTGGTCAGAAACCCTTCTGGAATATCTGAAGCAGTATCACGATGTGACGGTTATGGAAGACGATATGTCCGCCCTGGCAGAGGCTGTATACAGTTCTGAAATTGTGTATGCCGTGCTGATTCCGGAAGACTTTCTGAACGCCTGCATTCTCGGGGAGGAAACCGTCGGAACACTGACAGAATCGGGAAGTCAGTGGGAATATTATGTGAACGGAAGAATTGACAGTTTTGTCAATACCGCAAGAGTTCTTCTGGCAGGAGGATATTCTTCGGAGGAAGCGGCACAGCATGTGCTGGAAACTGCAGAAATCCAGCCGCAGGTGAAACTGGAAAGCACCCGGGAGGATGCGGCCGTCTACAATGTTTTCCGCTTTATGCCGTATCTGTATTTCAGTATCCTGTGTTTTACGCTCGGACTGATCCAGAAAGAGTATCAGAATACCGATATCCGCAAAAGACTTCTGGCTTCCAGCCTGACCCTGAAAAGTCAGAACATCCAAAGCCTGCTCGCCTTTTTTACAATCGGATTTTTTTCCTGGATCCTCTGTGAAGGAATCGGCATGATCACCTGTGCGTCTGAATTCCTGGACAATCCTTATCAGTGGCTGATTCTTCTCAATGGATTTACGATCATGCTGGCAGCCCTGTCCGCAGCATATTTTGTCGGAAGCATGGCAAAAACCGACGCAGCAGTCAATGGGATGGCCAACGTATTAAGTCTCGGCTTCTGCTTCCTGGGCGGAATTTTTGTGCCTCTGGAACTTCTGACCGGCGCGATCCGAAAGATCGGCCAGTTTTTTCCCACCTACTGGTACGCACAGAATATCTCAATCCTCTGCTTTAACGATGAGATGACGGCCTCCCTGAAAGCAACCGTTTTTCAGGGACTGCTGATTCAGATCCTTTTCTCCCTTGCATGCACGTCGGTCGCTCTGGCTATAGGAAAAGCAAGGAGGCAGGAGGATTCCTGAACGGTTGCGGCATTCCTCCAAACAAAGAGTTCCGCTTCGTACAGCAGACCGACTGTTTTCATGCCCCGTCGGTCTGCTGTACGGGTTCTGGTTTCCTGCTCAGAATTCCGAGGATTTTCTTTTTCTTACACTGCTCCAGCAGAGCAGATCTTGCAGAAAATCCTGTCTGAAAGGAAACCTCCCCGTCCTCGAGCACTACTTCGTCCGGCTTCAGAAAATGCCAGAGTCTCTGCTGATTCATAAAAATAACCGCGCCATTGTTATCCTGTTTGATCGCTTCAAAATCAGGATGACCGGCAAACACAGAATTCATATATCTCCTGGCAAGTTTTTCAATGGTTTTATAGTTCTTAAATTCATTGTCCAAAAAGACCACCGCCGAACTGGTTCCAATCAGAACGAATCCTATGCCGGGAATTACACTTTTCATTATGTAACAGATCATCTCTTCCAGCTCCGGCGTCAGTTCTACTTCCTTTGTCAGCGCTACGTTCCAGTCGGGAAAATCTTTCAGCTGAATGTCTGTATAGTTTGCCCGGACATCCTTCTCCGGCAGCGCTGCATAGCAGATACAGTGCTCCTCAACCCAGGCAGAATTTAACTGTTTCTTTTCTCCGGTCTCATCAAACTGCACGTCCAGAATCGACAGGTCATCGTCGATTTTATTGACTTTCTTGACAATTCCACGTCCGAATTTCGGATGCTGAATTTCATCATATTTTTTGAACTTCATCCTGTCTCTGCCTCCTCCTGAAAAAATGCCGCCATTTATATTCTGACATCAAACAATTGCAAACTCCATATTTTCAGTATACCACAATTTTCGATAAAAAGAGCCGTTTTTCGTACCCATGTCACGGAAAAACAGTAACAGTGCATCCCACTGAACTGTTACAAAATATCTCGCAGTCGTTCGGCGGATGGAACCGTTACGGAAATTATGGTCAAAATCTGTTGACCTGAAGTTGACTCCAGGGTGTATAATTTTCCGACAAAGGCCGGGAAGGTGATACACCTTTTTTGATACCGGAAAACAAGGAGGGACAAAGCATGGAATATCGTAAACTGCCAAAGGGGAATGAGCGCATCAGTATTCTGGGAATGGGAACCAGTTCCATCGGAGCTGCCGGGGAAAAGGAAGCACGGGAAGTAATGGCAATGGCGCTGGAGCAGGGAATCAATTATTTCGACCTGGCATCCGCAGACGCCGTACCGTTTTCTGCGTTCGGACAGGAAATCGGCGGCTGCCGGAAGGACGTGTATTTCCAGATCCATTTCGGGGCAGACTATCACACGGGTACCTACGGATGGACTACCAATCTGGAGAGTATCCGCAGATCCATTGACTGGCAGCTGAACGCCCTGAAGACCGATTATATTGATTTCGGCTTTCTGCACTGTATTGATGCGGAGAGCGATCTGCAAAAGGTACAGGAAAACGGCGTGCTGGAGTGGATCAAAGAACTGAAGAAGCAGGGCGTCGTTCGCCATATCGGATTTTCTTCCCACACGCCTGCGGTGGCGGAAAAAATTCTGGATATCGGATGCATGGATATGATGATGTTCAGTATCAATCCGTCCTACGATTACAGTCACGGAGACTATGGGATCGGCAAAGTGGATGAACGGATGGCTCTGTATCGCAGATGTGAAGCGGAAGGCGTCGGAATCTCCGTCATGAAGGCTTTCAGCGGCGGCCAGCTGCTCCAGGCGGAAACTTCTCCGTTCGGATGTCCTCTTACAGAATACCAGTGTATTCAGTATGCACTCGATAAGCCGGGCGTTTTAACCGTCCTGCCGGGAGTAAGAAACCGAACGGACCTGCAGAAGATTCTGGGCTTCCTCAACGTATCGGAGGAGGAAAAGGATTATTCTGTGATCGGGAATTTTGCTCCTGAGGATGCCGACGGTATCTGTGTCTACTGCAATCACTGCCAGCCATGCCCTGCCGGACTGAATATCGGCCTGATCAACAAATACTATGATCTGGCAAAAGCCGGTGACAGTCTTGCAAAAGAGCATTACGGAAAGCTGGAGAAAAAAGCAGAGGATTGCATTCACTGCGGACATTGTGAAACCAGATGTCCGTTTCATGTAAAACAGATCCGGCGGATGGAGAAGATATCCGGATATTTCGGATGAGAAGCGAATATTTCAAGCAGAAAACGGTAACAGTTCAGTCAGGTCTGTGCATTTACTGCACAGACCGTATGAAAGCATAGTGCCTGTGGGCATCCGGCCCATTGCAAAGCGATTTTTCATGGCCGGATGCCGTAACAGTTCAGCCAGCTGAACTGTTACGAAAATGGGAAATTTTTAGCAAAAACTGTTGACAGATTTTTTGTTATCGGGTATTCTTAGAATGTATGGGAGAATACTGTTCCAACAGAGTTTCCATGCAAATATTCCTGAGCGTGCAGAAAGGCAGATGCTCAGGCGCTGAATTGCCGGGTAAAGCCGGCTGGCAACTTGTGTTGCCTTATTGATTGAGCGGAGTGCTCTCTTTTTATAAGTTGGTTACTTTATAACCGGTGCGTGAAAGGCGTACATCAACTTGTGAAACAATCAATAAGAGTAGTAAAAGTAATAATATTTGCTATATAGACTCTGATATTGTATTTTCCTGTAAGCAAAGCTTTGTTCTGCCGTGTCGAAACGAACAGATGTCGGACATAGTCCGTGTGTTCTGCGGCATATAAGACATTTCAGGAATTATGTAAGACGCAAGTGATGGAAGGTTTTCATCGCCTGCGTCTTTTTTGCATAAAAGAAAGAGCATTCGCAAAAGCGAAAAGAACTGATGCGGCAGGAGGGAATGTTATGGAGCAGAAGCTGAAACTGTACGGATTCAATAATCTGACAAAAGCTTTAAGCTTTAATATTTATGATGTATGTTATGCAAAAACGCCCAGGGAGCAGAAAGATTATATCGCTTATATTAATGAGCAGTATAATTCAGAACGTCTGACCCAGATTCTTACGGATCTGACGGAAATGATCGGCGCTACCGTTTTAAATATTTCCCGCCAGGATTATGAACCGCAGGGCGCGTCGGTCACACTGCTGATTGCAGAGGGCCCTCTGGAACGTGCGAAAGGCGAAACGCAGGTGGCGCACCTGGACAAAAGTCATGTGACTGTGCATACTTACCCGGAATATCACCCGGATACCTGTCTTGCCACCTTTCGGGTGGATATTGATGTGGCCACCTGCGGCGAGATTACGCCGCTGTCCACGCTGGATTACCTGATCGGCTCCTTCGATTCCGATATTATTACGATGGATTACCGGGTACGCGGTTTTACCAGAGACGTCAATGGAAAAAAGCTGTTCATGGATCATCCCATCACCTCGATCCAGGACTATATAGCGAAGGAAACGCTGCTCCGATACGACGCCGTGGATATCAATGTATACGAGGCTAATCTTTTTCATACGAAAATGATGCTGAAAGAGATCGATCTTCAGAATTATCTGTTTAACACAGACGTCTATGAGCTTCCGCCCCGTGTGCGGCTGGATATCATGGACAATCTTCGCCGTGAAATGATTGAAATTTTCAGCGGCAGAAGCATTTACTGAGAGGAGAAGAATTTCAATGAAACAACTGGATCAGGAAAAAGCGCCGATCTATGAGGCACTGGAAAAGTTCCGCAAAATGCGGGTCGTTCCCTTCGATGTGCCCGGACATAAAAGGGGAAGGGGAAACCCTGAACTGGCAGCTTTGCTGGGTGAAACCTGTGTACAGATGGATGTAAATTCAATGAAACCACTGGATAATCTGTGCCATCCGGTCTCTGTAATCAAAGAGGCGGAGGAACTGACAGCGGCCGCATTCCATGCAGCCCATGCTTTTCTGATGGTCGGCGGAACAACCTCCGCGGTTCAAAGCATGGTAATGTCTGTGGTTCGTCGGGGAGATAAGATTATCCTTCCCAGGAACGTACACCGCAGCGTCATCGGCGCACTGGTTCTCTGCGGAGCAGTTCCCGTATACGTGAACCCTGCCTGTGAGGAACGGCTGGGGATCCCGCTGGGAATGTGCGTGGCAGATGTGGAGCAGGCAATCCGGGAGAATCCGGACGCCAAAGCGGTTCTGGTGAATAATCCCACTTATTACGGAATCTGTTCCGATCTCCGAACGATCGTAAAACTGGCCCACGATCATGGCATGTATTGTCTGGCAGACGAAGCGCATGGAACCCACTTCTATTTCGGGGAAAATCTTCCTGTCTCCGCAATGGATGCGGGAGCAGATATGGCCTCCGTCTCCATGCATAAATCCGGAGGGAGCCTGACGCAGAGCTCCGTGCTCCTGGCGGGTCCGCGGATGCAGGCGGGATATATCCGTCAGATTATAAATCTAACGCAGACAACCAGCGCATCCTATCTGCTGCTGTCCAGTCTTGACATTTCCAGAAGAAATCTGGCCCTCCGCGGGGAAGAAGCATTTGCCAGAGTTGTGGAGATGGCAGAGTATGCACGTAGCGAGATCAACAGAATCGGCGGGTATTACGCCTATTCCAGAGAGCTGATCAACGGAGACAGTATTTATGATTTCGATGTGACAAAGCTTTCTGTCTATACGCTGGATACCGGACTTGCGGGTATCGAGGTTTATGACCTGCTCCGTGATGAGTATGATATTCAGATTGAATTCGGAGACCTGGGCAATATTCTGGCGTATCTGTCCATCGGAGACCGTCCACGGGAGATTGAGCGGCTGGTCAGCGCATTGTCCGAAATCCGGAGAAGATTCGGGCGTTCCAAAACAGGTCTGATGACGCAGGAATACATCAGCCCGGAGGTGGCAGTTTCTCCGCAGGATGCCTTTTACGCGGAAAAGGAGTCTCTTCCGCTGGAGCAGACAGAAGGAAGAATCTGCAGTGAATTTGTCATGTGCTATCCGCCGGGAATCCCGATCCTGGCTCCCGGCGAACGGATTACGGGACCGATTCTGGATTATATCCGCTATGCAAAGGAAAAAGGCTGCTCGATGACCGGACCGGAAGACGAGAAGATTGAACGGCTGAACGTTTTGAAGGGAGTATGAGTATGGAATTTTGGTTTTCGGAAATGCAGACCCCGGATGTGAAAATGTCCATCCGGGTCAACCGTCAGCTTTACAGCGGCAGGAGTGAATTTCAGCGCATCGATGTGTTTGAATCCCCGGAGTTCGGAAGGTTTCTGACACTGGACGGATATATGATGCTGACAGAACGGGATGAATTCATCTATCACGATATGATCGTTCACGTTCCGATGGCGGTTCATCCGCTGGTAAAGAATGTTCTGGTCATCGGCGCCGGCGACGGCGGAGTCATCCGCGAGCTGGCCCGTTACCCGGAGATTGAACGGATTGACATGGTGGAAATTGATCCTCTGGTAGTGGAAGTGTGCAAAAAGTATCTCCCGCAGACGGCATGCCGGTTTGATGACAAGCGCCTGAATATTTACTATGAAGACGGTGTCCGTTTCATCCGCTCCTGCGAAGACGCCTATGATCTGATCATTGTGGATTCCACAGATCCGTTTGGCCCGGGAGAAGGCCTGTTTACGCGGGAATTCTACGGAAGCTGCTATAAGGCCCTGCATGAAGACGGCATTATGGTCAATCAGCATGAAAGTCCGTTCTACCCGGAAGATGCGGCGGCCTGCCAAAGAGCGCACAAAAGAATTGTGGAATCTTTTCCGATCAGCCGCGTGTACCAGGCTCATATCCCAACCTATCCCTCGGGACACTGGCTGTTCGGATTTGCCTCAAAGAAATATCATCCGCTCAGGGATCTCCGGGAGGTGGAGTGGAACATGCGGGGACTTTCCTGCAAATATTATACAACAATGCTGCACAAGGGAGCCTTTTACCTGCCGGCATATGTGGAGGAGCTGCTGAAAGATGTTGAATAAGAATATAGAAACCTTTCTTGGATGTGACGCGGAATATACAGAGGCGCAGACAGTTCTGTACGGAGCTCCGTTTGATTCCACAACTTCTTACCGGCCCGGGACACGATTCGGAAGCCGTTCGATTCGGATGGAATCTTTCGGAATCGAAACCTACAGTCCGTATCAGGACAAGGATCTGACGGATCGGAGAATTTTTGACAGCGGCGATCTGGAACTGTGCTTTGGCGATACGGCAATGGCCCTGGGCGATATCGAGCGCCGATGTGCCGAGATCCTGAACGATGGAAAGCGCCCGTTCCTGCTGGGCGGCGAGCATCTGGTCACGCTGGGAGCCGTACGCGCGGCGGTCAGAAAGTACCCGGATCTCGCGGTGATTCATTTCGACGCACACGCAGATCTCCGCCAGGATTACCTTGGCGCGGAACTGTCTCATGCCTGTGTGCTGCGCCGATGCTGGGAGCTGCTGGGAGACGGCCGGATTTTCCAGTTTGGAATCCGTTCCGGCGACCGGGAGGAGTTCGCCTGGGGAAAAGAGCATGTGACAACCAGAAAATTTGACTTCCAGGGACTGAAAGAGTGTCTGGAAACGCTGAACGGACGTCCGGTATATTTTACCTTGGACCTGGATGTGCTGGATCCTTCCGTATTTCCGGGAACCGGCACGCCGGAAGCGGGAGGCGTTACGTTTGATCAGCTGAGGGAAGCGGCACAGCTTGTCTGCTCCCGCGCAGACGTTATAGCCTGCGACGTAAATGAACTGAGCCCGCCCTATGATCCAAGCGGGATCTCGGCGATGGCTGCCTGTAAGATTGTCAGGGAGATGCTTCTGGCATTCCCGAAAAAAGAGAGATAAAAAAGGAGGATAAAAAAGTGGGAAAAGCATTGATTATCGGATGCGGAGGCGTTGCATCGGTGGCAATTCATAAATGCTGCCAGAATTCAGAGGTGTTTGAGGAGATCTGCATTGCCAGCAGAACAAAGGAAAAGTGCGACGCCCTGAAAGAGAAACTGGAGGGAACGACAAAGACGGTGATTCGCACTGCACAGGTGGACGCCAACAACGTGAACGAACTGATTGCTCTGATTCAGCAGGAGAAACCGGATGTGGTTCTGAATCTGGCCCTTCCGTACCAGGATCTGACAATTATGGACGCATGTCTTGCAACAAAGACGCATTACGTGGACACTGCGAACTATGAGCCGGAAGACACGGCAAAATTCGAATACAAATGGCAGTGGGCTTACAGAGAGCGTTTTGAGCAGGCAGGAATCACCGCTCTGCTCGGAAGCGGTTTTGACCCGGGCGTAACAGGAGTATTTTCCGCATATGCGCTGAAACATGAGTTTGATGAGATCAATTATATCGATATTCTGGACTGCAACGGCGGTGATCATGGATATCCCTTTGCAACCAACTTCAATCCGGAGATCAATATCCGGGAGGTTTCCGCCAACGGTTCCTACTGGGAAGACGGAAAATTCATTGAGACAAAACCGATGGAGATCAAGAGAGAATACGATTTCGAGGGTGTCGGGAAAAAGGATATGTATCTGCTGCACCACGAAGAGCTGGAGTCTCTGGCGCTGAATATTCCGGGAATCCGGAGAATACGTTTCTTCATGACGTTCGGAGAAAGTTACCTGACCCATCTGAAATGTCTGGAAGATGTGGGAATGACATCCATTGAACCGATTATGTTTGAAGGAAAGGAGATCGTTCCGCTGCAGTTTTTGAAAGCGGTTCTCCCGGATCCGGCAACACTTGGACCGCGCACGGTGGGAAAGACAAACATTGGCTGTATTTTCCGCGGAAAGAAAGACGGAAAAGAGAAAAACTATTATCTGTATAATATCTGCGATCATCAGGAATGCTATCGCGAAGTAGGTTCCCAGGCCGTATCCTACACCACCGGCGTTCCGGCAATGATCGGCGCCATGCTGTTGATGAACGGCACCTGGAACAAACCGGGTGTCCACAATATTGAAGAATTCGATCCGGATCCTTTTATGGATGCACTGAACCGTTTCGGGCTTCCGTGGAAGGAATCTCATCATCCGGTTCTGGTGGACTGATGATGGGGAAGACGACGGCAGCCGGATGGCGGACTCCGTATTTTCTGGTGGAGGAAGAAAAGCTTCTTCATAATCTGGAAACTCTTCGGGAAGTCAAGGAGCGTTCCGGCTGCAGGATCCTTCTTGCACAGAAAGCATTCTCCATGTATTCCTGCTATCCGCTGCTTGCGGAATATCTTGACGGTTCAGCGGCCAGCGGCCTGTATGAGGCCAGACTGGGGCGGGAGGAATTCGGAAAAGAGACACACGTCTTTTCCCCGGCCTACCGTGAGGACGAATTCGGAGAAATTCTTTCCTATGCAGATCATATTGTCTTCAACAGTCCTTCCCAGGTGGAACGCTACGGGCGTCTTGCAAAACAGGCGGGAAAATCCATCGGCCTCCGGATCAATCCGGAATGCTCCACGCAGGAGGGACATGCGATTTATGATCCCTGCGCGCCGGGATCCCGGCTCGGAACAACGCTGGACAATTTTCAGGAAGATCAGCTGGAGCTGTTGGATGGATTTCATTTTCATACACTCTGTGAGCAGAATTCAGATGCGCTGGAAGTCACAGTGGCTGCAGTGGAAGAGAAGTTTGGCCGCTGGCTGCCCGGGCTGAAATGGCTGAATCTCGGCGGAGGCCATCACATTACACGGCCGGATTATGACCGCGAGAGACTGATCCGCATCATCCGCCATCTGAAAGAAACGTATCATGTGGAGGTTTATCTGGAACCGGGAGAAGCCGTGGTACTGCAGGCGGGAGTTCTGGTTGCGACCGTGCTGGATACGTTGTATAATGGAATGGATCTGGCGATCCTTGACACTTCCGCCGCCTGCCATATGCCGGATGTGCTTGAAATGCCCTACCGGCCTCCGGTGAGGGACAGTGGCCTCCCGGGGGAGAAAGCGTGGACTTACCGGCTGGGCGGACCGACCTGTCTTGCCGGGGATGTGATCGGCGATTACTCCTTTGACAGGAAGCTGGAGCCGGGGAGCAGGATAGTGTTTGAGGATATGGCGCTTTATACAATGGTGAAAACAAATACATTTAACGGGATGCCGCTTCCGTCGATAGTCTATCGTGACAGACACGGAAAAGAACATCTTGTCAGAAGCTTCTCTTATGAGAACTTTAAATGCCGATTATAAACGGTCCGTGCAGTAAATGCACAGATCTGACGGAACAGTTATTACAAGCGTTCCGGACAGCCGGGAAGCGCAGCCGGAAATTTCACAGGAGAATGACCTGAAAGGAATATGATATGACCAAAGATGAAATCGAATCCTTTATCACACAGTTTCCCATTTATCAGTACCAGTTCCTGACACCGGATGAAATCGAATACAATGACCGGGTGCGCATGATCTGCAAAAAAGAATGTCCCCGCTACGGAACTTCCTGGTCCTGCCCTCCGGCGGTGGGTACCGTTGAAGAGTGCGTGGATCGCTGCCGTCAGTATGACGACGTACTGTTTTTTTCCAGCATTGCGCAGGTGCAGGATATCATGAATTTGGACGAGTCCCTTGCCACAAAGGCCGAGCATGAGAAAATGACACACCTGATCGAGCAATATCTGCGGGACCACTCCGTTGAAACCTACGCTCTTTCGTCAGATTCCTGTGCCGCCTGTGAAAAATGCACTTATCCCAAAGCGGCCTGCAGGCATCCGGAGCAGATGTTTCCCTGTATTGAAAGTCACGGGATTATTGTGGCCAATCTGGTGGATAAATTTGCAATGGACTATTTTCTTGGAGAGCAGTATATCGTATGGTTCAGCCTGATTTTCTTCAAAAATGCGAAAACTGACGATGCACCGGAACAGACAGAGGCAGAAACAGGCGCCTCTCCGGAAGACGATACGGAAACCGTAAGTGAAACTCTGCCGGAACCGGAAAAGGACGTCGATCATACGCCTTCGTCTGATCACGCTCAGCCAGACAATGAGGAGGAAGCTCCTGCGCCGGAGACGCTTTCCTCTGACAGACCTTTAGAGGAAGATGTCTGAGGATGACTGAATAGCTGCACATGCCCTGATCTGACAGCCAGGTCGGGGCATGTGCTTTTTCGGGCGTTCGGAAGGCAAAGGAAAGGCAAAGCTCTGTCATTCCCGCCTTTTTCAGCAAATTCATAAGGAAAAGAAAAACTGCATAGAATAGACAATAAAGCGGGAAAGAGGAGAGTCTGTGAGAAAAAAGAAAAAACTGAATTCTCCTGTGCCTGCGCTTCTTTCAGCAATGCAGATACCGGCGGATCTGTCTTACCGTGAAGCCGTTCTCACCTTTTTCGGCGGACGAGAATTGTATGTGGAAAATTATCAGAAGATTCTCACCTATGAACCGTGCTGTATCCGGATCCTGACACGAAAAGGCCGGGTGAGAATTGAGGGCAGCCGTCTGACGATTGCTTATTACTCCGGAGAAGAAATGAAAATTACCGGTCAGATGCAGACGATTACATTCGAATCTTAAAGGAGGCATCGTATGAACCGGCTGATTCGTTATCTGAAAGGATATGTTCACATCCGGCTGGTCAGCCGGGATCCGGAACGCTTTTTGAATCTTTGCGCCCACAATCAGATTCTTCTCTGGGGGCTGATCAGCCGGAATGGGTTTTATGAGATGTACCTTTCTACTGCAGACTTCTTCCGGTTGCACACTCTTTGCTGCAAAAGCAGTTCAAAAATCAGAATTCTCGGGAAATACGGCCTTCCCTTTTTTCTCCACCGCAACAGAAAACGTAAGGCATTTTTCGCAGGCATCCTGCTCAGTTTCTGTCTGTTGTTTGTGCTGTCGCTTTTCGTGTGGAATATACATGTTTCCGGAAACTATGCCAACAGTACCGGATCCATCCTCTCATTTCTGGAAAGGAAGGGAATCACACACGGAATTCTGAAATCCCGGCTGAACTGCAGTGAGATCGCTGCAATGCTGCGGGAAGAGTTTCCAAATATCACCTGGGTGTCTGCAAAGATTGAGGGAACACAGCTGATACTGGAAATCAAGGAGAATGTGGACGGTTACGTGGCAGAGGAGACACCGACAGAGCCCTCTCACCTCATTGCCGCGAAGGATGGCATCGTCGCATCCATCATCACCCGGTCAGGCACACCGCTTGTTCTTCCGGGCGCACCGTGCAAAAAGGGTGAGATCCTGGTCAGCGGAGAGATCGAGATAAAGAATGACAGTCAGGAAGTGATCGGCTATCGGTATGTGCCTGCAGATGCGGATATACTGATTGAGACAGAATGGTATTATTATGATGAATTTCCGCTGGCTTACGAAGAACGCCATTACGGGGAGGAGGGAATTTCCTTTCCGTTTCTTCAGATCGGAAACTACCGTCTGGAAAGTTTCTCTCCCTGGGAGCAGAATCCATCTGCGGACTCAGAAACCAGACTCTGGCAGGTTCATCTGACCGAAAATTTCGTTCTCCCGCTGTCCGTCGGCTATCAGAAATCTCTGCCTTATATCACTGAACAAAAGGAATATACCCGTGAGGAAGCCAGGACGCTGGCAGAGCAGCGTTTTGAGCAGTATCAGGAAAAGCTGAAAAAGGAGCAGATTCAGGTGATTGACAGTTCTGTCACTACAGAAATCACCGGAACTCTCTGCAAAACAAAGGGGACGATCACGGTTCAGGAGAAAGCTGTAGAGAGACAGTCCTGTGAACAGAGAACCCCGGAACCTGCTTCCGACACCAGTTCAGACAGTTGAATCTTATGGACGGCAAGATGCCGGTAGAAACCGATGGAAATTTTTGATGAAAAAAACAGGTATTTATGATAAACTAAAGGATGTCTGAAACTTGCTTCAGACTCGGCCGAATGCCGGCACAGAAGGGCAGGCAGGGTCAGCAGAATCAAAGGAGAAGAGGCCAATGATAGACAAACAGGAATTTTTCGAAAAGTATAATTTGGATAACCGGGATCTGGCGGAGGCAAAACTCACCTGGGAAGAACTGGAGAATATTTATGAAAGTTATTGTCATCTCGAACCGAGACTCCGTGAAGTGAGCAAGGATTTTGTCGATGATTATCTGTATGATATTGAAAAAGCGGGTATTCACTCTTACCGCTATCGCACAAAAGAGCCGGGGCATCTTCTGGAAAAGATTATCCGGAAACGCAGGGAAGAATACCAGAAATACAGCAGAATCGATCATACGAATTTCTATAAGTATCTGACGGATCTGATCGGAATTCGTGTGCTGTTTCTGTATCGGGAGGACTGGATTCACTTTCATTCGTATATTACGTCCGTTTTTGAAAACAATCCGGAGCTGTATATCCGGGACCGCCTGGAGGATTATGATCCCGATGAGAATCACTATTATATAGCGGAACGCCCGAAAGTCTACAAACGGGCGGGAGACAGCAGGATCTATGATGAAAAACTGATTGAAATCCGTTCGGACGGCATTTATCGGTCGCTTCACTATATCATAAAATATAAGGGATATTATGTGGAGATCCAGGGACGAACTCTGTTTGAAGAGGGCTGGAGTGAAGTGGATCACGATATTGTTTATCCTTACAATAAAAACAATGTGATGCTGAAAGATTTTTCCACTCTGCTGAATCGCCTTTCCGGCATGGCAGATGAAATGAGCTCATATTTCCGCCGGATGACCGAACAGAATATCCGGGAAGAAAACATAGCGGCAGACTACACGCAGCGGCCCGACGGGGAATGAAAAGAGAAAACAGAATAAGAGAGACAAAATGGGACGATCCGAAATATGTGGCAGAGGAATCGTCCCATTTTCGTCAGGCTTTGTACTCTGTCGTGTAATACGGGATACACAGGTACATGCCATCGGTTATCTGACTTGAAGTAAGGTGGTTGATTTCTTTCACCTCTTCGATATAGCTTGGAATGTCTTCGTATTCTTCTGTACGATATTTTTCGGCAATCTCCCAGAGAGTATCGCCGCTCCTTACCTGAATGCTTGTGTAATATTTATAGGTCGGCTCTTTCGGGCGTTCTTCCGCCCGTGCCTGTACACGGGTGGAGAGCAGGACGGTGCCAGGAATCCCGAGGATCAGGAGAAGCAGCAGGAGAGCAGTATACTTTTTCTGCCTGCGCTGCCTGGAGACAGAAGCAGAAGAGCGTTTTGATTTTGTACGATTCTTTTTCATAAATGTACCTCCCAATCTGTATCATCCCGCGTATTCGGCGTCTGTATCTTACTGCAGAACCTCCGGATTTTCTTCCGCCGGGACGACAACCTTCTTTTGTATTGTGGATTCAGAACATTTGTTCAGAACATTTGTTCTCCATGCTGTTATTATAGTACCAGAACAAATGTTTGTCAATAGAAAACCCGAACAAATTTTCGGAAAATATGTTTGCCTTTAAAATATCCCTATGTTATAATAATTAAAATAAGTATAAGTATATTTGTATTCATGTGTCGGGCAACAATTCAGACAGCTGAGCGGTTGCCTGTTTTGAAATTTACATTTTGGAATTTTCGGCGGCTGCGGCTGACAGAACAGAATAATTACACAGGAGGGCCAGGAATATGGCAGATCATCATACATTAAGCAAGAAACAGGAAGAAATTTTATCATATCTGAAAAATGAAATACTGACGCGTGGCTTTCCGCCGTCGGTCCGCGAGATCTGTGAGGCGGTGCATCTGAAATCGACCTCATCGGTTCACGCACATCTGGAATCCCTGGAAAAGAAGGGATATATTAAACGGGACGCGACAAAACCCCGGGCCATCGAAATCTGTGACAAAGATTTCCGCACCGGACGGCTGGATGCAATTCAGAGCATTCAGAAGGTTGCCGAGAATGAAACTGCATCGGAGCCGTACATTGTGCAGGTTCCACTGATCGGAAAAGTTGCAGCCGGAGAACCGCTGCTCGCCGTAGAGCACATCGACGGCTATTTTCCGATGCCGCTGGACCGTCTGCCCAATGCAGAAACCTTTCTTCTGAAAGTGCAGGGGGAAAGTATGGTAAATGCGGGAATTCTGAATGGAGACTACGTTCTTGTGGAACAGCAGGAAACCGCCAGCAACGGGGAAATGGTCGTTGCGCTTCTTGAGGATTCCGCCACAGTGAAAACCTTTTACAGAGAAGATGGTTTTTATCGGCTGCAGCCGGAAAACGACTATATGGAGCCGATTATTGTGGAGGGCGACCTGCAGATCCTCGGAAAGGTAATCGGCGTGCTTCGCTTTATGAGCTGACATACATCTTCCGATTCTGCACCATGCCTGCAGGAAACAGAATCGGGAACCATTCGTCCGGATGTCGTGATGCCCGGAGAAGACGAAGGAGAAATATATTAGAAGACGAAGGAGAAATATATTATGACCTATCAAGAAAATGCCTTATGCTGTGAAGATTACTGCAGACTCAGAGAAAGCGTCGGATGGATCAATTTTTCAGAAACCCAGACGGAAAAGTCACTTACAAACACTCTATATACGGTAACTGCGGAAAAAGACAATCAGACGGTTGGAATGGGGAGACTGATCGGCGACGGAATGTACTTCATGATTGTGGATCTTGTGGTGCAGCCTGATGTTCAGCGGATGGGAATCGGCAGCAGAATCTTTCAGATGCTCATCGAATATGTGGAAAGAGAAACGCCTGTGGGAGGACGTTCCAGTATACAGCTGATCGCAGAGAAAGGAAAGGAACCATTTTACGCGAAAAGAGGGTTTAAAACAGTTCCTCACGAATTCTGCGGCTCAGCCATGAGAAAAGTCATTCGCAGATAGTATGACAGATACCAGTAAATTTTCGCTCTTCGTCGGCTGCTGATAAACCGGCAGCCGGCCTGTCTTTGAGCAAAAAGTTCCCGTTTTTCTCACTTTCTTCTGTGAGAAAAGTTTTGCCAAAAGAGTAAACGGAAGAAACGGTAAAATAAAAAATCATAAAAAAAACAGAAAAAATGCAGAAAATATCAGAAGCATCAAAATCCGGAAAGACGGACAGATTCGGGCGTGTCTGGCGGGAATTACGCCTAACTATTCGAAAAACCTGTGTTTTCCGAATAGTTGAAACTCTCTTCTTAGAGCCGTTTTCCGGCGTTTTTGGCAGGAATTATTTATTTTTGATTTTTCAGTAATTCTGCTGTTTATTATTCAGAGATTCTTTTACCGGCAGGAAATTTCCGGTTTTGTTCTGCTGTTTGCCGCTGTATGCGATGTATCCGGAGAATCTCCTGACGCAGATATATGGAACACGGACGGATCAATGTATCGTTCAGACAAATGGAAAGGAGCCAATATGGGAAAAAATTCGAAAATGACTTACCATGAACAGACTGACATGGAAAATACGCTGAAGCTCCGTGAAGTTCTGAAATCACTTCCTGCTTTTGCCAATGATTTTTTCCGCGCCGTCAGCACCACCACATCCACAAGCACCCGAATTAAATACGCCTATGATCTGAGAATCTTCTTTCAGTTTCTCCTCATGGAAAATCCGGTGTTTCAGAACTGCACTGTGGACGATCTGACGCTTGACGTGTTGGATTCCATCACTGCTCTTGACATTGAAGAATATATCGAATATCTGAAGGCTTACAAGGATTCCAGGGATGAATACACCACAAACGGTGAAAAGGGGCTGAAACGAAAACTGTCCAGTCTCCGCACCTTTTATTCCTACTTTTTCAAAAAGGAAATGATTCAGACCAATCCTACCCTGCTTGTGGACATGCCGAAACTTCATGAAAAAGAAATTATCCGTCTGGACCCGGATGAAGTGGCCAGGCTTCTGGATTTCGTGGAAAGCTGCGGCGAAGGGCTGACGCCCCACCAGAAAGCATACTATGAAAAGACAAAGGAACGCGATCTTGCAATCATCACTCTCCTGCTTGGCACCGGAATTCGGGTGTCCGAGTGCGTCGGCCTGGATGTTGAGGACGTGGATTTCAAGAATAACGGCATCAAGGTTCTTCGAAAAGGCGGAAATGAGATGATCGTCTATTTTGGCAGAGAGGTGGAAAAAGCGCTGCGCAGCTATATGGAAGTACGTGAAAAAATCGAACCTCTGTCCGGACATGAACATGCCCTCTTCTATTCCTCTCAGAGAAAACGGATCAATGTAAAGACCGTGGAAAATCTCGTAAAGAAGTATGCGTCTCAGGTGACAACGACAAAAAAGATCACCCCCCATAAGCTCCGCAGCACTTACGGAACGACGCTTTATCAGGAAACCGGCGATATCTATCTCGTTGCGGATGTACTCGGCCACAAAGATGTAAATACAACGAAAAAGCACTATGCCGCGATTGACGATGCAAGGCGCCGCAAGGCGGCAAGCGCAGTAAAGCTCAGAGAAGAATAAAAGCTTCGTCAGGAATCACAGGGAAACTCACCGGACAGATATTTTTCAGATGTACCCACATTGATTTACTTTACATAATATTTTTATGTAAACTTATTTTTCTATTCCGCACATTTACAATATATTTTGTTACAGTTCAGCCAGGTCTGTGCATTTACTGCACAGACCGTATGAAAACGCAGAGCCTGCGGGCATCCGCCCACCGCGAAGCGATTTTCAATGACCGGATGTCTTTCTCAGGAAAACATAGCGGGACGGAAGCTTTCGATGGACAACTGCTCTCCTGTCACCGGCTGTTGCAGGGAGAGCCTCCAGGCGTGGAGCGCTGTCCGGGAAGAAGAAACTGCCGTATCGTTTCCATAAATCGAATCTCCCAGCAACGGATGCCCCACTGCCGCCATATGAACGCGGATCTGGTGGGTACGTCCCGTCCGGATCCGGCACAATATCAGCGAACACCGTCCGTCGGAACATAATACCTGATAATTTGTCACGGCAGGTTTGCCTTCCGGCGTGGTCTGCATTTTCATCAGACTTCCGGGAACAGGCCCGATAGGCAGTCGGATTTCCCCGCGATACGCTTCCGGGGCAAACACTCCGTTTGCCAGCGCCAGGTATTCCTTGTAAAGGATTCCTTCCTCTCTCTGTACAGCCAGTCGTCCGGCAGCCAGCTGGTTTTTTGCAAACAGCAGAGTCCCTGAGGTATCCTTATCCAACCGGCCGATACAGCGAATCAGCGCAGGATCCTCGTCTTTTTTCTCCAGATAGGCGGCCACCTGATTGGCGAGGGTATCCTGATAATGGCCGTGCGCCGGATGACAGATTTCTCCTGCCATTTTGTCGATCACCAGAAGATCCTCGTCTTCATACAGAATCCTGAGCGCCTTTTCCGCCGGAAGCAGATGTCCCACACTCCTCTTTCTGTCTGAGAAGGCAATCCGGATTCTGTCGCCGCGGCACACACAGTAGGTTGTTCTCTGCTGCATACTGTTGACTGTAATCCCCATGGGAAGATATTTCAGCTGCCGGATCTGCCGGTCAGTCAGTTGCAGCCTCCGCTTCAGGACGAGCTCCAGTCGGATCCCTTCATCTGCTCTGTCCGCGCAGTATTCCAGTATGCGCATTCTACAGATCCTCCAGGATAACGGTAAACGGCCCATCATTTACAAGAGAAACCTTCATCTCCGCTCCGAAGATACCTGTTTCAACCACCGGAACCTGCTCTCTGGCACAGCGGATGATATACTGATACAGACGTTCAGCAGTTTCAGGATCTCCGGCATCGGTAAAGCTGGGCCGGTTTCCTTTCCGGCAGCTGGCGTAGAGCGTAAACTGAGAGACGAGAAGGAGTTCTCCTCCCACATCTTTCAGCGAAAGATTTGTCTTCCCGTTCTCATCCTCAAAAATACGAAGACCCAGAAGCTTTTTCAGATACCGGTCTGCAGTTTCCTCTGTATCCCCCTGACCGACTCCGATCAGCACCAGATATCCCTTGCCGATTTTTCCAACAATCCGCTGTTCCACTTCCACAAATGCCTCAGTGACGCGCTGTATAACAAATTTCACTTTTCTTTCTCCTTCCCTTTCCAGTACGTAATAATGTTTCGCCGGTCCGCTTTCCCGCCGGTTATTTGTCAAACGCTGCCCTGCGGGCATCCGGCCCATCGCGAAACGATTTTCAATGGACAGATGCCGCAACAGTTCAAGCTGGCTGAGCTGTTGCCCATTTACGGTCAATTATAGCAAAAAGGAAAACAGATTGACAAGCCCTCTTCGGCATTTACAAATTTCGCCGCTTCCCTTATAATAAGTCATACGCTCTCCCGTAAACCGTCCCATCGCGAAGCGATTTTCAATGACGGGATGCCGGGAGAGCCCGATGAAAGGACGCAGCGCGTGCGTCAGAAGGAGGAAATGATGAGGCTTCAGCAGCTGTTAAGCTATACGCGAAAAGCGATAGACGAATATCAGATGATTGACGAAGGGGACAGAATCGCAGTGGGAATTTCCGGCGGAAAAGATTCGCTGACACTTCTCTATGCGCTTCATGGCCTCAGACGCTTCTATCCGAAGCATTTTGAACTGGAGGCAGTGACGGTGGATCTCGGGTTTGAAAACCTGGATTTGAGCCGTATACAGGCCCTGTGCGATGAACTGGAGGTTCCTTATACGATTGTCAGGACGGAAATTGCAAAAATTGTATTCGATGAACGCAGGGAAACCAATCCCTGTTCTCTGTGTGCAAAGATGAGAAAGGGCGCGCTGAATGAAGCGATTAAGGCCAGAGGCTGCAATAAGGTGGCTTATGCCCATCACCGGGATGATATCGTGGAAACCATGATGATGTCTCTGATCTATGAGGGACGTTTTCATTCTTTTTCCCCGCGTACCTACCTGGACCGCATGGATCTGACCGTCATCCGCCCCATGATGTATGTCAACGAGGCGGACGTTATCGGCTTCTGTAATAAATACCAGCTTCCGGTAGTAAAAAGCCCATGTCCGGCCGACGGACACACCAAGCGCCAGTATGTCAAAGAGCTTCTGGCTCAGCTGAACAGGGAAAATCCCGGTGTCAAGGAAAGAATGTTCTCGGCAGTTCTCAATGCGGGACTTCCGGGATGGCCCGAAAGAATCCCCCATAAACGTTAAGACGGACAAAAGGGGCTGCTGCAAAATAGATGAAGTGAGCGAAAGTGCCGCTCAATCATCCATTATAGATGATTTTGCGACACTCCCTTCCGTCTTTTTCAGTTTCCGGTAGAACATCCCCGCCACAATGAGTGAAAGGGAATCGACAATCGGCTGTACCCACATACATCCGTAGAGCCCGAAAAACCGATTCATGAAAAAGAGAAGAGGAATATCAAGAACCCCTTTCCGGATAACGGAGCACACCAGGGATTCTTTGAATTTTCCCATGGCCTGGAACTGTATGATCATCGGATAGCAGACAGACATCATCGGCATCGCTGTCACCATCCGTCTGAGGAATTCCGAACCGTACTGAATGGTCAGCGGATCGTCAATAAACAGAGCGGCCAGACCAGGCGCAAAAATTTCGTAGACAACGAGACAGAGCAGGGAGAATCCCAGAGAAATCGAGCAGCCCAGCCGGAAGATCTCTTCTCTCCTCTTCTGGTTTCCTGCGGAATAATTGTATGCCAGCAGAGGAAGAAGCCCGTTGGATACTCCGATGGAAAAATATAAAGGGAGCTGATCCAGTTTTTTTACAATCCCCAGCGCAGCCACAGCCTCTGTGGTATATTTCGCGACAAAGCCTGACTGAGCGGCTATGGCGACGACAGTCAGCGCATACTGTACCGCCGACGGAAAACCGATACTTAAAATCGTTCTCAGATAACGGGATGTATACCGGAGGCGGGAAGGCTGAAGACTTACCACGGTTCTCCCACGTTTTACAGCAAGATAAATCAGAAAGAACAGAACTGCCGCCAGATTGGAACATGCAGTGGCCATGCCGGCGCCTGCGGCACCCATATGGAGAAAACGGGGCAGAACAAATAAAGGATCCAGAATCATATTCAGAATTCCCCCAAAGGAAACTCCGAAAGATGCCGCCGCCGCGTTTCCCTCTGCTCTTATGAGATTTGCCAGAAGTGTATTCAGAATCGTTCCCGGTCCGCCGATGACAACTACCCAGAGCGCATATCTGAAAGCAGTCTCATAAATCTCCGGCGTCGCGCCGCACACAATCAGAATCGGGCGGGAAAATATCAGAAACAGCAGTGAAAAAAGGATGGAACAAAGCAGCCCGCCCCAGATTGAGACAGCTGCAATTCCTCTGGCGTCCTCCGGTGATTTTTTCCCGAGCGCCCTGGAAAGCGCGCTGGCTCCGCCGACTCCAAACAGATTGGAGACAGCTGTCAGCATTACGAAAGAGGAATAAACGACCGTCACTGCCGCCGTCTGATCCGGTTCATTCAGCATTCCGACAAAGTACGTGTCAGCGAGATTGTAAATCAGCGCAATCATCTGACTTGCAATCGCCGGAAGAATCTGCATGCTCACCGCCCTGCGGACAGGCACAGATTCAAAAATTTCTGTTTTATCCGGTTTCTGTCCCGACTTCAAAACAACTCTCCTCCTCAGATCCCGAATTCTTTCGCGTAAATCACATCGCCGCAGAGATCCCCCGCGTTCTCATCCAGGCGCACCGCCATAAAATTCGCGGAGGGCATTCCTCCCGGCACACGCACCCCAAACTGTTCCGCCGGTACATAGCCCATTCTCGGATAATAGGTTTCACTTCCGAGAACCAGAGAAAAAGGATATCCCAGTTTCCTGGCGATCCTGTGTCCCTCGCGGATCAGCGCGGTGCCGATTCCGCGGCGCTGCATTTCCGGTCTCACCGACAGAGGCGCCAGCACAAGCACCTGACGGTCTCCCACGTTTGCTTTCGTAAACAGAATATGTCCTGCCAGTTTCCCGTCCTCTTCGGCGACCAGTGACAGCTCCGGGAGAAACGCATCGCTCTTCCGGAGCGCTTCCACAAGATCCTGTTCATTGCCGTCGGCATGTTCCGCCGATGCAAACGCCTGTTTGATCAGTTCATAGACCTCCGGATAATCCTCCCTTTTTTCCTGTCTGATCAGCATTTCCCATACACCTCCTGCTACAATATATTTATGGTTAATATCCCTTACAGCCAGTAAGGAACTATCAAAGCTTTTTCTTTCGCGGCTTATTTATGATAAGGCGCTCCTTCTGCAATCCGGAATCCCCGGTAAATCTGTTCCAGAAGGATCACCCGCATCAACTGATGCGGAAACGTCATTCTGGAAAAGCTGAGCGCATAGTCGGAGCGGTCCAGAATCTCTTTTCCCAGGCCGATGGAGCCGCCGATCACAAAAATCAGATGGCTTTTTCCCTGTACGCCCAACTGTTCCACTTTGCGTGAAAACTCCACGGAGTCCAGCATGGCTCCGCCGATCTCCAGAGTGATCACATAGGCGTCGCTGCGAATATATTTCATCAGCCGTTCGCCCTCCTTCTGGCGGATAGCTTCTTCCGCCGCGGGTCCGGCATTCTCCGGAACCTTTTCATCCGCCACCTCAAGGATCTCCAGTTTGCAGTAGCGGCTGAGACGCTTGGAATACTCGGCGACAGCATCTCTCAGATATTTTTCCTTCAGTTTTCCTACCGTGAGAATCGTCACTTTCACAGTCGCTCTCTCCTTCCCCATTTTTTCAGCTGCAGAGAATCTGTATTTTCCGTTACAGACAGGAAGGCCCTGCACATGCTGCCATGCGCAGGGTTCCCAAAATACAGTTTAGATTCTACTCTTCATAGTCTATGCATGCGCGCCCGCAGACATACGGCCTTACATAAGTATCCGCAACATTCACATGGGCGGGATGGCTTCCGTAGACAGCCACATCCTCAGCCTTTTCCAGCGTTGTGACAAGCGCCATATCGTGTGTGCTGGAGGGAAGCGGTGCAGAAACAAACTTTGCACTCAGAAGACCCGGGACGGTGCCGACAAGTCCTTCCAGATGCTCTGCCATGTCTTTCATCCGCGCAGGACGCTCTTCTTCAGGAACCTCGCTCCTGAAATTCCACATAACAATATGATGTACCATCACTGATTACTCCTGTTTTCCCATAATGTACTCGTGAATGCCCTTTGCTCCGGCTTTGCCTGCGCCCATGGCAAGGATTACCGTTGCAGCTCCCGTCACGGCGTCTCCGCCTGCATATACGCCTTCTTTGGAAGTTTTTCCGAACTCCTCGTCGGCAATAATGCATTTTCTTCTGTTGACGTCCAGTCCATAGGTCGTGGAAGAAATCAGCGGGTTCGGGGAGGTTCCCAGGGACATGATTACCGTATCCACCTCAAACTCAAATTCGGACCCCGGAATCTCAACAGGGCGTCTTCTTCCGGAGGCGTCCGGCTCGCCCAGCTCCATGCGGATGCAGCGGATGCCGGTTACCCAGTCGTTTTCATCTGTCAGAATTTCTACCGGATTGGTCAGAAGATCAAAGATCACTCCTTCTTCCTTCGCATGGTGAACTTCCTCCACACGGGCCGGAAGCTCTGCCTCGGAACGCCGGTAAATGATATGTACTTCCGCGCCAAGACGAAGCGCTGTTCTTGCAGCGTCCATCGCAACGTTTCCACCGCCGACAACCGCAACTTTCTTTCCTCTTGCAATCGGTGTGTCGTAATCCTCCCGGTATGCTTTCATCAGATTGTTTCTGGTCAGGTACTCGTTTGCAGAGAACACGCCGTTTGCCTGTTCGCCCGGGATTCCCATAAACATCGGGAGACCTGCGCCGGAACCGATGAAGACTGCCTCATATCCCTCTTCCTGCATCAGTTCATCAATGGTGACAGATTTTCCGATAATTACATTTGTCTCAATATTTACGCCGAGAGATTTGACATTCTCGATTTCAGCGGCAACAACCTTGTCTTTCGGAAGACGGAATTCAGGAATTCCATAGCTGAGCACGCCGCCTGCCTTATGGAGCGCCTCAAAAATTGTCACCTCATATCCGAGACGGGCAAGATCGCCGGCGCAGGTAAGGCCGGCAGGACCGGAACCGATCACTGCAACCTTATGGCCGTTTTTCTCTGCCGCAGCGGCGGGCTTTATATTGTTCTCCTTCGCCCAGTCAGCGACAAAACGCTCCAGTTTTCCGATGGATACCGGATCGCCCTTGATTCCGCGGATACATTTTCCCTCGCACTGGCTTTCCTGCGGGCAGACACGTCCGCAGACTGCCGGAAGAGCGCTGGACTCGCTGATAATTTTATAAGCCTCTTCGATATTTCCTTCTTTCACCTGGGAGATAAATCCGGGGATATTGATATTTACCGGACAGCCGGTAATACATTTCGCATTTTTACAGTTCAGGCAGCGGGAAGCCTCTTCCATTGCCTCTTCTTTATTATAACCGAGACATACCTCGTCGAAATTTGTTGCACGTACTTTCGGATCCTGTTCACGAACCGGTACTCTTGTCAATCCTTTTGCCATTATTTGTCACCTCCGCAATGTCCGCATCCACCGTGATGCGTTTTCCCTTCCTGATATCTGAGGATCGCACGGCCCTCCTCTGTCTTGTACATCTGCTGGCGTTTCATTGCCTCATCAAAATTGATCAGATGTCCGTCAAACTCAGGGCCGTCCACGCAGGCAAATTTCACTTCTCCGCCTACGGTTACGCGGCAGGCGCCGCACATTCCGGTACCGTCCACCATGATCGGGTTCATGCTGACGATGGTATGGATGCCAAGCTCCTTGGTCAGCAGACAGACGAATTTCATCATGATCATCGGTCCGATCGCTACGCACACATCATACTGCTTGCCCTGGTTCTGAACCAGATCGCGAAGCACATCCGTTCCCATACCCTTACGGACATAAGAACCGTCATCGGTGGTGATGTACAGATTGCAGACTTTTTTGAATTCCTCTTCCAGAATAATCAGATCTTTGTTTCTCGCCCCGATGATGACGTCCGCTTCAATGCCGTGCTCATGCAGCCATTTTGCCTGCGGATAAACCGGTGCTGTGCCGACGCCGCCGGCAACAAAGACGATTTTCTTTTTTTTCAGCTCTTCCGGATCTTCCTTGCAGAATTCCGACGGCTGTCCCAGAGGACCTACGAAATCCATGAACGCATCGCCTTCCTTCAGCTCAGCCATGCGCATCGTAGATTCACCGATCGGCTGGAATACGATGGTGATCGTACCTTTTTCCCTGCTGTAATCGCAGATCGTCAGAGGAATACGCTCCCCTTCTTCGTCCATCTTGACGATGACAAACTGTCCTGGCAGACAGTGCTTTGCAACCCGCGGCGCTTCCACTTCCATAAGAAAAATGTTTGCAGCGAGTTTTTCCGCTTTTACAATTTTGTACATAACATCCTCCTAAAATAATTAATTTATACTGACGCTCAGACAGGAACCGAAGGCAGATGCTGAACGTCAGCGTTTTTAACACGCTGTCGCGGAACACACCGGGAAATTCTCCGCCGGACACGTTCCGGGGCAGCATGTTAGTAGCGTTTCAGAACGTTTTTCTGACAGGGGAAATCAAAGGTTCACTCCGCCGAATCGGAAGCTCCGAGGTACTCTTCAAACTGTTCCATCGTCATCAGAATCTTCCTTGGCTTTGTGCCTTCCTCTTCCCCGACCACTCCGGCTTCGCAGAGCTGATCCATAATACGCGCCGCACGGTTGAAGCCGATCTTAAAGACCCTCTGAAGCATGCCGATCGACGCCTTATCCTTCTCGATGATACACTTGCCGGCATCCACGAAATAGGCGTCCCGCTCTTCCCCGCCTGCAGCGGCTGCCGCGGCAGTTTCAGAAACAGCGTTGTTGATTTTCTGCTCCATTTCCGGACTGTAGGAAGCTTCGCCGTAGTGTTCTTTCAAAAATGCGACAACATCGGAAACCTCTTTGTCAGAGACAAAGGAGCCCTGCAGACGGGCAGGTTTCTGATAATCCTGGGGTTTAAAGAGCATATCGCCCTTTCCCAGAAGTTTTTCGGCACCGTTCATATCCAGAATCGTCCGGCTGTCCACTCCGGAGGACACGGAAAACGCGATACGGGACGGCATATTCGCCTTGATCAGTCCGGTAATTACGTTGACGGATGGTCTCTGGGTTGCGATGATCAGATGGATACCCGCCGCCCGTGCCAGCTGTGCCAGGCGGCAGATCGCGTCTTCGACCTCGCCGGGAGCTACCATCATCAGATCCGCAAGCTCGTCCACAATAATGACAATCTGAGGCATTTTCACAGGCGCTTCCCCGCCGGGAGCAGATTTTTCCCGGGCAATCTTCTCATTGTACCCGCGGATGTCGCGGACATTGTACTCGGCAAATTTGTTATAACGGTCGGTCATCTCAGAAACCGCCCAGTTCAGGGCACCGGACGCCTTTTTCGGGTCCGTGACCACTGGGATAAAAAGATGCGGGATTCCGTTATAGACGGAAAGTTCCACAACTTTCGGATCGATCATAATCAGACGGACGTCTTCCGGCTTCGCCTTGTACAGAATACTCATAATCAGAGTATTGATGCAGACAGACTTACCGGAACCTGTGGCGCCTGCAATCAGAAGATGAGGCATTTTTGCGATATCCGTGATAACCGGCTGGCCTGCAATATCTTTTCCCACTGCAAAAGCCAGGTTCGACGGATGTTTCCTGAATGCCGGCGATTCCAGAAGATCCCGGAGCATAACCGGCGTGTTCGTTGCATTAGGAACCTCAATTCCCACGGCTGCTTTTCCCGGAATCGGCGCTTCAATGCGGATATCCGCTGCCGCAAGATTCAGTTTGATGTCATCCGTCAGACTGACGATTTTGCTGACCTTGACGCCCTGTTCCGGCAGAAGTTCATACCGGGTCACAGTCGGACCGCAGCTGACATTGGTGACCGAAACGTTCACTCCGAAATTGCGGAGCGTCTGTTCCAGCTTGCGGGCCGTCTCTCTCAGATGAGCGTCCGAGTCTCCGGAAACCTTGCGGTCGCCTTTTTTCAGCAGAGACAGCGGCGGAAATCTGTAGGCCGTTTTGGGCGGCGCAGGATGCTCGCTGATTTCCTGACGGATGCCGGTGACATTCTCCGCGATTTCGGACGGTGATGATTTCGGATTGGAGTGCCTCTTACGGCCGGAGGACTCCGGAACCTCCTCCGGTTCCGCGGCGGAAGCATCCGCCGCCTCCGTCTCCTGTGCTCTGTGAATCGACAGCTCCGGCATCGCCATCTGATGCGTGTGTTCCTCTTCCTTCAGATTAAAATCAACAAAAAACCGTTTCTTTTTCGTCGGCTCTTTTCCGGAATCAGACGCATCCTCCTCCGGGCTTTCCTCTTCTGACACACGCGCCGCACGTTTCCGCTGCGCCTCTTTTTTCTGCTGCACGGACTGCTGTCTCTGCTCTTTTGCAGTCTTCCATACTCGGCTGCCTCCCTCATGCAGGAAAGTGAAAAACGGTTTCTGTGTCATGATAATGGCTGAAATAATGATTCCGATGATCACAATTACATAAGCGCCGATTTCCCCGAAAGCAAGGCCGATGATCCGTACCAGGATACCTCCGAACAGTCCGCCGCCCAGGTGATCGTAAACACTGTCGCTGTAATAGTCCGGAATTCTGGTCGTCTCGCTGTATCCGGAGGTGAGAAGTTGCATAAAGGCACAGAACAACAGATAACATGCGATACAGCCGCCCAGTTTCCGGATGACCAGTGAATTGTCCTTGTTTGCAATGTAAAAAGCGGTCAGACCGAACAGCAGGATCGGGAAGATCCAGGCGGAAATTCCAAACAGGCCGAAGAAGAAATCACTGACAGCATTTCCCACAATCCCGCCGACGCCGAAATTGCTCAGCATCAGAAGAATCGCAGCCGCAAGTACTGTCAGAAGAATAATCTCGACCCGGATTCCGTCCGACTGCTTTTTCTTTGCCGGACGTCCCCGTTTTCTGCCGGAGGTTCCGTTCTTTTTTCGTGCCGTCGCCTTTTTTGCAGCCGATGCCTTTCGGGCGGTATCGGTCTTGCTGCCGGCGGGCTTGTTTTTCGTTGCATTTGCCATTCAGGCGTTCCTCCCCTATCATTCAGATTTACTGTCGCCGATGTTACAGCGCAAAGCTCACGGCGATGAAGATAACGCCGACGATCACACAGTAGAAAGCAAAAACTCTTGGTTTGATGCCAGAAACAATCCGGAGCATCGTGCGTATTGAAAAAAAGGCGACGACCGCCGAAACAAGGGTTCCCACGATGTACGCGCCGGGATCTGCAGACACCGGACCGCTGACAGAGGTCAGCTCCAGAATCATTCCTCCGATCACAGCAGGGATTGACATGAGCATGGAATATTTTACCGCAAATTTACGGCTGAATCCGGCCAGAAGGCAGGCGGAAAATCCGGTGCCGAAACTGGAGATTCCCGGCAGCACGGAACACCCCTGAAAGACTCCGGCAATCACCGCATCCCCCGGCTTCATGTTCCGTGGAATTTTCTTTCCCTTCGGAACCATATCTGCGACCAGAAGCATCACCGCCGTGATGAAAAACAGGATGCCCGGCATCAGCAGCGATTCAAAAGCCAGAACCGCAATCCCCCGCATCAGAAAGCCGATGACGGCCGTCGGAATCGCGGAGATCACAAGCATAAACGCCAGTCTGCGGTAATTGGTAGACAGAACTTTCCGGTAGGGTTCTTCCGAATTTGTGCTTCTGTGGCGGAACCACAGCTTCAGATTGCAGATCAGATCCTGGAGAATACCGAACAGAGACAGGATAACTTTGCGAAGATCCTTATGAAAAAACCAGATCACCGCAGCAAGCGTGCCAAGGTGCAGGGAGAGATCAAACAGGATCGTCGGATCGTTCTGTATATTCAGTAGCTGCTGGGCAAGAACAAGATGTGCGGAACTGCTGACCGGCAGAAATTCCGTAATTCCCTGAATGATTCCCAACAGAACGGCTTCTAATATTGACATATGTAAAATTCCTTTTCCTTTGTATTTTCTTACAATACCTGATTTTATCATAAAACCTCCCCAAATACAATGGGGAGGTTTTACGATAAAACAGTCACACTGCCTTTATGATTTCTTCGATTGGCTGATCAGGGAATGGAGCTTCTTCAGAGCAGGGGCAATGCCTCCGACTTCATCGATCAGTCCTTCCTGAACCGCCTGCGGGCCTTCCAACATGGTGCCGACATCCTTGACCAGAGTTTTCGTGTCGAGCATCAGTTCCTCCAGACGTTCTTTGGAGATGTTGGAATGCTCTGAGACAAAAGTCGTGATCCGGTCCTGAGTCTTTTCCATATTCCGGTAGGTCTGGGCCACGCCGATAAACATTCCGTTGGTACGTACCGGATGGATGACCATCGTGCCGCTGGGTACGATCAGAGAATAATCAGCGGAGACCGCCAGAGGGACGCCGATGGAATGTCCGCCTCCGAGAACGAGCGATACCGTAGGCTTTCGCATGGAAGCGATCATCTCAGCGATTGCGAGTCCCGCCTCCACGTCTCCGCCTACGGTATTTAAAAGGATCAGAAGTCCGTCAATTTCATCGTTGTCCTCAACACGCGCAAGAGTCGGGAGAATATGCTCGTACTTTGTGGCCTTTGCCCGCTCTCCAAGTGTTTCGTGTCCCTCGACCTCTCCGATAATAGACAGAAGATAAATGTTGCTTTTCAGTTCAGTGATATTTTCCCCAGGTGTAAGGTTTTCCTGTTCTGTCATGCTGCAGCGTTCCTTTCTCTTCTCTTTTTCGATGCGGACAGGATTTCAGTTCTGCCGCCGTTTCAGAAAAAGTATCTGCATGACTGACGGAAATTATACACAGATCGGGAAGTATGCCGGCTCAGACATTACGCTTCCGCCAGGTTGGTGTACACGTTCTGAACATCGTCGTCATCTTCCAGAAGATCCAGCGTACGACTCAGGTTTTTCAGCGCCTGCTCGTCGGTCAGCGTCAGATAATTCTGCGGGATCATCGCAATATCTGCTTCCGCCATCGGGATTCCCTCTTTTTCCAGTGCCTCGCGCACAGCGGAAAAATCATCCGGCGCCGTGAGAATTTCATAGCTGTCCTCTTCTTCCTGGAAGTCTTCCGCTCCGGCGTCCAGCGCCAGCATCATCAGATCGTCGGAATCCATCTCGCACTCTTCCTTATCGATGATGATCTGCCCTTTCTGGTCGAACATATAGGAAACGCAGCCCGGAGTTCCCACATTTCCGCTTCCTTTGGTGAATGCGCTTCTCACATTGGCCGCCGTACGGTTCTTGTTGTCCGTCAGCGTCTCGACGATAATCGCGATTCCGTTGGGACCGTATCCCTCGTATGTAATCCTCTCATAATTGTCAGCGTTGGAATCGCCGGCCGCTTTTTTGATTCCGCGCTCAATGGTATCGTTGGGCATATTGTTGGCCTTGGCTTTTGCAATTACATCCCTCAGCTTACTGTTGTTGGCCGGATCCGGACCGCCTTCCTTCACGGCAATCACGATCTCACGGCCGATAATTGTAAAGATTTTTCCTTTTTTTGCATCGTTTTTTTCTTTCTTATGCTTAATGTTTGCAAACTTGGAATGTCCTGACATGGTTTTTCTCTCCTTTTTCTCTCCGACATTTCTGAAACCTGTTTCCTGTATAGAATATAGAAATGGAGGATCAGAGATGCTCTGTTTTTGTAAACTGTTATAATATAACATGGTTTCCCGGTGTTCGTCAAGATTTTGCTATGTAAGCAGGTCCAGACTGACCTTCAGCGCCTCGTCCACCAGAGTCAGCTGTTCTCTGTTCAGATGGCAGATCTTATCCTTCAGACGCCTCTTGTCAATGGTACGCAGCTGCTCCAGTAAAATGACGGAGTCCCTGACGATTCCGTAAGCGGATGCCTCGATCTCGATATGCGTCGGAAGTTTCGCCTTGTTCATTTTCGATGTGATCGCCGCGCAGATGACGGTGGGGCTATGCTTGTTCCCCACATCGTTCTGTATGATCAGGACCGGACGGACGCCGCCCTGCTCGCTGCCGACTACCGGCCGCAGATCCGCATAAAAAATATCGCCTCGTTTAATTATCAATGTTATTCACTCTCCGATTTTTATGATCTGAGTAAAGTATTCCCGATTTTTTCCGGAGGTATACTCTGCTGCGAAAAACAGCCGGAAGCCAGCGTCCGGATCAGATCGCCGGCCAGGACGGAAGCCTCCCCTTTCTGCCGGGCCGCCTGCTCCCCCAGAAGGCCGTGAAGGAAAACCGCGGCAGCGGCCGTCTGCTCCGTGGGCCGCGGATTCCCGGAATTTTTCTGCTGCACCAGAAGAGACGCAAGAATCCCGGCCAGCACATCTCCGCTTCCCGCAGTAGCCAGCGCACTGCATCCGGAAGAATTGACAAAGACAGTGCCTTCCGGGGAAGCGACGACCGTGCGTGCGTCCTTCAGCACGCAGACCGTGTGGAACTTTTCTGCAAAATCCGCCGCGGCGGCGGGGAGATCCTGTTTCAGCTCTGAAATGCTTTTGCCTGTGAGCCGCGCCATCTCTCCAAGATGAGGCGTGACGACGGTGGGAATTTTCGCCTGCTTCAGAAGCGCCGGCTCCTGCGCAATCAGGTTCAGCGCATCGGCGTCCAGAACCACGGGTACGGAACTGCCCGTAAGAAGCCGGGAGACCAGTTCTCTCGCCGTGCTGCCTGTTCCGATTCCGGGACCTGCGAGCACAAGATCCGCCCATTTCAACGCATTCTCCAGGGACTTGCCGGGAAGAGGTTCACCTTCCCGGTAAAGGGTCAGCATGGCTTCCGGAAGCTTCATCAGAAATGGCAGACGATTGCTCTCCTCCGTGACTGCCCGAAGCATCCCTGCGCCGGAACGGAAGGCGGCCTCGGAGCACAGCAGCGCTGCCCCGCAGATTTCCCGGGATCCGGCTGCGATCAGAATCTTTCCGAAGGTCCCCTTATTCCCCATCGGATCTCTCCTCAGAAACGGAAAAAGATCCTTCTGCTCCATCCGGTAATATCTTCGCTCGCCGTCCCGGAAACAGCCTGTAACGCCGATCTCCGCCGTATGGATCTTCCCGGCGCAGAGACAGCCGGGCGGGAGAAACAGCCCGGGCTTCTCGAATGCGAAGGTTACAGTTGCGGCCGCCTGCACTGCAGCGCCGAGAACCGCACCCGTGTCGGTATGTATGCCGGAAGGGATGTCCACAGAGACGACCGGGACATGACTTTCGTTGATCCTGTCAATGACTTCCTTATAGACGCCGGCAGCCGGGCGGGACAGGCCTGTACCAAAGACTGCGTCTATGATAACAGTATATTCCGCAAAGACAGGATTTTTGACTACAGGTATCCGGTAGTTTCCGGCAATTTCCATCTGCGTTCGCATTCCTTCGCTGTATTTTTCCCGATCCCCCACCGGAAAAATCTCTGCATCGTACCCGCGAAGCCTCAGAATCCGCGCAGCCGCGACACCGTCCCCGCCATTGTTTCCGGTGCCGCAGACAGCCAGAATCTTCCCGGGATTCTGGTGCAGCAACACCTCTTCCGCCACGGCAAGCGCCGCCCGCTCCATCAGCACCTGGGACGGCATTTTCTGATGTTCGATGGCAAATGCATCGCTTCGGCGCATCTGTTCCGCAGTTACCAGTTCTTTCATATGCTACCTCCTTCTCAGCGGCTGTACTCCGCAAAAAAAAATTCCGCTGCCGCTTCCGTCCGCAGGCTGTTTCTCTGCTTCAGGAACCGGCAGCGGACGATTTACGGCTGCTGTTTATGTTCAGATTCATATCTGGTAAGATTGTAGGAAAGCCGCATCAGACTTTCGGAGAGATGGACATTTTCTACAATAAAATCCCCCGGCATCGCCAGGTTCAGATCCGTATGCGCAAAATTCCAGAAAGCTTTGACGCCACAGTCTGCGAGAAGCTTCGCCATTTCCAGCGCATTTGCCTTCGGCAGAGTCAGAGCGGCGATTTCCACATGATTGTTCCGGATAAACTCCGGAAGTTCGTCGGTCATACGGATGGGAATTCCCCGTACACTGACACCCTTGAGAACCGGATTGATATCGAAAATACCGATGGTTTTGAAACCGCTTCGCTCAAAAGCCGCATAATTGGCCAGCGCCTGTCCCAGGTTTCCCGCACCGACGATAATCATATTATGCGTGCGGTCCAGCCCGAGGATTTTCCCGATTTCCGTATAAAGATAGCGGACATTATATCCATACCCCTGTTGTCCGAAGCCGCCAAAATTGTTCAGATCCTGACGGATCTGAGAAGCGGTCACTTTCATACGTTCACTGAGCTCACTGGATGAGATTCTCTCCACTCCATCCTCCAAAAGTTCTCCCAGATAACGATAATATCGTGGAAGCCTTTTTATGACTGCTCGTGAAATGCCTTTTTCTTCCAAGATAATTTTCCTCCTAACATCCATATCCGCAAATCAGATTCCGGAAAGACTGCCGAAAAAGTGGAGGTTTTCGCACACTTCCGTCTTATGATTTTTCTGGATATGTATACAAAAATATAATTTTATTATATATGTATGTGAGAAAATTGTCAAAGATTTATTGAAATTTTGTTATCTCTTCTCTATAATAAGGAGGATGTTATGCAGAAAATTATTTTTCATTCACAGGAGGAAGATATGATCTTAGCATGTCAGAATATTACAAAGGCGTTCGGAACCAACGAAATTCTGAATAATGCTTCCTTTCATATAGAAGAACGGGAAAAGGCAGCGCTTGTCGGAATCAACGGTGCGGGAAAATCGACGCTTCTGAAAATTATTGTAGGTGAACTTAGCGCCGACAGCGGGGAGGTAATTCTGTCCAAGGGGAAGACCCTGGGCTATCTGGCGCAGCATCAGGACCTAACCGGCGATCTGACGATCTATCAGGAAGTGCTTCAGGCAAAACAGTACCTGATTGATATGGAAAACCGGCTGCGTAATCTGGAGCAGGAAATGAAATACGAGCAGGGAGAACAACTGGAAGAGAAAATGGCCGCCTACACGCGCCTCTCCCACACGTTCGAGCTGGAAAACGGCTATGCGTACCGCAGCGAAGTGGTGGGTGTGCTGAAAGGTCTCGGCTTTTCCGAGGACGAATTCGACAAGAAAATCTCCGAACTCTCCGGAGGCCAGAAAACCCGCGTGGCTTTGGGACGGCTTCTGCTGACAAAGCCGGATGTGATTCTTCTGGACGAGCCGACGAACCATCTGGACATGGAATCCATCGCCTGGCTGGAAGGCTATCTGATGAATTACAGCGGCGCGGTTCTGATCGTCTCCCACGACCGGTATTTTCTGGACCGTGTCGTGACAAAAATTGTGGAAATTGACGCCGGAAAAGTAATGACCTTTGAGGGGAATTACTCTGCTTACAGCCGGAAAAAAGCCATGCTCCGGGAAGCGGCCTACCATGCCTGGATGAACCAGCAGCAGGAAATCCGCCATCAGGAAGAAGTGATCACAAAGCTGAAATCCTTTAACCGGGAAAAATCTATTCGACGGGCGGAAAGCCGCGAAAAAATGCTGGAAAAAATGGAGGTTCTGGACAAGCCCACAGAAGTGCGGGCAGATATGAGAATCCGTCTTACGCCGAGAATTACCAGCGGCAACGATGTGCTCCGTGTTTCCCATCTGTCCAAAAGCTTTCCGGGACAGCATCTGTTTTCCGATCTGAATTTTGAAATCCACCGTGGAGAGCGGGTGGCGATTATCGGAAACAACGGAACCGGGAAGACGACGATTCTGAAAATTCTGAACGGAGTTGTGGCGCCTGACAGCGGCGAGGTAGAGCTGGGCACGAAGGTGCAGATTGGTTATTATGATCAGGAACATCAGGTGCTCCATATGGATAAGACGATTTTTCAGGAACTCTCAGACACATATCCCTACCTTACCAATACGGAAATACGGAATGTACTGGCAGCCTTTCTGTTCACAGAAGATGACGTATTCCAGCCGATCCATACGCTGAGCGGAGGAGAAAGAGGACGGATTTCTCTTGCAAAGCTGATGCTGTCCAACGCCAACTTTCTGATTCTCGATGAGCCGACAAACCATCTGGATATCGTGTCCAAAGAGATTCTGGAGCAGGCGCTGAAAGACTATACGGGAACCATTCTCTATGTGTCCCATGACCGTTATTTCATCAACCAGACGGCCACCAGAATTCTGGAGCTGACCAATCAGACGCTGGTCAATTACATCGGAAATTACGACTATTATCTGGAGAAAAAGGAGGAACTGACAAGCATTTACGCTCCTTCTGCTGAAGCCGAGCCTCAGAAACAGGAAGAATCTTCCGTCAAGCTGGACTGGAAGGCTCAGAAAGAGGAGCAGGCCCGACTGAGAAAGAGAGAAAACGATCTGAAAAAGACAGAGGCCAGGATTGAAGAACTGGAGACCAGGGATTCGGAAATCGACGGAGAACTGTCCCTTCCGGAAGTGGCCACAGACGTTGCCCGCTGTATCGAACTGAGCAATGAAAAGGCGGCCGTTCAGGCCGAGCTGGAACGACTGTATGAAAAATGGGAGGAACTGGCGTAAGCCGGGACAGGAAACCGGTTATCCGAAAGAGCGCTGCAGAAAATCCGGACAAGAGGATTTTCTGCAGCGCTCTGAAAGAAAAGTTAACAAATCCGTATATTTACTTTTCAAGCTCTTCCCGGATTGCGAGAATAAAATCTCTGCTGTTCAGCACAACCGGGTTCTCAATTGTTGTGATCAGCGCAAGATCCTTCGTCATCTTTCCAGATTCAATCACATGGATGGTCGCCGCCTCCAGACGGTCGGCAAAAGTACACAGTGCTTCGTTTCCGTCCAGTTCTCCTCTCTTGCGGAGGGCGCCTGTCCATGCAAAGATCGTGGCAACTGAGTTGGTGGACGTCTCCTCCCCTTTCAGATAGCGGTAATAGTGGCGCTGTACCGTACCGTGGGCAGCCTCATACTCATAATAGCCGTGCGGGGAAACCAGCACGGAGGTCATCATGGCCAGGGAACCGAACGCCGAGGAAACCATATCACTCATCACATCCCCGTCATAGTTCTTGCAGGCCCAGATAAATCCGCCCTCTGCTTTCATAATACGGGCAACGGCATCGTCAATCAGCGTATAGAAATAAGTGATGCCCGCCTGTTCAAATTTTTCCTTGTACTCGTTCTCATAGATCTCTGCAAAAATATCCTTGAAGCGGTGGTCATATTTTTTCGAGATCGTGTCTTTGGTTGCAAACCACAGATCCTGGTGCGTGTCCAGCGCATATTCAAAGCAGCTCTTTGCAAAACTCTCGATGGAATCGTCCAGATTGTGCATTCCCTGTACGACGCCGGCTCCTGTGAAGTTATGTACCAGCTCGCTGGTTGTCGTTCCGTCCTCCGCGGTATAGACAAGTTCTACTTTCCCGGGACCCGGAATCCGCATCTCTGCGTTTTTATAGACGTCGCCGTACGCATGTCTGGCGATGGTGATCGGTTTTTTCCAGTTTCGGACACATGGCTCAATGCCTCTGACAACGATCGGCGCGCGGAATACGGTTCCGTCAAGAAGCGCACGGATGGTTCCGTTCGGGCTCTTCCACATTTCTTTCAGATTGTATTCAGTCATACGGGCCGCATTTGGAGTGATCGTTGCACATTTGACCGCCACGCCGTATTTCATTGTGGCTTTTGCTGCGTCGACAGTTACCTGATCATCGGTTTCATTCCGATGCTCCAGCCCAAGATCGTAATAGTCGGTTTTCAGATCAATAAACGGAAGCAGCAGTTCTTCCTTGATGATCTTCCAGAGAATGCGGGTCATCTCGTCTCCGTCCATCTCCACGAGAGGGGTTGTCATCTGAATTTTTTCCATAATGTCCTCCTTGTATTCTGATGAGGGAGCAGCCCCGTCCATTCTGCCGTTGATTCCGCGGCGGCACAGGGCTGCGCCGATGGTCTGATCGTTCAGTTTTCCCGATGGTAACCCTTCAGTCCGCTGAACGGTTACTTCTTATTTTTCAGCATTTCTCAGCTTTTTTAATTGTATAGATTTGCAAGGAACTTGTCAAGGTCAAATTCTCCCCAGCCCTGCCGGTTGTGGGGGAGCCCCAGGTCTCTGACCGAATCCCGGAGCATCATTTTAATCTGCACATTTGTGAGATAAGGCGCTTTCTGCAGCGCAAGGGCGATGGCCCCGGAAATCTGAGGCGTGGACATGGAGGTTCCGCTCTTCCGGGCATATTCCCGGCGGCTGATTCCCGGCGCGCAGGAAACAATATCTTTTCCCGGCGCCACCAGATCCGGTTTGCAGACACAGTCCCTGGTTGGACCGCAGCCGGAGATCCCGTCGGCCCCGGTGAGAAGATCGCTGGAACCGACCGTAATAACCTTTCTGCTGCTCCCTGGCGCCGTAACGGTACCGCTTCCCGGGCCAAGATTTCCGGCGGCTGTCACAACCACCAGCCCGTCGTCCCAGGCCTGCTCCACCGCTTCGATCAGAAGATCATGGAGAACTTTTTCCTGTTCTGTCGTACCGACAGATATATTCAGAATCCGGATATTGTATTTCTTTCTCATTTTCCGGACCCAGTCGATCGCCTTCAGGACATCCTGCTTCCGGCCGTTTCCCCTGTGATCCAGAATCTTCAGAATCACGAAGCCGCACTCCGGCGCCATTCCCTCGTACCTGCCTTTGCTGGCTCTTCCGCTGCCGCCGATCAGTCCGGCCACATGGGAACCATGGCCGTTGTCGTCATACGGCTGCGCATGACCGAAAATCAGGTCAAGAAAGACCAGAATGCGATTGTCAAAATCAATGTGCGGCGTAATGCCCGTATCCAGAACCGCAACGGAAACGCCCCGTCCGGTCAGCCCATATCTGTTTTTCAAGCAAATCCTCCTCTCATGGTATGATAGGTGTTCTTTATAAAATATTCCGGACAATGGGTATTGCCAGTTTTTCTCGGCAGGTGACTGGAAAAATTCCCTGTATAGACAGAGACTTTTTCGTATCAGCCGCATACTATGTTAGGAGAAAATGCAGCGCCCGGAATCCTTTCGCGGGCCGGAAAGGGTTTTCCCATGAATCTTTCAGAATTATCTGCCGGACAGACCGGAGTTATAACAGGGTATATAAAATCATCCTCTATGCGCAGACGACTTCAGGATCTGGGGCTTGTTCCCGGAACGGAGATCGAATGCCTGGGAAAAAGTCCTCTGGGTGATCCGGCAGCATATTTCATACGCAGAACAGTAATCGCTCTCCGCAGAGAGGATGCATCGCAGGTGGAAATCTCCGTCAGAAAAGAGCAAAAAAAGCATGAGACAACAAAAGTGATTGCACTTGCAGGAAATCCCAATGTGGGAAAAAGTACCGTTTTTAACGGACTGACCGGAAGGAATCAGCATACCGGCAACTGGCCGGGAAAAACCGTGGAGAGTGCCAGAGGAATCTGCCGCCGCAGGGAAACGCTTTTTCAGATCGTAGATCTTCCGGGATGCTACTCTCTGCTCTCACACTCTGAGGAGGAAGAGATTGCACGGGATTATATCTGTTTTGAACATCCGGATGCGGTTCTTGCCGTATGTGACGCTTCCTGTATGGAACGGAATCTGAATCTGGCGCTTCAGATTCTGGAAACAACACCCAGGGTGATTCTCGGCATAAATCTGATGGATGAGGCTGAAAAAAAACAGATCCATGTGGATCTGGATAGTCTGTCCGGAGAACTCGGAATCCCGGTCATCGGAATGACGGCACGCAGCGGTCAGGGGCTGGAACAGATCTTTGAAGCAGCTGCTGTCCTTGACCAGACAGGCGGCGGAAAAAGGGCGCTGGTACGTTACTCCGATCCGATGGAGAAAGCGATAGAGGCGCTGGAACCGGTAATCAGAGAATGGCTCGGGGATACTGTCGATGCCCGTTGGGCCTCTGTCCGGATACTGACAGGCGACGAAAGTTTCAAGCGTGCAATGGAAATAAGAGGAAAAGCCATGCCTGAAATTGTAAAAACAGTATGGAAAGAAGAAACTGACCGGCTGTCCCGGACAGGAATCAGGCAGGATGAACTCCAGGATGAAACCGCAGAAGCATTTATCCGGAAAGCGGAGAAACTCTGTGAAAAAACAGTAACCTATGAAAACAGACAATATGCAGACAGGGATCGACTGCTTGACCGTCTGTTTACCAGCCGGTACACAGGCTTTCCGATCATGTTTCTTCTTCTGCTTCTTGTTTTCTGGATCACTGTCAGCGGTGCAAATTATCCATCTTCCCTGCTTTTCGGCCTTCTGTTCCGAGGAGAGGATCTGCTGATACGTCTGGCATCATTATCAAATCTTCCGGAATGGATTTCCGATCCACTGATCTTCGGAGTTTACCGGACAGCTGCCTGGGTTGTGTCTGTGATGTTACCTCCAATGGCAATCTTTTTTCCTCTGTTTACAATTCTTGAGGATTTCGGCTATCTGCCCCGGGCAGCATTTAATCTGGACCGCTGTTTCAAAAAATGCCATGCCTGCGGCAAGCAGGCGTTGACGATGTGTATGGGATTCGGCTGCAATGCAGCAGCAGTTACAGGTTGCAGAATTATCGATTCGCCACGGGAGCGGATGATTGCGATCCTTACCAACAGCCTGGTTCCCTGCAATGGACGGTTCCCTACAATTCTGACACTGATCTCCCTGTTTCTGACGGGAACTGCAGCAGGCGCTGCAGGGAGCTTTCTCTCGGCATTGCTGCTGGCGGCCGTGATCCTTCTGGGGATCTGTATGACGCTGCTGGCCTCCAGACTGTTGTCAGGAACCATTCTGAAAGGAATCCCTTCCTCTTTTGCACTGGAGCTTCCCCCTTATCGGAGGCCATTGATCCGAAAAGTACTTGTCCGGTCTGTCTTTGACAGGACACTGTTCGTACTCCGGCGGGCCATCGCGGTTGCCGCACCGTCCGGCCTGCTCCTCTGGCTCGCTGCGAATATCAGAATCGGAGGTTATCCGGTCTTTTACTGGTGTACGGAAGCTTTGGATCCTTTCGCCGTAATGCTGGGGATGGATGGAGTAATACTGCTGGCTTTCATACTTGGCATGGCAGCCAATGAGATCGTCCTTCCTGTAATGCTGATGATGTACCTGTCTCAGGACAATCTGCAGCAATTCCATGAAATGTCGGCTGTTTTCCGGATCCTTACAGAAAACGGATGGACCTGGATCACTGCTGTCTGCACCATCCTGTTTTCTCTGATGCACTGGCCCTGTGGAACTGCCTGCGCAACCATTTACCGGGAAACCGGCAGCCTTCGCTGGACATTGGTAGCCATTCTGCTGCCTGCGGGAATGGGCGTCAGCGCGTGCTTTTTCTTTGCATCCGCCGCCAGAATGCTGACGGGAGGATTCTGAGAAAAGTTAAGAAAAAGTAAATGAAATGTAAAAAGGATGTTGAATTAGTATTGACAAAAAAAACCGGCAATGATATTTTTAAATAAGTTTGGGACGGAGGGATGAGTGTTTTTCATCAATGGTTCTGCCGGAAGTTCCGGGCGGCTCCTGAACCGGACGGAGCGCCCGGAGCATGGAAACATTTCAGAGCCGGACGGCAATCCGGATGCAGAAATCCGGTCAGATGCCCTTCTGCCATTCATGTTTTCTTCCGAACTGTCCGACAACCTGGCGAGAGACAGAAAAAAGACAGAATAAGGAAAATCGTAACTACAGATAAGATAAAAAGGAGTTTTATATGGATATTTCTTTTTCGTACTTCTGGCAGGCAATGATCTCCAGTCCGGTACTGGCGATCACAATTCTTCTGACTCTTGGAGTCATCTTTGTCAATGGGTGGACAGACGCTCCCAATGCAATTGCTACCTGCGTAACCACCCGCTGCCTCAATGTCCGCACTGCAATATGGATGAGCGCGGCTTTCAATTTTCTCGGAGTATTTGTAATGACACAGATCAACAGCTCCGTCGCTTCCACAATCAGCAATATGGTAGATTTCGGCAATGATTCAGGTAACGCGCTGATCGCTCTCTGTGCTTCTTTGCTGTCCATTGTGGTCTACAGTGTGACCGCATCTTTCTTTGGCATCCCCACCAGTGAGAGCCACAGCCTGATCGCCGGTCTCTCCGGCGCTGCAATCGCGATTCAGCAGGGCATCGGCGGCATCAATTTCGGGGAATGGGTGAAGGTTCTCTACGGCCTGGTGCTGAGTCTGATTCTCGGCTTTGTCAGCGGCTGGCTGATCTGTAAAGTACTGACACTGATCTGTTACCACATGGACCGGGGAAGAACCAACCGCTTCTTTGCCGGCGCTCAGATCGTCGGCGCAGCGGCGATGAGCTTTATGCATGGTGCGCAGGACGGGCAGAAATTTATCGGAGTACTATTCCTTGGTCTCGCTTTCGCCAACGGGCAGAATGGTGTGGCCGGTGTCGAGATTCCCGTATGGCTGATGCTTCTGTGCAGCGTCGTGATGGCGCTTGGAACCAGTGTCGGCGGTGAAAAAATCATCAAATCGGTGGGCATGGACATGGTAAAACTGGAACGGTATCAGGGATTTTCGGCGGATCTTGCCGGAGCTTTCTGTCTTCTGCTTTCCAGCCTGTTCGGTATTCCGGTATCCACAACCCACACAAAGACCAGCGCGATCATGGGCGTCGGCGCAGTCAGACGGCTGTCTGCGATCAATTTTAGTGTGGTAAAGGATATGATGCTGACCTGGATTTTCACATTTCCGGGTTGTGGCCTGATCAGCTTCGTCATGGCAAAACTGTTCATGCTCTTGTTCTGAGTAAAATTATTTTTTCAAAACCAGCAGGAGATTTACCGAAGACATTTCTTGCATAGTGCAGATAAGTCATAAAAAAGAAAAGGCATTTGGAAAAACTTTCCATATCAGCCGGGGAGACGCAAAAACTTCCATATCAGCCTTGATGACACAGGGAGTGCGTCAGGAAGGAGAAAAATATGTCAAAAAAACAGGATACCTTTTATTACGATAATTTCATCTCTTGTGCGGAAGAAGCCTGCCGTGCTGCGGATCTTCTGAAAACTACCCTGGAAGATTTTCATCCGGAGCAGATTGCCGGAAAACTTCAGGAGATTCACGCAATCGAACACCAGGCGGATGACAAGAAGCATATGCTCACAGACCGTCTGGCGAAAGCGTTTATAACCCCCATCGACCGGGAAGATATTCTGACGCTCAGTCAGAATATTGATGAGATTACTGATAAAATTGAAGAAGTTCTGATTCGTATTTATATCAATCATATTCAGACGATCCGTCCGGAGGCGCTGAAGACTCTGGATGTTGTTATCCGCTGCTGCAACGAAACCTGTAATCTTCTCAGGGAACTGGCCGATTTCCGTCATTCCAAAGCTCTGAAGGAAATCGTAATTCGAATCAATACGCTGGAGGAAGAAGCCGATCAGATGTTTATCAACAATATGTACCGGCTTCACGATGAATGCAAGGATCATCCGCAGCAGATCATCGCATGGCGGGAAATCTACGAGTACCTGGAACGGTGCGCGGACGCCTGCGAACACACGGCGGACACGGTGTCCAGCATTGTAATGAAAAACTCCTGATTCATGCTCATAAAAATTCCCCGGACAGTTCCCGGCAGCGCTGCGGTAGCCAGGTGCATACCGCAGGGTTTGCCGGAACCATCCGGGGAATTTTGTCGTTCTTTTTGCAGCAGTTCCGTCCGTTGAACTGCAACACTTCTTTTTTACAGTCAGCTGTTTGCCGAACGGTCTGAAATACGGCCGTACACGGATAGCATATAAAGGCCGCAGATTCCTACGAGTCCATACACGATACGGCTGATCCAGCTCATATTTCCGAAAATAAAAGCTACCAGATCAAAGCGGAAGAAGCCGATCAGTCCCCAGTTGACAGCGCCAATAATCACAATGGTAAGCGCTGTGTAATCCAGTCCTCTCATAGTCAGTACCTCCTTTTCTTCCTTATGATTTCCATCAGAAGAAAAAATATACATGGAGGGGACAGAATCAAAGGAGTTTTTTCAGAATCTCGCCGGCAAGCGAAGGATTGGCCTGGCCTTTTGTCTCGCGCATCAGCTGACCGATCAGAAAGCCAAGAATCTTCTCTTTTCCCTGTCTGTACTGCTCGGCGGCATCCGCGTTTTCTTCGAGAACTTTTCGGGCAGCTGCCTCCAGCGCGCCGGCGTCATTGACGGTTTTCAGCCCGTGCTCTTCCACATAAGCCACCGGATCGGCATCTTCTTCAAAGATTCTTTCAAACACCTTTTTTGCCACCTGATTGTTGACGGCGCCGCTGTCGGCAAGATCGATCAGCGCAGCCAGATGTTCCGGGGAAAAATCCAGATCCTCCGGATCCATGTTTTTCTCCCGCAGCAGGCGCAGTGTCTCGCCAATCAGCCAGTTGGCCGCTTTCTTCGGTTTTCCGCAAATGGAAGCAGTCTCCTCGAACAGGCGGGCAATATTCCTGGATTCCGTCAGAAGGCCAGCGTCATATTCGGACAGCTGATACTCGCGGACATACCGTTCTGCTTTCTCTTCCTGGAACTCCGGAAGACGTCTTCTGACCCGTTCGATCCATTCGTCGGAGATCAGCACCGGGGGAAGATCCGGGTCCGGAAAGTACCGGTAATCCTTTGCGTCCTCTTTGGAGCGCATCGCATAGGAAGCCTCTTTGTTGTCGTCCCAGCGGCGCGTTTCCTGAATCACCGGTTTTCCGGCCTCCAGAAGCTCCGCCTGACGCTCCTGCTCATTTTCGATCGCACGGCGGATGGCTTTGAAAGAGTTCAGGTTTTTCATCTCTGTGCGGGTTCCGAATCCGGTCTGTCCGACCTCCCGGATCGACAGGTTTACATCCGCCCGCATGGAACCCTCCTGCAGTTTACAGTCGGAAGCGCCCAGATACTGGATCATCCGGCGCAGTTTCTCCAGATAGGCGATCACCTCGTCGGCGGACCGCATATCCGGTTCGGAGACAATCTCCAGCAAGGGCACGCCGCTTCGGTTAAAATCCACCAGGGAGCTGTCTTCCCACTCGTCATGGATCAGTTTTCCGGCGTCTTCCTCCATATGAATCTCATGAATCCGGATTTTTTTCGGGCCGTTGGAGGTTTCGATCTCTACATAGCCGTCGTGGCAGATGGGCAGATAAAGCTGAGAGATCTGATAGTTCTGAGGATTGTCCGGATAAAAATAATTTTTCCGGTCGAAACGGCAGTACTGGTTGATTCCGCAGTTGGCAGCCAGCCCCACAGCCAGCGCATCCTCCACCACCTGACGGTTGAGAACAGGAAGGGCGCCTGGCATTCCAGTGCAAACCGGGCAGGTATGGGTATTGGGAGCGCCGCCGAACGCCGTCGGGCAGGAGCAGAAAATTTTCGTCTTTGTCGCCAGTTCTACATGGACTTCCAGTCCGATCACTGTTTCGTATTGTTTTTTCATGCTAGTCAGGCCTCCTTCTTTTCCGCTGCTTCCGTTCCCGCCGCCTGTTCATAGGTAAACGCGGCGCGGAGGATCTTTTTCTCCATAAAAGCATCTCCGATCAGCTGCATGCCGATGGGAAGTCCCCGGGAATCGGCGCCGCAGGGAATGCTGATGGCCGGAAGGCCTGCCAGATTGACGGAAACCGTGTGAATATCGCCCAGATACATTTTCAGCGGATCGTCCAGGGAAACGCCAAGTTTCGGCGCAGTGGTCGGATAGGCCGGCGCCAGAAGAAGGTCGTAAGTCCGGAACGCCTGGGTATAGCTTTCACGGATCAGGGCTCTTGTCCGCAGCGCTTTCAGGTAATACGCGTCATAATAACCGGCGCTGAGCACAAAGCTTCCCAGCATGATCCTGCGCTTTACCTCAGGCCCGAAGCCCTCGGAACGGCTTCGCTTATACATCTCATGCAGTCCCTCGCCTTCAGGGGAACGGTAACCATACTTGACGCCGTCAAAGCGCGCCAGGTTCGAACTTGCCTCCGCTGAAGCGATCAGATAGTAGGCAGGAATCGCGTATTCGGTCAGCGGAAGCTCAAACGTCTCAACCTCCGCCCCGAGACTGCGGAAGGTTTCGGCCGCCCGGAGAATCGCCTGCCGGACCTCCGGATCCAGCCCCTCCTGGAGATATGCCTCCGGAATTCCGATTTTCATTCCCCGTATGTCCGCCACACAGGCGGCGGTAAACTCGCAGTCCCGCCGCTGCAGAGAGGTGGCATCCTTCGGATCATGACCGGCGATAATTTCCAACAGCGCGGCACAGTCTGAGACGTTTCCTGCCACCGGTCCGATCTGGTCCAGAGAGGACGCATAGGCAATCAGGCCATAACGGGAAACGGTCCCGTAGGTGGGTTTGAGACCGGTCACGCCGCAGAAGGCGCTGGGCTGCCGGATGGAGCCGCCGGTATCGCTTCCCAGAGCCAGAAGCACCTCCCCGGCAGCCACAGCGGCGCAGGAGCCGCCGGAGGAACCGCCGGGAACATGCTCCGGATTTCTGGGATTACGGGTTACTTTGAATGCGGATGTCTCCGTGGTGCTTCCCATTGCAAATTCATCCATGTTTGTCTTTCCGATTACCAGGGCGCCGGCGGCTTCCAGACGTTCCACTGCATCAGCGCTGTAAGGGGGAATAAAATTTTCAAGAATTCTTGATGCGCAGGTAGTCGCAAGCCCTTTCGTACAGATGTTATCCTTGACCGCCACAGGCACTCCGGCCAGCGGTCCTGTCAGAGAGCCGCTGGCAATCCGTTTCTGAATACTGTCCGCCTTTGCAAGGAGTTCCTCCTCCGGAGCGACTGCGAGAAAGGCTCCCACATCCCCGTCCAGGGTCCGGATTTTTTTCAGCGTCTCCTGCACAGTCTCACGAACGGAGCATTTTCCTTTCCGGATCTCTCCGGCCAGCGCAAGAGCTGTTCTGGTTTTCTGTGTCATCCTCTCTTCCCTCCTACTCTATGGTCTTCGGCACAAGATACTGGCCGTCTTTTGTCTTCGGGGCGTTGGCGAGCATTTCCTCCCGCGCATCCCCGTTTGTGACGATATCTTCCCGGAACACATTGTCGTAAGGGAACAGATGGGTCATCGGCTCAACGCCGTCCGTGTCCAACTCGTTCAGTTTTTCCACATAATCCAGCATTTTCTGCATATCGCTGCGGGCGCCTTCCGTTTCTTCGGGAGTCAGTTTCAGCTTCGCGAGAATACTGACATAATCGATGGTTTCAAGGGTAATGGTTTCTGCCATTTTGTTTCTCCTCCTCTGCCGTTACTATCTTACCCGGGAGCTTTACGGCTCCAGCCGGTTCATATCTCTCGGGAACAGCGTGGTTTCCCGGACGTTGTCTTCTCCGATCAGCTGCATGGTCAGACGCTCCAAGCCGATGCCCAACCCGCCGTGGGGCGGCATCCCGTGTTTGAATGCACTCAGATACTGATCCATTCCCTCTTCACTCATTCCCCGGTCTTTCAGTTTCCGAGACAGCGTCGGATAGTCGTGGATTCTCTGACCGCCGGTGGTTACCTCCAGGCCGCGGAACAGCAGATCGAAGCTCAGGGTGTATTTCGGATCCGCCGGATCATCCATCGCGTAGAACGGACGCTTCTTTGACGGATAATGTGTGACAAAAACAAAATCCGCACCGCAGGCGTCTTTGAAATACTTTCCGATCAGTTCCTCTTCCTCCGGCTCCAGATCGTAAGGGCTGCGGATCGGCCGGCCGTAAGTCTGACGGACAAGTTCCTTTGCTTCTGTAAACGGAACACAGGGAATTTTCTCCACATCCGGAAGGTCAACCTCCAGCATCTTCAGTTCCTTTTCGCAGCGCTTCTTCAGCTCTTCCGTCATATACCGGAGAAATCCTGTCTCCATCTCCATAATTTCCGTAAAGCTGTCGATATAGCCCATCTCAAAGTCAAGACTGGTATACTCGTTCAGGTGACGCTTTGTATTGTGTTTTTCGGCCCGGAATACCGGTCCCGTCTCAAACACACGGTCAAACACTCCCACCATCATCTGTTTGTAAAACTGCGGGCTCTGGGCCAGCACTGCCGGATGGTGAAAATAATCCAGCTTGAAAATATTCGCGCCGCCCTCCGCGCCGCGGGCGCCGATTTTCGGTGTGTGGATCTCGGTGAAATTCTGGCTGTAGAGAAAATCCCGGAACGAGCGGGTGATCGTCTCCTGAATCCGGAATTTCGCCCGCTCCCGCAGGTTGCGCAGGGAAATCGGCCGGTTGTTCAGCAACGCTTCCAGAGAAGTATGCATCTTCCATTTGCTGATCGGAAGCGGCATCGGCTCCACAGGTTCTGAGAGGATCCGAAGGCCTGTAAGGCAAAGCTCCGTTCCGCCCGGCGCCCGCGCTTCCCGGTGGGAAACGCCCTCGGCTTCCACCGTCGCGCCTTCCTTCAGAGTTCTCAGAGATACGCCGGAATTACTCTCTTCACAGACACACTGTACCAGTCCGTCATATCTGCGGAGAATCAGGAAGGAAATCTCCCCCATGTCCCTGATATTGTGGACGGCGCCCCGGATTTTTCCCCGGGAATGTTCGGGAGCCCCTGCCAGTTCGGCAATGGACCATTCGTCTCGCTGTGTTACACCTGTTACAAATTCCATAGTCACTCTCTCCTTTTCCCCTGTTCCGGAGCTTTTAAATATATAAAAAAGCCCCGGAACAGAATTCTGATCATCTGCTCCGGGACGGGAGTTATTCAAGATTCCCGCGGTACCACCCGCATTGTGTCATCCTTGACACCATCTCATTTTATACTTAACGCGTATTCACGGATCTGCCTACTTGGCGCCCTCTGAGACCGCCGTGTTCAACAGACCAGCTCCGGAATGTTCCCTGTTGCAGGCTTCCCCCATGCAGATGCTCTCAGTCGGTGACATCCGCTTCCTGTCAGGTTTCACTTGCAGAGTTTCCTTCACAGCTGTTCGTTGTGGAACCGCTCAGTTAGCTGAACGGTTTCATTAATTGTGTTACATCATAACAAATTGTTTTCAGATTGTAAAGCCCTAATTTCAAAAAATTTTAACAGTTCCGCCGGATGAACAGAAACGCCATACAGCTGACGGAAGGGCTGCCGGACAGGCGCAGAAGGAATGTACGCCGCACACAGACGGCTGCGAAGACAGAAAGGAAAGAGGAATCTCCGCCATCGCTGTGAGGGCGTACATTTCTCCTGCGTCCGTCCGGATCCGGGGCAAACACATAACACGCGGTCTGCCGCGCCCGCCTTATGCCGGGCGCGGAGCTTCCGCAGTTTCGCCTGCTTATAACTGTTTCATACGCTCGACAGCCTTGACCGTATTTTCGTACGTGCCGAACGCTGTCAGGCGGAAGTATCCTTCCCCGCTCGGGCCAAAGCCGGATCCCGGCGTTCCCACAACGTTTGCATGTTCCAGCAGATAGTCAAAGAACTCCCAGGAAGTCATGCCGTCCGGAGTCTTCATCCAGATATACGGGGAATTGACGCCTCCGGAAACGGTGTAGCCGGCAGATTTCAGACCGTCATAGATCACATGGGCATTCTGCATGTAGTAAGCCACCTGTTTCTTTAACTGTGCCTTTCCTTCCGGTGAATATACGGCCTCTCCTGCCTTCTGGATAATGTAGGGAGCGCCGTTGTATTTTGTGCCGTGGCGGCGCGCCCACAGAGTATGCAGCATAACATCCCCGCATTTCAGATCTTTCGGCACCACGGTAAAGCCCAGACGCATGCCGGTAAAACCTGCGTTTTTGGAAAAGGAACGGAACTCGATGGCGCAGGTTCTGGCACCCTCGCACTCATAGATGGAATGCGGAATATTGTCCTCGGAAATATAGGCTTCATAAGCCGCATCATAGAGAATGACAGCGCCCACCTTGTTTGCATAATCCACCCACTGCTGCAGCTGCTCTTTCGTCAGCACAGAACCGGTCGGGTTATTCGGAAAACAAAGGTAAATCAGATCCGGAGTCTCTGCCGGAAGCTCCGGAGCAAAATTGTTTTCCGCTGTACAGGGCATGTAGATAATGTCGGAAAAGCGCTCTGTGGCAACATCATAGACGCCGCCTCTGCCCGCCATGACATTGGAATCCACATAAACCGGATACACCGGATCGCAGACTGCGATGCGGTTGTCCAGGCTGAAAATTTCCTGTATGTTTCCGCAGTCGCACTTGGCTCCGTCAGATACGAAAATCTCGTCCGCGGAAATGTCACAGCCCCGTGCCTGGAAATCTTCCTTCGCGATTTTGCTGCGCAGGAATTCATATCCCAGATCCGGCGCGTAGCCGTGAAATCCCTCCGGAGTTCCCATCTCGTCCGCCGCTTTGTGGACGGCCTCGATGATCGCCGGAGCGATAGGCTGAGTTACGTCTCCGATGCCGAGCCGGATGATATCGGCCTCCGAATGAGCTTCTGTGTAGGCGGCAACTTTCTGTGCGATCGTGGAAAACAGATAGCTGCCCGGCAGTTTCAGATAATTATCATTGATCTTAAACATTCGTTTCAGTTCCTTTCAAAATCCATTAATGTCAGCACCATCTGCGCAGTTTCCACAAGATTGGTGCCGCTGTCCATGCTGCATTTTTGCAGGTAGCGATGTGCTTCATTCTCAGTCAGATGATTCCGTTCCATCAGCAGATTTTTTGCGGAATCTATGATCTGCTGATCTTTCGGATTTCTCGCCTTTCTGGCGGATGTACTTTTCCGCTTTTTCGGACGCATCATCATCTGGAGTGTCTCCGCCAGATCACAGGCGCGAAGCGGCATCGAAAGGGCAACAACACCGCTGCTGTCCATCTGTCCGAGGGTACGTTCCGATGCGATCAGAAGCATCTCGAAAGTAGACGGCATGCATTCCTGAAGTTCCGAAAAAAACATATCCGGCAGCTTATAACCGCAGATAATGATTCCATCGCCAAGAAGGTTCATCTCACTCAGAGCCTGAGCAGCCGTCGTGCAGATATGGTCGACAACAAATCCGTATCGGCTCAGAAGGCGTTCGATACGTTTTCCGTCTTCTTGTTTTGGAAATGCCACTAGAATACTGCTCATAGAAATTGCCCCTTATGATTTTTTAGATGCGGTGCAGATACCGTTCAATCTCCCAGGAAGATACCTGCGGAATATACTCGGCCCACTCCTGTTTCCTCGCTTCAATATACTGGGAGGCAAACGTCTCTCCCAGAATATTGCGCAGAAACGAATCCTGTTCCAGAGCGGACACCGCCTCTCCCAGATCTGAGGGCAGCATGGAAATTCCGCGGTCTGCCTTTTCCCGGTCGCTCATCTCGAAAATATTTTCCGTAACCGGTTCCGGCGGAAGAACCTTTCTGCGGATGCCGTCCAGCCCTGCCGCAAGGCAGACTGCCAGCACCAGATACGGATTTGCCGAGGGATCCGGAGAGCGCAGCTCAATCCGGGTCAGTCCGTCATGAGAATCCGGAATCCGGATCAGGGAACTGCGGTTCCTGCCGGACCACGCTACATACACCGGCGCGCTGAAGCCTGGCACAAGCCGTTTATAGGAATTCACCAGCGGGTTGGAGATGGCGGTGATTCCACGGATATGCTCCATGATACCTCCGATAAAAGAATACGCTTCTTTGCTCAGCCCCATCGGATCCGAATCGTCCCGGAACAGATCCCGTCCGTCCTTTTCCAGAGAAAAATGCAGATGCATGCCGGACCCGTGAACACCTGTTTTCGGCTTCGGCATAAATGTCGCGTGCAGGCCATGACGCTTTGCAATCATGCGCACAGCGAATTTGAAGGTCATAATCTGATCGGCGCTGCACAGAGCGGAGGTGGGAAGAAAATCCAGTTCATGCTGTCCGGACGCCACCTCGTGGAACGAGGATTTCACCCCGATGCCCAGCTCCTCCAGCGTCAGCACCATGTCTCTTCTGGCGTTTTCCCCCAGATCCAGCGGCCCGAGATCCAGATAGCCGGCTTTGTCATGGGTGGTTACGGTAGGCATTCCGTCCTCGTCTGTGTGGAAAAGGAAAAACTCGCATTCCGGTGCCGCCTGCGCCTCAATTCCCTGGGCAGCCGCCTGCTCGAGGACATTCTGCAGAATCGTCCGGGAACTGCCCGCATATTTCTTTCCGTTCTGGTCATAGACGTCACAGATCATCCGGGCAACCTTACCCTGCTGAGGGCGCCACGGAAGGATCGCAAACGTGTCCGGATCCGGATGAAGATACATATCAGACTCTTCCACACCGGCAAAACCTTCGAAGGCAGAACCGTCGAAGGTGCATTTGTTGTCCAGCGCATGTTCCAGCTGGCCCGCGGTAATCGCCATGTTTTTCATCGTACCGCTCATATCGGTAAACTGGAGGCGGATAAATTCCACATCCTCTTCCTCGGCGATTTCGAGGATCTGACTCTTTGTATATTTTGCCATTTCATGACGGGAACCGCTGCATCCGGCCGTGTATGGCGCGGCGCATGAAGCCCAGGCCGCAGGGACAAATGCGGCAGTTCCGCTCTCCTTTCCTGATTTTGCTTTCGATGTTACAGATTGGAATATCCCATCAGAGACTGGTCCACCGCTCTTGCGGCTTCGCGGCCCTCCCGGATTGCCCAGACAACCAGCGACTGGCCTCTGTGCATGTCTCCGGCGGCGAACACGTTCGGCACGCTGGTCTGGTAGCCTCCGACCTCTGTCTTTACGTTGGTGCGCTCGGTAAGCGCAGTCTGAAAAGCGTCCGTCACATATTTTTCCGCTCCCAGGAACCCTGCGGCAATCAGCACCAGATCCGCCGGGATCGTCTTTTCGGAGCCCGGCACCGGCTGCATCAGCGTACGGCCGGTCTTCTCGTCTCTGACCGGTTCCAGATGAACGATTTTCAGCTGAGACAGCTCTCCGTTCTTGTTCTTGATAAATTCGGATACGGTGGCCTGATAGATCCGCGGATCATGTCCGAACACCGCGATGGCTTCTTCCTGGCCGTAGTCGGTCTTGCAGACTCTCGGCCATTCCGGCCACGGATTCTCCGGCGTCCGGGTAAGCGGCGGCTGCGGCATCATCTCAAGCTGTGTGACTGATTTTGCGCCGAGACGGATCGACGTTCCCACACAGTCGTTTCCGGTATCTCCGCCTCCGATGACTACTACGTGCTTTCCTTTGATGTCCGGCACTTTCTTGTCCTTCAGATTGGAATCCAGCAGACTCTTTGTCACAGTCCGTAGGAAATCCACTGCAAACCAGATGCCCTTGGCATCTCTTCCCGGCGCCTGGATGTCTCTCGGATTAGAAGCTCCGCAGCAGAGCAGGACACGGTCAAATTCTTTCAGAAGCTCTTTGGCTTTCTTGTCTTTTCCCACATCTGTATTGGTCACAAATGTGACGCCTTCCTCCTCCATCAGACGGATTCTTCGGTCGATCACATCTTTCTCCAGCTTCATGTTGGGAATGCCGTAGCGGAGGAGGCCGCCAATCCGGTCATGGCGTTCAAACACCGTCACCTGATGTCCGCGGCGGTTCAGCTGCATGGCAGCTGCCAGGCCGGAAGGACCGCTTCCCACCACCGCAACCTTTTTCCCGGTGCGTACTTTCGGCGGTTCCGGCTGAATCAGCCCCGTTTTCCACGCATTTTCGATGATCGCCCTCTCGTTTGCCTTTGTGGCCACCGGGTCCCCGTTCAGATTGCAGGTGCAGGCAGCCTCACACAGCGCCGGACATACCCGTGAGGTAAATTCCGGAAAGCAGTTGGTCTTGGCAAGACGACGGTAGGCCTGCTCCCAGTTTCCCAGGTAGACCAGATCGTTCCACTCCGGCACCAGATTGTTCAGCGGGCATCCGGACGCCATCCCGGAAATCATTTTTCCGGACTGGCAGAACGGCACGCCGCAGGCCATACAGCGGGCACCCTGGAGCTGCTGCTCCCGGGTGGAAAGTCCGCTGTGAAATTCATGGAAGTTTTTGATGCGCTCCAGCGGAGGAACGCAGGCACCGTCCACGCGTTCATATTCTAAAAATCCAGTTGGTTTTCCCATTGTTTCCTCCTATCTGCGCAGGCTCTCATAAAATGCCTCAATCTGCGCCTGTTCACTGTCAAGTCCCTTTTCCTCCAGCTTCGCGCTGAGCATCATCATACGCTTGTAATCATTCGGAATGATCTTCTTGAATTTCGGAATAAATTCGTCGAAGTGTTCCAGAATATGACTGCCCTTCGCAGAACCGGTATGCGCCACATGGCGTTCGATCAGGGAACGCAGCTCGGCAATATCGTACTTGCTGTCCACAGCCTCGATGGAGATCATCGCTTTGTTCAGGTTGCGGTAAAGAAGGTTCTGTTCATCCAGCACATACGCGATGCCGCCGCTCATACCTGCGGCAAAGTTCTTTCCTGTGCTTCCCAGAACAACCACTCTTCCGCCGGTCATGTACTCGCATCCATGTTCTCCGACGCCTTCCACCACCGCGGTTGCACCGGAATTGCGGACACAGAAACGTTCGCCGGCCATTCCGTTGATGTACGCCTCACCGCTTGTTGCTCCATAGAGGGCCACGTTTCCGATGATGATATTTTCCTCCGGGCGGTAATTGCTGTTCTTCGGCGGATAAACCACAAGCTTTCCGCCGGACAGTCCCTTGCCGAAGTAATCGTTGGAGTCACCCTCCAGACGCAGGGTAAGTCCCTTCGGGATAAAAGCGCCGAAGCTCTGTCCGCCGCTTCCCTTACATTCTATCACATAAGTGTCCGGCTGGAGCGTATCTTTGAATTTTTTTGTGATTTCCGATCCGAGGATGGTTCCGAGGGTACGGTCGGTGTTGGATACCTGTACCTGAATCTTCTTCTTCTCGCCTTCTGTAAGCTTCAGCTGTTTCAGGAAGACTTTTTCATCCAGTGTCTCCTCCAGCTTGAAATCATATACCGCTTTCGGGTCAAACGTCACTTTCTGTCCCGTGCCTGCATAAGGATTGTTCAGAATCGCGCTGAGATCCACGCGGGAAGCGAAGGAGCCTTTCGGATCCTCTTTCCGTTTCAGAAGATCGGAGCGTCCGACCATCTCATCCACTGTACGAAGACCGAGCTTTGCCATATATTCCCGCAGTTCCTGCGCGATGAAGCGCATGAAGTTTACCACATATTCCGGTTTTCCGCGGAACCGTTTGCGCAGTTCCGGGTTCTGGGTTGCAACACCCACCGGGCAGGTGTCCAGATTGCAGACACGCATCATCACGCAGCCCATAGTTACCAGAGGAGCGGTCGCAAAGCCGAATTCCTCGGCGCCGAGCAGCGCTGCGATCGCAACGTCACGTCCGCTCATCAGCTTTCCGTCCGTCTCAATCACGACGCGGTTGCGCAGCCCGTTCATAATCAGTGTCTGATGTGTCTCCGCAAGTCCCAGTTCCCACGGGAGTCCCGCGTTGTGAATGGAACTTCTCGGCGCGGCGCCGGTACCTCCGTCGTAACCGGAAATCAGGATTACCTGGGCGCCGGCTTTGGCAACGCCGGCAGCGACGGTTCCGACGCCGGCTTCCGACACCAGCTTTACGGAGATCCGCGCATCCCGGTTGGAGTTTTTCAGGTCATAAATCAACTGCGCCAGATCCTCGATGGAGTAAATATCGTGGTGCGGCGGCGGAGAGATCAGAGAAACGCCCGGGGTGGAATGACGGGTCTTTGCAATCCACGGGTACACTTTTCCCGCCGGCAGGTGACCGCCTTCTCCCGGTTTTGCACCCTGCGCCATTTTGATCTGGATCTCCTTTGCGCTTACCAGATATTTGCTTGTGACGCCGAAACGGCCGGACGCCACCTGTTTGATCGCCGAACACCGCTCCGGAGAATCCAGGCGCTCATCGCTCTCTCCGCCCTCGCCGGAATTGGATTTTCCGTGGAGCATGTTCATGGCAATCGCAAGCGTCTCATGGGCCTCCTGGGAAATGGAACCATAGGACATGGCGCCGGTCTTAAAGCGTCGGACGATGGAATCCACACTCTCCACCTCGTCGATGGGAATCGGCTGGGCAGGATAGTTGAAATCCATCAGGCTGCGGAGATATCCCGTCTCCTCCTTGTCGACCATATCGGTATACTGCTTGAACATTTCATAATCGCCCTCACGGGTTGCCTTCTGAAGGGCATGAATCGTCTGCGGATTGTAGCGGTGCTCCTCGCCCTGGCTGCGCTCCTTATGACGTCCGATGCTGTCCAGCGTCAGATCGGTTTCCAGTCCCAGCGGATCAAATGCCTCCGAGTGACGGTTATCCACGTCCTCCGCGATATCCTGAAGCGTAATTCCCCCGACTCTGCTGACCGTTCCGGTAAAGTATTTGTCGATCACCTCCGGTGAGATTCCGATCGCCTCGAAAATCTGTGAGCCCTGGTAGGACTGGATAGTGGAAATACCCATTTTGGATGCGATTTTTACAATTCCGGAAAGTACCGCATGGTTGTAATCTTCCACTGCCGCATAGTAATCCTTCTCCAGCATTTTATCCTGAATCAGCTCATGGATCGTATCCAGCGCCAGATACGGATTCACGGCGCAGGCGCCGTATCCCAGCAGCGTCGCGAAATGGTGAACCTCGCGGGGCTCTCCTGACTCCAGAATGATCGCCAGCGAGGTACGTTTCTTTGTCTTTACCAGATGCTGGTGAACCGCGGAAACCGCCAGTAGAGACGGAATCGCCACATGATTCTCGTCAACGCCGCGGTCAGAGAGAACCAGAATATTCGCTCCCTCCCTGTGTGCACGGTCCACCTCCACAAACAGGCGGTCCATGGCACGTTCCAGCGGGGTGCTCTTATAATATGTGATCGGCACGGTGATTACCTTGAACCCGTCGATCTTCATGTTTTTGATTTTCAGCATATCCGTGTTCGTCAGGATCGGATTGTTGATTTTCAGAACCTGACAGTTGACCGGACGCTCTTCCAGCAGGTTTCCGTCACGGCCCACATAGACAGTGGTGGAGGTGACAATCTCCTCGCGGATCGCATCGATCGGCGGATTGGTTACCTGTGCAAACAGCTGTTTGAAATAGTTGAACAGCGGCTGATGTTGATGGGACAGCACGGCCAGCGGCGTGTCGACGCCCATGGACGCGATGCCCTCGGAGCCGTTCAGCGCCATATTGCGGATGGAAGTGCGGTACTCCTCGTAGGAATATCCGAACGCCTTCTGGAGTCTTGCCCTCTCGGTCCGGCTGTACTCCTGCACCGGAAGGTTCGGGATCTTCAGGTTTTTCAGCTCTACCAGATTGCTGTCCAGCCACTCTCCGTAAGGCTGACGTTTCGCATACGTTTCTTTCAGCTCATCGTCGCTGATCACTTTTCCCTGCAGGGTATCCACCAGAAGCATTTTTCCGGGATGCAGGCGTTCTTTTACGAGAATCTGATCCTCGGGGATCTCAAGCACACCCACCTCGGAGGAAAGGATCAGCTGGTCATCCTTTGTGATGTAATATCTGGAAGGGCGAAGACCGTTCCGGTCCAGCACTGCGCCCATCACATCTCCGTCGGAAAAAAGAATCGATGCAGGGCCGTCCCACGGCTCCATCATGGTCGCGTAATACTGATAGAAATCTCTCTTTTCCTGAGAAATCGTCATATTGTTTGCCCACGGCTCCGGAATCGTGATCATCACCGCCAGCGGCAGATCCATTCCGCTCATTGTAAGAAATTCCAGCGTATTGTCCAGCATTGCAGAGTCGGATCCCTGTGTATTGACGACCGGAAGCACCTTGTGCAGTTCATCCTGCAGCATGGGAGAGGCCATGGTCTCCTCTCTGGCGAGCATTTTGTCCGCATTGCCCCGGATTGTGTTGATCTCGCCGTTGTGAACGATGAAACGGTTCGGATGCGCCCGCTCCCAGCTCGGGTTCGTGTTGGTGCTGAACCGGGAATGAACGATCGCTATCGCCGACTCGTAAGAAGAATCCTGCAGATCCGAAAAGAAGGTCCGCAGCTGTCCCACCAGAAACATACCTTTGTAGACAATGGTACGGCTGGACAGGGACGGCACATACGTGTTGTCGGTACTCTGCTCAAACACCCGGCGCACCACATACAGGCGGCGATCAAAGTCAATGCCTTTCTTCACATCCTCCGGCTTTTTGATAAAAGCCTGCATGATATAAGGCATACATTCTCTCGCCTTATGTCCGAGAACCTCAGGAACTACCGGAACTTCTCTCCATCCGAGAAACTCCATGCCTTCCTTCTCCACGATAATCTCAAACATTTTCTTTGCCTGATTGCGCTTCAGTTCATTCTGCGGGAAGAAGAACATACCGACTCCGTATTCCCGCTCCTGTCCTAAAAAAATGCCGAGGGAACGACAAGCTTTGGAGAAGAATTTATGCGATATCTGCAATAGGATTCCAACTCCGTCACCCGTTTTTCCCTCGGCGTCCTTGCCGGCCCTGTGTTCCAGGTTTTCTACAATTTTCAATGCTTTCTCAACAGTTTCATGGCTTTTTCTGCCTTTGATATTAACGACAGCTCCGATTCCGCAGTTATCGTGCTCGAACCGGGGACTGTACAGCGCGGGACGACTGCTTCCGGCGCCTTCTCTCCTCTGTGTCATACAAACACCCTTTCTGTTTTTCAAAATGCAAACTGCAGCAGGTATTCTGCAACTATGGCTAATAATATAAACCAAATCCGCAGATTTGTAAATATCAAATTTCAGTTTTTTACGATTTTCAGCAATTTTTTTGACGCTTTTCGGCTTTCCCCCGCATTTTTTGCAGCTGAATTCTGCCGTAACCGTTCAGCAGGCAGAAGGGTTATCTTCTGCCGTCAGACGGGATTTTCAAATCCGGTGCGGTGACAGGCGCCTGAAGATTCCCAGGCGCCTGCCGCCGCACCGGATCACATATTTCGGTCCTTCCGTCAGTTTCTGTCGTCCGCCGCTGCGTTTCTGTGGTAATCCGCAGCCGCCTGGATCAGTCCGCGGAACAGCGGATGCGGGCGGTTCGGGCGTGACTTGAATTCCGGATGTGCCTGCGTCGCGATAAAGAACGGATGATTTTCCAGCTCGATCATCTCCACGATCCTGCCGTCGGGAGAAAGTCCGGAAAGTTTCATTCCGTGTGAGGTCAGAGCGTCGCGGTATGCATTGTTGACCTCATAGCGATGTCTGTGGCGCTCCTCAATCCGGTTGGTGCCGTAGAGACGGCAGGCCAGAGAATCTTCCGCCAGAACACAGGGATAGGATCCGAGGCGAAGGGTTCCGCCGATATCCTCCACACCGTTCTGATCCGGCATCAGGGAAATCACCGGATGCTTTGTCTCCGGATCCAGCTCAATGCTGTGGGCGTCCGGATATCCTGCCACATTCCGCGCATACTCCACAATGGCGAGCTGCATTCCGAGACACAGTCCCAGGTAGGGGAGGCCGTGTTCTCTTGCATAGCGGATTGCGGTTATTTTTCCTTCGATTCCGCGGTTTCCGAAGCCTCCGGGAACAAGGACGCCGTCCGCCCCGTCCAGAAGCTCTCCCACATTCTCTTCGGTCACATTCTCGGAATCCACCCAACGGATGGAAACACTGGCATGGACGGCGATACCTCCATGTTTCAGAGCTTCCACAACACTCAGATAGGCGTCATGGAGCTGAATGTATTTTCCGACCAGTGCGATCGTCACTTTCTTGTCCGGCGTGCGCAGCGCCTGGACCATTGCCTCCCAGTCAGAAAGATCAGGCTCGGGACACGGCAGATGAAGGGACTCACAGACAACCTGAGCCAGATGCTCCCGTTCCATCGCCAGCGGCGCCTCGTAGAGATATTCCACATCAAGATTCTGAAGAACATGGGCACTCGGAACATTACAGAACAGAGCGATTTTGTCGCGGATCTCCTGCGTCAGAGGATGTTCAGAACGGCAGACAATCACATCCGGCCACAGACCGAGTCCCTGCAGTTCCTTGACGCTTGCCTGGGTAGGCTTTGTCTTCATTTCGCCGGAGGCTTTCAGGTAGGGGATCAGGGTGACATGAACCAGCACAGCATTTTCATGTCCGACCTCATGCTGAAACTGGCGAATCGCTTCGAGAAACGGCTGGCTCTCAATATCGCCCACCGTGCCGCCGACCTCGATGATGGCGATCCTGTCCTCGGCAGAATTCCGGTAGAAGCGGCTCTTGATTTCATTGGTGATATGCGGAATGACCTGAACGGTTCCTCCGCCGAAATCCCCGTGACGCTCTTTCTGGAGCACCGACCAGTAGACTTTTCCGGTGGTCACATTGGAATTGCGGTCAAGACTCTCGTCAATGAAACGCTCATAGTGACCAAGATCCAGATCTGTCTCTGTCCCGTCGTCTGTGACAAAAACCTCTCCATGTTGAATCGGGTTCATGGTTCCAGGATCCACATTGATATACGGATCAAATTTCTGCATCGTGACCTTATATCCTCTGGCTTTTAACAGACGGCCCAGCGATGCAGCGGTGATTCCCTTTCCAAGACCGGAAACCACTCCGCCGGTTACAAAAACATACTTTACTGCCATAACGATTCCCTCCTGTTCGTTGCAACGCATCAGATTCAGCGGCATACCGCTATCCGCCGCAACAGTTCAACAGCTCAGCTGTAACGATTCGCCCACTGAAATCTTTCATAAAAAAACAGTTCCCATTGTAGCACGGACAGGGATATTTGCAACGTTTTTTTTCTCCTTTTTTTCAATTTTGGTAAAATTTCCGAAATAACTGTCGAAAAAAACCTTCTTACCATAAAAAAGAAATAAAATCAAAAAAGTGCTTTGCAATCTATTGACATTATTTTGTAAAGAAGCGTATAATTTTAGTCTGAGACAAAGGGGTCCCATCAAACAAAAGGGTGGCCTTTTTGTCTTTTTTTCATTCCATGCGGCGGCAGATTTTCAAAGATTCCCTGAGCGGGACAGCCCTGCCGCAGGCATGCAGAAGAGAAAAGGAGAAACAGATCAGACATGAAAACTACAAACTACGGAAACTACGAGAGCGGGCTGAAAGAAGAATGCGGCGTTTTCGGAATCTACGACCCGGACGGCGAAGACGTAAGTGCCTCCATTTACTACGGGCTTTCCGCGCTGCAGCACCGGGGACAGGAATCCTGCGGAATCGCCGTTTCGGATACCAGCGGTCCGAAGGGGCAGGTGAACTTTTACAAAGGCATGGGCCTTGTACAGGAAGTGTTCCGGGAATCACGGCTGGAAAAGCTGAAGGGAAACATCGGAATCGGCCATGTGCGCTATTCCACGACAGGAGCAACGACTCTGGAAAACGCTCAGCCCCTTGTACTGAAATATCTGAAAGGTTCGCTGGCCCTGGCGCACAACGGAAATCTTGTCAACGCAATGGAACTTCGCGAAGAGATGGAATACACTGGCGCGATCTTCCACACGACCATCGACTCGGAAATCATCGCCTATCATATCGCCCGGGAACGGGTACATTCCGCAACGGTCGAGGAGGCGATCCGCAAGACTGTGGAAAAAATCCGCGGTGCTTACGGACTCGTCATCATGAGTCCGAGAAAACTGATCGGCGTGCGGGACCCTTACGGATTGAAACCGCTCTGCATCGGCAAAAAAGGAAACGCCTGGATTTTCGCATCGGAAAGCTGTGCGCTCTCCTCCATCGGCGCGGAATTTGTCCGCGATGTGGCACCGGGCGAGATCGTGACGGTGGATCAGAACGGACAACTCCGGTCAGAGTTTATGCCGGGCAGCGTTACGAAAGCCCACTGTATTTTTGAATATATCTACTTTGCCCGTCTGGACAGCTGCCTGGACGGAATCAATGTCTATGAATCAAGAATCCGTGCGGGAGGCATTCTCGCAAGAACCTACCCGGTGGATGCGGATCTTGTGGTCGGCGTTCCCGATTCCGGGCTGACCGCCGCCAAAGGATATTCCGAGGCGTCCGGCATTCCTTTTGCTCTTGCCTTCCACAAAAACAGCTATATCGGCAGAACTTTCATCAAGCCGAGTCAGAAAGAACGGGAATCCAGTGTCAAAATCAAGCTGAGCGTCCTGGAACCGGTGGTCAGAGGCAAACGGATTGTCCTCGTGGATGACTCCATCGTCCGGGGAACCACGATCGCCAATATCATCACCATGATGAAAAAAGCAGGGGCAAAAGAAGTTCATGTGCGTATCAGTTCGCCTCCGTTCCTCTATCCCTGCTATTTCGGCACGGATGTTCCGTCCAATCAGCAGCTGATTGCCCATACCCATTCCACAGAGGAAATCCGTCAGATGATCGGCGCTGATTCCCTTGGCTATATGCCGATTGAACTTCTCCAGGAGATGGTCGGCGATCTGCCGATCTGCAAGGCATGCTTTGACAGCCAGTACCCGATGGAGGTTCCGGGCCGGGATATCAGCGGTCTGCTGGAGTAAATTCATATTTTATGTCCGGGATTCGTATACTGAATAAAAAACGGATGGTACAGGCGTTTGACACTGGAAGAACTTGTTTACTCGGAAGACTACGCGGATCTGATTGTCAGAAGTTTCTATCTGGACGCCTTTCAGAATTCCGGATCATCAGTCAGTCAGAATTCCTTTGAGCTGAACGCCCAGTTTTCTTCATTTTTTTACGAACGGCGGCTTCTTCCTGCCAATCAGTTCGGGGATATCCCCTATAATTCTGTGCCGAAGCTGTTCACGCCCCTCTCCACTGTGTCTCTGGAAAGCGCAGGAATCCTCCAGGTACAGACACAGCCGGTGCTGAGTCTTACAGGTACAGGCGTAATCATCGGTTTTGTGGATACAGGGATCGACTATACGCATCCGGCCTTCCGCAAAACTGACGGGACGACGCGGCTTCTGGCCATCTGGGATCAGACAGACAGAGCCGGCGCGCCTCCCGCAATGTTTCCCTACGGAAGCGAATACACCAAAGAGCAGATCGACGAAGCGCTGCGCAGCGAAAACCCGCTGGCAGTCGTACCTGCCGCCGACCCGGACGGACACGGAACTTATCTGGCGGGCGTCGCCGCCGGAACATCCGACGAGGAACAGGGATTTATCGGAGCCGCCCCCGATGCGGATCTGATTGTAGTCCGTCTGAAGCCGGCCAAACAATATCTCAGAGATTTTTTCTTTCTGTCCCCGGGCGCTACCGCGTTTCAGGAGAACGATATCATGGCGGGCATCCGGTTTCTGACCCAGAAAGCCCTGCAGTACCAAAAACCGCTGGTGATCTGCCTTGGGCTGGGCAGCAACCAGGGAAGCCGCAGTGCTTCTCTCCCACTGTCCTTTTCTCTCCGCAGGCTGGGACAGATTCAGGGAGTCACGCCGGTGGTCGCCGCAGGGAACGAGGCGGGACGTGCGCATCATTATCGCGGATCTGTATCCTCCTCCGATGGACCGGTGAATGTTGAGATTCTGGTTCCGGAAGGAAGCGCCGGATTTACGATGGAACTCTGGGGACAGACTCCTCAGCTTTTTTCCGTGGGTTTCCGCTCTCCGGTAGGCGAGTCTGTTCCGCGGATTCCGGTGTCCCTGACAGTGGAGACCACCGGCAGTTTTATCCTGGAGGAAACCAGAATCTTTGTAAAGTATGAAGCTGTGACTTCCGGCGGCCAGCAGCTGATCGTCATCCGCTTTGCCAGACCGACCGCGGGAATCTGGAATCTCCAGGTGTACGGCGCCGATCCCCTCGACCGGGAGTTTCATCTCTGGCTTCCGATCACCGGTTTTTCCGATCCCGATATCACGTTCCTGTCACCGGATCCATATACAACGCTGACCAGCCCGTCATCGCCGGAAACCATCATTACCACCGGCGCCTGCGACGCGGTGAGCGGCGGTCTGTACGTAAATTCCGGCAGAGGATACACGGCGGAGCAGGATGTAAAACCGGATTTCGTATCACCGGGAGTCAACGTCACCGGTCCCGGTCCGCTGGGAAGCTATGTTGACAGAACCGGCACGAGCGCTGCGGCAGCGCTGGCTTCCGGAGCGACCGCACTGCTGATTCAGTGGGGAATGGAGCGCACACAGATCCGCTACTTCACCACCCAGGAATTGAAAAGTTATCTGATCCGCGGCGCTCTCAGGGATCCTGCGCTGGTCTATCCGAACAGAGAATGGGGATACGGGACGTTGAACCTGTATAACACATTCCTCACCCTGATGACAACCTGACGTTACCGTTCAGCCTGGTCTGTACAGTGAATGCACTGACCGCATGAAAGCATAATATTTGTGGCAATGAATATACGAGAGGAGGAAATCCCATGGATAACGAAAGAATGAACCAGCTGAGGATGCTGGGTCTGACCATCGCCTATTACCGCAAGGCCAGAGGAATGACTCAGAGCCAGCTGGCGGAGGCTGTTCATATCAGCCGGACACATATGAGCAATATCGAAGCGCCGAACACAAAAACATCCATCTCACTGAATCTTCTGCTTGACATTGCCGATGCACTGGACATTCCGGTAAAAAAACTGTTTGATTTTTCTTTGTAACCAAATGCAGCTCAGACACATATCATGAAGTGTAAACCAAATCAATTTGGAGGAAATGATATGAGTGATTTAGCTGCTACAAACTGTGGATGTGGATGTGATTCCGGAAATAACGGCCTGTTCAACGGAAGTTCCTGCGGATGCAACGTGATCTGGATCCTGCTTCTGCTGAACTGCTTCTGCGGAAACGGAAACTCCATGTTCAACAGCTGCGGAAATGACAGCTGCCTGCTGATTCTCCTGCTTCTGTTCTGCTGCGGCGGAAATGGAAATGGCTGTGGCTGCTGATCTGACCTGCTTCTGACACGGGAAAATCCAAAAAGCGCAGTCGTTCTCATCCGGCTGAATAACTGCATCTGAGCGGCTGCAAAGGCCCTCCGGCGGGCACAGGATACCCGACGGAGGGCCTTTCGACTGTCTACGTTTCCCTCCTGAATGCCGGCGGTCCTCTCATCGTGCAGGCGCCGCCGGCATTTCAAATGTTATTCCTGCATCATGTTCTTTCCGCGATGCCCTGAAGATCCTGGATCTTTTTCTCCGTCTTTCTGAAGATTCTCCTTCTCTTTCCGGCGTGCCTCCCGACAGCGGACACAGTCAAGATCCAGTTCATAAAATGCATTTCCGTCTATGATAAGTTTCGATCTCTCTTTACGCTCTTTTCGATTGTCTTTCATTGTCTTTTCCCGTTACAGTTCAGCCGGCTGAACTGTTACCTTTCCCTCTTTTTCAGTTACGTTATATCATATGAAAAAAAGGATTCCATGGTTCTTTTTCTGTATGTCCATGCATAAGATATAGAAAGTCTGAATCATGAGGTCTTTCATGAACGAACAGGATTCCGTAAAAATGACGCCGCTGGATCAGATGATTGCAGAGGATCAGCTGCAGATACTGAAGGCTGCGATTCCTTATGCCAGCCCCAATGTCCAGTCGATGCTGTCTGTATTTGCCAAAGTCCTTGAGCTTCAGAGAACCATTCAGCTGTTTTCTCATTCACAGGAAATTTCAATGATGTCCGAACGGGAAGCGACTGCGGCGAATCCGATGGAAATGCTTCAGTCCATCAGCCAGTTTGCATCCGGCGAAATGAAAGAAAATCTGAATCACGTCATGACCGCATTCAGCGCCGTACAGGTGTTCCAGATGTATCAGGAAGAAGGTCAGACGCCGGAAATGGAAAAGGAGGAAGAACCCAATGGATGACTGGACAAAAGACCCGAATCTCTCGGGTATTCAGAAAGAAAAGCTGCAGATGCTTCAGTCAATGGCAGCGATGGGAAACGGAAAAGGGGTCAGTGAACTGCTGCCGATTCTTATGACGGCGGCAAATACCTCCAAAGAGAAAGGACTACAGTTCAGCAACGCGGAAATGGAACTGGTAATCCAGGTTCTGAAGAGAAACAAATCTCCGGAGGAGACAGCCAGAATCGACCAGATGCTGCAGATGATAAAAATGCTGAAAAAATGAGGAGCCCTTCCGGATACCGCATTTGTCCGGAAGGGCAGATATGGCAGAAACGGAGAAACACCGAATCTTCTTCTGATGTTTCTCCGTTTTTTTCTTTTGTTTATAAGATACAGCGTCTGAGAAGTGTCAGAGCTTTTACCACAGCCTGCTCACGGATTTTGGTGCGGTTGCCGCGGAAGTGATACTCCTCCACCGTCGTTTTTCCGTTGACGCAGCATCCCATATAGACGAGACCTACCGGTTTCTCCGGCGTACCGCCGCCGGGTCCGGCAATTCCCGTGACAGAGATGCAGGCTTCTGTGCCGGTATTCCGGCATCCTCCCTCAGCCATTTCACAGGCAGTCTGCGTGCTGACAGCGCCGTACCGGGCAAGCGTCTCTTCGCTGACGCCCAGATACCGCTGCTTCGCCTCATTGGAATAAGTCACAATTCCCTGTTCCAGCACCTCGGAAGCTCCGGGCACATTGACAATGCGGGAAGCAATCGCGCCGCCGGTGCAGGATTCGGCGGTTGTCAGACGAAGCCCCTTTTCTTTCAGCAACTGTACGACCGCTTCCTCCAGTGTGACTTCCTCTTCCATTGTATAAATGTGATTGCCGAATCGTTTCTTCAGCTCCTCTTCCACCGGCGCCATCAGAGCAAGGGCCTTCTCCTCATTTTCCGCCTTCGCGGTAACGCGCAGATGTACTTCCCCGGTCTTTGCATAGGTTGCCAGCGTCGGGTTGGACTGGTGGTCGATCAGATCCAGGATCTCTGTCTCCACAGCGCTCTCTCCGATTCCGCAGATCTTCACCATATGAGAATACAGAATGTCTTCCTGTCTGCTGCGCAGATACGGAATCACCTGCTCCTCAAACAGCGGCTTCATCTCAATGGGAGGCCCCGGAAGAAGTACGGCGATTTTTCCGTTTTTCTCGATAATCAATCCCGGCGCAGTGCCGTTTTCATTGTCCAGAACGATTCCGTGCTCGGGCACCAGCGCCTGCTTCCAGTTGTTCGCAGTAATCGAGGATCCGGGATTTGATTTCAGATGACTTTCCATATAACTCTGAATCAGAGCCCTCGTATGGGGATCTTCCACCAGGGGCTCCTCCATCACTTTGCATACCACTTCTTTGGTCAGGTCGTCCTCCGTCGGTCCCAGGCCTCCGGACAAAAAGATCAGATCAGAGCGGCCGAGCGCCGTCCGGATCGTCTGTGTCATTCGTTCTTCATTGTCTCCGACAACATCCTGATAGTAACAATCAATGCCAAGCGCCGCGCACTGCCGTGCAAAATACACTGCGTTCGTGTTTGTGATGTTTCCCATCAGGATCTCTGTTCCAACCGAAATGATTTCTGCAACCATTGATGTCCGCCTCCTTAACTCTGCATAGAAAGTACGTTTTTGTTTTTCGCAATATATTCGATCAGTGATACAACAGTCAGAATCAGCGCCAGCCAGATGAAAATCTGCTTCAGTACGTCAAAAATGCCGCCCAGATCCGCAATCACCAGAACAACCATCACCATCTGGCTGATGGTCTTCAGCTTTCCTGTCTTGCTGGCGGCGATTACAATACCGTTGTCGGACGCAACCAGGCGGAATCCGCTGATGATGAATTCACGGGCGATGATCACTATGACCATCCACGCCGGCAGATCGCCAAGCTCCACAAAGCAGATCAGCGCCGAACATACAAGCAGCTTATCCGCCAGCGGGTCCATAAATTTTCCGAAATCGGTGATCAGATGATCCCTGCGGGCGATGTACCCGTCCAGCGTATCCGTCAGACTCGCCACAACAAAGATTGCGAGGGCAATCCATTTGTTCGCAGGCCCTCCGATGGGAACCAGCATAAAAAGAACAAAAAACGGAACCATGATCATTCTCAGTATTGTCAGTTTATTTGGTAAATTCATTGCACAATCTCTCCTATCAAATCATATTCCAGTGCACCGGTAATTTTTACCTTGACAAAATCTCCGGAGACAAGCGTCTCGTCCGTGTTGACGAACACATATCCGTCCACTCCCGGAGCGTCCGCTGCGCTGCGCGCCACATAAGCGTTTTCATCGGCAACCTTTCCTTCCACCATAACGGTAACCGTCTGGCCGACTTTCCGCTCTCCCAGTTCCATGGAGATATCCTGCTGCAGCTCCATCAGCTCCGCCTGCCGGTCCAGCTTGACCTCCTCATCAATCTGGTGGTCCATACGGGCGGCTGGTGTTCCTTCCTCCGGAGAGTAGGTAAATACGCCCAGCCGGTCGAACTCCATATCATTGACAAATTCCATCAGCTCTTCATGCTGCTCCTTTGTCTCGCCGGGAAATCCTGTGATCAGTGTCGTGCGGAGTGTGATATCCGGAATCTCCTCCCGCAGCGTTGTTATGATCTGCACCAGCTCCTCTTTTGTTGTGTGCCGTCCCATCCGTTTCAGGATTTCATCGTTTGCATGCTGAATCGGAAGATCCAGATAATGACAGATTTTTTTCTCTTCCTTCATCGTCCGGATCAGTTCCGGATAGATATCCTCCGGATAGCAGTACAGAATCCGGATCCAGTACAGCCCGGGAATCCGGCAGAGTTCCTTCAGCAGCAGATGAAGGGAAGGCTGTCCGTAGAGATCCGTGCCGTAGAGCGTAGTTTCCTGGGCGACAAGCACCAGTTCGCGAACTCCCTGCGCGGCCATCTCGCACGCCTCCGCGAGAAGCTCTTCCATCGGAACGCTCCGGTAACTGCCCCGAAGCTTCGGAATGATGCAGTATGTGCAGTGTTTGTCACAGCCCTCTGCAATCTTCAGATACTCATAATAGCCTCCGGTCGTCACAATCCGGCCTCCGTCGGTTTTCGGAATACCGGTCAGGTCCGCGTAATGCTCATAATGGCTTCCGCGCAGAACATCTTCAATGGCAAGAAGAATCCGGTCGTAACTGTTCGTTCCGAGCACCGCGTCAACCTCCGGAATCTCCTGATGGATTTCTTCCCGATACCGCTCAGCCATACAGCCGGTCACAAGAAGCACTTTGCAGCTTCCCTGTTTTTTGTATTCCGCCATCTGAAGAATATTCTCAATGCTCTCTTCTTTGGCGTCATGAATAAAACAGCAGGTATTGATAACGATAATATCCGCCTGCGTCTCATCGTCCGTGATCTCGTAGCCGTGCTTCACCAGCAGACCGAGCATATGTTCGGAATCCACCAGATTTTTGTCGCAGCCAAGAGAGATAAATAAAATTTTCATGTATTTCTGTTCACTCCTGTGTCGCTGTGCATTTCTGTAACAGTTCAGCGGATGGAACTGTTATACATTTTCTGACAGAAAAGCAGCTCCGGAAGTCCAGAGCTGCATTCCCGCAGCAGTTGTTCTTTAGTAACTGTTCAGCCGTCTGAACCGCTACCTTCTTTCCAACCGTTCAGTCAGCATTATTCGACATCTTCCGATGTCTCGTCCGCCGTAATCTCTTCCGGAAGAATCGTGACCTCGCCCTTGTACATTTCCTCCACGGCAACGGAGAGAGGCTTCATGCCTTTTTTCACCTTTACCTTGGGTTCTGCGCCTGCGATCAGCTGGCGGGCACGTTTGCTGGCCGCAAGAACCAGAGAGTAACGGCTGCTGATTACCGGCGCCTCATCGCTCTCCTGACCTTCGTTGATTTTTTCAATTAATTCTTTATAAGATGGATGTATCATGCTTTGCGCTCCTTTCTTTCCTCCAATTCTTTCTGCATCCGGCTGATAAAATCGCCCTGCTGGCTGCCGGCCGCATGCTGGCTCTGGATGATCTGATGCATATTCCCGATACAGTCTTCCAGGCGGTCGTTGATGATGATATAATCATAGGCGTCCATATAGGCCGCTTCCTCCGCCGCGCGGTTCATCCGCATGGAAATCACCTCCGGCGTCTCTGTGCCGCGTCCCACCAGGCGCTGTTCCAGAATTTCCGCATTGGGAGGGGTAATAAAAATCAGCAGCGTGTCCGGCCGCTGTTTTTTCACCTGGAGCGCTCCCTGGATCTCAATTTCCAGAAGGACGTCTTTTCCCTGCTCCAGCTGTTCCTCCACGTAAGCTCTCGGCGTGCCGTAATAATTTTCCACATACTGTGCATATTCGATAAACGCATCTTCCGCGATCATCCGCTCAAATTCTTCCTTCGTTTTAAAGAAGTACTCTCTCCCGTCCTGTTCTCCTTCCCGCGGCCGGCGGGTGGTGGCGGAAATGGAAAGAGCGTAGTTTTTATATCCCGCGAGAAGCCCTTTGATTACAGTGCCTTTTCCCGCGCCGGAAAAACCGGACACAACGGTAAGAACTCCTTTACTCATCCTCTGCATCCCCCTGTTCTTCTGATATTGACGCCCCGTGGGCATTAAAACGGCGGCTGATCGTCTCCGGTTGCAGCGCGGACAGTACCACGAGATCTTCACTTGTAAAAATCACCGCCTTGGTTCTGCGGCCGACGGTCGCATCCACCAACCTGTTTTCCTCCTTGGCTTTCTGAACCATTCGCTTGATCGGCGCCGCCTCAGGACTGACGACGGCAACGATTTTATCCGAATTGACCACGTTTCCAAAGCCGACGTTGATCAGTTTCGCCAATCTGCATCACCCTTCTTCCGTTCCTGTCGGAGCGCAAATGCCCGGCAGAAACCATGTTATTCAATATTCTGTATCTGTTCACGGATCTTTTCGATCTCTGTCTTCAGCTCAATGGCAATATTGGTAGTTTCCAGATCGTTGGCTTTGGACAGAATCGTGTTTGCCTCCCGGTTCATCTCCTGGGCAATGAAATCCAGTTTACGTCCGATACCCTCGCCGTCCTCCAGCGCCGCCTTCATGTTGTCGATGTGGCTGTTCAGGCGCACGGTCTCCTCATCTGTGCAGATCTTGTCGGCAAAGATCACTACTTCAGCGGCAATCCTGCTGTCATCCATCTGCGTATCCGCCAGAAGCTCTTTCATTTTTGCCTCCAGACGCGCCCTGTATTCCCGGAGAATCTCCGGACTCCGCGCTTCGATCTGTCTGACATTTGCCCGCAGGCCCTCCAGCTTGGCGAACAGATCACGCTTCAGAGTCTGTCCCTCCGCTTCCCTCGAAGCGGCAAACTGCTTTCCGGCCATTCTGAGCGCCTTCTCCAGTCCCGACCAGAGTTCCTCCGCGTCAATCTCCTGCTCTTCCATCGTCAAAACCTCAGGGAAACGGGAGAGACTGGAGATTTTGATATCATTTTCCAGAGAAAACTCCTCTTCCATCCGGCGGAAATATTCCAGATACTGCGCCGCCAGTTCCCCGTTATAGTGCAGCTGCATCCGGCTGGAAGAAAAATCCTCACAGGAAATGAAAACGTCAACCTTGCCGCGCTGCATGTATTCCTTCAGCACTCCGCGGATCGCAGCCTCAAAGACGCTGAGTTTTTTCGGCATCTTCATATTAAAATCCAGGTAGCGATGGTTGACGGATTTAATCTCTACGGTAAATCTTCTGACTTCATCCTGCAATTCAGCTCTGCCGAAGCCCGTCATACTTTTTATCATGTTCTGAACCCTTCCTGCACGGACCGAACCGAATCTGTTATCCCGTAACTGTTCCGTACGGTTTCAGTTACTGTCTTGTCTGCTTTGTTCAACCCATACAGATTTATTATAATTCATTCCAAAACCCTAGTCAAATCTTTTTTTTTATTATATAATTTTTAAAGCAACAGTTCATCTGACGGAACTGTTCTATTTATTTAGGTGAAAGATAAGGAGAATGTGATATGGCATTTGATGGTATTACGGTAGCGGCCGTGGTTTCGGAACTGAACCGGACCGTTGTCGGCGGTAAGATTAACAAGATCGCTCAGCCGGAGGCGGAAGAGCTGATGATTACGGTAAAAAATCACCGGACGCAGTACCGGCTGTTTCTTTCGGCAAGCGCTTCTCTTCCGCTGATCTATCTGTCGGAAGAAAACAAACCGGGGCCGCTGACAGCACCGAATTTCTGTATGCTGCTCCGGAAACATATTGGCAGCGCCCGGATTCTTTCCGTATCGCAGCCGGGGCTGGAACGGATTCTCGTCTTCGAGCTGGAGCATCTCAATGAACTGGGAGATATCTGCCGGAAAAAACTGATTGTGGAAATCATGGGAAAGCACAGCAATATTATTTTCTGTCAGGAGGATCTCACAATCATTGACAGTATCAAACATATCTCCGCCAGCATGAGCTCTGTCCGGGAGGTACTGCCCGGAAGAACGTGGTTTATCCCCCATACGCAGGAAAAACTGGATCCGCTGGCCATGGACAGAACGATGTTTGAGAATGCCGTTTTCCCTATGGACCGCCCGATCTTTCAGGCCCTTTATCAGTCCCTGACCGGCCTGAGTCCCCTGATGGGAGAAGAACTTTGTATCAGAAGCGGCATTGATCCGAAAAAATCAGCCGGCGCTCTGACGCCTCATGAGCAGGAAAATCTGTGGCAGGCTGTGGAGCATCTGACGGAGCAGATCCGGCAGGAGGCGTTTGCTCCGACGATGTTCTGTCAGGAGCAGGAGCCTGTGGAATTCGCCGCCTTTCCATTGACAAAATACCGGGATCTGGAAAATATCCCCTGTGACAGTATGTCCCGGGTTCTGGAACAGTATTACTCCATGAAAAACCGGATCACGGTCATCCGGCAGAAATCCTCGGATCTCAGAAGAATCGTCACTACGGCGCTGGAACGCACGGAAAAGAAGTACGCGCTTCAGCAGAAGCAGAAAAAAGATACGGAGAAAAAAGAAAAATACCGCGTCTACGGCGAGCTGCTGAATACCTATGGATATCATCTGGAAGAAGGGGCGCGTTCCCTGAAAGCGCTGAACTACTATACCAACGAAGAGATTACGATTCCTCTGGACGAGACCTTAAGCGCAGCCGGAAACGCGAAAAAATATTTTGAACGTTACAACAAGCTGAAGCGGACTGAGGAAGCCCTGAATAAGCTGCTGGAGGAAACCAGAAGCGATCTGGAGCATCTGGAGTCCATCCGCACTTCTCTGGATATTGCACTGGACGAGGAGGATCTGGTTCAGGTGAGGGAAGAGCTGATGGAATACGGCTATATCCGCAGAAAAGGGCCGTCCGGAAAAAAGAAAAAAATTGTCTCACGCCCGTTTCATTACCGTTCCGGCGACGGCTTCGACATCTACGTGGGAAAAAATAATTTTCAGAACGACGAACTATCCTTCCGGTTTGCCACTGGAAACGACTGGTGGTTTCATGCGAAGGGCCAGCCGGGAAGCCATGTAATCGTCCGGTCCAACGGAGAAGAGCTTCCGGACCGCACCTTTGAAGAAGCCGCGCGGCTGGCAGCCTATTACTCCCGGGGAAGACAGGCTCCAAAAGTGGAAATCGACTACACTCAGAAAAAAAATCTGAAAAAGCCCAACGGCGCAAAACCAGGATTCGTCATCTATCACACCAACTATTCCATGGTGGCAGAGCCGAAAATTCAGGGGATCGAGGAGGTAAAGTAAACGGCTATCCTATTTCGATTTTTTTAGGAAAATATTAATACTTTTTTATCTGATTTTTATTTGATTTGTGTTATACTTGGAACAGCAAGTAACAAGAAGCGAGGATGTTTTATGAAAAAAACAATCACAGAAATTCTTAATAAAAGACAGCCTACGACCAGGTATACCCCAGACCCTTCCATCGGCCTGACCAGCAAACAGGCCGACGAATATATGCGGAACGGATGGAATAACCGCGCGGTGGAACCTCCGTCAAAGACAACGGCTGAGATCGTAAAAAGCAATGTCTTTACTTATTTCAACCTGATTTTCCTGATCATAGCGATTCTCGTAATCATCGCCGGATCTTTTCGCGATCTTACCTTTCTTCCCGTGGTTATCGCCAACACACTGATCGGTATTATTCAGGAAATCCGCGCCAAACAGACACTGGAAAAACTGTCTGTTCTCAATGCTCCGAAAGCAACGGTCATCCGCGACGCTCAGGAACAGGTGGTAGAATCGGAGGATCTGGTTCTGGACGACATCGTTGTGTTCACTGCCGGAAAACAGATCTGTGCCGACGCCGTTGTGCTGGAAGGCGAGGTACAGGTCAATGAATCTCTTCTGACCGGTGAATCCGATGAGATCACCAAAAAGCCGGGAGATTCTCTGATGTCCGGAAGCTTTATTGTTTCCGGAAGCTGTAAAAGCCGCCTGACGCAGGTCGGCGAGGATTCCTATATCTCAAAGCTGACCATCGAAGCAAAAGCCATGAAAGAGGGCGAGCAGTCGGAAATGATCCGCTCCCTGGACCGTCTGGTCAAAGTGGTCGGCATTCTGATTATTCCCATTGGCATGTTTCTGTTCGGACAACAGTTCTTTATTTCCCACAATTCTTTTCGTGAAAGCATCACCTCCATGGTCGCTGCTATTATCGGAATGATTCCCGAGGGGTTGTACCTGCTGGCAAGTGTCGCTCTGGCAGTAAGCGTCGTCCGTCTGGCAACACAGAAGGTCCTGGTACACGATATGAAATGTATTGAGACGCTGGCAAGAGTCAATGTACTGTGCGTGGACAAAACAGGAACGATCACGGAAAATACCATGCAGGTCAATCAGGTGATACCCGCAAAGGACGCTCCGGAACATCCGGCATTCTCGCTGGAATCATTGCTGAGCGATTTTTCCGCCGCAATGTCCAGCGACAACATCACCATGGAAGCGATGAAAGCTTATTTCCAGAAAGGGACAGGCCGAAAGGCGGTATCCATTACCTCCTTCTCTTCCGCTTTCAAATATTCCAGCGCAACATTCTCCGACGGCTCCTATGTGCTCGGAGCTCCGGAATTTGTTCTCCGCGATGATTTCCCCGCTTATCAGCCGGAGATTGAACCCTATACCAGTCAGGGCTACCGTGTCCTTGTCTTCGGATCTTACCAGGGCATTCCGGACGGCAAAGAGCTGACCGGCCCGGTAACGCCCCTCGGCTATGTGCTTCTGTCAAATCCGATCCGGAAAGAAGCCCCGGATACCTTCCGCTATTTTGAGGAGCAGGGTGTGGAAGTCAAGGTGATTTCCGGCGACAACCCGCAGACCGTCTCAGAGGTGGCAAAGCAGGCAGGAATTGCGAACGCGGAGCGTTTTATCGACGCTTCGTCTCTGAAAACCGACGAAGAGATCGAAAATGCCGTGCTGAACTATACGGTTTTCGGCCGCGTAACGCCGGATCAGAAGCGAAAATTTGTTCATGCCCTGAAGGATGCGGGCAAAACGGTTGCAATGACCGGAGACGGCGTCAACGACGTGCTGGCGCTGAAAGACGCCGATTGTTCCATCGCAATGGCGTCCGGAAGCGATGCGGCTGCCCAGGCGTCCCAACTGGTGCTCCTTGACAACAATTTTGCAAAAATGCCTTCGGTCGTGCTGGAAGGACGCCGTGTGGTTAACAACCTGCAGCGCTCTGGATCCCTGTTTCTGGTGAAAAATATTTTCTCATTCCTGATGTCAATTTTTTCACTGCTGTCCATGCTGACATACCCGCTGGAGCCTTCGCAGATTTCACTGATCAGCACGTTCACCATCGGATTTCCGGCATTTCTGCTCTCAATGATGCCCAATAAGAACCGGATTGAAGGACATTTCATCACCAATATTCTGATCCAGGCCCTTCCGGCGGCGCTGACCGATTTCATCATGGTGGCGACTCTGGTAATCTTCGGTCAGGAATTCAACGTCGGCTCGGAAGACATTGCGACGGCTTCCACTTTCCTGATGGCTATCGTGGGCTTCATGATTCTTTACCGGATCAGCAAGCCGATGAACTGGATGCGGTGGGCTATCCTGATCATCTCCGTCGTAGCTTTTATTTTCTGCAGCATTTTCCTGGATCAGCTGTTTGTAATCTCAGGAATGTCGCGAAAATGTGTCATGCTTCTGGTTGTTTTCTCAGTGGCCACCGAACCGGTTCTCCGCTATCTGAACCTGCTCGTGGAAAATGTGGTCGCTTTCGTGAAAAAGCAGAAAACAATCCTGCGCCACAGGGCAAAACAGAAAGCGGCAGGAAAACTGCTGTAGACCCTTTTGAATCGGAGCAACAGAAAAGCCGTGATCGTCACATCGTTTTTCAGCAAACGATGCGCCGATCACGGCTTTTCTGTTGCCTCTTTTTGTTACCGTTCAGCCAGGTCTGTGCATTTACTGCACAACCGTTTTTCAGGTTATCCCTGCTGCCTTTCGTATCTCGCTCTTTCGCCGCCGATAAATTTCGGGCGGGTCCGGGCGCAGACCAGATGAGCCCCTCCGACGGCGGAAATGGAGAGACGAACGGGAACGGCGACATCCCTCAGATGCATACCGATCAGCACATCTCCGATGTCCATTCCCGCATGTGCGCGGATATGCTCCACCACCACCGCATCTTTTATTCCATAATATGCCGCCGTTGCGAAAGCACCGCCTCCCTTTTTCCACGGAACCACGCTCACCGGCTCGTATCCATAGCGCTCTGCCGCTTCACGTTCCAGAACCAGGGCGCGGTTCAGATGCTCGCAGCACTGCGCCGCAAGGAATACGCCCCTTTTCTGTGTTTCTCCGTAAATCGCCTCAAAAAGCTCTTTTCCTGTCTCTTCACTGGAATGCGTCCCCAGCCGATAGCTTTCCACCTCGCTGGAGGAGCATCCCACCACAAGAATCTGACCGGATTTCATCTCTGCGGTCTCCATCAGTTCCCTCGCCGCCGCGGCCGCCTGCCGGATGTATTCCTTTTCCATACCGATTCACTCCTCTCAGGTAAAATTTCAGAATCTGAACAAATTCAGACCTGTTTCCTCGTCAAATGCTCTGTCCACCCTTCCGTCGATCAATGTAATCACCATCTCGCAGGTGGCACTGACAATCGCTCGATTCAGATGACCGCCGAACACCTCTCCCTTTTCATTTCCCGCACTGATATGAAGGTGGCAGTAAAATTTATCGTTCATCGTGTTAATGGTTCCTGCCAGCGACACAATCTCGAAGGCTCCCTCAAACACATTGGACGCATATTGCTTCTGTTCCGTATGAAATACCCCTGCCGTAAACCGGCTGATCGCGCCCAGCGCCTGCACAGTCCCAAGCTTTATATCCTCTTCCAGAGAAATTTTTTCCACCTGCTCAAGGATTTCCTCGCCTTTGTCAATTCTTGCGATAATCGTATTTCCAAACCTTCTGTATTCCATGGGTTTCCCTCCGTTTCCTTCTGATCTCCTGGATAACCGTCGGATTTCTTGAGATAAAACATTATGCCCCAGAGTATATCTGAAATACCATTCCCGCAAACCGTGAGATTCTCTCACAGAAAGCACTTTCAAACAAACTCTGAGGCATATTTCTGTAAGCAGATAACGGGAATCGAACCCGCCTCTCCAGCTTGGGAAGCTGGCGTTCTACCGATGAACTATATCTGCATATAAAACAGTATATCACTTTTTCCAAAAAATGCAAGCAAATTTTACGAAAATTCTCACAATATTGGCAACCGCTGCAGTCGATCCGCCAGAGCTGCGCATTCCATAACAGCCAGAGAGTTCCTGTCACCGTTCAGCAGACGGAACGGTGACAGATTCTCCTTTTGCTTTACTGCGTTCTGAGCTCTGCGCCCATTTTCTTTTTAAGTTTTTTCATTACCTGATTTGCAGCGCTTTCAATCTCCTGAGAAGTCAGCGTCTTCTCATCGGAACCGATCGTCAATCGGATGGTCACAGATTTCTTTCCGTTCGGAATCTGTTTGCCTCTGTATTCGTCCACAAAGGAAGCGTCTTTGAGAAGCGCGCTTGCCTTCTTCTCTCCCATGATTGCTTCGTAAATATCCTTCCATACGGCATTGGAATCAAAGAGCATGGAGATGTCATAATCGGTCTTTGGATACTCGTCAAGGTGCGTAAATTTATTTGTTCTGGATTTCAGCGGTTTCAGCTTTGTGGCATCCAGTTCAAAGAGCATAACAGAAAGATTTTTGATGCCGCACTCCATGGAAACCTTCTTTGCCACCAGGCCCATATCTCCAATCTTCTGCTCGCCAAGATAAATGTTCAGCCACACCACATGATCTGCCCATACCGGCTTTTCCTCTTTTCTGAACGTAAACGCCTCCATATGCGTATAGCGCGGCATATACTCGATCACGCCTTTTGCCTCCCGGAAAAGGGTATTGATATCCTTTACGCTGCTTGCAAACGCCGCTCCGATATGTCTGCGCTGCTCAGGAAGAGACTCCCGCTCATCGTACACAGCGGAATAATTTCTGTCAAAGAAGACCTGCGCTTCCTCAAAAATCGAGAAATCGTTGAAATAACGCTCATTCTTCACAACCGCCTCGCAGAGATTCGGAAGCAGAGAAGAACGGATATAGCTCATATCCGGCGCCGGAGGCGTGGAAAGTTTCAGGATTCCATCCGTATTCTGGAGAACTGCATTTACAAACACATCGTTCATCCACGGATAGGTGTACACCTCCTGCATTCCACAGCGGAGAGCAAGATACTCTTTTATATTTCTCACAAGGCTCTTGTCCTTCTGGTTGATGGCGCCTGTGAATGTGGTGGTGAACTCTGTCGCCTCAAAATTGTCGTACCCGTACATTCTGGCAACCTCTTCCATCACGTCGTCCTTGATGGAAATATCCCCGGTGGACCGCCAGGTAGGCGCGGTCACATGCATCGTGTTGCCGTCAATCTGCACATCAAAGCCAAGCAGTTCAAGTTTTCCCTGCATTTCCGCGTTGGTCAGATGTTTTCCGAGCCGCTTCTCCAGCCATGACAGATTTACGTCGATCTCTGCTCTCTGAAGCTTTTTCACGTAGTTGTCACAGAAGCCCGTCACCTTCAGTTCCGGATAAAGCTCCTTGAAATACTGCATGGAAAGTGCCAGCGCCTGGTCGCATCTTTCCGGATCAATCGCCTTCTCATATCTGGAAGAAGCCTCCGTACGGGTATCGTAGCGAAGCGCCGTGCGTCGGATGCCGGCAGCCTCAAAATTCGCAACCTCGAGAATCACACGCTCTGTCTTCGGAAGGATCGAATCCTTGGCGCCTCCCATAACGCCTGCAAGCGCCACCGGTCCTTCCGAGTCTGTGATCACAAGATCGTCCTCACACAGCTCGATCTCCTTGTCATTTAAGAGGAGCAGCTTCTCCCCTTCTTCCGCATGTCTGACAACGATATGCCCTGTGATATTGTCTGCGTCAAACGCATGAGTCGGATTTCCTGTAGCGAGCATCACGTAATTTGTGATATCGACAAGGGCATTGATCGGACGCATGCCTGCTTTCCAGATCCTGTTCTGCATTTTGTACGGCGACGGCTTTACTTCCACGCCGGACATTTCCACGCCGATATATCTCGCGCATCGGTCAGGTGCATTGATTTCTGTTCGGAAATCCGAGGAAACTTCTGTTTCAAAAGGTTTGATCTCCGCCAGCGGAAGATCATAGAGGGCTGCAATCTCCCGTGCAATTCCATAATGGCCCCAGAGATCCGGCCTGTTTGTCATCGATTTGTTGTCGATCTCAAGAATCATATCGTTCATATCCAGCGCATCCGCCAGCGGAGTTCCCGCCGGTACCTCGAAAGCGGAGAGATCGAGAATCTCAGCCTCCTGTTCTGCCGGGAAAAGTTCTCCCAGGCCGATTTCATCCGACGCGCAGATCATGCCGTAGGACGCAACGCCGCGAAGCTTGGAATTCTTGATTTCCACCGGCTCGCCTTCCCCGTGCCAGCGCACAACCGCTCCCGGGCAGGCAACTGCGACGCGCATTCCCTCTTCCAGGTTGATGCCTCCGCAGACGATATCTTTTTTCTCACCTTCGCCAATGTCAACGCTGCACACTCTTAATCTGTCGGCATTGGGATGAGCCTCAACTTTCTCAATGACGCCCACAACCATATGATCAAAGCGGCGTGCAAGATCCTCCACGTCCTCTACTTCTACTGTGGACATTGTCAGATCGTACGCCAGCTTTTTCAGATCCGTATCCTCCGGAATCTTTACATAATCCTTAATCCATGATAACGATAATTTCATTTGAACTCCGCTCCTTATCTAAACTGTTTCAGAAATCTCAGATCCGCGCTGTGGAACAGTCTGACGTCATCGACGCCGTAGCGCATCATAACCAGACGGTCCAAGCCAATGTTCACATAGAATCCTGTATATTCATCGGGATCCAGACCGGCTGCCCGGAGCACATTGGGATGCGGCGAACCTCCCGGCATAACCTCAATCCATCCCACATGCTTACATACGCTGCATCCTTTTCCTCCGCATACCTGGCACTGCATATCAATTTCAAAGCCCGGCTCCACGAACGGGAAGAAACCGGAGCGCATTCTCACCGGCACGTCGGTACCGAATACTTTGCTGAGAATGCTCTTGATCATGACTTTTCCCGATGTAAATGTGATATCCTTGTCTACGATAAGAGCCTCGTACTGGAAAAACGCACGCTCATGATGGGCGTCCGTCGTCTCGTTGCGGTAAACGCGGCCCGGATACACAAAACGATAGGGCGGCTTGTGCGTCTGCATATAGCGGACACTTCCGCCTGTCAGATGCGGGCGCAGACAGAGCTTCTCATTGGTGCTTCCGCTGTCATGTCCCTCAATCCAGTAGGTGTCCATGCTCTCACGTGCCGGATGGTTCGGCGGGAAATTCAGTTTGTCAAACGCATACAGCTCACTGGTAATCTCATCTTCCTCAAAGATCTCAAAGCCCATGGAGCGGAACGTGTCATTCAGGTCATAGCACATCTGTGTGATCGGATGAAGCCCGCCGCCGGACGGCAGGATTCCCGGAACAGAGCAGTCAAAATCCGGAGATACTTCCGAAGCCTTCAGCTTCAGTTCCATCCTCTTCTCATCGATCAGCTCCGTCACCTGATTCTTTGCCTGGTTCAGAAGCTTTCCCATCTCAGGGCGAAGAGACACATCCAGTGTCGGAAGTTCTTTCATCAGGAGACTTAAAGAACCCTGCTTTCCGATAAACGAACTCTTGACACTCTGCAGTTCTCCTTCATTCACTGCTTCAGAGATTTTCATTTTGGCTTCTGATAAAATACTGTTGATTTTATCTTTCATCATACTTCTCCTTTCTCTTTCAAAGAGGTCCGCAAAAGCCTGTCCTATGCATTTGAAGCCTTCTGCTTCTCACAAAAAAAACACCGTCGCCTGTCTGCTCAACAAGGGACGATGTTTCTCGCGGTACCACCCTATTTCAGAGTATTTCTGTTTTACTCTGCACTCTTTTTGTGTAAAATCTTGCTACACGAACATCCGGCTTAACGCAGAATGCTTTTCGCCGGAAGGCTCCCATACTGAAACTTCAAGAAGGCTCACGCGGAATGCTTTCAGCCGGTGACACTCCGTCTCTGGGCGGCTACCTCTTCTCTACTCACGTATGTTCACTGCCTAAATTAGGCTAATTATTGCACAAATTCAAGGTTTTGTCAACAAAATAAAACGGAATTCTATCATACCTTTCGGCGCCATAAAATATTAAAAGGTCTGTTTTGTGCCCTTTTTCTTGCTTTTCAAAGATCACTTTTTTATAATGGGGACATGAAAAATCAGTAGCAATTCAGCCGGCTGAGCTGTTACAAAAATCAGCCAGCGAAGCGTATAGAAGAGGTGCAGGATGGAACGGATTCTGATTATAGAAAGCGACTGGTATTTCAGCGCAAAGCTTTGTTATGAGATCGATGCGGCCGGTTATCTTCCCACAGCCGCTTTCAGCCTGGAGAAGGCGAAGCAGCTGATGCAGGCGGACTGGTTTTCCCTGATTCTGTCAGAGCTTCAGGTCTCCGACGGCTCAGGTCTGGAACTTTGCTGCAGGGCAGGAAAACAGAAAACCGGTTCCGGCGGTTCCAGACTTCTTCTGATGGCGGAACATCCGGCGCAGCCGGAGACGGAACGGGCGCTTCTTGAAGCGCTGGAGCTGGGCGCCGAGGATTATATTGCAAAACCGTTCGGAATGAAGCTCCTTCTGAAAAAAATAGAACGAATCCTGAACTCCTCGCGGCCGCAGGAATATCAGGATTCGTTTCTGTCTGTTGATTTTCTTTCCATGACAGCCTTCCGAAACGGAAGACGGCTGCCGCTGACTCTGAATGAATACAGAATTCTGCGGATACTGATGAGCAACGAAGGAAAAATCGTCACCAGGCAGATGCTTCTGGAACAGCTGTGGGACACAGACGGAAATTTTGTGGACGACCATACCCTGACCGTCAATATGACCCGTCTCCGTTCCAAGCTGGAAGACCATTCTCACCGCTATATCAGAACAATCCGCGGAATCGGATATCTCTGGTTCGGAAAAGCGGCTGCCGCAGGATCTTCCTGATCCGCAGCAGCCGCTTTTCCGGGCGCAGGGTCTGCTATCGTTACATTCCGAGCTTCTCGGCAAAGTCTGCCATTGCCTCGGAAATTTTAATCTGCTGAGGACAGACAGCCTCGCAGCTGCGGCATCCGATGCATGCGCTGGGACGTTTGTCCTCCGGAATCGCGGACATTGCCATCGGCGCGATGAATCCCCCTTTGGTATAGCAGTGTTCATTGTACAGTGCAATCAGGTTGGGAATATCCAGCCCCTGCGGGCAGTGGCTGACACAGTAATGGCATGCAGTACACGGAAGCACAATCTTCCGGACCATGCTGTCTGCGATCTCCAGCAGCTCTTTCATTTCCTCCTCCTTCAGCGGAGCGTCTGTCTCAAACGTATGTATGTTCTGCTGAAGCTGTTCAAAATTGGACATGCCGGACAGAGTGACAGTCACGCCTGGAATGCTCTGCAGAAAACGGAACGCCCATCCCGGAACCGACTCTTCCGGACGAAGCTTCTTCAGCCGGGCCGTGTCCTCGTCGGAAAGGGACGCCAGAGAACCGCCCCGCAGCGGCTCCATTACCCATACCGGAATGTTGTACTCCTGCAGCAGCTCGACTTTGGCTTTTGCATCCTGGAACGACCAGTCCAGATAGTTCAGCTGAATCTGGCAGAATTCCATATCCTTCCCGTAAGCTTCCAGAAAACGTTTGATCACATCATAGCTTCCGTGGGCGGAAAAGCCGAGATGACGGATTCTTCCGGCTTTCTTCTGCTTCATCAGGTAATCATAAATTCCATAGGATTCGTCCAGATATGCGTCAATGTTCATCTCGCAGACGTTATGGAACAGGTAAAAGTCAAAATAAGAAACCTGGCATTTTTCCAGCTGCTTTTCAAAAATCTCCTCCACTTTGTCCATATTGGACAGGTCATATCCCGGAAATTTATCGGCCAGATAAAAGCTCTCTCTCGGATGCTTTGCCAGCGCTCTTCCCATCACAAGCTCGGAATTTCCGTTGTGATATCCCCAGGCGGTATCATAATAATTGATCCCGTGTTCCATCGCGTAATCCACCATCTGACAGGCCGCAGCCTCATCAATCCGGGAATCATCGCCGTCCAGAACAGGAAGTCTCATGGCTCCCATTCCCAGTGCAGATAACTTCAGATCCTGATACTCTCTGTAAACCATATACATACCTCTCTTTCTGATGTTGTCATATTTTGTCGACAGTTCAGCCGGCTGAACTGTTACGCTTTTATTTTACCTGTTTTTCTCTGATATTTCCAGATGCTTGATCACTTTCGCCGGCACGCCGCCGACAATCACATCCGGCGGAACATCCCGGTTTACAACCGCTCCTGCGGCGACAATTGAACGGTCTCCGATGGTTACTCCCGGGAGCACCGTGGCATTCGACCCGATCCATACCTTCCGCCCGATTACAATCGGCGCCGGCAGCAGATCCTTCCGCCGCGCCGGTTCGAATCCATGATTCAAAGTTGCCAGAACCACATTGTGTCCAATCAGCGTGTCATCACCGATCGTGATTCCTCCCTGATCCTGAAACTGACATCCGGCGTTGATAAACACATTTTTTCCCACATGGATGTTTTTCCCGCAGTCAGTATAAAACGGCGGAAACAGCCGAAAGCCCTCATCCACTTCTGTGCCGGTCAGCTGTGAAAAAAGCTCCCGGATCTCTTCCGGATCATGCCAGACCGTATTCAGTTCCATGGTAATCTTCCGCGCTTCATTGCTGAGCAGTGTCATAAACTGCTGAATTTCAGACCCCGACGTTACAGGCAGTCCCTGATTCAGGTGATTCAGAAACAATTCCAGATTTACCATATTTCCTCCTGCTTCGTTTGTTATGTAACCGTTCAGCCAGCTGGTAACAGTTCAGCCAGCTGAACTGTTACGGCATCCGTCCATTGAAAATCGCTTCGCGATGGGCCGGATGCCTGCAGGCTCTGCGTTTTCATACGGTCTGTGCAGGAAACGTACAGACCTGGCTGAACTGTAACTTTGTTATCTGTTTTTTAAAGTATAACGCTTAAAGCGGGAGAAATCCAATAGTTATAAAGTATGGGATTCCATAGAAAAAAGCGATGGATTGCTGTTGCCCGGCATAGTTCCTCCGGTCATCGGATGCGTTGACAAGACGACAGAAATCTCCGGCGGCAGAAACCGCCGAAGAATCCGGTCAGAAGAAGAATCGCAGCGCAAAACAGCGCAGTCAGCAGCCCGGGCCACAGAAAGCCGGGCTCCGGCACAGCAAGAATTCCCGCAGCGCACCCGGCTGCCAGGCCTGGCACAGAAACGGACATTCTTTTCAGAGACCTCCGATTTTCGGACAGGCCTGTCCGGAACGTCCGCGGAAAACCGCTGTAAACCATCAGAAAATGCAGCGTGAGCAGAACAAGCAGAACAACCGCAAAACAGACGGCGGGAACCAAAAGATCCGTGTTCTGCGCCTTCAGATATGTTTCCGAAAGCATCATACGGCCGCCCTGCCCCGCCAGGCTGCTCTGCATCCTTGACACAGCATAGCGCAGCATCTGTTCCTCTTCTGCCTGCTCCTCCCGGAAGCGGAAATATACAGCGTATTCCTCTTTTTCCGGCGCAAGCGCCTTCATCCCTTCCCGGGTCAGGTACAGCGGAAGGCTTCCGGTCCGATCCGGCAGCTCTGCGATTCCACAGAGCGTCAGGACCCGCCCGCCGGGAAGCGTGATCCTGTCCCCGATACAGGCAGCTCCCTGTCCCAGCGCCTCAAGCGTCTCAGCCCCGGCGGCAACCTCATCGGCGCTCTGCGGCGGACGTCCCGTGGTCCACCGTATCTGCGCCATTCGATAAAATCCGGCATCCGGAACCTGGAGAAGGATCTCCTGCTCTCCCGCTTCAAATCCCATGCCGCAGAGCACCTGTTCGCACGCCGCAAACTTCTGTGAGCCGGTCAGCGCCGCGGCAGTTTCTCGGTCCAGACCAAAGCAGGCTCCTTTCCAGGTATCTTCTGTCTGTCTGCTTCCATTGCTGTAAAATCCCCTTTTCTCCGGTTGTCTGAACTGCTGCAGCAATTCAGACAGCTGAACTGTTCCATGACAGTCTTATCATACCAGATCAAGGTTACAGTCAGGGTACAGAATTGTAACGTTTTCGCCTGACTGCCTGCCGCTTTTACGCTAATTTGCGAAATCTTACCCAGGCAATGGAGATGTCCGGTTTCTGGAGTTTTGCTTCCAGAAGATAATAGCCTGCCTCCATGCGCACTTTCGCAAGCTTTCTGACAGTGACTTTGCCGCGGGTTCCGCCCATCTGCACCTGAAGCAGCGGACTCCCGTTCAGAAGGAATTCCATAAACACCTGGGACATTTCCGGCGAAGCCGAGGAAAGGCCTGCCTCCATAAAATACATCCCCGGTTCCTCCGCTCTCAGCACCAGCGGATGTTCAAAATCCATCGTATAGGCTTCGCTGTCTCTCAGCACCGGGATATTTTCCGCAAAGCCTTCCGGCGCCTGCGCGCCGGCCTTCTGCAGTTCAACTCTCTCCTGTTCCCTCGGGTCGCGGTCCATACAGGGAACGCTCATGAGAAAACGACAGATATTTGCCGCACATCTCTGCAGCTCTCCGCGGGTCAGCTCCCCTTTTTCCAGCGCCTCTGACAGATCATCGCCATGAGCATTGTCGCCCGCTCCATGGTTGGGAACAACCATATACAGATCATTCTGTGCACGAACCATATAGGACGCCCGCTGTCTGCTGCACGGACCGCCAAGAACCGGGTGATTCATCGTCGCCCACCAGTCCGTCATCACAACTCCGGTATATCCCCATTCTCCCCGCAGAATCGTCGTATTCAGGTCGTAATTGGACGCTGCCCAGTGTCCGTTGATCCCATTGTAGGAAGTCATAATGGACTGTGCGTTTCCTTCCTTCACTGCGATCTCAAATCCTTTCAGATAAATTTCCCGAAGGGCACGCTCAGATACCACGTTGTTCTCTTCGGAACGCGCGGTTTCCTGATTGTTCGTCGCGAAATGTTTGATCGTTCCGACTCCTTTTCCGGCGCGGATTCCCCGCACGGCCGCCGCTGCGAAACAGCCGGTCAGATATGGGTCCTCGGAAAAATATTCAAAATTCCGGCCATTCAGCGGATGTCTGTGGATATTCATGCCCGGTCCCAGAAGAGTGTCCACCTGATTGGCGTACATTTCTTTTCCCTCCAGTGTGTACAGTTCTTCGGTCAGTTCCGGATTCCAGGTGGACGCCAGCAGCGTTCCGATTGGCATCTGCGTCGCAGAATACCCGCCTTCCATGCGGATTCCCGATGGGCCGTCCGCCGCGCACGCTACAGGCACGCCCAGCGAAATCAGAGAATCCGTCACACCGCCGAACGCGGATGCGGTTCCCGGAGTGACTTTCGGACTGCTCATCCCCTCGCCCCGGACGATTGCCGACAGGTCGTCATCTGTAAACTGAGCGATAAAATCCTCCATGGAAGCTTCCCTGTCCGCCACATTCCGCAGTGTGATTCCCCGGTGTCCGGTCTGCGGAAGTTCCTCCGGCATTCTGCTGGAAATCCGTTCTTCCAGATTCGCTGTCTGAAGCGGCGCAGATTCATATTCCAGCGTCCGGACGCCATTTTCGTCTGCCGCGCCAGGTTTCATCCGACGGAACGCTTTCACCGGCGCAAGCGCCTCCTCCAGCTGTTCCGTAACAATCAGGGAAGAAACGGACCACGCAGCCTTTCCGTCAATCTGCACAGCCTTCCGTTCACGGATGCTGTTCCCCACATAAAAGAAATAATCGCCCGGCTCCAGCACATAGGCGGATTTTGCGCCCGTCACACCGCTGTCATCGTAGGAAGCCAGCTGTTCTTCCGGTACCGTAAAAGAAACGCACGCAGTCTCTCCCGGCTGCAGAAGACGGGTCTTCTGAAACGCTTTCAGCTCCAGCGCCGGTTTTCCAAGGGCCCCCTGGGGTGCGCTGACATAGAGCTGCACCGTCTCTTTGCCCGGCCTCATGCCGATATTCTCCACCTGCACCTGTACGCGAATACATTTCTGTCCGTTTTCCATGATACACGATCCGCCCAGAGGCTTCAGTGAAAATTCGGTATAGGAAAGGCCAAATCCGAAAGGATATAATACTTTTTCCGGACAGAAAGTCTCAAAATAACGATATCCCACATAGATGTCTTCCTGATAAATGTTCTCCTCCCGGCCTCCGAAATTTGAGCTGGACGGATAATCCTCAATACTTCTCGCAATGGTATCGGTCAGCTTTCCGCTTGGCGTCACATTTCCGGAGAGAACATCCGCTGCAGCCAGGCCGCCCACCTGTCCGCCCTGCCAGCAGTACAGCACAGCTTTGATACGTCCATGGTATGCTTCGTCCTCCACCCAGCTCATATCAATGATATTGGCAACGTTCAGCAATACGACTGTTTTTTCAAAGCAATCCGTGATCAGCTTCAGGTTCTCTTTTTCCTGAGCCGTCAGGCAGTAGCCTCCTTCCTCGGGCGTATTGTCTTTATCCTCCCCGGCGGTTCTTCCGATGACATATATGGCCTTTTCGGATTTTTCCCGCGCAGCGCGGACGATCTCTCCGGTCAGAGGCATATCCTCCTGATTCCACGGTTCTCCGGCCCACACACCGCCGCCGTCATCTGCAGGATGCTCCTCTCTCCACGCTTCATATACCGATACCAGTTCCTCGTTGATGCACAGGCCGGGAATTTCCCGGAATCCGTCCACCAGATTCTTCGTATAAGGTGCGTTGACCGCCCCTCCGGATCCTGTGCCGCTGCGGTAAAAATCAAACTGGATCCGACCAAACACAGAGATATACTCTCCGTCGAGAAACGGCAGAACATTGTCCTCGTTTTTCAAAAGCACAGCGCCCTCCGCCGCCGCTCTCCTGCTGCACGCAGCCAGTTCAGGAACCACATTTCCAAATTTTCCGTTCTGCATCAATCATATCCTCCTGTCACTTTTTTTGCAGATTGCTCAAATATTAATCATTCGTTACAATCGTTCATGACAGTTCAGCCAGCTGAACTGTAACCAATATTCAGATAAATACAAAATCAGCATATCTTATTTGGCGGTAAGATGCTATAATAGATTTGTTAAAAAATAACACTTTTTTGTCATGAGGGTAAAATGGAAACTTATATCAGAGAAGAAAAAACATACAGAGACGGAATCCCATGCGACTTTCTCTGCCATCTGCAGACGCCGGCCTGCAGCGGCAGCGTTTATCCGGCCCATTACCACTCTTACATCGAGATGCTCCTTGGCCTGGAGGGAGAATTCCAGATTTTTCTGAACGGGTCCTGGCATCTCTGGCAGGCCGGAGATCTGGTGCTGATCAGCGCGGAGGAAGTGCATCATATTTACGCCCGTTCTGAGAACGGCGGATCCTATATTGTCGTGCGTTTTATGCCGGAACTGCTGCAGAATGATCTTGCCGGAACAGGGCTGGAAATGGGATATCTGCGGCCGCTCCTCTCGCCGGAAGCCCTGCAGGAAAAGGTGATCCCCGGAAAGGATCTGACCGGTTCCGAGGTACCGCGACTGTTCCACAAAATTCTGAAAGAGACAAGCGAAAAGGAATATGCCTACGAACTGGCAGTGCGGAGCCATATCCTCGGCATTTATCTGTGGCTGATCCGCTACTGGCACAAAAAAAATCCCGCGTCTTTCCGCTACACGGCAGAAGACCGGGAACTGTTCCGGACACTGGAACCTGCGCTTGCCTATATGGATACAAATTTCCGACGGAATATTTCTGTGAGTTATCTTGCAGAACTGTGCGGGTTCAGCTACAGCTATTTTTCCCGCTCTTTTCAGCGGCTGATGCATCGGAGTATTCCCGACTACCTGAACAGTCTGCGGGTCGCGGAGGCGGAAAAGCTGCTGATTTCCACCTCCTTGACCGTTACGGATATCGCGCTGGCCACAGGTTTCGAGACCTCCAGCTATTTCATAAAAATATTCCGGAGATACAAACAACTGTCGCCCCGCCAGTTCAGAAAAACCATTCAAAGCAATTTTACAGGATAAGTGTAACAGTTCAGCTGGCTGAACTGTTACAAGTAAACGGCTGTGGAAACCCTCCCAAAGAGAGCTTCCACTTCCTTTTTCTGCGCCAGGGATTCGGAAAACGCCGTGGCGCTCCCTGCCGCAAGTGCCATTCGGAACGCATAATCATAATCTTTTGTCCGCTGCCATCCCGCCAGAAATCCGGCGATCATGGAATCTCCGGCGCCGACGCCGTTGACCAGCGTTCCTTCCGGGGCAGGCGCCTGATGAAAGTTCCCGTCCGCGTCCAGAAGAACAGCGCCTTCCCCCGCAAGGGAGACAAGAACATTTTCGGCGCCCAGCTCCTGAAGCTTTCCGGCATATGGAAGAACCTCTTTCCGTGAAGATATGGTCGTCCGGAACAGCTCTCCCAGTTCCTGGTGATTGGGCTTGATCAGAAACGGATGCAGCGGCAGCGTCCGGCGAAGTGCATCCCCGGACGCGTCCACAACCACATGAATATCTTTTCCTGACAATGCACGGAGAACCTCGCAGTAAAACTCTCCGGGAACGGATGGCGGAATACTTCCGGCCAGCACCAGAGTATCGCCCGCTTCCAGCACAGAAAGGCGCTCCATCAGGCGCTCCCGGTCCCTTTCCGGTATCTCAGGACCCGTTCCGTTGATTTCTGTGCCGTCGATGGATTTCAGCTTGAGATTGATCCGGGACATGCCCTGCTCCAGAGCAATGAATTCCGCCGTGATTCCGGCGCCGCAGACCATTTCCCGGATTTTTTCTCCGGTAAACCCGGCGATGAACCCGAACGCAGTGCTCTCAATTCCAAGATTTTTCAGAACCGTGGATACATTCAGCCCCTTTCCGCCGGGATAAATCTGTTCGGAAGACGTACGGTTGGTAATTCCCGTCCGGAAATTGTCGACAGTGACAACATAATCCAGAGACGGATTAAGAGTTACGGTATAAATCATGTTTCCCTCCGCCTGGCGCATCGCCTGTGTCGTCAGAACAGGCCGCCAATCTGATTTTCTAGTCGGCTTCCTGCTGTTCAAACCAGGCCGTCGCATACGCCTTTACGGCAGGAACAAGGGCCGCGATCTCCACTCCCGTGGTATTGACGCACAGATGATAATTTTCCTTCTGCCCCCACTTTTTATCGCTGAACAGCCGCTGATGTCTGGCACGTCCTTCGTCGATCTTCTGGATTTTCTTCTGAAGTTCTTTGTCGCTGAGATTTTTTACGTCATCCCCTCTCAGACGGCAGCGCGCCAGCCGGGCTCCCATATCCGCGTAGACAAAAATTTTCATCGGGCGGAACTTTTCCAGAATGATCCCCGAGGTTCGGCCGACTATTACGCAGTCACCTTTCTGAGCGATATTCTCAATGATTTTCTGCTGAAGGCTCATGATTTCCAGTTCGTTTTCCATCACCGGGTTCGGCCCAAGGGAAAACGTATGACCAAAGGTTGGCATAAAATTCGGCGTCAATCCTCTCTGAAGAACCTCTTCCACATAATCCTCGTTAAAGTTCCCCTCTTTTGCGATGGCATAAAGGATTTCTTTGTCATAATAAGGAATTTCCAGTGCTTCCGCAAGCCGTTTTCCAAGTTCTCTTCCGCCGCTTCCGAATTCACGGCTGATGGTAATGATTCTCATACTTTCCACCTCTCCTTCTGTTATGTACCGCAGAAATCCGGTTCCGGACCGGATACCGGATTACCATTTCCTGTTACCCTCATTATATAGCACTTTTCCGATTATTTCCAGATAAAAGGCCGAATTTTCACATCATTCCGCAACAGTTCAGCCCGCTGAACAGTTACGGCATCCGGCCATTGGAAATCGCTTTGCGATGGGCCGGATACCTGCAGCAGTTCGGTCACTCAGTCAAAAAATTTTCGTGTTTTCTCTTGACAAACAAAAAAACAGCGGTATAATAAAGCAAAATTGCAAAAGTCAATGCGAAGAACAGGACAGTATTTTCCAGCCCGGAGCAGAATAGCGGTCTGACACTCCATATTTGAGTTGTCATTACAGTTCAGTCAGCTGAACTGTTACGAGTAATCTGCTCGGGTGCTTTCAGAGAGTTTCCGGTTGGTGGGAGGGAACAGCACGGTTGGAAAAGGATCCCCTGTGAGCAGTCAGGGCGAACGGCTTTCCAGTAGTCCGGACCGGTATTCCACCGTTAAAAGGAAGCCTGTTGAATCCGGCAGACGTCTTTGTCTTTCAGAAAAGCGCAAATCCGGACGACGGGACTGAGCGGCTGATTTCTTAACGTCGGCAAAGGAAGTGGTAACGCGGATTTTTCGTCTTCTTACAGAGTGATTCTGTAAGGAGATTTTTTTTACCGCGGGATGCGCACTCGCATAAATCTGACTTTTGCAGAACATTTTCGCGGCATCCCCTTGCACACGGAAATGTGGCCTGAGATTTCTTTCAGGTCTGAAAACTTATACATAGAAAAGGAGAGTGGGGATATCATGAACACACTGGTAATCGTACTGATTGCCGCCGTATGTCTTCTGGCGGCTTACGTACTGTATGGACGCTGGCTTGCAAAAAAATGGGGAATTGATCCGAAAGCCAAGACGCCGGCGGTACTGCACAATGACGGGCAGGATTATGTTCCGACAGACGGATGGACCGTTTTTGCGCATCAGTTTTCTTCCATCGCAGGAGCAGGACCTGTCACCGGAGCCATCCAGGCGGCTGCATTCGGCTGGCTGCCGGTTCTTCTCTGGATTATCCTGGGCGGAATCTTTTTCGGCGCGGTCACAGACTTCGGCGCGCTCTATGCCAGCGTAAAAAACGACGGCAAATCCATGGGACTGCTGATTGAAAAATATATCGGCAGGACTGGACGTAAACTTTTTCTGGGCTTCTGCTGGCTGTTTACCCTGATCGTCATGGCGGCGTTTGCGGACATGGTCGCGGACACCTTCAACGCCTATGTGGTGACGGACGGGGTATCCAGTCTCTCCGAAAACGCCACCGTCAACGGAGCGGCGGGAAGCATCTCTTTGTTCTTCATCCTGTTTGCTGCAGTCTTCGGACTGATCCAGCGAAAGATAAAATTTACCGGCTGGAAAGAAGTGGTCCTCGGGCTGGCATGCACAGTGCTTGCCTTTGTCTTCGGAATGAATCTTCCGGTGATCCTGGCCAAGGACGCATGGATTTATATTGCATTTATCTATATTTTCCTGGCGGCAGTTCTTCCCATGTGGTTTCTGATGCAGCCGCGTGACTATATGTCCACGTTTATGTTCGTGGGAATGATTGTCGGCGCGGTACTCGGGCTGATCTTTGCGCACCCGACCATGAATCTTCCCGCATATACCGGATTCCACAACGAAAATCTGGGAGATCTGTTTCCGATTCTGTTTGTAACCGTCGCCTGCGGAGCGGTTTCCGGATTCCACAGCCTTGTTTCATCCGGAACCTCCTCCAAGACCATCTCCAACGAAAAGGATATGCTGAAAGTCGGTTACGGCGCGATGGTACTGGAAAGTCTCCTGGCCGTGATTGCCCTCTGTGTCGCAGGCGCTGCAGCCAGCGCAGACGGAACCGCCGCCGTGGGCACTCCGTTCCAGATCTTCTCCTCAGGCGTTGCGGGATTTCTGGAGATGTTCGGCATCCCTGTCTATGTTGCGCAGAGCTTCATGACCATGTGTGTTTCAGCCCTGGCGTTTACGACGCTGGATTCTGTGGCACGTATCGGCCGTATGTCTTTCCAGGAGCTTTTCAGCGTGGATGACATGGAGCATGCGGAAGGCTGGAGAAAAGTTCTCTGCAACAAATATTTTGCGACACTGATCACTCTGTTCTTCGGCTACGTCCTGACACAGGTGGGATACTCCAATATCTGGCCTCTGTTCGGAAGCGCAAACCAGCTGCTGAGCGCCCTCGTACTGATCACGCTCTGTGTGTTCCTGAAAGTTACCGGAAGAGAAATGCGCACCCTGATTCCGCCTTTCGTGATTATGCTCTGCGTGACCTTCACTGCCCTGGTACAGCGTCTGATCGCTCTGGTCCGTGCATTTATGGACGGAACCGGTGTGTTCATGGTAGAAGGTCTGCAGCTGATCGTTGCGGTGCTGCTGGTTATTCTCGGAATCACAATTGTCTGGACATCAGGAAAGGAACTGATTCAGAAAAAAGCCGCAAAATAATAGTCGGAACTTTCGATCGGATTCCTGAATAACAATCGAGTAGGAGGCGGTGATTAGCCGCCGTCCTCTCACACCACCGTGCGTACCGTTCGGTACACGGCGGTTTCAATAGTTGACGTGCAGAGACTGATAGGCTGTGGCTAAATCATAAAAGCCCCAGTTTATCAGTCTTTCTTTTGTTAATGCTCTTTTGACCACACCTGTGTTAGACATTCTCCAGTAGGATTTCCTGCTGTATGCTCCTTCGCAGGCCTCCCACTCCGGTAAGCCCAGCCCTATCAGCTTTCTCCTCCGGGTTTTGGGCAGTTTCCACTGTTTCCAGATACACATCCGTATCCTGCGGTATAGCCATCCGTTCAGGCTTTCGATGTTGTTCTTCATGTCCGCTATCCCATAGTAGTTCAACCATCCTCTCATGTAGACCTTTATCCTCTCCATGGTTCGGATAATGCTTCCGCTCCTGCTCCGGGAAGTGAGCTGGCGAAGTTTATCCTTGGCTTTCTTCCATGACTTCCCATGGGTTCGGATATAAATTCCTTTTCCGTTCTTCCCAAAACAAAAGCCAGGAAACTTAAAATTTCGGATCGCGAATACACTGACCGTCCGGCTCTTTTCCCGGTTCACTTTCAGCTTCAGCGTTTCCTCCAGGTACTTCGTGCTGGATTCCAGCAGTCGTTCTGCGGCCCGTTCACTTTTCGCCAGCAGCACAATATCGTCTGCATAACGGATACGCGGTACGCCCCGTCTGTGGAACTCCCAATCGAATTCATTCAGATATACATTTGCTAATAGTGGGGATAGATTCCGTGTAGCTATCGGGCTTCGTCTTGTGTCGCAGACTTACCCTCATGTACAGCCTTCTATGCGGTTTCTGTCCGTCAGACCAGAGGTTTGCCCGTGGGTTAGTAGGTTCCCCACATCCAGCTTCCTTCAGATTTGCAGTCACCTGCAACACCCTTGCTTTCGGCTATATCCTTCCCACTACCGGGCGGATTCGGGACTTGCACCCGCTAGAAACGTGCGCCGCCAGGCGCACGACAGAAAAAGCCCTCGGGCACATGTCTGAATATGTTTCTCTGCAGTCTGCAGAGAAACAGTTTCAGTCATGCCCCGGGGGCTTTTCTTAATGTCCTTTTTTCGCGGACACAGCGAAGCTCAGACGGCGTCCGATGTTTTCTGTACCGTCACGATTCCATCGCCTGCTTCCGGAATATCGCGGATCACTTCACCGACGGCCGGAACTGTGATGTGTCCGGACAGCGGGTTTTTAATGCTGATTACCGGAGTGGTGATGGTAGCTTCCACATCCGAGCGCTCAAACGCCAGATCCGTATCGATCATCTCGCAGTTGATCAGCTTCAGACCCTTGCAGTAGCACAGCGGCTGCGTACCGATGATCTGACAGTTTTCGAACGTAACGTTCTCACAGTACCAGGCCAGATACTCTCCTTTTACAACACTGTCCCGAACCACCACGTTCTTCGCATGCCAGAATGCATCCTTTGTGTCGAATCTGCAGTGCTCAAAGACAGAGTTTTCAATATACTGGAAAGAATACTTTCCTTTCATCTGTACATTCCGGAAATGCAGGTCGGAAGACCGCATCATAAAGTATTCGCTCTCTGCACTGCTGTCTTCCATCCGGATCCCCTGTACAGACCAGCCAAACTCGGGGGAAAGAATATCACAGTCTTTCATCGTCACATCGCTGCACTCCCGCAGTGCCTTGATCCCGTGAAGCCTGGTATCCGTAATCTCAATATGGTCGGAATACCACAGCGCAGCCCGGCACAGTTCTGTCATCTCCGATCCGGACAGCTTCAGTCCATGCACATGCCAGAAAGGATAACGCAGATTAAAAAAGCTATGTACAACCTGTATATTCCTGGATTCTTTCAGTGCGCTCTCTCCGTCGGCAGGTCCGTCAAAGGAACAGTCCTCCACCAGAAGATCCTGGCTGCCGTAAAGAGCCCGTTCCTCGTCAAATGTCTGATTTTTCACCGTATTCATCCGTCGATTCCTCTTTTCTTCCGGGAAATGCCCTTGCCGCTGCAAAAACAGCTTCCGGACACGCCCTATAATTGATTTTCAAATCTATTATAGCGCGTTGCGCGACCTCTGGCAAATACTTGTTCTTTATGCAATTCCATTACCAAAAGGAATGGATTCCTTCGAAAGAAACTAACTGAATTGTTTATGCGCAAAAAGGTTCCGCGCACCGCATAAGGCGATGTCGCGGAACCCTTTTCCGGTTCATTCTGATAACAGTACAGCTGACTGAATTGTCATTATTTCTGAACGATGTTGATGATTCGTCCCGGTACGTAGATTTCTTTAACAATGGTGCCTGTCAGTTTATCAGTCACGGCCTCTTTTCCGGCTGCGATCGCATCCTCTTTGGAGATATCATGGGCAACGCTGATGACAGCGCGGGTTTTTCCGTTGATCTGAACAGCCACTTCCACTTCGTCGTCTTTCATTGCTTCCTCGTCGTGTTTTGGCCATCCCGCACGGAAAATCGTCTCACTGTGTCCGTACTGCTCCCATACCTCCTCGGCAATGTGAGGTGCGAACGGGGAAAGGAGAATCGCAAAGGTTTCAATGGTCTCTTTATCAATTCCGCCTTTTTTGTCCAGCTCGATCAGCTTGTTGTTGTATTCCATAAACGCGGAGATTACTGTGTTCAGACTGAAGCTTTCCAGACGCGTGGTTACGTCATAGATCAGCCGGTGACGGATCTTCAGCATCTCTTTGGTCGCTTTCACGTCTCTGTCCTTATTGTCCATCGCCAGCTTCCAGAAACGTTTCAGGAAACGGTTGACGCCGTCGATTCCGCGGTCATCCCACTCGGCATCCAGCTCCGGCGGTCCCACAAACAGCTCGTACATTCTCAGGGAATCGCATCCGTAGTCTCTTACGAGATCATCCGGAGAAACAACGTTGCCCTTTGACTTGCTCATCTTGATTCCGTTCTTTCCGTTGATCATTCCCTGATTGAACAGCTTTGTAAACGGTTCGTCAAAGTCGATTACTCCGATATCATACAGGAATTTTGTGTAAAAACGGGAATACAGCAGATGCAGTACCGCATGCTCCACGCCTCCGATATACATATCCACCGGAAGATATTTGTCTGCTTTCTCTTTGGAAACCAGTTCCTGATCGTTTTTGTTGTCCACATAGCGCAGGAAGTACCAGGAAGATCCTGCCCACTGCGGCATGGTGTTTGTCTCACGCTTTGCAGCTGCGCCGCAGACCGGACAGGTGCAGTTTACCCACTCGTCGATGGCTGCCAGCGGAGATTCTCCGGTTCCGGTCGGCTGATAGCTCTCCACTTCCGGAAGGCGGAGCGGAAGCTGATCCTCCGGTACGGGCACATTTCCGCAGTGCGGGCAATGGATGATCGGAATCGGTTCGCCCCAGTAACGCTGACGGGAGAATACCCAGTCGCGCAGCTTGTAATTTACTTTCTTGCGTCCGAAACCTTTTTTTTCGATCATATCCGGAGCTTCTTTCTTCAGGACGGAAGACTCCATTCCATTCCACTCGCCGGAATTGATCATGGTTCCGGACGCTTCGGTGTATGCTTCTTCCATGTTTTCGATTTCTTTTCCGTCTTTTGCGATGACCTGAATGATCGGAAGATCGAATTTCTTCGCAAAAGCAAAGTCACGGTCGTCATGCGCCGGTACGCACATGATCGCTCCGGTACCATAATCGGCCAGAACATAATCTGACAGCCAGATCGGCACTTTTGCCCCATTCAGCGGATTAATCGCGTAGGTGCCGGTAAATACGCCGGTCTTTTCCTTATCCTGCATACGATCCACATTGGATTTCATGGACGCCTGAAAAATATACTGCTCCACTTCCTCTCTGTGATCGTCGGTAGCCAGACTCTTTGCCAGCGCATGCTCCGGCGCCAGAACCATAAAGGTCGCTCCGTACAGGGTATCCGGACGTGTGGTATAGACCGTAATCTTTTCCTCTCTGCCCTCCACCGGGAAATCTACCTCCGCGCCATAGGAACGTCCGATCCAGTCGGTCTGCATTTTCTTGACCTTTTCCGGCCAGTCCAGTTTATCCAGATCTTCCAGGAGACGGTCTGCATATTTGGTAATGCGCAGCATCCACTGACGAAGATTTTTCTTTGTCACCGGAGTGCCGCAGCGCTCGCATTTTCCGTCTACGACTTCCTCATTTGCAAGTCCCGTTTTACAGGACGGACACCAGTTGATCGGGAACTCTTTCTCGTAAGCCAGACCGTTTTTAAACATCTGCACAAAGATCCACTGAGTCCACTTATAGAAGTTCGGATCTGTGGTGTTCACTTCCATATCCCAGTCGTAAATTGCCGCGATATCCTGGATCTGACGCTTGATGTTTGCAATGTTCTGCTTCGTGGACACTTCCGGATGAATTCCCATTTTGATCGCATAGTTTTCTGCCGGAAGTCCGAAGGCGTCCCATCCCATCGGATGGATCACATAGTAATTCTGCTGCAGTTTATAGCGGCTCCATACGTCGGAGATTACATAACCTCTCCAGTGTCCCACATGCAGGCCGTTTCCTGACGGATACGGGAACATATCCAGACAATAGTATTTTTCTTTTTCTTTTCCGTTTTCATCCACTTTGGGATTGACAGGCTTTTCCTCCCATTTCACCCGCCATTTTGCTTCAATCGCCTTATGATTATAAGGTACTGCCATTTTTTCATCCTCCTGTTATTCCAGTACATCGTTTTTTTGTCCATAAGACAGTCCGAAGGGTGTTGCTGAAGATCTTTTTCTATAACAGGGAACGTAGTTCCCCGTTATAGAAAAAGCCTTTTCGTCTTCTGTCTCCAGAGACGAAAAGGCTGTCTTTCCGTGGTACCACTCTTCTTCATCCGCAGATTCCGCAGATGCACTCATTGTTTCGGTAACGGGAAACATCCGTCCTCGCTTACTGCTTCCGTTCGGCGAAGAAACTCTGAGGCCAGTTCAGAACACGCATTCCCTGCCTCGCACCCCGGAACATATCTGAACGTCATCCCTGACATCTTCCAATACGTTCTGCCGGCAGTTCTCTGAATCCTGCAATTATTCCTACTCTTCCTCTTCTCTGTCTTTTTATATGACTAACAGTTATTCTACCCGCCCGGCGCCGATTTGTCAACAAAAATCTCATTCGCTACAATCGTACAGCGTTACAGTTCAGCAGACATAACGGTTACGCAGAGGGCCCGCCAAACAGTTCTGTCAGCAGATCAAAGTAATTTTCAAAGGTTTTCCGGCAGCATCCGGGATCTGAGATCGTGATGGTCCCTGTTTTCAGCCCAGGCAGAGAAAATGCCATTGCCATCCGGTGATCCTCGTACGTCTCAACGGTCGCCTCACCGGGCGTCCCCGGACGGATCAGGATTCCATCCTCCTCCGGAACCTCATGGCAGTCGATGCCCATTCTCTGCAGCTCCGTGCAGATTGCCGCAATACGGTCAGACTCCTGGAAACGGATATGTCCGATATTTCTAATCTTTGTTTCCGTGGATGCGAATGGCGCAATGGCAGCCAGCGTCATCGTCTGATCGGAGAATTCCTTCATGTTCACGGTTACGCCTCTGAATTCCCGCATCCGGCTGCCGAGAACACAGATTCCTGTCTCCGTATCTTCCGACGGGCATCCCATTTCTCTCAGGACAGACAGAAATTTCAGATCCCCCTGCATGGAATTCGGATGGATTCCCCGTACGGTCACATCGATGCCAAGCAGAGGCGCCATTCCGTAAAAATAGCAGGCGCCGGAAACATCCGGTTCAATCACATACTCCTCCAGACAGGTTTTCTGCCCTCCGGGAATCCGGATCGCTCCGTTCTGTTCCTCCGTTCGGAGGCCGAACTGCTCCATCATTTTTCTTGTAATCTGAATGTATGCGCCCTGGGTGCGGTCGCCTTCCATTCTGACGGTCAGCCCACCGGGAAGCAGCGTTCCCGTCATCAGAAAAGCGCTGGCAAACTGGCTGCTGACCGTAGTGTCCACGGTCACCTCCGAAAGTTTCAGGCGATGTGCCTGCAGCCGGAAGGGAAAGTGCCCCTCTTCCTCCTGACAGGTAATCACAGCGCCCGCCTTCCGGAGAATAGAAAGCAGCGGCTCCATCGGACGTTTTTTCATCTGACTGGACGCGTCCATCTGATAATCTCCGCCTGCGAATGCCAGAAACACCGTGAGGAAACGGGCCGCCGTCCCTGCGCTTCTGACATTCAGACGGGCGTCCGGACGCGGAATCCGTCCTCCGGTTCCCACAATGCGGACTTCCCTGGCCGCTTCCCGGATTTCCAGTTCAAACCCCAGCTCCTCCAGACAGGAAAGAACAGCCCTGGAATCATCGCTGAACAGGACGCCTTTCAGCAGGCAGGGACCTTCCGACAGCGCTGCGAGAAGAAGGGCGCGGTTTGTAATACTCTTCGAACCCGGGACAGTGACTGTAATCGGATTTTTCCCCGAAGCTTTCGGCACATGATAAAACTCTTTCAATAGTTTTTCCTCCCGGTGAGCAATCAATGCTGTACGTTCTGTTCGGACATTGCCGCCGTCAGGTCAAACGGAGGAAGCGCGCGGTCGATTTCAGCATAGAGAGCGTCGTCATAATTCATGCGCAGTTCACAGGTCCGGTCAAAAATCATCGTCGGCTCTTTGCCCGGCATCACGCTCTCCCACGCAGGAAGTTCCGGGCTGGAAGGCGTTCCGGTTCGCACAAAGGACATCAGCGCGCCGAACATCTGCCGTTCCAGTTTTTCCGTAACGCCCGGAATCGTACATACCTCCACTTTATCGGTATTGCAGAAGAAAAACGGAATATCTGAGCAATGCCATGCAGCTTTCTGATACTGGAACGGGAATTCCAGAATAAAGTTATAGAGGAATGTATGTCCGTTTCCATCTTCCGCATGCATTGCGGCAAATTCTTTGGTCGGCTGCCGCATGACGCGATCCAGCTGAAGAACATCTGTCACCGCTTTGCCCGGATAGGTACTGCGGAATACGCGGATAATATCATCCGTATGCTCCCCGTATACCTTTTCCAGAAGTTCATGGGCCGCATCCTCCGACAGGCTGTATTTGTCATACTGTGACGGTACGAAAGAAAACTCTCCGAAAACAGAACCGATCATCAGCGGAATCTTGTGGGCACGGTCGCGAAGGCCGTATTCCAGCGGATTGCCTTTATAATATTCGTTAACCATCGGACTGCCGCCGATATAGCCGCCCTTTGCCGCAATCGCCGGGCTTATCTTTTCATAGGCCCGGACAAGATCGTAATAAGGCACCGTTTCCAGTTTTTCAACATCCTCTTCCTTTATTCCAAGCTCGTGAAGCATTGCGGTTACAACCTCCCGGCCGTCCCCGGTGCAGTTTTTCAGAAGACTTTTGCTTCCCACGCCGCTCATGATCAGAGCTTTCTGAAACAGTCCGTCGGCATCCGGAATCTGCATCAGATCCGCCACCTTCATTCCTCCGCCAGACTGACCGAAGATCGTAACATTCTCCGGATCTCCTCCGAACGCAGCGATATTTTCATGCACCCACTTCAGAGCGGCTACCAGATCAGCGTTTCCTGCATTGCCGGAATTCCAGTATTTTTTACCGAAAGGAGAAAGATCCAGATAGCCCAGGATATTCAGCCGATGATTTACAGACACGACGACCGTATCCCCCTGCATACACATCTGATATCCGTCATAGGCAACCTGTTCGATGGAAGATCCCGCAGCATAGCCGCCGCCGTGAATCCAGACAAGAACCGGGTGTTTTGCCTCGCTGTCCAGCGTCTTTGTCCATATGTTCAGATTCTGGCAGTGTTCATCCTGCGGCCAGTAGCGGTGCGGCACCATCAGCTCACCGTTGGGCGTTTCCTGTTTCATCAACGGGCAGACAAATCCGTAGGAAGTCGCATCCTTCACGCCTTCCCAGGAGGCTTTCACCGGCATCTGGAAACGGTCTGCATAAGCATAAGGAACCCCCTTGAAGATATATTCTCCGTCACAGTAATACCCTTTCAGCTTTCCGGAGGAAGTCTCGACCACCGGAACGTCATCATACCTGAATTCCTTCATTTTTCTCCACCTTTCTTTTTCACATGCAGTCAGCTGCATGATTAGTCAATTATAGGAAATGCAGATTCCTGCTATATAAAAAACTGTAATATAATTATACCTTTCTTTGAAAAAAGTGTAAAGAAAAACGTTGAATTTCGCGATAAATTCGTTTATTCTGATAACAGTTCGGTAAGATTCTGCTTTCCGGCAAGATCCGGACAGCACTTCTGGTAACCGTTCAGCTGGCTGAACGGTTACGGCACCCGGCCGCGAAAATGAACAAAAAGGGAGAGAGGAAAATGATTTATTTTAACTGCGATTACAATGAGGGAGCGCACCCTTCCATTTTAAAAAAACTTGCAGAGACAAATTTTGAACAGACCATCGGATACGGGGAAGACGCATACTGTACAGAGGCAGCGGCGATTCTCCGGAAACTCTGCGGTAAGGAGGACGCTGCCGTACACTTCGTCGTAGGAGGAACGCAGGCGAATCTGACAGTGATTGACGCCGCTCTGCGCCCATATCAGGGAGCGATCTGCGCAGCCAGCGGACACATCAACGTCCACGAGACAGGGGCTGTGGAAGCCACCGGTCACAAGGTACTGGGTCTCCCCCACCGGGACGGAAAGATCACAGCCGCTCAGGTGACAGAGGCCATGGAAGCTCATCTGACCGACCCGTCTGCCGAACACACTGTCCAGCCGAAGCTGGTCTATATCTCCAGCCCGACAGAATTCGGCACACTGTACACCAGAGCGGAACTGGAGGCGCTCCACGAAACCTGCCGCCGTTACGGCCTGTATCTGTTTCTGGACGGAGCCCGCATGAGCTATGGGCTGGCCGCATCCGGCAACGACGTTACCCTTCCGGTCCTTGCAGAATGCTGCGACGTCTTTTATCTGGGAGGAACCAAGTGCGGGGCGCTGTTCGGAGAAGCCATTGTGATTACACATCCGGAGCTGAAAAAGGATTTCCGCTATATGATCAAGCAGAAAGGCGGAATGCTCGCCAAAGGACGCCTGCTCGGCATTCAGTTTCTGGAACTGTTAAAGGACGATATGAAGCTGTATCTGGAACTGGCAGAACACGCCAACCACCTGGCGGACCGGATCCGTACCGCCCTTCGAAAAAAAGGATTTGAACTTGTCTGCGAAAACACCACCAACCAGATTTTTACGATTCTGCCCATCGACAGTGTTCGCTCTCTTTCAGAGCAGTTTGCACTTTCGCCGGATCGGATGACAGATGAAAGTCATCAGATGGTCAGAATCTGTACCTCCTGGGCGACAAAAGAAGAAAATGTGGACAGTCTGATCCGGGCGATTGAACGGATATAGGAGAACGCTATGGAAATCCGATTGGTCAAAGCCGGCATAAAAGATGCAGAAAAACTATGGAGGATGCAAATAAGAGCTTTCCAGAAGTTATTCGATAAGTATCAAGACACAGAAACCAGCCCTGCTGTTGAAAAAATTGACAAAACAGTGATGAGACTGAACCAGTCATTTACTTATTATTACTTTATTGAAGCCGACCACGCAATCGTAGGTGCTGTAAGAGTTATTGACAGACACGAAAAAGATACAGCCAAAAGGATATCGCCCATGTTTGTTTTGCCTGAATACAGAAATAAGGGATATGCACAAAAAGCAATGCGGCTTGCAGAAGCAGAACACGGAAGTACAAATTGGGAATTGGATACAATATTGCAGGAACAGGGAAATTGCCATTTGTACGAAAAAATGGGATATCATCCAACAGGAAAAACAAAGGTAATAAACGAGAAAATGACACTGATATTTTATAAAAAAGATTAAAGATTCATCTACTGTGACACAAAATTACAGGCCCGAAAAGAACATTCTTTTCAGGCCTGTAACATTCAAAAATACTATCCTTTTTTATTATCGGTAACTGTTATTCTTCATCGCTTGATACTTTGCTTGCTCTTGCTTCAATCTCTTTCTGCTGAACATCCGCCGGCGCCTGCTCGTATCTTGCAAATTCATAGGAGAATTCTCCGCTTCCGCCGGTCATGGACCGAAGCGCAGTGGAATATCCATAGATTTCCAGTTCCGGCACATCGGCTTCAATCACCGTCTTTCCGCCATGCTCCGGCGTCATTCCCAGCACACGTCCGCGGCGCTTGTTCAGATCACCCATAACATCGCCGGTATACTTGTCATCCACAATCACCTTCATCGAAACAATCGGCTCAAGCAGTACAGGAGAAGCCTCCATAAAGCCTTTCTTGAACGCCATCTTTGCCGCGGTCTTGAATGCCATTTCCGAGGAATCTACCGGGTGATAGGATCCGTCGTACAGAACCGCTTTCACGCCCACAACCGGATATGCTGCCAGAGGACCTGCCTCCACTGCATCCTGAAGGCCTTTTTCCACTGCCGGGAAGTAATTCTTCGGAACCGCGCCGCCGACAACTTCCTGAGAGAACTCGAAGGCTTCGTCCAGGTTTCCGGACGGCTCAAAGCGCATTTTCACATGGCCATACTGTCCGTGTCCACCGGACTGTTTCTTATATTTTGCCTCCACATCGGATTTCTTGCGAATGGTCTCGCGGAACGCAACTTTCGGTTTGCTCAGCTCCAGTTCCACTTTGTAGCGTTCCTGCAGCTTGCTGACAATAACGTCAATGTGCTGGTCGCCCATACCGTAAATCAGTGTCTGATGATTTGCGGAGTCATTGACAACCTTCATCGTAAGATCCTCCTGCATCATCTTCTGGAATGCCTGGGAAATCTTATCCACATCCGCTTTATTCTTTGGTTTATAACGTTTTGCCGTATACGGAACAGATACTTCCGGTTTTCCGTATCGGATCGGAGCCGCTTTGGTCGCCAGGGAGTCGCCGGTTTTCGCATCTCCCAGTTTTCCGATCGCTCCGATATCTCCTGCATGAAGTTCCGGAACTTCGATCGGGCGGGAGCCCTCCAGCACATAGAGCTTATTCAGTTTTTCCTCAGATTCCTGATCCACATTGTAAAGAACATCGTCGCTCTTGATGACACCGGAGCACACTTTAATCATCGAGTATTTTCCGATGAACGGATCGACAATTGTCTTGAAAATCGTCGCTGATTTCGATTTCTGGAAGTTATAATTTGCCTGGAAAATCTCATTGGTCGCGGTATTCAGGCCGGCGCACGGACGATCCGCCGGGCTTGGGAAATAGCCGCAGATATCGTCCAGCAGATTGGACACACCCTGAAGGTTGATCGGAGAGCCCATACACACGGGAACAAGAGAGCCGTCTCCCACGTTCATCGCCAGAGCCGCAGAAATCTCTGCAACGGAAAACTCCTCTCCGCCGAAATAGCGGTCCATAAATTCCTCACTGGTCTCTGCCACAGATTCCATCAGCGTCTCACGGTATTTCTCCAGATATTCCTTCGAGTACTCTGGAATCTCGCACTCTTCCTTTTTATCTTTATCAATATAACGGCGTCCTTTGTTTTTCACGATGTTGATGTAGCCGACAAATTTCTCATTCTCACGGATCGGCATATGCAGAGGAGCAATCCGCTTGCCGTACAGTTCTGTCAGCTGTTCTACTACCTGACGATAGCTGACATTGTCAATATCCATATCCGTAACGAAAATCATCCGGGGCAGATTATATTTTTCACACAGATCCCACGCTTTCTGTGTTCCGACCTGTACGCCCGCTTTTCCGGAAACAACGATCACTGCAGCGTCAGCCGCGCTGGCCGCTTCCTGCGCCTCTCCGACAAAATCAAAGAAACCCGGCGTATCCAGAACATTGATTTTATTCTTTCCCCACACAACAGGGATCATTGATGTGGAAATGGAAAACTGACGTTTGATTTCCTCTTTATCATAATCACTGATGGTATTTCCGTCGCTTACTTTTCCCAGGCGGTTGGTAATGCCTGAAAGATACGCCATCGCTTCTGCCAGCGTTGTCTTTCCGGCGCCGCCATGTCCAAGCAGGACCACATTTCTGATTCGGTCAGTTCTAAAAACGTCCATATGTAATACCTCCCAAAATAAATTTATGTCCCGGAGTGCTGGTTTCCCTTCCGGTTCTGTCCGGAAAACTCCCATACGCTCCCACATGTGAAGTTTCACGTTTCCGCTCTTCTTCCTATGGTCTATATTCTACTAAAGAAATGACTTTTTTTCAAGTATATTATATAAATTTAACAATATATTTCTGAAAGTTTGAATTTTCATCCTTTTTTAAATGTATATTATGCTTCAATACTTTCAACAATTTTCAGAAAAGATTCTCTCATTTCCAGCCTCTCGCTCCCCGGTCCCGAAACACAGAGGAAGGCAGACCACAGACAGAGCAAATGCAAAAATTGCTTCGCGATGGGCCGGATACCTGCAGGCTCTGCGTTTTCCTACGGCTTGTGCAGTGAATGCACAGGCCTGGCTGAACTGTAGCCTTTGTTTTCCACTTTAAAGCAATAAATTATTGACAATTGATTGCCTGTGCCTTAAAATATCCTTATTGTGCAGGAGGATGGAGGATCATTATGGAACACGGATTGACAGACAGAAAAATCACGGCTGTCCGCTTCTGTGGGGAAGCGGAAGATGCTTTGCTGAAATTCGCCGTGATTATTTCAAAATCCAATGATAAATGGGTCTATTGCAGACATCAGGAACGTACTATTTTAAAACTGAAACCTATGGAATGTTATACTGCGCTGAAATTTCAGAATTTGAACACAATCTGCACAAGGAAATCTCTGAAATAGAATTTTTTGACACACCGCCTGTGAACCAGACCTATCCGCAGATTCAGCCGCTGCTTGTAAAAGAGGTTCTGAAACGTGGCTTCTGCTGAACTGCTGAGGCTGTTCAACAGTTGAATGGTTACAAACTGTTCTTCATGAATGACAGTTTTCCGGCGGTGTAATTACCAAGACGAACGAAAAGGATAAAAGTCATGATCATTGTAATGAAACCAGACGCCCCAAAAGAGGCGGTCGATAAAGTAACTGCTCTGGTTCAGTCCAAAGGACTGGAAACTCATCTCTCCGAAGGAAAACAGGTGACAATCATCGGTGTGGTCGGAGACAAATCGCTGCTGGTCAACGAAAACCTGCAGATGCTTCCCTATGTAGACCGGCTGGTGCCGATCACCGAAAGCTACAAGCTGGCAAACAGAAAATTCCATCCGGAACCCACCTCCGTCAGGGTCGGCAGTCATGTCATCGGCCCGAAGACCCTGACGGTAATGGCAGGTCCCTGTGCGGTGGAAACCGAGGAACAGCTGATGCTCATCGCAGAAAATGTGAAAAAGGCAGGAGCACAGATCCTGAGAGGCGGCGCCTATAAACCCCGCACCTCTCCCTACTCTTTCCAGGGGCTGGAGGAAGAGGGCCTTCGCTATATGGCCGAGGCAAAAAAGGCATACGGTCTGAACACGATCTGTGAGGTAATCAGTCTGGATGCAATCAATGCTGCGGTAAAGTATGTGGATATGATCCAGATCGGCGCAAGAAACATGCAGAACTTCCAGCTGCTCCGGGAAGCGGGAAAATCCGGCCTGCCGGTTCTGCTGAAACGGGGCATCGCGGCAACCATTGACGAATGGCTGAATGCCGCGGAATACATTATCGCAGAGGGGAATCCAAACGTGGTTCTCTGCGAGCGCGGTATCCGCACCTATGAAACTGCGACCAGAAATACTCTGGATCTCAGCGCCGTGCCGGTCATCCGCGAGAAGAGTCATCTGCCTGTGATCGTAGATCCCAGCCACGCAACGGGAGTCGCATCCTATGTGGCTCCTCTTGCAAAGGCAGCGGTTGCCTGCGGCGCCGACGGCCTGATGATCGAGGTACACAACGATCCCGCCCACGCGCTCTCCGACGGTCCGCAGTCTCTGACCTTCGACCGTTTTGACACACTGATGAATGAGCTGGCCCCTTATATCAGGCTGGCGGAAAGGAACCTGTAACACAATGGATAAAATTACCGTAGGCTTTATCGGTCTTGGTCTGATCGGCGGTTCGATTGCCCGGGCGATGAAGAAATTTCGCACAGACTGTTATCTGATGGCGTACTCTCACACAACTGCTACATTGAAAGAAGCCATTGATGCCGGAGTCATCGACGTCGCGCTGACAGAGCACGATCCAAGATTTTCAGAATGTGACTACATTTTTCTCTGTGCGCCGGTAACGACCAATCTGTCCTACCTGCCGTTTTTAAGCGAAATCATCAAGCCTTCCTGCATCATTACGGATGTGGGAAGCGTAAAAGGCGAGATTCACAGGGAAGTTCAGAAGATCGGACTGATCCGGAATTTTATCGGAGGACATCCGATGGCCGGTTCCGAAAAGACAGGATTTGCCAATTCTACCGATTATCTGCTGGAGAACGCCTACTATGTGATCACACCCGAATCGGAAATTGAGATCTCCGCCCTGTCGGATTTTGTGGAACTGGTACGTTCTCTGAAAGCGATCCCTATGGTCCTGACCTACGAAGAACATGATTATGTCACGGCGGCTGTCAGCCATCTGCCTCATATTGTGGCAGCCACGCTGGTAAATACGCTGGAACATCTGGACACGCCGGAGGAATACATGAAAATGATTGCCGCCGGAGGATTCAAGGATATCACCAGAATCGCCTCCTCCTCCCCGGTAATGTGGCAGCAGATCTGCGCGTCCAATCGGGAGCAGATTTCCCGCGTGCTGGACGCATATATCCGCGCGCTGGTACAGGCGAAATATCTGGTGGACAATCAGAAGACGGATGATATTTTTCAGATGTTCGAAAGTGCAAAGGATTACCGGGATTCGCTTCCGGATATGAAGAGCATGACCTCAAGAATGTACGTTCTTTACTGCGACCTGTATGACGAGACCGGCGGAATCGCGGCGGTCACAACACTGCTGGCGAAGAATGACATCAACATCAAAAACATCGGAATCATCCACAACAGGGAATTCGAGGAAGGTGTTCTGCGCATTGAATTTTATCAGGCCGATGCCTGTGACCGTGCAAAAACCGTTCTGGAAGAGACCTCCTACCGGGTGCATCTTCCGAAAAACTGATGACAGATTTCTGCTCCGCGCGAGTGTACATCCCACGGAGTGTTTTTCGATAACAGGGAACGTAGTTTCCCATTATCAAAAAAATCCCCGTGTCTTCCGATTCATGGAAGACCCGGGGATTTTTATGTTCCGCAGGGAAATCACAAACCTGCTTCTGCAAGGATCCGGCGAATGCTTTCCGTCTCCTCCTCCGTTGCAGGGAGGACGGGAGGCGCACAGAACGGTTTCATTTTCACTCCCCGCACCTCCATCGCTTTTTTTATCACCGGCACAAACTGCGGCGCAACATCATAGATTGCCATCAGCTCATCAATTTTTTTCTGGTATTCCTGCATTCCTGCCAGATCCTCCCGGCGGGCTCTGTCTGCATATCCCGACGCAACCTCAGGGGCAAAATTAGACAGCCCGGCCACACAACCGTCCCCGCCGCTCAGCACATTATGTCCGAAAAATTCATCGAATCCGGAAAATACCATAAAATCCGGATACTCCTTCTTCACTTTCTGAATGATCGCCCGGGTATGTCCCATCGTCGCCACCGTATCCTTGATGCCGACAATATTCCTGTGGCGGGATACCAGCGTGTAGACCAGATCCGGGCGAAGGTCATAGCCGGTTCTGTCCGGAAAATTATACAGAAGCACCGGTCCGTGGACGCGTTCCGCCAGAGTGTCGTAAAAGTTCAGCACCGCGCTGTCCGGCAGATTGAAATAGTAAGGCGAAATCACCATGACGCCGTCCGCTCCCTGCTCCAGTGCGTAATTAGAAAGCTCCGTGCAGGCCTCAAAATTCATCTCATTGGTTCCTACATACACAGTGACACGATGATCAATGTATGCAGCCGCTTCTCTGATCAGCCGCTTCTTTTCTTCCAGGGGAATTGCAAAAAACTCACCGATACTGCCCAGCAGCAGAATTCCGTCCATACCGTTTTCAATCAGAAAGTCGTAGATCCTTTTGTTCGCATCCAGATCCACATGACCGTTTTCATCCATTGCCGTAACCGCCGGCGTAATCCATTTTGCTTTCATGTCTTCCTGCTCCTTCAGTCTTCATATCCTGCGCCCTGCATCGCGGAGAGCGCATGGCTCGTATAACGTCTGTAAATTCCTTTCCGTTCCGGACGGGGAATCACGCCTTTTCTGGAGCGCTCCGCAAGAATCTTTTCAACCTCCTCCGGAGAACATTCTTTTCCCTGGATTCCCACAATATCCAGCGTCCGGTTTTTCACACTGTAGGCGACAATGTCTCCCGTCTCCAGAAACGCAAGCGGACCGCCGCTGGCAGCTTCCGGCGACACATGCCCGATGGCAGCGCCCCGGGTCGCTCCGGAAAAACGGCCGTCGGTCACCAGCGAAACCGTTCCGTTCAGTCTCTCGTCGCAGACGATCGCCTCTGTGGTCATCAGCATCTCCGGCATTCCGGAGCCCCTCGGTCCTTCATAACGGATCACCAGAATATCTCCCGGCTCCACAGTTCCGTCCACAACGGCCTGATAGGCGTCTTCCTCGCAGTTATAAACCCTTGCAGGCCCTTTCCGCTCACGCATCTCATGACTGCAGGCAGAGTATTTGATGACGGCGCCGTCCGGGGCAAGGTTGCCCCGCAGAATTGCCACAGACCCTTTTTCCGTGGCTTTTTCCACAGGAAAAATCACCTGATCCCGCTCCAGGCCATAGTTGTGGAGATACCCCAGGTTCCGCGCGAAAAAGTTGTCCCGCTGCAGATCTTCCAGATTCTCCCCCAGTGTTTTTCCTGTCACTGTCATCACGTCCAGATGAAGCATATCTTTCAGATAGAGTTCAACCATCGGAACTCCTCCGGCAAACCAGAAGGATTCTGTCAGATGCTCTCCGCTGGGATTGATGTTTCCGAGATGCGGCACCTTATGGTTGATCTCGTCGAACAGTTCCGGCTCAAGAATCATCCCGAGTTCTCTGGCGATGGACGGAAGATGAATGGTGGCATTGGTCGAACCTCCGATCGCGCTGTGAACGATCACTGCATTTTCAAACGCTTCCCTGGTGAGAATGTCGCTGACACGGATTCCCTTTTCCACCAGAGACATGATCTGCCGCCCTGCTTTCCGGGCGCCGGAAAGAATATCCCGCATAGTCGCCGGCATCAGCGCCGCTCCCGGCAGCGTAAGCCCCAGAGCCTCCGCCATACACTGCATTGTGCTCGCCGTACCGAGAAACGTACAGGCTCCGCAGGAAGGACATCCGGTCAGCTTATAGTCCCTGATCTCCTGGGCGCTGACAGCGTTTTTCCGCTTCTGGCGAAGAGAGATATCCCCCGCCACAAGGGAAGTCGTCATATCCGGCCCCGGCCGCATACTTCCTCCCGGAATAAAAATCGTGGGAAGGTTCAGGCGCGCAGCAGCCTTCAGCTGTGCCGGAATCGACTTGTCGCAGGACGCGGAAAGGATCATTCCGTCCCAGGGATATACCGATCCGTGGACTTCAATCATATCGCAGATCGCCTCCCTGGATGCCAGGATATAATTCATTCCGCCATGCCCCTGGGCACAGCCGTCACAGATGTCTGTCGTATGATACTGGGCAGGAAAGCCTCCTTTTTCAAACACGCCGTACTTGGCCTGCTCCATCAGTCCGGAAAGATGCGTGCTCCCCGGATGACTGTCGCCAAAGGCGTCCTCCAGAAGGATCTGCGGTTTTGTCACATCCTCTTCCTCCCAGCCGGATCCCATCTGGAGGGCGTCAAACTGAGCCCACAGAAGCCGCTGAGGCGCACTTTTCTGTTTCAGATTCATGTTTATTTCCCCCTTTGCCGAAATATACGGAAATTCAGTAACAATTCAGCCAGCTGAACTGGAATGAAATTCATTTTTTCATTCTATCATATCCAGGCGCGGATGTTAATACTTTGTTTAATAAATAAACAAATTTGGATTACCGTTCCGCCAGGTCTGTACATTCACTGCACAGACCGTATGAAAAAACGCAGAGCCTGGCCCATCGCGAAGCGATTTTCAATGGCCGGATGCCGCAACATTGCCAAATCCAAAGCTTTCGTAATCCTCCCGAATAAATCTGTGATAAAGCACATGCTCTCCTTCCTGCTTCAGGCAGTAATAATAACTGTCCGGATGACCATCGGGAAAATACATCAGCAGATCAAATTCCCCCTCCATAGGGCGCTCCTCCACATGGCCGGAACAGCTATGGAAATATACCCTTGCCTGATCCAACGTCGTGCCGTGAGCGGAAACCAGAGCCAGAAGCCCCCTCAGAAAGTGATTTTGCGGGATCTCCCGGTGAACATATTTCACGCCCTCCGGCGGAACCGTAATACAGAATCTCCCCTCCTTGTCAGAAAAGCGAATCTGTCCAAGCTCCGGCGCCTGTTCACGGAATGTTTTCAGCAGCCCCCTCATCTCTTCTTTTTCCGCATGGGTTCCCAGAAGATGATTCAGAGACTCCAGCGGATAGTACAGCCGGACGGTTTCCGGCTGATATCCAAGTTTTTCCTGCTGTTCCTGCAGCATATCAATCACGTTTTGCTTTAATCTTAATAAATCCGCCATTGTATTTCTCCTGTTGCTCATGAATAATGATTCCGCAGCTTTCGGACAGGTTTTAAAATTCCTGCTGTTCCTCCTGAAACTGCTGACGGCAGAGATGGTAGTAATATCCTTTCTGGTCCAGCAGCTCTTCATGTTTCCCCTGTTCCATGATTTTTCCGTCCCGCACCACCAGAATCAGATCAGCGTGGCGGATCGTCGACAGACGGTGTGCAATGATGAAGGAAGTTCTTCCCTTCAGAAGCTTTTCCGTCGCTTTCTGGATCAGCTGTTCCGTCTGGGTATCAATGGAGGAAGTAGCCTCGTCCAGCACGAAAATCCTCGGATCGGCCAGAATCGCTCTGGCAAAGGAAATCAGCTGCTTTTCTCCGGTGGACAGCCGGCTTCCGCCTTCTCCCACCTCCGTCTGATAGCCCTTCTCCAGTTTCTCAACAATCATGTCCACCGATACGGCTCTGGCAGCTTCCCGGATTTCCTCTTCCGTGGCGTCCAGGCGGCCGTAACGGATATTTTCCTCAATCGTGCCGGAAAACAGATGCGGGCTCTGCAGCACATAGCCGATGTTGCTGTGCAGCCACAGCTGGCTGCGCTCCCGGTAATCCTTCCCGTCGATCAGGATTTTTCCGCCTGTGGGCTCGAAAAATCTGCAGGCCAGATTGACCAGCGTACTCTTTCCGGCTCCGGTTTCCCCGACAATGGCGATCGTCGTTCCAGCCGGAACCTTGAGATTAAAATGACTGAGCACCTCCTCTTTGCCGTCCGGATAATGAAAGGATACGTCCTGAAACTCGATGTCGCCGCGGATCGGTTCCCAGTTTTCTTTTTTCGGATGGAGCGTATCCCCGTATTTCTCCGCCACCTCCGGGGAATCCGTCACCGTCGGCTCCTGGTCCAGCAGTGTGACCACCCGCTCAATATTCGCCTGAATGGAAATCAGCTCTGCCAGGTTTCGCGCCAGCTGCTGAATCGGCTCGAAAATGCCCACCGCGTAAGACGTAAACGCCGACAGGGTTCCGATCATCAGAAGGTTGTCCATCACCATCTGACCGCCTCTGCCGAGAACGATCGCCGTCGCCAGGGAACCGCAGAACAGGATCAGCGGAACGTATACCGCACTGAGCCTTGCGGCACGAATCGCTGCCGTGCGCATTTCCTGGGTCACCTCCTGGAATTCCTCCAGGTTTTTGTCCTCGATCACAAGTGTCTTGGACGTCTGCGCGCCCATAATGCCCTCGTTATATCCGCTGGTGATTCTGGAATTGATCTTCCGCACCTTCCGGTTCCAGCGCAGAATCTTATTCTGAAAATACCAGGTCAGAACTGCCAGCGCAGGCACGATCGTCATGATAATCAGAGCCAGTTTCCAGTTCAGCGCCAGCATCGCCAGAAATACCCCCATCACATAGACCAGCGCCCACATCATATCCGTCAGGTTCCACGCGACCATCCCGGCAATCCGGTCCGTATCGCTCATAACCCGCGACAGAATATACCCCACCGGGGTCACATTGTAGTAAGAAAACGACAGCTCCTGAAGATGGACAAAACAGGCTCTTTTCATCGTCTTTCCCATGTACATTTCCAGGGAAGCGCTTCCCCTTGTAAACAGTACGACGCTAAGGAACTGAAAACCAACCACCAGCAGGTAAACCAGCCCGAACTGCCAGATTCCGTCCAGCGTCTTCTGATTGATAAACGTGTTGATCGCATACCTCTGAAACAGCGGCATTGCAATATCCACCAGCGAACAGATCAGATTGAAAATCAGAACCACTGCCACAGTCTTTTTAAACGGTTTCAGAAAAGGCAGCACCCGCTTCCAGATGCGGATGTCAAAATTTTTCGTATACTCCTGTTCCTCTATTCGCATACAGCCCCTCCTCTCTTTAATGCCTCATCATCCAAATTCATCTGGATATCGTAAATTTTCCGGTAAATTCCCTGCCGTTCCATCAGCTCCTCATGGGTACCCATCTCGGCAATTTTCCCGTGGTCCAGAACCATAATGCAGTCCGCCTGCATCAATGTGGTCACCCGGTGGGAAATCAGAATCACTGTGCTTGTTCCCATGGATTCCTTCAGAGCGGCGCGGATCTTTACGTCTGTCTCCGCATCCACAGCGGAGAGCGAATCGTCGAACACCATAATCGGCGCCTTCTGCATCAGCATTCTTGCAATTGCCACACGCTGCTTCTGGCCTCCGGAAAGCGTCACGCCCCGCTCACCGACCATCGTCTCATATCCGTCGGAAAACTGTTCGATGGCGTCATCCACGCAGGCAATACCGGCCGCCTCCCGGATTTCCTCCCATCCGGAATGTTCCCGGGAGATGGAAATATTTTCTCCCACCGTCCTGGAATACAGAAACGGCTCCTGAAGCACCATACCGATATTTTTCCTCAGCCAGCTTCTGCGGATCTGCCGGATGTCCACTCCTCCAATGGTGATGGATCCGCAGCCCTCCGGCAGATCATACAGACGGTCCAGCAGATGCACCAGCGTGGATTTTCCGCTTCCGGTGCTGCCAAGAATCGCAAACGTACTTCCCGCCGGGATGGAAAAGCTGACATCCTCAAGTACCGGCGCGTCCTGACCATAGGCGAAATGCACATGGTCAAACCGGATCTCCCGGTCCATGGGAACCTCTTTCTCCCAGGGCTCGTCCGTTTCCTCCTCCGCATCCAGAATATAGGTGACGCGGTCAATGGAAACGCCCGCCTTACTCATGTTGGAAAGGACGCGGCCGAGACTCCGGATCGGCCATGCCAGCGACGCGTTATAGGACACGAACGCCATAAGTTCTCCCAGCGTAATCTGTCCCCGAACGGTGAACACCGTACCGACGATCAGAATCGTCATCGCCTGCACGCCGGTGAGGAAATCTCCCGCTCCCCAGTAAACGCTCATCAGCCTTCCCACGCGGATCCACAGATCGGCAAACCGGTTATTTTTCTGGTCAAAACGTTCGATCTCATAACGCTCTCTCCCGAATGCCCGCACCACACGGACGCCGGTCAAATTTTCCTGTACTTTTGCAGTCAGCTCTCCTTCCGCTTCATCCGCCTCCAGGAACCGGCTGGAAATTTTTGAATAAAAGTACATCGAGTAGCCCACAACCACCGGAATAAAGGCCGCCGCGACGGCACTGAGGCGCACATCCATCGAGAACATGATACTCATGTAAAACACCAGCAGAAAAACGATGCGGATCACTTCCATCAGCTGGTTGCAGAGAAACGCGCGGATAATCTCCACGTCGTTGGTACACCGCTGAATAATATCCCCTGTTTTGTTCTGTCCGTGCCATGTATACGGCAGTTTCTGAATATGGCGGTATAGTTGATCTCTCATGGTTTTCAGGAAACCTTCCGATCCCTTCGCCATACAGACGTTGCTGCAATAGGTGAATACCCCGGCGCAGGTTGCGCTGACCACCACTCCGGCCGCAGCCAGCAGCAGAAAATTTCCTCCCGGCCGCTGTTCCCCGGTCAGCCGGTCCACCGTGTAGCGGATAATCTGCGGTGTCAGTGCGTTGAACATTGTTGTCAGCATTCCGGCCGCCAGCGCCAGCAGTAGAAAATGCGCGCTTCCCCTGAGAAATCTGGCGATATCCCGGAACTTTTTGAATCGTTTCTGTAATACGCTCATAAACTCAACTCTCTCCTCCCTGAATTTCCTATAATGTGAAAAAAGCCGTCTTCGGGCACATGCGCACGAAGACGGCTTCCTCTGCTCTCATTTCTGATCTGCAGTTATGCAGTGATCCGGGTACAGTCAGCCCGGACCGACAGAAAGTTTCTGAGGCAGACAATTCTTTCCTGCAGTCGTATCCCTGTAGTTCCGATCGGTTTTTCTGTTGTCATCTGTAAAGTTACGAAGCATTAACATATTGTGTGCCTCCTTTCTGTAATATTTGAAAATTATAGGTTTCTGTTGCCAAGTCTCACTCAGTTTACACCTGCATGTTTCTTCTGTCAATAGTTTTTTCAGAATTTCAGACCCTCGCCCAGACGCATGATGTGATACTTTCTGTCAGGATACAGACGCTCCATGTAATCTGCAAAGACCAGCGGATTCTCCTCGTTTCCCCCGATCATGTCGTAGTGGAGAGGAATCACCAGATCAGCTCCGATCTCCGCCCCGAACCAGCAGGCCTCACGACTGTCCATGTTTCCGACAATTCCCCGGGCATGGCGCTCCAGATCCCTGCCATTGATCGGAACCATCAGAACATCGATTCCCTGCTCCATTTTCAGTTCCTCCGCCATCTCCCGGGTCACAACGGTATCGCCGGAATGAAACAGCCGATAGGGGCCGAACCGGAATACATATCCCAACGTTTCACTGCAGCCCGTTTCATCAAAACGGTATTCCTCATGGGCTGTGGCAACGCCGCGGACAGAGAAGCCTTCCGGAAGTGCGTTTCCGGGACACAGTATTTCCTTCTGCCGCATCCCGACAACCTGCGCGGCAGGAATTCCAATCTCCCCAGCCTGTTTTTTCAGCGGCTCCGGCAGAAAAATTTTCATTTCAGGATTTCTCTTCGCCAGCCGCCGCAGAGTTTCCCCGTGCATATGGTCCCCGTGATCGTGGGTGCAGAAAACAAAATCCACGGAAAATTCCTCCGGCTCAAACGGCGCCGGATAATTTCTCCGGTCCATCCCACTGTCGTCGGGCATCGCTCCGAGCACCGGATCCACACAGAGGATCTTTCCATTCCATCCGAACACCATTCCCATCTGGCCAATATACCAAAGGCCCAGATGATCGCGGACCTTCCGGAACTCTTCGATCTCTTTCAGAAGTTCCGCTCCTTTTTTATACCATACATAACTCATCGTCTTCCTCCTTCTGCTCCATCGGCTGGATCGCCGGGCAGCCGAAAACAATATCCCCTGCGCTCACTGTTCAGACCCGTCCGAACCGACACGATACATATACAGTTCATGCAGCGCTCTGGTTGCGCAGAGATACCGCACCTGGCGCAGCAACGGGCTGTCCGCGTCTTCGGTAACCGCAAAAACCTGGTCAAATTCCAGACCTTTTGCCAGGTAATAAGTTGTCACTGTCAGCCCACGCGGAAAGGAAGAACTGTTTTTATCCATTAGAGAAGCGGGAATCTGCAGTTTCTGCAGAATTTCGTATACGCTCTTCGCCTCCCGTTCCGTCCGGGTGAGCACAGCGGCAGTCTCAAACCGGTGTTCTTCTTCCCGGTTCTCCGAAGCTTTGTCTGCAGTTTCGTCAGACGCCTGATTATGGATCGTACAGAGTCTCAGATTTCCAACCGCGGCTTCCACCGCAGCCTCCAGCGATGGAAATCCGGCTTCCTCCACAGGTTTTCCATGGCGCTCAAAGAGCTCCAGCGGAGGAAGATCTGCCAGTTTCTGCGCATACTCTGCGATCTCCACCGTATTCCGGTAGCTTTTATTCAGTATGATCTTCTTCAGATCCTTTCCGAGGATTCCCGGAAGAAATGAGAGCACATCCTGCACCTCCTCGTCGAGAGTCTGTGCCCGGTCTCCCAGAATCGTCATACGGCAGGAAAACAGCGTCTTCAGAATCTCATACTGAAGGTAGGAATAGTCCTGCATCTCATCAATCACCAGATGCTTGATATTTTTATGGGCATTCTTCCCCTGGAGGTGGTACTTCAGGTAAAGCATCGGGAAAAGATCCTCGTAGCGCAGCATTCGTTTTTCCCAGGGAACCGCCGGAAGGGCGGGGCAGCCGCAGTCTTCCATCAACCACTGATAAATTTCGTATACATCCTTCGTCACATACATGGAGTCAAACTGCGTCTGCACAGAGGCCCGCTCTTCCTCGGAGAGATCCCTTCCGTGAAGCGTTTCCCATGCATCCACAAAGTATTCCATAATTCTGTCCATCCGGGCCAGCAGAGGGGCATCCTGGAATTTAAAATAGAACATCTGGATCAGCTCCTGGTCCGACATCTCCATTCCCCGGAACTTTACCGGATGGAAATCCACCAGCCGGTCCTCCAGCTGCGCCAGAAAGCCTTCTGTCTCCCCGACAAACGCTTCCGACTGTTTCCATCTGTATCTGCTTTTCTCTTCCTCGTCCGCCGTTTCCATCTGTCTCTCCAGCCAGTCGTAGCGATCCTCGCAGTCCGCTGCCGTGTCCCGCAGTTCCCGGTAAGCGAAGAGATCAAAGCTCATCTCCTGAATATTCTCTTCCCCCAGCTCCGGCAGAATATGCGAAATGTAATCCGAAAACACACTGTTGGGCGACAGCACCAGCACGTTGGAGGAACGCAGAGATTCTCTGTCATGGTACAGCAGATATGCGATCCTGTGGAGCGCGATGGAAGTCTTTCCGCTTCCGGCCGCTCCCTGGATCACAAGGATCCTGTCGCCGGTATTCCGGATAATCGCATTCTGTTCCCGCTGAATCGTGCGCACAATATTTTTCAGCTGTACATCTCCATTGCCGCCGAGCTCCTGCTTCAGAATCTCGTCGTCGATCTTCACATCACTCTCAAATTCATAGATCATCTTTCCGCCGCGGATCTTGTACTGCCACTTTGACAGAATCTCTCCGTCCATCTGACCCGCAGGCGCCTGATAGGACGCAGGTCCCTTGTCATAATCGTAAAACAGGCCGCTCACCGGCGCCCGCCAGTCGTAGATCATCGGCACCATGCCTGCTTTTTCCGCAAAATTTCCGATCCCGATATAGAAGCTTTCGGCTTCCTCCTCGCCCTCGTAGAGAAAGTCCACTCTTCCGAAAAACGGCGCGTCCAGCATACGTTCCAGCCGATGCTTCATCTTCAGGTTTTCCTGATTGGCATTGACCTGATGGAGCAGGGCCTGCTGGTTGTCAAACTCTTCATATCCGTACTGGTCCATTTCCGCATAATTTTCCCAGTAATACTCATGCATGCCCTCAATATCCTTCTGACCTTCGGCAATCAGGCGGTTCAGCTCCTCCAGCCGGAGTTTCAGTTTTTCCGTCACCTGTTTCAGGTATGTGATTCCTTCTGTCTTTCCTGTCATAATACTCCCACCGTTTGATTAATTCTTTTCATTGTTCGCTTTCGTCTCATTCACTGAGCGGTCAGGCATGTATTCTCACCGGGTTCATGCGGCGCTCTGCCTGCATTCGCTCAATGCTCACATTATACCGTATTTCAGCGAATTTTCCAACGGTTTTTGTACTGAAGCAACAGAAAACAGCCCCGGAAAACATCTCTGTCTCCCAGGGCTACAGAAGCTCTGTTCTTTCGCTCTTTTCAATTACTTATTCTGTTTTTTTGGTGACGTTGAATATGGGATGGATCTCGGCTTCCTTCTCCTCGATTGCACGTTTCAGCATCTCAACCGTTCCATTGATGCCAAAGACGCTGCTGTTCAAGCACAGATCATAGCTGGCAACGTCGCCCCACTTCTTGCTGGTATAATAATTGTAATAGCTGGCACGCTGTTTGTCGATCTTAAGGATTTTATCCTTTGCCTTCGCGTCTGTCAGATCATACAGCCTTGCAATACGGCGGACACGGTCCTTCATGTCTGCACGGATGAAAACGCTGAGTACATTGGGATATTCCTCCAGTGCATAATCCGCACACCGTCCGACGATCACGCAGGGGCCATCCTGGGCAATCTTCTTGATGCTGTCAAACTGTGCCAGGAATACTTTCTGATTCAGAGGCATATCGATCATCGTCGATCCATAGCCAAAAGAATATGTATCCATGACAAGAGAATACAGAAAACTGTTGGTCGGTTTTTCATCATGATTTTCAAACAATTCTTTGCAAAGTCCGCTGTCCTTCGCTGCACGTTCCAGAAGCTCCTTGTCATAATACTCGATTCCCAGCTCGTCTGCCAGGATTTTGCCGATGGAATGTCCGGCACTGCCATACTCACGGCCTATCGTGATAATTGTCTTCATATATACCGCTCCCTTCTCTTATTTTTCTGTCAATACAGCAAAAACAGCCGTTCCATTCTTGTTCGACTGCTGTATTTAGCCGCTTTTCTTTTGATATTCATAAGTATACTACAATTTTGGCAAAAAGTACAGAGTAAATTTGAGAATTATGCGACAATTTGAAACAATTCGTTACAGTTCTGCTAAGAGTTTTTCAAAATACTGCGGCAGCGGAGCCGTCACCTCCAGATATTCGCCGGTTCTCGGGTGGCGGAAGCCCAGAACCATCGCATGGAGCGTCTGTCCCTGCAGCTTTGGAAACGGGCACTTTTTCGGCCCGTAAACGGTATCCCCCACCAGCGGGTGTCCGATGGACGCCATATGGACACGGATCTGATGCGTCCGCCCGGTTTCCAGTTCACATTCAATATACGTATAGGCTCCGAACCGTTCCAGCACCCGGTAATGGGTTACTGCAGGCTTTCCGTTTTTCTCATTGACCGCCATTTTCTTTCGGTCCGTTGGATGACGTCCGATGGCCCCCGTCACAGTTCCCTCATCCTCGCGGATATTTCCGTGAACCAGGGCGCGGTATTTTCTCGTGATCGAGTGTACCGCCAGCTGTTCTGCCAGTGCCTGATGGCTGGCGTCATTTTTGCAGACAACCAGAGCGCCGGTGGTATCCATATCGATCCGATGAACAATCCCCGGTCGCAGTACGCCATTGATGCCGGACAGCTGTCCCCGGCAGTGATACATGACTGCGTTGACCAGCGTATGGCTGTAATGGCCTGCAGAGGGATGTACCACCATTCCTTTGGGTTTATTGACGATCAGCACATCCTCATCCTCGTACAGAATATCCAGCGGGATATTTTCCGGAAGAATCTCCGGATTTTCCGGCTCCGGAATCAGCGCTTCCACCCTCTCGCCAGGCTGCACCTTGTAACTGGCTTTGACCGGTTTCCCCGAAACGCTCACCTTTCCATCCTTTAAAAGTTTCTGGATAAACGACCTGGAATACCCTTCCATCTGCCCGGACAGATACCGGTCAATCCGGCAGTTCCGATCCTGATCCTGAATTTCAAAACAAAGCAATTCTTCCATAATATCCTCTTTTCTGTTACAAATCGTTGCCGTTCCGTCAGGCGAGTCATTGCATTTCCTGCATAGACTGTTTCTTCGCTGCAATTCAGCTGGGTGAACAGTTACGATTCTTCCCCGAAAATGTCAAATACCCTGCGGAAGACGGCAGTACATAATAAGATGTTCTGCAGTCTTCCGCAGGGTACCCGCTGCAAACTCATTTCAAAAAACGAAAATCTTCCTCTTTGTAAAAGAAAAAGAACAGCAGCAGAAAAAGAACCAACGTACATGTCACATAAATATCTGCCACATTGAAAATCGGAAAATCAATCAGACAGAAATAGATAAAATCGACCACATACTGATGGACAAGCCGGTCGTAAAAGTTTCCAAGCGCACCTGCAATCAACGTACAGCCCAACAGATAAGCCGGAAGGAAACGGGTGGTCTTCGGCATCCGGATCATCACATAAATCACCGCCGCAAAAATCACCACGGTCAGAACCGCAAACAGCCACTGCTGATTCTGCAGAATTCCGAAAGCAGCTCCGCGATTTTCCAGATAATGCAGTTCCAGGACTCCGGGAATCAGAATAATATCCTCCTGCCCTTTCAGATGATTTACAGCCAGCCGCTTCGTCCACTGATCCAGCGCAAACAGAACTGCTGCCAGGACGGCGCCGCCCAGATACCAGGCGCAGGAAATCCGCTTATTCTTCATCAATCCTGTCCCCGTTGATAAAATTGATGGCCTCCAGTATTTCCTGATCCGTCACAGTGCGATCCACAATCGCATGCCCCGGCGACTCCAGGAGGATAAACTTAATCGCCCCGTTCTCCATCTTTTTGTCCGATTTTGTCGCCGCGAGAATTTCTTCCGGATCCAGGCCGGTAAATGTGATGGGCAGATCAAACCCTACATTCATATCGCGGATTTCATAGAATTCTTCCGCAGAGAGATAGCCTCTCCGGAAAGAAATATAGGCAGCCGCCACGGTTCCCAGCGCAACACACTGTCCGTGTCCCAGCTGAAATTCTTTCAGTTTTTCAATTGCATGTCCCACCGTATGGCCCAGGTTCAGCACTGCCCGCTCCCCCTGTTCCTTCGGATCCCGTTCCACGACCATTCTCTTGATGTCGCAGCATTTCTGGATCATCTTCGCGAGCACCGCCGGAATCCGCTCCATGATTGCGCTCATATGGTTGATGGTCCAGTCATAAAATTTTTCATCGCGAATCAGGCCTGTCTTCAGCACTTCTCCCATTCCGCAGGCAAACTGCTCATCCGGGAGCGTCTTCAGAACAGACATGCTCATATAAACCAGACGCGGATGGTGGAACGCACCGACCATATTCTTGTACTGGTCGAAATCCACCCCTGTCTTTCCGCCGATGCTGGAGTCCACCTGTGCCAGCAGCGTAGTGGGAATCTGGATAAAATCAATTCCCCGCAGATACGTTGCCGCGCCGTAACCGGTCAGATCTCCCGTTACGCCTCCGCCAAGCGCAAAAAGAATATCTTTACGCTCAAATTTTTCCTCAATCAGATGCGTATACAGCTGCTGAACGGTCAAAAGATTCTTGTTCTCTTCCCCGGCAGGAAAAAGAAATACGGTAACTTTCTCAAACAGTGGTTCCAGCTCCTGCCGCACCCGTTCCAGATACAGCTCCGCAACATTGCTGTCCGTGACAATACATGCCTTTTTGGACGGAAGCTGAAGCTTTTTCACTTCAGCTCCCAGCTCTGAAAAGCTGTCTTTCCACACAATCTCATAGGAGAATGCCGCTTCCGGCCTCTCCTGTTTTACCAGTAACGACTTCACGCCACAATTCCTCCTGTCAGTAATCCGCCGGCGTATTCCGGGATCAGAAATCTGTCCGGATGCTCGGAATATCGAAGGCGCCGTTGAGCAGATCCTGAATGTCGCCGGAAATCTCGACGCTCGACGGAGTCAGGATAAAGATATACCCGGAAACTTTCTGCAGGCCGCCGTTCAGGCAGTAAGAAGAGCCGCAGCAGAAGTCGATGATTCTCTGGGCAACCTCCACATCGATTCCTTCAAGGTTCAGAATCACCGTACATCCTGCAAGCAGTGTATCTGCAATCTCCCTTGTATCCTCCATGGATGCCGGCTTGATAACACAGACTTCCATGTTCTGTCTCTTCCGCATTGGCGTTACCTTCGGCGACGCTTCCGGCTGCGGAGCCTGCTGACGGGGACGATTCGGCATCTTTGAAGCTGCGGAAGACGTAGACGCACGGCTGGAGGACGATGCCCTTCTGCCCGCTGCGCTGCTGCGTGCCGGCTGCTCTTCCTCCTCATCCTCTTCTTCTTCCAGTTTGCGGCCGAAAAATCTTCTTCTGGGTTTCTCTTCTTCTATTTCATCTTCTTCATCAAAGAAATCATCATCGTCATCATAATCATCGTTCATTTTTATTGCATCAAGAAACTTTTCCAAAACACTCATCGTTATACTCTCCTAATTTGTTATTCCATAATTACGCGCGCCGAAAATAGCGGTACCCACACGAACCATTGTGGCGCCCTCCTCTATGGCGACTTCGTAATCATTGGTCATTCCCATGCTCAGGACGGCCATAGTTACATTATTAATGTTTTTGTCCGCTATGTCAACACTTAATTTCTTTAATTTTTTAAAAACAGGACGGTTTTCTTCCGGGTTTTCCACAAACGGAGCAATCGTCATCAGCCCTTCGATCTGAATGTTGGGAAGCAGTGAAATCTCCTCTGCCAGCTTCGGCGCCTCCTCCACAGTCACTCCGAATTTGCTCTCCTCTTCTGCCACATTGACTTCAAGAAGAATGTGAGCCGTACATCCATGCTTCCCCGCTTCCTCGCTGATCGTCCGGGCAAGCCGGAGCGAATCCACGGAATGAATCAGTTCCACCTTATCGACAATATATTTTACCTTGTTTCTCTGAAGATGACCGATCATATGCCAGTGAATGTCCTTCGGCATTGCCTCATACTTTCCGGTCAGCTCCTGCACCTTGTTTTCCCCGAAATTTCTTTCGCCAAGCCCGTAAACTTCCTCCAGCATTTCCACCGGCTTTGTCTTGCTGACCGCAACCAGGGTCACTTCGCTGCGGTCCCGCCCGCACCTTCTGCAGGCAGCTTCAATTCGCTGCTGCACTTCTTCGTACTGATTCTGTAACATACTGTCTGATCTTCCTCCTCCGTCAACTGACGCTTTTTCATTTTCACCGGCTGTTATCCGCAACTGCGAACAGTAACCGATACCTGCCGCAGAATATTCTGCCGTACATGGCAATGCGGCGCTGCGGCCTATTCCATAATCTGGTTTTCCACCACTGCCGACGCATCGGCTGCAATATAATCGTACCTGTCCACACCGTAGGATGTTCCGTCCGCAATAATCGTAAACTCATCGTTCTGATCCAGAATCTCGATCGGTCGGAATACCGCATAGCCAAGATTCAGCCGATATACGCCTTTCAGGCTTCCGGTATCACGAACCGTAAATCTGGACTGGGAATCCGCGGCGACCAGCACATCTCCCGCTTCCAGTTCCGACATGTCCACATAATAGTAAGAAGGCAGTTCGCCGTCCGCCGTCTCCTCCTGGGGATCTCTGTACAATGTCACAGATACAAACTCAGTGGTCATCGTCCCGTCAGACTTCAGTACCTCCCGGAGCACGCCGTAGGAATTGCTGTCTCCGCCGGTCGTGCGGTAAATCCCCGGGATCTGATAGAACTCTTTTTTCGTAATCGCTGAATTCGGTATCTTCAGTCCGCTTGTGATATTGGTTACAAGCTCAACATTTACAAACCGGTCCTGCGCGTAACGGGCCATTCCGTTCTGGAGAGTGATAAAAGCATAATTCTTTCCCTGCACCTGACGCGTCTCGATCGTACCGTTCTGAGTCTGTCCGTCCTTCAGAAATTTCACCTTGATATCCGTCATCGTCGACAGCTTTGCAAACTGCCGGTCCGTCACCGAAATCGCCAGCGTCCACTCTTCGCTGGTCACCAGACGGTACACAGGATCTCCGGCAGATACCTGATCCGACGAAAGGTGAGTCTGTCCGCTGTAGTTTCTTGCGTCAAACCAGTCTTCCGATACGTCATCCACCGTATAGCCCTCGTAACCATCTGTCGTATATACAACCAGTCCGTCCTCCGCCGCCAGCATCGTGCCCGCGGAAGCCAGCGCCTCCGACGAATCTCCAAGCAGTACGTTCTCCAGCGCGCTGCGAGTGCTGTTCATCTCTGTAAACTGATCCGCGTCAAAAGAGGCTGCAAATCCGGACAGAATCCTGCGGGCCTCCGACCGCTGTTCCGCCGTGGTTTCCGCCAGGACACTGACCTCCTCCGAACTGCCGACGCTGCACACCGGGCTGTTTTTCCCGACCTTGGAGACATTTAACGTATAATAATGGATATAACCGTCTGTTTCCGCATAGACGACAGATTCCTGGCGCAGGGCAACAGCCGTATAGGTTTCATTGCTGGACAATGGGCCGGAAACCACCTGATAGGAAGTGACGTGGGTTTCCGTAAAGTAAAAAAAGAGCCGTATCAACAGATAGACAAAAACTGCCAGAAAGATTACGGTGCCAATGTTCAGATGAATCTTATGTGGACGTACGCCTTCCCGGCGCTTTTTCTGTGTAGAGTGTTTTCTCGCTGCCACGGATTTTCTCCTCTCATTGCTGTCGTAAAATGGAAAGAAGGACGGTGCTGCAAAGCCCCGTCCTTCACATGTCACTATGTAGTTATTATAGTACAATCTCTCTTATAAGGCAATAATAATCTTATCCTGTACACTCTCCGGCAACTCTTCTTTATCCAAGGAAACGCTGAGGACAAAGGTGATGTCATAAAGCTTGCAGATGTTTTCAAGCTGTCCGATGCATTCGGTGATGTCTTCTCCCTCCAGTTTTGCCACCTTCAGAAAACTGTCGAGGTACATCTGTTCAATGTCGTGATCCTGTGAAATGATTCCACAGATAAATCCGATGAATTCGTCGCTGTTTTTCAACGGGTAGGTCGATGCGTCGATCAGACGAATCTTGTTATTCAGTTCATACATGTGTTTCGAACTTTTGTCAATGTAAACGATACTGCCGTTCGCCGTTTTAATCTCCGCGTTTACTTTGTCCAAAAGCTGCTTCGTCTTGCCTTTTCCCTTTTTTCCTACAATTAATTGAACCATAGCCGTTTCCTCCTTAGATTAGAATAAGATAATTTCACTAAAAACTCTAAAGTTCATGTTCTAATTATAGAATATTTGACCAAAAATTTCAATGCCAAAAATAATAATTTATAAATTGTGGTAACAGTTTCCTTGAAAATCGGCCCGATCTGTGCATTTCCTGCACAAATCATCGGGAAACACAGTTGCATCAGTTGATCCGGGAGAGCAGGGTATTCATATCATTGTAAAGCGTGGTTTTGTTCTGCGCATTGACGACAATGGAGATGTATGGCTCGCCGTAAGCATTCTGGCTTACGATCGCAAGACAATTTCCAGCCTGACTGGTTGTTCCGGTTTTTCCTCCCAGCACCGTTACGTTGTCGGGAGTGCTCACCTCCCCGGTCAGGTACCGGTCCGTCGCAGACAGATAGCGGGTTCTCTGGGATCCGGCAGCCGTTGTCACCGTCAGCGTATAGGAAGACAGACTCATCACATCGGTAAATTTCTGCTCTGTGAAGGCACGGTTCAGCATCAGATAAATATCATATACAGTCGTATAATGATTGTCATCGTGCAGGCCGTGGGGATTTGCAAAATGCGTGCCTGTCATTCCAAGACTCTGGGCTTCCTGATTCATCATTTCCACAAACTGATCCACCGTGCCGCCGATGTGCCTCGCAATTGCCATCGCCGCATCGTTGGCGGAGTAAACCATGAGCGCGTGGAACAGCTGATCCATTGTCACCACATCTCCCGCCTGCATGCCGCTCATCTGGGAACCTTCCTCAAGAGTGACGTCCTCAGGCTGAATGGTCACAATGTCGTCCATATTTCCATGTTCGATCGCCAGCAGGGAAGTCATGATCTTTGTAATACTTGCAGGGTAGATCCGGTCATAAATGCCCTGAGCGTAGAGAATTTCGTAGTCGTCCAGCTTGAAAAGCCCTCCCTTCTCTCCTTCACCGAGAGAAACGTCTCCCAGAGCCACATTCGCTTCTCCGACACAGAGTTCGGAAGCAAATGCCGGCGCAAGCGCAGAGGAGGCCTTCTTCAGAGGATCTCCGGAGAGATACGCTTCCGTCTGATAACTGTAGGAGAGATCCATTTTCCGGCTGTCAATATAGTTTCTCACTCCGATGACAATTCCCAGAATCGCCACAAGAACCGCCACAAGAATGATCAGAAGATTCAGAAGCCTGTTTGCTTTTGCGATTTTTTTATCGATAGATTTCACGCCAGTCCATCTCTCCTCTTCCCAGTGATTTTATCAGAAGCTCCGCAGTTGCCAGGTTGGTTGCCAGCGGAACATTGTGTACATCGCACAGCGTTGCGATCTGATGCGCATCCGGCTCATGCTTCTTCGGTTTCAGCGGATCGCACAGAAAAATCATAAGATCCAGAGCATTCTGTTCAATCAGCAGCGCCAGCTGCTGAACGCCTCCCACATGTCCCGCAAGAAATTTGCGGACCGTCAGCCCTGAGGCTTCCTCGATCAGCCTTCCTGAGGTCTCTGTCGCGTACAGCGTATGGCGGGACAGAATCCCCCGGTAGGCAACGCACAGGTTCTGAAGCAAAGTCTTTTTCGCATCATGTGCGATGAATCCTATGTTCATAAACAGTTTTCCTCCTCAGCAGTTCATCGTTTCGCGTCACAAAGTTACGATTCTGAAGTCCTACGTTGAGTACAAGTCCCATCCCGATAAAAAATGTCCAGAGAGACGTCAGTCCATAGCTGACAAACGGAAGCGTCGTTCCGGTGTTCGGAAGGATTCCGGTGGCGACTCCGATGTTCAGAAAGCTCTGGAACGCCACCAGTGTACCGACCCCGCAGGCGATCAGCATTCCCGCCTCATCTTTCGCCCTCCTTCCGATTCTTATGCATTGGAAGACAATCAGGGAAAGGATCAGGATGATTGCGCAGCAGCCGATAAATCCAAGCTCTTCACCGGCAACCGCAAAGATAAAGTCGTTATGAATCTCCGCCACAAAGTTTCCTTTGTTTGCAGAGGATACCTTATTATTATTCAGGCCTTTTCCCGTCAGCTGACCGGAACCGATCGCCGTAATCGAATTGTTCTGCTGGATCGCGCCATTGCTGTTTTCCTCCGCATCCGGATCGTTCCAGGTACGAATACGGTCCAGCTGGTAGCCGATCGTACTGTCCAGCGGCTCGGGAAGCTGAAAATCCGTTTGTGTGATGAGAAACAGCAGAAGGAGAATCAGCGGAATCGCCACCGCAAGCACTCCGCCGATTACCTTGTAGCTCAGCCCGGCCAGATACATCATCGCGCAGAATACCACGGTGATGGTAATTGTATTTTTCAGGTCAGGCTGGCTGATTACCAGCGCCAGGGGCAGCAGAAGCAGCCCGATCGCCTTGAAAATTGTTTTTGCCGTATTCAGATCATCTTCGTGCTTCATCAGAAACATGGCAAAAAAGACAATCAGAATAATCTTTGCAATCTCTGTGGGCTGGAACTGGAATCCGCCGATCTCAAGCCAGCGGGTCGCTCCCTTATTGTTCTGCCCCAGACCGGTCTTCAGAATAACCAGCAGCACCAGATTGAGCACATACAGAATCCACGAGAAATTCAGGATCCAGCTGTAGTCGATCAGCGATACGATCACCATCAGCACCAGTCCGCTGATCACGCCTAACAGCTGTCTGTTCTGATAGGATCTGTCAGCGCTCCCCACCAGCAGCACGCCTATGACGCTGATTGTAATCAGCAGCGCGACCAGTATGAAATTGTAATTCTTCAGTTTATAACGTTTTAACATGAGACTCCTCGTTTTTCTTTAGTGGGATCCTCGCAGTCAGCACTGCAGGCGACTGCGTGATCGTTACGGAAATTTCGCTGGTTTCCACCATCAGGTATTTTTCCGCCGCATGGGTCAGATCGTTTTTCAGCATCTGCATGGCTCTTGGAGAGCAGTTCAGCCGTTCTGCCGCCAGAAGCGTGGACAGCCGTTCTTTTGCAATACAGCCGGAGCTTTGTCTTCTGCCTGAATGAAATAAACGCATACCGTTCCCTCCTATCTGCGAAATAAACGATGGAAAAATCCTTTTCTGACAGTGAGATCCGGAAAAGGAATTTCTTCTCCGGTCAGCCGCCGGCTGATATTGTCAAAGGCCTGTCCCGAAGGGGCAGAACTGCCGGCAATGGCCTCCCCCTGGTTCGTTGCGATCACCACATGCTCGTCGTCCGGTATGATCCCGATCAGCGGAACCGCCAGAATATCCTCGACATCCTCCACGGACATCATCTCTCCCCGTCTTACCATCTCCGGACGGATCCGGTTGATGATCAATGAAATGTCCCTCAGTTCATTTGCTTCCAGAAGCCCGATGATTCTGTCCGCATCGCGGATCGCCGATACCTCAGGCGTCGTCACCACAACCGCGCGGTCTGCTCCGGCAATGGCGTTGGCAAACCCCTGCTCGATCCCCGCCGGGCAGTCCAGAATCACATAATCAAACATTCCTCTCAGCTCATCGCAGAGTTTTTTCATCTGTTCCGGAGTGACCGAGGTTTTGTCTCTGGTCTGCGCCGACGGAAGAAGGTACAGCTGATCCTCGAACCGTTTATCTTTGATCAGCGCCTGCTTCATCCGGCAGTTGCTCTCAATCACATCCACCAGATTATAGACGATCCTGTTTTCCAGCCCGAGCACAACATCCAGATTGCGCAGTCCGATATCCGTATCCACCATCACAACCTTTTTGCCCAGCTGTGCCAGCCCGATGCCGATGTTGGCAGCCGTCGTAGTCTTTCCGACTCCGCCCTTCCCTGATGTTACCACAATTACTTCACTCATACGAACCCTCCTTGATCTGTTTTCGCAGCCGCTTCTCTTCCGCCCGCGTGTCTCCTTCTCTTTGGTATTCGTTTGAGCAGTACCGGCGTTCCGGCGGTTTTCCGGTCCTTTCAGAGGACCGGAAAACTGATACTGACCTCCGGATCAGTCCTGACCGGAGACGTTTGTAACACTGTCCGTATCTGCGACCCCTGTCAGTATTTCGCTGACATCCTTGAGTCCATAGTAATAATCTATAATATCCCTCGCCACATACACAGCGTTTGTGGAAGAATATCCGTTTGGAATACGGATCGCCATTGCAATGTCAGAATTCGTATCGTAATGAGCGAATCCGATAAACAATCCATGGTTGGCTCTGGTTCTGTCCTCCTGAGCCGTTCCGGTTTTTCCGTAAACCTCCACAGGACAGTCGGAAAAGACGCTGGCGTTGGTGGAACGGATCACATTCCGCATGCCCGCATGCACGTCATTCCAGACAGACTGAGGCACATCGTCCATTGTGCTGTCCACCGTCGGTCCGAAATCTTCGCCCATATCCACCTCGTTGCCGTCCGGATCCGTTACCTTCTGGAGCAGGGAGAGACTGTAAATCGTTCCCTCATTTGCCAGCGTAGTGGCATATCTTGCCAGCTGTGTGGTGGTATAGTTGTGGGTACCCTGTCCGATCGCGGAAGCAATCGGGATTGTGTCGGACACACGGGGCTCCGCCTCCGAGATCTCAATGCCGCTCTTCTGATCCAGTTCAAACTTGGACGCGTATTTTTCCAGCATCTGCAGAGAACGCTCCGTACTGAAGATTCCGTTTTCATCCAGACCCAGCTGGTAAGCGACCGTACAGAAAAATACGTTGCAGGAATTCTCGATCGCTCCCCGGATATTCAGAGGGCCGTGACCGCTCAGGTTATGGCAGTGAATCCAGTCGCTCTCATCAAAAAGGCCTTCGCCGAACACACCTGTACAGTTGATCACCGTACTGTCGTCGATGACGCCTTCCATCAGTCCCGCGACTGCAACGACCGGCTTAAAGGTAGAACCGGGCGCCGTCCTCTGCTGTGTCGCTTTGTTGTACAGCGGTCCGGATTCGTCTGAATTGATCTTTGCCCAGTATTCCGTATCCGTCTGGTTTGCGATCCGGTTATTGTCATAGCCGGGATAGGATACGCAGGCCAGAATCGCTCCGCTGTCCGGATCTGTAATCACCGCCGATCCGGAACACGGATCAAGGGCAAGCTGCGCAGGCGTAATCTCCAGTTTGTTGATCTTATTGTAAATCAGCTGATATGCGCTGATTCTCCCGCTTACGAAATCCGAATAATCCTGATCCTCTTTTGTCAGAAGATTCTGTTCATACAGAATCTTGCAGATATCTGTGCCTGACAGACGATCTTCCAGAAGCATGTAGTGATACAGCTTCTTTGAGAAATCGGTGCTCACCGACAGACGCTCCATAATCAGATCCACCAGACGCTGGTATACTTCCGACGCGTCCAGATACGCATCGTCTGTGGTAAGCTGTGAAACATCGATCCAGTTCTGGCTCGCCGCATACAGCAGATACTCTCTCATACTGATGCTGTGGTCTGTGTTCCAGGCCTGGTAGGTCTCGTCATCAGAATTGATCGCCGTGGATGACAGAATTCCCAGAGTGTCGCCCAGCAGGTCGTTCACAATAAAGCTCTGATATTCCTGCATTTCCTCGTCCAGTTCATTGTACGGAGTCGGAGAACTTCCCGTAAGCTCTTCGTTCAGCTGCGCCAACACCTCCTGCTGTTTCTGCTGGAACCGCGCATAGGCTTTCTGCTCGGTAGCTCCTGCATCAGCCTCGCTGAAATGGCTGATATCTATCGTACTGTTTTCAATCAGCGCATTGTAGACGTCATAGATTGGAATCCTGATGTCATCGCTGCTGCCGTTTTCCGGCAGTTCCACCGTTTTCTGGTTGACCAGATTCCGCAGTACAATTCCGGCGATCTTCTGCTCCAGGATCTTGTATGTCGTGATCTGAAGGTCGTAATCAATGGACAGGGTCACATCGTTTCCCTGTTTCGGCTCTATCGTCGAATCCTCAAGGATCTGGAGAACCTTTCCAACGTTATTTACCACAACCTCCTCTTCCCCGTCCGTTCCCTGAAGCGTCAGCTCCATATACTGCTCAAGACCGGATTTTCCGATGATCGCGCTGGTGTTGTAGCGGTCCTCCTCTTCCTCCGGATGCTGTTCGCTGTATGCGGCGTTCAGTTCATCCAGCTCGGTGGAGGACGCCAGGCCCGTATAGCCGATCAGGGAGGAAAAATAAATTCCGTCATTGTATACGCGAATGGAATCCTGTGAAATCGCCACTCCCTGCAGAACATCCTGGTTCTCGGACACCGCGGCCACCGTCTCGTCACTGACGTCCGACGCCACCGTTACCGGCAGATACTTCTGATAGGAGACAAGGGAAAGCTGGTAGCGGACGATGACAATCTGCAGCCTCTCCTGTTTTGTCAGGTTCAGCACCGCATTCCCGCTCTCATCGACGGTATACGGAAGCCCGTACTGCTCAAAATCCTCCGCAGTATACTCATAGCCAGGGCTGGTCGTATAGGCGTCCAGTCCAAACCGGCTGGGACCGGACAGATATTCCATCAGTGTGTCCGCGCTGGAGGCCTTCTGCTCAGCGGTCAGATCGTCCACCGATCTCTGTCCGTAAATATCCGCGCGGAACCGGTCGCGGTTGGTACCCTCACTCCCGGTGAACGCGTAGTTTCCGTTTTCATCCACGATAATCTGGAAGCTGTGCTGGTCCAGCGTGTCTCCGTTTGCCTCAATCAGTTTCGCCAGTTTATAAATCTCACTGTTCAGAGAAAGCACCCGTTCCTTCGTCGTGTCATAGGTTCCGTTGTCCTCCAGGGTCACCGACGACGTCAGCTTGTTCTGGGTAATCGCTTTTCCGTTTCTGTCATAGAAATTTCCCCGGGTACTCTCCAGCGTCCGGGTTCTCGTGATCTGCACCTCAAAATTGTCGGCATACTCCTCTCCGTGAACGATCTGGAGAGAAAACAGACGCGCAATCAGCGCAGCCACCATTCCAAGAAAACAGACTCCGAGAATGATCGTACGGTTGTTTCCCACTTTCCTGAAAAATTTTTTTATCTTCTTAACCAAGGTGATTGCTGTCCTTCCATTTCATATTCCGTCAGTTTCTGGTTGATTTTGAATAACAGCCGGTAAACGATCAGCGACAGGACCATCGTATAAACCATTTCCGGCAGAATAATCTGCCGCAGGTATGCCGGAAAATCCAGACGCACCCGAAGCAGAAACTGCAGTACATAAACCAGCAGACTGTAAAACAGGTCGCTGGCGGCAATCAGTACCATGGGAACTTTGATATCTTCGTCATAAAATACTTTGTAAAAGAAACCGCTGATATATCCCATATACATGTACAGCAGCGCATAGAATCCAAACAGATTTCCGTAAAACAGGTCGATCGCCAGTCCGCAGAAAAACCCTACCCACAGACCTTCTTTCTTTCCCCGCATCAGTCCGAAGGATGCGGTCAGAATCAGAAGCAGGTTCGGCGCCACGGAGGCGATAGAGAGGAACTGAAATACGGTCGTCTGCAGAAGGAATGTGACCAGTATCAGTACGGCCAGTACAATTTTTCTGCGCACGTTATTCTCCTTCCGTCTGTTTCAGCTGTTTGATGACCAGAACCTCCTGAATGTGTCTGAAATCCACCGCAGGAGTAATATATCCGGTATATGTCAGGTGATTGGAATCCTCCTCCACTTCACTGATATATCCGATCAGAATTCCTCTCAGATACTTGTCACTGATATTGGAGGTAACAATCTGCTCTCCCACTGCCACGGTATTTTCCGCCGACATCTGGGAAAAAGCAAGCTTCCCTTCGTCCATCAGCCGCAGATCCCCCGAAACCACGCAGGTGTCCGATGTGGAAACTGCCATTGCGCTGACAGAACTGGAATCGTCAATGATCGACCGAACCGTCGCACAGTTTGTCTCCACCTCTGTGACGAGGCCAACCAGCCCGCCGGCAGCGATCACGTTCATATCCCTCTCGATCCCGTCCGCTGATCCTTTGTTGATCACAAAAGTATCATACCAGTTTCCGGGATCCTTGGAAATCACCTGGGCCGCCACCTTGTCGTACTCGGAATAATCCTGATCCAGCTGATACAGCTCCTGGAGCCGCTGCAGCTCGTTCTGATTCTGCGTCAGCCGGGTATTCTCTTCTGTGAGCTGCGCAATCTTCTGCTCCAGCTCCTGATTCTGAGCCGCCAGCTCCTCCGTATTACGGAACGCCTCCAGCTTTCCGCTCATCCAGGAGCCTACCTGATTGATTCCGTTCTGGAACGGCACGATCACCCTGCTCGCCGCCTCCCGCAGAGGAGAGACGGATACCACCTGCGTAAAAGTCAGCAGAATTGCGCTGATACACAGAAAAGTCATCAGAACCAGCAGGTGTTTACTTTTCATCTGAAACTTTTTTTTCTTGTTCATGTTGCATCCTTTTATTTTTTGTGATTATGTTTTTTTACCGTATAGGCCCATTTGTGCAGCGCATCGTGAGTAATCAGCTCCTTCAGCCCGCAGATCGTACACAGGTCATAATACTGGGAGAGCTGCACCGTGCATCCCAGCTGTCTGGTCAGAAAACGGTCCAGATTCGCCAGGCGGGCGCTGCCTCCGGTTATGTAGATTCCCTCAGAGAGAATATGGCGGTGAATCTGCGGCGGCGTACGCTCCAGCGCAAGCTTGATCTCCTCGCTGATCAGCATCAGCCTTCCGGTGACCGCCTCATTCACCAGGGACGACGTGACGATTCCTTCCACCGGCAGTCCGGTGGTTCCGTCCACTCCCCGCACTTTCCGCGCTTCCATTTTGTCATTCTCCAGATCTGCAAGAGCGATTTTCAGACGCTTTGCAGTTTTCGAACCAATCTGAAAGTTATTCTTCTTTCTGTTCAGGAAACTGATGGCTTCGTTGAACTGTCTTCCCCCTATCGGTATCAGTTTGCTGAAAATGACCCTGGCGTCCGCGATCACGGAGATCTCCGTACTCTGGGCGCCAATGTTTACGATCATGGAACCCTTGGTCTTGTTGATCGGTATGCCAAGAGCCAGAGCGTCCGCAATGGGCTTGTCCACCAGATACATCCGGCAGTTTTTCAGCCTTCCTCTGTGGGCGATCGCATAATAGGAACGCTTTTCAATTTCCGTCATCCCGGAGGGCGCCGAAAAATAGAGCTCCGGCCGGTATCCGATTCTGGATCCGCACCGGCAGAGCAGCGTGTGAAGCACCGCCTCCACCATAAGCACATTGGCAATGCGTCCATTGGACATCGGCGTAATGATTTCGATATTGGACGGAGTCCGCTCATGCATCTCGTAAGCATCGTTGCCGACCGCCAGAAGCTGATCTTTGTTGCGGATCGCAATCATATTTTTTTCTTTTGTGATGGTGTCTTTTTTGAGATCATAGATTTTTACGGTACTGGTGCCCAAATCTATGCCGTAAGTATTGTGAATCTGCATTCTTGCCTTTATCCCTTCAATTAAGCATGACGCCGGAGAGCAGTCCCTGTTCCAGCATGCTGATGTAACAGTGGTCTCCGATGACGATGTGATCCAGTAAAGAAATGCCAATAAGTTCCCCAGCTCCCCGCACACGCTGCGTTACAATGATGTCCTCCTGGCTCGGTTCCGGGTTCCCACTCGGATGATTGTGAACCAGTATGATATGGACCGCATGGAAAGCCAGCGCCTGCAAAAAAAGTTCTCTGGGTGAAATCAGGGCCTCGTTTACCGTCCCTCTGCTGATCTCGGCGTCACCCAGCAGATGATTCCTGGTGTCAAACATCATACAAATCAGAAGCTCCTGCTCCTCATGCCGCAGGCGCTCCATATTATATTCCGCTATGGAAGAGGGTTCGGTAAAGCTCAGACTCTCCCTTGCGCGCATCGTCGCCATCCGTGTGGACAGCTCCGTCAGACATTTCAGCTGTACTGCCTTTACCTTTCCGATTCCGCGGATCTTCATCAGCTCCTGCACGGAAAGATGGTGAAGTCCCAGCAGCCCGCTGCTGGAAGGAGAAAACCGCAGGATTTCTCTCGCCAGTTCCACGCAGGACTGTCCGCTGGACCCGCTGCGCAGGATTACCGCCAGCAGTTCGGCGTCCGACAGAGCGGCCGTCCCTCTGGCCAGACATTTTTCGTATGGCCGTTCTTCTCTTGGAATATCTCTGATCTGTGATTCTTTCGTCATTTCCGGTACCTCCTGACCTCGCTGCCGCCGCCCTGTCTCTGGTTTGCAGACCGGACCGCGGCGTTCCCACTCTTCTGAGACCCGAAAGGTTTTCCTTCTCTGATGCACCTCCAGAATCACAAATCATTTTATCACAACTTGGAAATCTTGTATAGGAATTATCTCAAATTCTTATATTTTTTAGAAATGGCCTCGGCTATTTTCAGGCCGTCCATGGCCGCAGAGGTGATTCCCCCGGCGTATCCCGCACCCTCTCCGCAGGGATAGATTCCGCGGATGCTGCTCTCGAATTCGCTGTTCCGGACGATCCGAAGGGGCGAGGACGTCCGGCTCTCCACACCGGAAAGGACTGCGTCCGCTCTTGCAAAACCGGCAATTTTCCGGTCGAAGGCCCGGATCCCTTCCGCAAGCGACAGGCTCACCGTCTCCGGAAGGATGCTCCGCACATCCCCGAAGGTCCACGCGCCGCAGATGCACGGCTCCACATCCCCCAGCTGCGCGGAAACTCTGTTTTCGCAGAAATCCCCGAACAGCTGAACCGGGATTTTTCCGTTTCCCGCACGGAATGCCGCCCGCTCCAGCCGACGCTGAAAGGCGATCCCGTCCAGCACCGGAGAGGTTCCCTCCTGATGGCAGGAAGCGAAGTCCGCCGGACCGACGGTGACGATCATGGCGCTGTTGGCGTTCGGGCCGGAACGGTCGGAATAACTCATCCCGTTCACCGCCGTCATCCCTTCCTCCGAGGAGGCGTTGACCACATAGCCTCCGGGGCACATGCAGAAGGAATAGACGCCTCTGCCATTTCCGCAGGTATGGGTCAGCTTATAAGGCGCAGCCCCCAGAATCTTCGGCGGGCAGCTCCCATACTGGTTTTCATCGATCATCGCCTGGGGATGCTCAATTCTCACACCTACGGCAAAGGATTTCTGTTCCATCAGAATCCCTTTGCTGTCCAGCAGGAAAAACGTATCCCTCGCACTGTGTCCGATGGCAAGGACCGCCAGTTCCGTCTCCAGATATTCTTCTCCATTAATCACGACGCCGGCCAGACTGCCGCCCGGGACGTCGAAATCCGTCACCTGTGCGCCAAACCTCACGGTTCCTCCCCAGGCCTCGATCTGACGGCGCATATTCTGAACGATTGTGATCAGCTGGTCCGTACCAAGATGCGGCTTCTGATCGTACAGGATTTCCTCCGGCGCTCCCGCCTCGCAGAAAATTCTCAGAACTTCATGGTTCCGGCCGCTGGAATCCTTTACGGTCGTGTTCAGCTTTCCGTCGGAAAAGGTTCCGGCTCCGCCTTCTCCGAACTGGACATTGGACTCCGGGTCAAGCACTCCGGTGTTCCAGAACCGTTCCACCTTTTCCCGCCGGACATGGGCCTCATCCCCCCGTTCCAGCAGGACGGGACAATAACCGCTCTTCGCCAGCCAGTATGCGCAGAACAGCCCTGCCGGTCCGCTGCCGATCACCACCGGCGGCCGCCGAAGCGTCTGATCCCCGGGGTTGGGGAAGTGATAGCGGCCGGGTTTGATTGACATAATTTCGTTATGTTTACTTCTGGCGAGAATCTTCTTTTCTTTCGGCGTCTCCACATCAATCTGATAGACAAAGCAGAGCGTGTCCTTCTTTCTCGCGTCAATGGAACGCCGGACAATCTTCCAGCTTTTCAGTTCCTCCGGCCGGATGCGCAGAGTATGAAGAATTTTTTCTTCCAGTTCTTTTTCCGTGTGAAGCACCGGCAGCTTCAGTTGAAGAATCCGGATCATTCGTCTCCCTCCTTTGCCGCGCTGGCCCCTGCGACTGCGCCGCTGGACCAGGCCCACTGAAGATTATAGCCTCCGCATGCGCCGTCCACATCCAGTACCTCGCCGGCGAAATACAGTCCCGGATACTTTCTTGCTTCCAGCGTTTCAGTAACTTCCGCCAGATCCACTCCTCCGGAGCTCACCTGCGCCCGCGAAAATCCGGCGCTGTCCTGGACCGTCAGCCGAAGGCACTTGACTGCATGGGCAATCGCATCCAGTTCCGTTCCGTCCCGGAGCGCCGCAGAAATCAGCCGATCCGGAAGAAGACCGATCAGCAGTTCCTCCCTGGTTTTATAGGTGCAGAGCATCATCCGCCGGTTCAGAAGCGCCGCCAGATCCTCTTCCTCCATATCCGGAAAGAAATCCAGCTCCGCCTCCACATGCGCGCCTTCCTCCAGCGCCCGCACCGCATACCGGGAGATCTGGAACACAGGGATGCCCGAAATGCCATAACTGGCAAGCTGCAGTTCGCCCCGCTCCGAAGCCACGGGAATCCCGTCCAGCAGAAGCGTTACCTTCCCGTCCACACGTACGCCGGACCATTTCTGGAAGTCCGCTCCGCTGCATTTCAGCGGACAGAGAGCCGGAGCAAACGGAATCGTCCGGATCCCCAGATCTTCGGCAAAACAGATTCCGTCCCCGCAGGATCCCGAGATTTCCGAGGCAGGGCTTCCCGTTGTGACAATCACACGGTCCGCCGGATACTTCCAGCCTCTGGTGTGTACCGTCCAAGTTCCGTTCTCCTCCCGGGCAATTCCGGTCACCGTCTCCCGTGTCTTGATTTTGACTTTGCGGTGCTGCGCTTCCATCAGAAGCACCGACAGCACCGCAGACGCCTGGTCGCTGTTGGGGTAGATCCATCCGTCCCTGTTCTTCGTATAAATGCCAAGATCCGTGAAAAAGGAAATTGCCGAAGACACAGGAAACTGTTTCAGGATAGCGGCAGCCTTCTCCGGGCGGGAGGTCCGGTAACACTCCTGCCTCTGGTCCAGATTCGTCAGGTTGCACCGGCCGTTTCCCGTGGCGAGCAGTTTCCTGCCCGGTCTGTCATTCTGCTCCAGCACCGTCACCGTATGCTCCGGCGCCGCTGCGAATATGGCGGCCGTCAGCCCTGCTGCGCCGCCTCCGATAATCACAATATTCAAACCTCTTCCTCCCTGTATCGCAAATAACTGTGCCGCTACTGAAGCTTCACACATCCGGCCTCTGTCATCTTCTGAAGACTCATCAGAATCCCCAGTTTTGCATGCTGCCAGGTCAGGCCGCCCTGAAAATAAACTGCATAAGGCGGCTTGATCGGACCGTCGGCGCTCAGCTCGATGGAAGATCCCTGGACAAAAGCGCCGGCCGCCATGATTACATCGCTGTCATATCCCGGCATCGCCCAGGGCTCCGGCGAAACAAAGCTGTCCACCGGAGCAGCTGCCTGAATCCCCTGGCAGAACGCGATTACCGCCTCCGGCGACCCAAGCGTCACCGCCTGAATGATATCGTGGCGGCTTTCCGTTCCGTTGGGAACGACAGAAAATCCGAGACGTTCGTAGACGTTTGCCGCGAAAATCGCTCCTTTCAGCGCGCTTGCCGTCACGGTCGGCGCAAGGAAGAAGCCCTGATAAAACGACTGATTGACGCCGAGGGTAGCTCCCACCTCTTTGCCCAGACCCGGAGAAAGCAGGCGGTAGGCTGCGTTTTCCACATATTTCTTTTTTCCGGCAATATACCCTCCGGCCGGAGCCAGCCCGCCGCCCGGATTCTTGATCAGAGAGCCAACCATCAGATCCGCTCCCACCTGGGACGGTTCCTGCGTCTCCACAAATTCTCCGTAGCAGTTGTCCACCATACAGATCACATCCGGACGGATGCTCTTGATAAACGAAATCAGCTCGCCGATCCGTGTGACAGACAGCGTCGGGCGGGTCTGATACCCTTTGGAGCGCTGAATCGTCACCATCCGTGTCCGGTCGCCAAGCGCCGCCCGGATTCCCTCGTAGTCAAAGGAACCGTCCTCTTTCAGATCCACCTGGCGGTAAGTAACCCCGTATTCTGCCAGAGAACCGTTGGACGGCCGGATGCCGATCACTTCCTCCAGCGTATCATAGGGTTTGCCCACCGGGGAGAGAAGCTCGTCGCCCGGCCGCAGATTTCCGGACAATGCGGTTGCCAGTGCGTGGGTACCGCAGGCAATCTGCGGCCGTACCAGCGCATCCTCTGTCCCGAAACAGGTAGCGTATACCTGTTCCAGCGTATCCCGTCCCAGATCGTTGTAGCCGTAGCCTGTCGTCGAATACAGGCAGGCCTCGCTGACCTTGTTTTTCTGCATTGCATGAATAACCTTCAGCTGATTGTACTCGGCAACCTCATCGATCGCTGCAAACCTCTCTTTCAGCTCTTTTTCTATCTCCGTGCCATATGCCAGGACTTTTTCCGAGATTCCCAGCGCCTGGTACATCTTTGCCTTTTCTGTCATCATAAGTTATCCTTTCCGTTTTCTTTCTTCCCATACTTCCAGCATCCGGTTCAGAATTTTCTCCCTGTCGTAACCGAACTCCTGCTGATCGATCCAGATCACGTCCGGTTCTCTGCGGAACCAGGTCAGCTGGCGCTTTGCAAAATGGCGGGTGTCCCGTTTGATAATCTCCACCGCCTCCTCCAGGGTACATGCTCCGTCCAGATAGGGAAACAGTTCCTTGTAACCCAATCCCTGCATGGAGACAAGATCCCTGCCGTAGCCGTGCTCTTTCAGCCAGCGGACTTCCTCCACAAGCCCCTGTTCGATCATCCGGTCCACTCTCCGGTCAATCCGTTCATACAGTCTGGCCCTGTCGTCGCTCAGCACGAAATAGGCGTACGTATACGGCGGCTTTTTTTCTCTCTGCTCCGCATTATGCCGGGAGATCGGGCGGCCGGTCTCCCGGTAGTATTCCAGCGCCCGGATGACCCGCTTCACATTGTTCGGATGTATCGCCCGCGCGGATTCCGGATCCACCTGCTTCAGCTGCTCATAAAGAACGGCGCCCCCCTCGGTCCGCGCCGTCTCCTCCAGTTCCTTCCGCAGCGGCAGCTCCCCGCTGCTCTCCTGAAAATCCACTTCCTTCAGCAGCGCCTGGATATAGAATCCGGTGCCGCCCACAACGATCGGCAGCTGCCCGTTCTGATAGATCTCTTCCATCGCTTCCCGGGCCATCTGCTGAAAACGCGCCACATTGAATTCTTCCTTCGGATCCAGCAAATCCACCAGATAATGACGGACGCCCTGCATCTCCTCCGGACAGATTTTCGCGGAACCGATATTCATGTATTTGTAGACCTGCATGGAATCCGCGGAAATAACCGCGCCGTTCAGCCGCTTCGCCAGGGCGATGGACAATTCCGTTTTCCCCGCCGCCGTCGGGCCGGTCAGTATCAACAAAGGTCTCTTCAATTCCCTCACCTACACAATCCGTTTAAATTTCTTCTCCAGCTCCTGCCTGGAGATGGAGATGATCGTCGGCCGCCCGTGGGGGCAGTGGTACGGGTCCTCCAGCGTCAGCAGCTCATCGATCAGTTTTTCCACTTCCTGGAAAGATAATGCGTGGTTTCCCTTTACCGCAGCCTTGCAGGACATGGAAGCAAGACGCTCCGTAATGATGTCCAGCGGCTTTTCCCCTATCTCCTCCAGGTGATCCAGTACCTCCACAAACAGATCCTGTGTCGTAATCCCGTACAGATTGTGGGGCACTGCGCTGATCGCATACTCTCTGCCGCCGAAGGCAGAGATCTCAAAGCCGAAGGAGGCGAAAATATCGGAATACTTTTCAAGAAGATCCGCCTCCCGGGCAGTCAGCGTGACAATGACCGGAGGGCTTACCATCTGGGACAGCACTTCTTTGTCCCTGTAGTTTTTCATCATCCGTTCAAACAGCACTTTCTCATGGGCCGCGTGCTGGTCAATGATATACAGGTTGTCCTGGTACTGCACCAGCCAGAAAGTATCGAACACCTGGCCGATGATCTTGTGATGTCTCCTGGCCTGCTCCGACAAAAGCGTATCCTGAAAGAGCTGCATCTGTTCCATTTTTCCCCCGGCGCCGGTTCCGTAGACAGCCTTTTCCCTGAGCGTTTTTCCCATATCGCCGGATGTTCCGGCTCCTTCTGCCGGACATGGCTCCGCCGGTTCCGACAGAACCGTCGGTTCTCCGGACGGCTTTCCTTCTTCCGCCCCATGGGCCGCGACAGCGCCTTCCCTGCGCACTGTCTCGACCGATGGCATGACAGGCGGTTCTGTATGTGCAACTTCTGCCGATGGTGCGGCGGGCGGTTCTGTGCGCGTTGTTTCCGCCGATGGCATGGCAGGCGGTTCTGTGCGCTGCCCTCCGTCCGTTTCCTGAGGGTTATGCTGCGCCGGCGGAATCTTTCCTGCTGTGTCAAACAGGGCCGACTCCTCCCTGGTCAGACCGCCTCCGGCTGCCGCCGGGCGCGGCGCAGAATTCCTGCCTTCCGGATAGATCGGCATCCCGCGTCTCTCGCTGCCGAAGGCCGACGGCCGGCCGCTGACCTGCTGAAGCCGTCTCTGCTCAAAAGGCTCCGGCACTGAAACCTTCTCTTTCTGCCCACTCTCTTTCTGGCCAGGACGGTTCCCGAAGGACACCCGCACGACCTGCTCTTCCTCCGTCAGCGTCCTCCGGATCGTCTCCATCAGCTGATGATAAATTTCTTCCTGCCGGGAGAACCGCAGCTCCATCTTGGTGGGGTGTACATTCACATCCACAGCCGTTCCGTCCAGTTCCAGGTACAGCAGAGTGAACGGATATTTGTGCTGCATCATTGAAGTATGGTATCCGTCCTCAATGGCCTTTGCCAGCAGTTTACTCTTCACATATCTGTGATTCACATAATAATTTTCAAAATTCCGGTTTCCCCGGGAGACAACAGGTTTTCCGATAAATCCGGAGATTTTCATCAGTTCACTCTCTCCCCGGATCTCAATCAGTTCCCGGGCAATCTCCCGCCCGTAAATATTATAAACCAGCTCGCGGATATTGCAGTTTCCGCTGGTATGAAGTCTGGTCTGATTGTTGACCATATATTTGAAGGACACCTCCGGATGAGACAGAGCCAGCTGTTCCACCACCGTGCCCACCGCATTGGCCTCCGACGTGGGGGTCCGCAGAAATTTCTGGCGGGCCGGAGTGTTGTAGAAAAGATTCCTGACGATAAACGTGGTTCCCGTCGGCGCTCCGATCTCCTCGAACAGCTTCTCCTTTCCCCCTTCAATCAGGTACCGGACGCCCTGCAGGACCTCCGGTACCTTTGTAATCATTTCGATCTGCGCGACCGCCGCAATACTGGAAAGCGCCTCGCCCCGAAAGCCGAGGGAACCGATTCCGGTCAGTTCTTCCACCGTGCGGATTTTGCTGGTCGCATGGCGGAGAAAAGCCGTGCGTACCTGATCCGCCGGAATTCCGGTTCCGTTGTCCGTGATTCGGATCAGATGAATTCCACCGTCCCGGATCTCTACAGTGATGGCGGTTGCTTTCGCGTCCAGAGCATTCTCCACCAGCTCTTTCACCACCGAAGCCGGCCGCTCCACCACCTCTCCGGCCGCGATCTTGTCTATGGTTGTCTGATCCAACACTTCAATTTTCTGTGCCATATCTGTTTCCAGCCTTTCTGTATTCTGACGGCCGGCAGACGCCCGGCCGCTCTACCAGCGGTTATTGATCTTGTTCTGAAGCCGGTACAGGGTGTTCAGCGCATCCATCGGCGTCAGGTTGGAAATATCCAGCTCCCGGATTTCCTCGATGATCGAATCGTCCTGCACCGTATCAAACAGCGACATCTGCTGCATATCCATATCGTCGCAGGAAACCGCCGACTTCTTTCCGGCTCCTGCCGCCGCAAGATCCTTGACCGCAGCGGTGATATCCGCGTCGCTGAGCTGTTCCACCAGTTCTTTCGCCCGCTTCAGTATGGACTCGGGAACCCCGGCAAGCCGTGCCACCTGGATTCCGTAACTTTTATCCGCGCCGCCCCTGACGATCTTCCGCAGGAAGACGATATCATCGCCTTTTTCCTTGACAGCGATACAGTAATTATGTACGCCCGGCAGCTTGCCCTCCAGCTCCGTCAGCTCATGGTAATGGGTGGCGAACAGGGTTTTCGCCCCCAGAAGCTTCGGATCCGCCACATGCTCGATCACCGCCCAGGCGATCGCCAGACCGTCAAAGGTACTGGTACCTCTTCCGATCTCGTCCAGGATCAGAAGACTTCTGGACGTGGCGTTTCTGAGGATGTTTGCCACCTCCGTCATTTCCACCATAAACGTGCTCTGTCCGCTGGCCAGATCATCCGACGCGCCGACCCGCGTGAAAATTCTGTCGCAGATTCCGATATCCGCTTCTCTTGCCGGAACAAAGGAACCGATCTGGGCCATCAGGACGATCAGCGCCGTCTGGCGCATGTAAGTGGATTTTCCTGCCATGTTCGGTCCTGTGATAATGGAGAGTCTGTGGTCCTGATTGTCCAGGAACGTATCGTTGGAGATAAACATATCGTTGGGAATCATCCGCTCCACCACCGGATGACGCCCGTCTTTGATGTCGATGACTCCCTTCGTGTTCAGCTTCGGGCGCACGTACTGGTTGTGTCCCGCCACAAAAGACAGGGATGCAAACACATCCAGCTTTGCGATCGCATGTGCGGTTCTCTGGATCCTCACCACCTCTTTGGCAACTGCGTCACGAACCTTGCAGAACAGCTCATACTCCAGCGCGTACAGCCGGTCTTCCGCTCCGAGGATCATATCTTCCAGTTCCTTCAGCTTCGGCGTGATAAAACGCTCGGCGTTGGTCAGCGTCTGTTTGCGCGTATAATAATCCGGCACCTGATCTTTGAAGCTGTTGGTCACTTCAATGTAGTAGCCGAACACTTTGTTGAATTTCACTTTCAGGGTACGGATTCCCGTTTTCTCCCGCTCGCTGGCTTCCAGCTCGCTGAGCCACTGTTTTCCCTCTTTCTTTGCATTCCGGTATTTGTCCACGGTCTCGTTGTATCCGTCCTTGATAATGCCGCCTTCCTTCATCGCAAACGGCGGCTCGTCCTCAATCGCCGCTTCAATCAGCTCCTGAAGATCCGAGAGATCGTCCAGCTCATCGTCCAGTTCCTTCAGCATGCCGTCCGGAAACGAATGGAGCAGCTGTTTCAGAAACGGCAGCATCTGCAGAGAAGTCTTGAAGGAAATCAGATCCCTCGGATTTGCCGACTGATAACTGATCCGGCTGATCAGACGCTCCAGATCATAAACCGGCTGAAGATACTCCCGGATCTCATCCCGGATCATTGCCTGATCGCACAGCGCTTCCACTGCCGACAACCGTCCTTCGATCTCCTCCGCGTCAATCAGCGGCTGTTCCACATAGCTGCGCAGCAGACGCGCGCCCATTGCCGTCTTCGTTTTGTCCAGCACCCACAGAAGAGAGCCTCTTTTCTGCTTCTCTCTCAGAGTCTCCACCAGTTCCAGATTTCTCCGGCTGGAACTGTCAATCAGCATAAAGCGGTCCGTCACATAAGGCGTCAGAGAAGTCATGTGAGCCATATCCGATTTCTGTGTCTCATACAGATACTGGAACAGCGCCCCCGCCGCAATCGTACCGCTCTCATAATCCGCAATCCCCAGTCCCTCGATGGTCGAGGTATGAAAATGCTCCGTCAGCGTTCTGCGGCAGAGGTCATCGTCAAAATACCAGTCCTCCAGCGGATTGATACAGATGCCAAGCCTTGACCGCAGATCCTCCGTATCCACGCCGCTGACCAGAAAGGCCTGATTGCAGATAATCTCTGCCGGCATGAACTTATTGATTTCATCCAGAAGCTTTCTCTCCTTGTCCAGCTCCGTGACCATGCATTCTCCCGTCGAGATGTCCGCGAGGGATATGCCGAAGCTGTCCCCGACGCAGACAATGCACATAATATAATTATTTTTGGACTCGTCCAGCCCCTGGGCGTCCAGCGTCGTTCCCGGCGTAACCACCCGGACGACCTCACGCTTCACAATTCCTTTGGCCTGCTTCGGATCTTCCATCTGTTCACAGATCGCGACCTTATAGCCTTTCTCCACCAGACGGTTGATATAGGTGTCCGCCGCGTGGTAAGGAATCCCGCACATAGGCGCCCGCTCTTCCAGGCCGCAGTCCTTTCCGGTCAGCGTAAGTTCCAGTTCCCTGGATACTTTTACCGCATCGTCAAAAAACATCTCATAGAAATCACCCAGACGGTAAAACAGTATACAGTCCTTGTATTCCTCTTTTGTAGCAACGTAATGCTGCATCATCGGTGATAATGCCACTTATTTTTCCTCCGTTTCAAATATCCGGCTTCATTTCTCCGGATCACGCCAGTCTTCCCATATAATAGAATCCTCTGCTCTCTTCCAGATATACCTTCTGCAGGGTTCCGATCATGGACGCGTCCCCCGGAAAATGCACCAGGATATTGTTGCTCAGGCGGCCGCTGACCAGAGAGGCATCATGCTCGTTAATTCCTTCCACCAGCACCTCCTGAACCGTGTGCTCGTCACGTCTGCAGACCTCCCGGGCGATCTCCTGCACCTCCGCCAGAAGCTGGTCGAAATGACGCTGCACCTCCTCATGAGGCACCTGGTTTTCCATCGCCGCCGCAGGCGTTCCGCTCCGTTTGGAGTACTGAAAAGTAAACGCGCTGTCATAGCGAACCCGGCGCACCACATCCAGCGTCTCCTGAAAATCTTCTTCCGTCTCGCCGGGAAATCCCACGATGATATCTGTCGTCAGGGAAATATCCGGGATCGCGCGGCGGATTCTGTCCACCAGATCCAGATACTGCTCCTTCGTGTAACGCCGGTTCATCTGCTTTAAAATCCTGCTGCTGCCTGACTGAAGGGGCAGATGCAGATGGCGGCAGACTTTCGGTTCGGAAGCCATCACCTCGATCAGCTCATCGGACAGATCCTTCGGGTGGGAAGTCATAAAACGGATTCTCTGAATTCCGTCTATCTTCGCAACCTCCCGGAGCAGCTGAGCAAACGTCATAGGCTGTTCCAGATTTTTCCCGTAGGAATTGACATTCTGTCCCAGAAGCATGATTTCCACGACGCCGTCCTGTGCCAGACGCCGGATCTCCGTGAGAATCTCCTCCGGGCGCCGGCTTCTCTCCCGGCCGCGCACATAGGGCACAATACAGTAACTGCAGAAATTATTGCAGCCGAACATAATGTTGACGCCGGACTTAAACGGATATTTCCGGTCCACCGGAAGATTTTCCACGATCTGGTCCGTATCCTTCCAGATCTCCACCACCATCTGGTCCCGGGCAAGAACCTCGGCGAGATATTCGGCGAATTTATAGATATTATGGGTCCCGAAAATCAGATCCACAAACCGGTAACTTTTTTTCAGTTTCTCCACCACCTGCGGTTCCTGCATCATACAGCCGCAGAGGGCAATCTTCATCCAGGGCTGTTTCTTCTTTGCCTTTCCAAGCTGTCCGAGATGTCCGTAGACCTTCAGGTTTGCATTTTCGCGGACAGTGCAGGTGTTGTAGATCACAAAGTCGGCTTCTTCACTGTCCGTTTTCCGGTAGCCGACAGCCTCAAGAATTCCCTCCAGCTTCTCGGAATCCCGGGCGTTCATCTGGCACCCGAAGGTAACACAACGAAAGAAAAGAGGACGCCCCAGCTCTTCACTTCTTTTTTTCACTGATTTTCTGCATTGTCCTATGAAATAATGCTGACGCTCTGGTTCTGTTCTTGGCGCGTTCTTGAAGATCTCACGGTTTTCTATTCTGTTTTCCAAATTTTCCATTATTATTTCGTTTCTCCTTCTACTGCGTTCTGGATAAATATTTGCGTAATCCAGAGGCATAGCCCTCCTTGATAAACTAATATCGTATTTAAATTATGCCCTTATTTAATAGACGATCCAGTATGCAGTTTGTATCACCTCTATATGTTTTTCTCATGTTAGTATTATAACACATGCAGGCCACATCCTGGTTTTTGCAAATAATTATATTTTCGCTAAATTGTTTTCATATTCTTGTTTTTATCAACGGTTCACTTGTTTTATAGAAAATATTGTTCTGTTCTAAAATGCATAAAACAGTTTTAATTATACCCAATGATAATAAATCTTGCAAGAAAAAATGCAATACTTCATTTTTCTCACAACAGCGCCTGGCATGATGATCTCCTCCTATCTTTGCATTCGTTAATAAAATGGATTTGAGGAAGGGAGATTATTTTTTTCGCCGGAAAACGGCAGAAGCCCCAGATCCGCAGACCTGGGACATTCTACCGAATCAAAAATATAGAAGATAGCGAATCCTATATCGGCAAATCAGCCAGTATACATCAGAATGTCTTTGAGCATCTCACCTGTCTCTGCATTCACAGTTGCAGAAGCAATAAAATTACCATTACTTGAGAAGGACACGGTTACTACCCAGCATTGTCCAGCTTCCCAATCATTCATTTCGGACTGAGTCGCCTCGGCCTCTAATTCATCCGGAACACCAAGGCTGGTTTTGATTGTATCAATTTGTGCCTGTGTTAATACACCTGCTGATTGAGTATCCTGACTCTGAGATTCCGTTTCAGTATTCTCAAGATTTTGAGGTGTGTATTCACTAAAATAAGTTAACGGAAAATCAACTCTCTGCGGCCAGGTATTTCTAATAGTTGTCGCTTCTTCTTCTGTTATCATAGATGCTTCTTCTCCCTC